>Ga0315905_10001605_pt1 | contig 24147 bp, 19 predicted proteins | sample LakEriMetagenome_5_FD_203522 | JGI IMG/M metagenome (GOLD analysis project Ga0315905, IMG submission 203522) | Freshwater fungal communities from buoy surface, Lake Erie, Ohio, United States - Buoy 4 MA121 | ecosystem: Environmental > Aquatic > Freshwater > Lake | place: USA: Lake Erie, Ohio...
CTGTAAGACACCGTCGCTTGGGCGTCGTAATGGTAGATCGATTGTCCCCAATCGATCGGAACCTAGAGCCACCGCAGCCAGTAAGACAAAACAGCCAAACAGCCGTAAGACGCCTCCGCTTGCGCGTCGTTGTAGAGCCATTGGGGACAATGGCTCTACACTGTAAGACACCGTCGCTTGGGCGTCGTAATGGTAGATCGATTGTCCCCAATCGATCGGAACCTAAAGCCACCGCAGCCAGTAAGACAAAACAGCCGAACAGCCGTAAGACGCCTCCGCTGCGCGTCGTTGTAGAGCCATTGGGGACAATGGCTCTACACTGTAAGACGCCGCCGCTTGCGAGTCGTTATGGTAGATCGATTGTCCCCAATCGATCGGAACCTAAAGCCACCGTAGCCAGTAAGACAAAACAGCCGAACAGCCGTAAGACGCCTCCGCTGCGCGTCGTTGTAGAGCCATTGGGGACAATGGCTCTACACTGTAAGACGCCGACGCTTGCGCGTCGGGCGTAGCCATTGGGAACAATGGCTCTACACTGTAAGACACCGTCGCTTGGGCGTCGTCATGGTAGATCGATTGTCCCCAATCGATCGGAACCTAGAGTCACCGCAGCCAGTAAAACAAAACAGCCGAACAGCCGTAAGACGCCTCCGCTGCGCGTCGTTGTAGAGCCATTGGGGACAATGGCTCTACACTGTAAGACATCGCCGCTTGCGCGACGGCGGAGCCATTGGGGCTAACTCTGGAGCCTATTGCTCAAGCTCATAGAGTTCGGGGTCGACCTTGGGGGCTTGGAGCAACCTTCGTACCGCGAGCCGTTTGCTTGCGGTTGATTTGCTCGTCGGTGCGCTGGCGGCCGAGGAGAACGGATCGGGTTGCTCATCGATGGCCGGTCCGAGCTCTTCATCGATCGCGTCGGGATCCTCGCCGGCTTCCATCCGTTTGATCGCTTCGAGCATCGCACCGGTGGGTTCACCGCCGGTGAGTTCGAACATACGCTTCATCAGGTGGGCCATCTGTTTGGGGTCTTCTTGATCGCCGTCGTCCTGCATGCTCGGAGCCATCTCGCTCATGAGTTGCTCGAGTTTCGACTCATCGATGTTGGCAAAGGGGTCGGCCGGATCGCCCTGGCTGTTTTCGAGCAAGCCTTTGGAGATTGCAAACCGTGAGACTTTTTTCTCAAGTTTTCTGCATCCGCATTTCGGGCACGATGCGGTGCTTGGGACCTGCATACGTCGGGACAAAAAACTGTAAATGGTATGGCACGGTGGGCAGTAAAACTCGTAAATTGGCATCGTACTGGCTTTTCAAAAGTTTCTCTTGGCGTTGGCCCCGGTGCCTGATTGGGGATTCTTGACCCCAGAGCCCCAGCGACTATCATTCCTATCAGTTTTACACAGAAATCTCCAAAGGAGCGAGCCGATTTCGAGGCTTCGCATCGAGTGCCCTAGGCATGGATAGCAAGGAAGAGCCAACCTCAGAGCTTCTAGCCGAGCTGCAGGAATTCAGCAATTCCTTTGAGCAGTCCGAGCCAGAAGCGATTCTCGCCTGGGCGCTGGCTCGCTACCGGGATCGCTTTACCATGGCGACGGCTTTTGGCCCTGAGGGGATGGTCATCCTCGAAATGCTCTCGAGGATCGATCCGAAATGCCATGTCTTCAATCTCGATACTGGATACCAGTTCCCTGAAACGCTCAAGCTTCGTGATCAGGTCGCCGAGCGCTATGGAATCGAGGTTGAGTTGATGCGACCGGAGTTGACTGTTATCGACTATGAGAAGCTCCATGGCGGACCGGTTTACAAGTCGGACCCGAGCCGTTGCTGCGGCGATCGAAAGCTCAGTGTGCTTCAAAGAGTTTCGGTTGGAAAACTCGCCTGGGCAAGCGCCATCCGTCGAGACCAATCTCCGGATCGCGCCAAGGCTGCGATTGTCGGGTGGGACAAAAAGTTCCATCTTGTCAAAGTAAGCCCGCTTGCGAATTGGACCAAAAAACAGGTCTGGGACCGGATCCTCGATAAGAAAATCCCTTACAATCCCCTCCACGACCAAGGCTACACCAGCATCGGATGCTGGCCATGCACCCGAGCCGTCTCCTTCGGTGAGGACGAGCGTGCGGGGCGATGGAGCGGGACGGGGAAAACCGAATGCGGATTGCACACCCAGGACTAAGAGGGCCAAGCTCTTTTTGCTGGCCTTAGCCGTTCGAAAAATTCTGCCGTTTCACGATTCCTATTTCACGATTCCTATTTCACGATTCCTATTTTGCGAAAGGTTCCACCATGAGCACCAAGTCCACGAGCGTTTTGATCAAGACCAGCAAAGGTAGCATCACCCTTGAACTCGATGCACAATCGGCCCCCAAGACCGTCGAAAACTTCCTGAGCTACGTCCGATCGGGGCACTACAATGGAACCATCTTCCACCGAGTGATTCCCAACTTCATGATTCAAGGTGGCGGGTTCACTCCCGATATGTCCCAAAAGAAAACCTTGGCACCGATTGTCAATGAATCGTCCAACGGGCTTAGCAACAAGAAGTACACGATCGCCATGGCGCGTACGAATGTCGCCGACAGCGCAACGAGCCAGTTCTTCATCAATGCGACCGACAACGACTTTCTCGACAAAGCCAACTCCAGAGACGGTGTCGGCTACTGCGTCTTTGGCAAGGTCACCGCTGGGACCGACGTGGTCGAGGAGATTCGCGTGGTCAAAACCTCCAACAAAAACGGGCACGGAGATGTGCCCGTCGATGCGGTCTTGATCGAGTCGGCTGAAATCGTCGGTTGATCCGCTCGGGGTTAGTTCTTGAGTTGCTCGTACTTGGTTTTGTACTTGTCGTACAAATCGGTATGTCGGCTGCTCAGATCGACCTTGCGACCTTGGATCCACGCTTTTTGGACCTGGGTTGCCGTCTCTAGGATATCGCCATCGGCAAGGAACAAGGAAGCTTCTTTGCCGACCTGGATCGATCCGATCCGATCTGCGACTCCAAAGATCTCGGCCGGGGCCAGAGTGATCGATCGCAAAGCGGTTTCTGGATCGAGTCCGAATCCACAGGCTACAGCGGCGTGGTAGGGCAAGTTGCGAACATTCGCAGAACCGAACCTCCCGTCGCTTGCGATGCTGAATCGAATTCCGCGAGCTTGCAGTTCGCCCGGCAGCGCGTACATCGAATCATAAGCCGCATCGCGTCGGACAGGGAGCCGGTAGGTCGCCGAGAGTACCACAGGGACATTCGCCTCCTTGAGCAAGTCGGCGCAGTGCATCGCGTCGGCACCTCCGAAGAGGATCATTTGGAGTCCTTGTTGTTGGCAGAAGGCGACTGCCGTTTGGATCTGTTTGCTGCTGTTAGCGACGATCATCATCGGGATTTTGCGCTCGATGACGGGAATCATCGCTTCGAGGCGCAGATCGACGTTCAAATTTGGGTCCGACGCTTTGGCTTGAGCGTAGGCACGCGTTTCGCGAAGGATTTCGTAGACCGGTGCGAGTCGGTCGGTCGATTCGCCTTCGCTCGCGTCGGCGTCTCGGGGTCCCCGTCCGCCTCGTGCTCGACCTGAAGTATTCCCGAAGCGTGGCCATTGAGCCGTCATCGTCGCATCGGATCGGACGGTCATGTCTTCCCAGGTCCATCCATCGAGTTGCATGACGGCCGATCGGCCTGAGATCAGTCCGCCAGTCGGGCTAACCAAGGAGAACAGGACGCCATTGGCTCTGGCCACTGGGATCGCTTCGGAGTCGGGGTTGAAGGCAGCGTTGGCCCGTACGTTGGGATTGACGCTACCGGTTTCGGCGTTGTCGACCGAGGCGTTGATCGAATCGATTTCGACGAGCCCCATGTAGGAGAGCGAATCGAAGAGACCTGGGTAGAGGTGTTTGCCCTGGGCATCGATAACCTCGAAACCCTCTTCGGCGGGGATCACGGGAAGGATCTGAGCGATCTTTCCTTCTTTGATCAGAAGGCAATGGTTGACGAGGGTTCCATTGGAGACGGTATGGACGATCGCGTTTTGGATCAGGATCGGCTTGGATTGCGGTGCACCTGGAATTTGGTCCGAGGCTGACGATTCGAGCGCGCTGAGGCTCGACAGGGCCAAAAGACCTACGATGTTCGGGGTGGCTTTGAGCCAGTGACGGATGCGAGTCATGAAGTTCATGGTGGTAGGTAGGGTTTGGGGGCTATTTAGGTACTTTATTGGACAATTACTGGTTTCCTGCTTTTTCGTACTCAGTCCGCCGCGGCGGACGGTACTCGTACTCCTACTCGTACTCGACTGCTTGAATCGACTAAGCGTCGAACATCAATTTCGAAGCACTCGAGAACATTGGCAGTCAGGACATTGACCGGATCGGTCCCGGAGACACCTTTCGAGTACGAGTACCATTTCATTGAGTACGAGTACGAGTACGACCGAAAAAAACGATTCTCACCCCCGGTAAATTCTGAAGAACCGGAATGGGGAGACTGTGGATTATCGATGCTCATGAGCTTCGTTTTCGTCGTGGTGGTGATGGCAGTATTCATCGTGGCTTGGCCAGAGTCTCGATGGATCGTCGGCAAGGGAGCTACGGTCCCCTGCGGTTTCACCGCTATCGAGAACCTTCTGGACCAATTGGCGATGGAGTTGGCCGTCACGGATCCGCATTTGGGCATCGAGTTGGCGATCGAAGTACTTACGGCCATCGATCCAGGTTTGTTCGCAGCGTGCGCGGACCGAAAGTGGAGAGCCATTCCAGAGGACAAAGTCAGCGTCTTTTCCGATTTCCAGCGAGCCGACGCGGTTGTCGATACGCAATTGCTTGGCCGGGTTCAGGGTTACAAACTGCAAGGCGGTGTGTGGATCGAGTCCCCCGTACTTGACGGCTTTGGCTGCTTCGTGGTTCATGTGCCGACCGAGTTCGGCGTCATCGGAATTAAACGACACGACGATCCCTTGGTTATGCATCAGAGCACCGTTGTGGGGAATCGCGTCGTAGACTTCGAGTTTGTAGGCCCACCAGTCCGAGAAGGTCGAAGCGGTCGCACCGTGCTTGGCGATCGCATCGGCTACTTTGTAGCCTTCGAGAATGTGTTGAAGCGATCCGATCTTGATGCCGAACTCATCGCAGACGCGAATCAGTGCCAGGATCTCGTCTTGGCGATAGCTGTGGCAATGGATCCACCTTTCGCCACGAAGGATTTCGGCGATGGCTTCGAGTTCAAGATCCCGGCGGGGTGGGAGTCCTTTGTGGGAGGCCGACCAGGCTTTCCAGTCGCGGTCGTATTCTTTGGCGGCCAGGAATCGGCTTCGGAAGATCTGTTCGACACCCATCCGGGATTGAGGGTATCGGGTTCGGTTCACATCGGTCCAGTTGCTTTGCTTGACGTTTTCTCCCAAGGCGAATTTGATACCTGCCGGGGCCGATTGGAACTTGAGGTCTTCGTAAGCGTGTCCCCATCGGAGTTTGATGACTTGATTTTGTCCACCGATGGGATTGGCCGAACCGTGAAGGATATTGGCGGTCGTCAGGCCACCGGCGAGCTGTCGGTAGAGCGTGACGTCTTCGGCATTGATAAAGTCCCCGATACGAACCTCGGCCGTGACGGCCTGGGTTCCCTCGTTGACACCGCTATCGGTGGCCATGTGGGAGTGGCAGTCGATGAGACCTGGGCTGATTTCGAATTGGGATCCATCGATGATGGCCGCGCCGGCGGGTACTTGCAGATCGATGCCGATGGCTTCGATCTTCCCTTGCCGAACGATCATGTCCGCATCGCGAAGGATTCCTTGGGGTCCACAGGTCCAGATGGTTGTATTTTGGATGACCAGCAAGTTGGGTTGTTCGGGGGTCGATTCGAATCCCAGAGAGGCAAACGGATAGCGAAGGGTCGAGAGGATGGGGTTGGCCTTTTCTTTGTCGCTCTCTTGCTTGGTCGCCTTCTTGGTTTCTCCTTCTCGATTCGGTTCGGGTTGGGAGGCTGAGCGGGTTCCTCGGACGATCAGTTCGGTCCCATCGGCCAATCGGATCGAGCCCAAGAGAGTCGGTGGGGCGTCAGTGGCGGCCAGCAGGGCCATGGAGAGCAGTGCGACACCCGAAGGAGCCGTTTGGGGAGCTTCTGCGTTGGTGGATTTGGTCGCAAGTGCTTTGGCTTTGAGGCTAGCCGTGAGGGTCAATTCGGCCCAGCGAGGAGATTGAAGTTTCTCCTCGGTCGCTTGGGGTTTGGAATCGGATTTGGGTTTGCTCTCTGCAGTAGGCTCAGCGGCAGGAGGGGGTGCGGGAGCAGGTTCGGCAGCAGGAGCAGCGGCGGGCTCGGCGGCTGGAGCGGGAGCTGCAGGAGGCTCGGCAGCGGGAGCAGCAGCAGGCTCGGCAGCGGGAGCAGGAGCGGGCTCCGCAGCCGGAGCCGGAGGCAAGAGGATCGAAGCTGCGATTTTTTTGGTGGAGTCTTTGATCGAGAGCTGGAACGGTTCGAAGGAGGGTTTTGGGTTGGTGGGGGATCGAACATCGAGGATGGCGACATCCCAGAGTCCGCTGATATCGTGATCGTTTTTGAAGGAGTTTGCCGGAGGCGTACCTCGCACCCAAACTTCTTCGATGCGAGAGTCCTCGGCGAACAGATCGCCATTGGAGACGATGAAATTTGCCCAGAGCCCTGGTCGTATTTTGCCGACTTGGTCGGCGATGCCGAGCAGTTCGGCGGGTTTGGTCGTCAGGGCAGCGAGTGCTTTGTTTGGATCCAACCCCCGAGCGATGGCTTTACGGATTTGCGGGAGCCATTCGGCAGGATCGCTCAGGCCGCTTGAGGTAAAGACAAAGGGGACACCGGCGCGATCGAGGCGGGCTGGGTTTTCTGGGGCGAGTTCCCAGTGCATGAGTTCTTCGAGTTCGGTCTCGAGGACGGCTTCGAGGGTTGAGACGTTGGGAGGTTTTGGGAAATTGACTGGCAGGATGAGGGTTCGTCCGGTTTTGGCGATGGGTTCGAGGAGTTGGTATTCTTGACCGGTTCCTTTGAGGAGGGCTTTGAGTCCGAATTCTTTGGCGAAGGAATCAGCGCGGAGGACGTATTGTTCGTTGAACGTATCGAAGATGAAGGGTTTTCCGGCCTGGATATGTTTTTGGATCGCCTCGAGAGCGGCGTTGGATTCGGGTTTGAGCGAATCGGGTGCGCCGAGATGGGCTCGCAGGGCCGAGTCGTACCACTGGGAATCGAGGAATGTTTGTCGGGCCAGGGCCACAGCGCCCATGGGGCTCGATGGATAGTTGTTTCGTCCACCGCTGCGTGAGACGGTCAGTCGCACGTGCATGGCGACATCCGCGCGGATTAGATTTACGGCTAGTGGAGCATCGGCTGTCATCGCCGCGGCGCTGGTTCCTTTGAGGATCCCCTCTTTGGGGGCAAACAGGGCTGTGGTGATACCGGCGCGTCGGAGCTTCTGTAGGTTGGCGAGAGTTTCGACGGAATTGGCAACGGATCGCTGGGGAGTGATTTCGAGATTCCAATGAGGAGATCCTTGGTTGGGCGCGAATTCCGGAAGGTCGGTTTCTAGCCCGGCATCGATCCATCCCGGAGAGATCGACTTGCCTTTGAGGTCGATCACACGAAGCCCTTCGTTGGCTCGGAGCGAAGTCCCGACAGCGACGATCTTTCCGTCCTGGATCCACAGGGATCCTTGGTCGATCACGACACCTGGTTCGAGTGTGATGCGTGCATTGGTGATCAGAAAGTCGTTGACTTTGTTTTCCGTGATGCCGACATCGGGTTTGGTGTCCGTTTTTTGAGCCCAGAGGATCGATGGGAGGCCAGCGACGAGCAACCAGAGGGTGGCTAGCGAGAGCTTGAGAAATCGCGAAGCGGACATCATTGGGTTTCGGTTCGTAAGATGCATTGTTGGAAATGTCTTGTGGAGATTTCGATGTTGGATCGTGATGCCAGTGTGGTTCGCGTTGGGCTGCTGAGTATCCCTGAGGGGGGCAGGACGGGGGTGAAGATCGTAAAAAGTTTATCGGTTTCGACGAACGCAACGACTTTAACGACCCATCGGAGTCTAGTTTGGGTTCGGCTATAGCCCAAAGGGAATTCCGGGTTTAGGATGGGAGTAGTGAGATGGCTTTTGGAAGCAGGCGTTTTTAGGTGATGTATGCCGATCTACGTTTATGAATCGATTGTTGAGGAAGGCCAGGAGCCTGAGGAGTTCGAATTCTTCCAAAACATGAGCGATCCTGTTTTGGATAAGCATCCCGATACAGGGGTTCGGATCCGTCGGATTCCAGCAAGGACCTCGATCGGCGGGATGTGGTCGGATGGCGCGATGAAAAATTCGATCAGCGATAACAAACTGGCCAAGCATGGGTTTACCAAGTATGTTAAGTCGGGGGACGGCAAGTACGAGAAGACCGTCGGGGATGGTCCATCGATGATTTCGCCGGATCCTTAATCGCGACATGGTCGAGTCGAAAGTCGCACGCACAATCAGGCAAAATCAGTTGCATCAAGGGTGAGGGTAGGTCGCGTGGAGAAATTGCTAGGCAAGACGACTGCACGGGTCGGAGTGATCATGGGTTCCCAGAGCGACTGGCCCACCATGCGGGAGGCTTGTGGGCTTCTAGAGCGTTTTGGAGTCGAGCACGAGCGATGGATCGTATCGGCGCACCGGACCCCGCAATGGATGTTCGAGTATGCGCAGAGGGCTTCGGATCGAGGCTTGCAGGTCCTAATCGCTGGGGCGGGGGGAGCGGCGCATTTGCCTGGGATGGTCGCCGCGAGCACACTCTTGCCGGTACTGGGTGTACCGATTGAGAGCAAAGCGCTATCTGGGCTCGATTCGCTCTTGAGCATTGTGCAGATGCCAGGTGGGATCCCTGTCGGGACCCTTGCGATCGGCGCATCGGGGGCCAAGAATGCGGCGCTGCTGGCCGTGCGAATTTTAGCCTTGCACGATGCCCAACTGTCCATCAAGCTCCAAGAGTATGTTCAGCAGCAGACCCAGGGTGTGCTTGACGATATCGCACCGCGTGACATTTGATCGAGGCTTCCTAGACAAGCAACCTAGGCAGGTTCAGAGGAAAAACTGCAACGATGAGTAGCAAGAGCAATAAGGGGATTGAGCCCGGTGGGACCATTGGAGTCTTTGGCGGGGGGCAACTGGGGCGAATGTTTTCTCATGCAGCCCAGCGCATGGGTTACCAGGTGGTTGTTTTCACCGATGAGGCCGAGAGTCCAGCGGCTCAGGTGGTCCGTGAATCGATCGTTGGGGATTACACCGACATCGAGGCCGTTGCCGCTTTTGCCAAGCGAATCGATGTAGCGACCTTGGAGTTCGAGAACATTCCTTTGGTGGCCATTGAAACCGCTTCGATGTATGTCCCGGTCCGACCAGGTGAGAGACTCTTGGCGGTCGCACAAAATCGGTTGAAGGAGAAAACAACGCTGAGAGATTTCGGGATTCCGGTCACGCCGTTTTTTGAGGTCCGCAGTTACAGCGATGTGTTGCATGCGGCAGAGTTGCTCGGTTGGCCGATGGTCATCAAGACCGCTTCAGGGGGGTATGATGGCAAGGGTCAGCTTCGGGTCAGCAATGCGGCTCAGGGGAATGATGCACTGGAGGTCTTGGGGCCCGAGCCGTTGATCGCCGAGAAGTGGATCGAGTATCAGGCTGAGGTATCGGTTTTGGTGGCTAGGAATCCGTCGGGACAAGTCGAGGCTTATCCCATGTTCACCAATCGGCATAGCAATCACATCCTGGACATCACGAGTGTGCCGGCCTCAGGGGAATTGGCCAGGGTCGAGTCGAAGGCCGTTGAGATCGTATGCGCGATTGCCGAATCGTTGGGGCTTGAGGGATTGATTTGCGTCGAGATGTTTGTCGACCGAGATGGAGCGTTGATGGTCAATGAGCTTGCACCCAGGCCGCACAACTCAGGGCATTTGACGATGGAGGCCAGTGCGGTCAGCCAGTTCGAGCAGCAGGTACGAGCGGTTTGCAATTTGCCTTTGGGCGCCGTCTCTGAGTGCCGACCGGCGGCGATGGTCAATCTGCTCGGGGATTTATGGAGCGATGGGCAAGTGCCGGATTGGTCGGCAGCGTTGAGTCAACAAAATGCTCATCTGCATTTGTACGGCAAGACCCAAGCGAGGGTTGGCCGCAAGATGGGTCATTTGACGGTCTTGGATGAGACACCGCAGGCAGCCATCGAGTCTGCGCTGCAGTTGCGAGGCCGCTGGGCTCGAATTAGCGAGTCGCGGGGCTAGCGCCGTAGGTTGGAGATCTTCCCATAAGCTCGTTCCGGCGAGGTTCAGCCAGTGGGTTGAAGAAACCAGGTGGGCGGCCACCGACGACGGTCGGTCCGATATCGTTCAGGGGGTAAGGATCGAATTCAGCGGCTTTGGCTTTTTGTCGCTCGATCGTTCCGAGTCCGAATCGTTCCGAATAGCGAGATGCGTTGCATCCGCTTGCACCGAGGCAAAGCACTCCCCAGAGGAACAGGTGGGCCGAAGCCGACCTGTGAAGCAAATGGGCGGAAATCCAAGGTGACTTTGGTCGAGATTTCAAGCGTTTTTGGATCATCGGCTGGGCGTCCTTACCCTATGGAAAAAGCTGGATCTGGAAGTTCCGTGTGTCGAATTCATGAATTCCGGAAATCGTATCGTCTCGTGACTCCGAGACGCTAGATGGAAATAGGGCGGATTTTCCCCCGAGGCTTGAGGCGATTGACGATTTTTCCACCCTCAACACCTGGGTTAGATGCATGAAGCACCGATGAAGGTCCAGGGTGAAATATTTGAAAGGGTTTCAAAATGGCAATAGGCTCGGTACGATGGAGGCACTAGAGAGACGCCCAGTTTTGACGTCACTATGGAAATGTGTGGTTCTATGCCGCTTCTAAAGCAAGAGCAGGATATATACCCAGAGAATCTTTTCGAGTCGCTCGAAGAGTTGCCATCGGAGGCAGGGATGCGATGGTGGGCGATGCAGACGTTGCCCAGGTGCGAAAAGAAACTCATGCGGCAGTTGCTCGATAGCCAAGTTCCTTACTACGGTCCTGTCATCGAGCGCCGCTATCGCAGTCCGCAGGGCCGTTTGCGCACGTCGTTTGTCCCGTTGTTTTCCAATTACGTTTTTGTATTTGGGAATGAGGAGATGCGGTACAAGGCTTTTGCGACCGGTTCGGTCAGCAAGTGCATGAAGGTCATCGAGACCGAGCAATTCGTCGAAGACATCACTCGGATTTACAGGGCGGTACAGACGGGCGAACCGGTTTTTCCGGAAACGAAGCTTGAGCCTGGCGATCCGGTGCGGGTCAAATCCGGTCCGTTCAAAGGATTCGAGGGGACGGTCATCCGTCGCGAGCATGAAGTGCGCTTGTTGATCACAGTGCGGTGCATGGGGCAGGGGATCAGCGTTCAGATTCTCGATTGCCAGGTCGATGCGCTTTGAGTGGTTGTCGGATCTAACGCAATCAATCGGTTCTATTTGACGATCTTAGGGGTTGAATCATCAGGGCCAGGAGCAGTCCAACGAGGGCCACACCTAGGGTCGAGATCCAGAGGATGGTCCAGGGTTGCAGGCTGGTCTTCGGGAGGATGAACCGATTCAGCAAAGCCGATGTCCATTGCGAGCAGAAGACCCCGAGGGCTTGAGCCAGTGCGATGGTCGCAAGTCCTGAAATCTGAGGACGGATCGCGTGCGCGTTTTCGTTGCAAGCGACTTGGAATGGGCAGTTGAGTGCCATGGCGATGGCCAGAGCCCCAAAGATTGGCCAGCCAGCTTGGGCCAGCAAGCAACCGGTCAGAAGGACCAGCCAGCCGAGTGGGCCGACAAAGAGAAGTCGTTTGCGAATGTTTGGCAGGAATGGCAATCCGAGCAACAGAGCTGTTTCCAGAAAGATGGTCAGGGCAAACAGATAGTAGCCAGTATCCCCGTAGGTTCTTGTGAGGAATTCGTGCGAATAGAGTCCGAAGGCAGCTTCGCAAAACGCCGTCAGAGCGACCAGGAGGATCAGGGCTCTCCATCGCCAGGAGTCGGGCTGCGGGCTGTGGCCCGGTTCTCTGTGGCCTGGGGCACTGGGGTTTGGGTCTCTGTGGCCCGGAGGTGCATTTGGTGCCGTTCGATGCGACTGGCTCATTTTGGCGGTCTTGAGCGAGCTGTCCTCGGAGCGATGTCGATTTGCGATCAGGAGGCTTGCAGCAATAAAAAGGGAATGCGCCACGGCGCAGCTTGCAGCCAAAAACAGATGGTATTCGATGACGGCTTGTTCATCCGAGAGTAGCGCTGCGGTGGCAAGGATTGCGACGGCATAGCCGGCGCTGCCTGCAGCGCGGGCTGAGTAGGCGTGGTTGGCCAGGTTGGCCACGGCAAAGTGGTTCAGCAGGTTCATGCAGCAGGCATGTGCCGAGGCCAGAGCCAGGAGGCACAGTGAGGTTTCGAGGAACGCCGGCAGCAGGTTGGCTTGGGCCCGAGTTATCGAGAGTTGCCAGCCGAGGGTGGGCTGCAAGATAGCCACGCAGATGGCCGCAAGCAGTAGGAGACGGGTTGGATACTGCGTCCATTGACGGCGTTCGGCGAATCGAAAAAACAGGAGTGTCAAAAGTCCTGCGACGGGAATAACGCTTGCGATGATGCTAGCCGTCGCGACCGGGTGGACTTGGCGCAGGTGGGTTTGGAGAGGAAAGACTGCAAAGCCCAGCGAGAGAAAATGAAGGAAAAAAGCTCCGCTGGTTTGAAGCCAAAGGGCTTTGGGTGCGAAGGGGGAAATCATTCAGTAGGGCGCATTCAGTGTGTAGTGTTCCTTCCATGGGGCTCGACGGCAGGCCGAAGCGTAGGGATCTAGGAGTTTTGGGAATTGGAAGTCCAATTTGCGGAGCGTTTCGGGGCTGAAGAAATCCGCGAAGAACGTCTCGCGAGCGCCGATGGTTTGGATCCCATCCTTGGACTCTCGATCGAATCGATCGTTAAGCAACTGGGTGATGCGCTCGATCTCCTTGGCGCGTTGGTCCATGAGGGTTTGGATTTGGCGTTCGATGCGGGTCGTCAACGGTGCAGGGGGTTGGTTCTCCGTGGAGTTTTCGGTTGTGGGGATCGAAGGCAATTCGAATTCGATTCGAGCCCCGAGGCATTCTTTGGCGAGGATTTTCAATCGGGGATCGGTGCTGATCGAGACGTGGTCAAATTCGTGTTGGAGCAAGCGAGACTTCCAGGGTTCGGCAGGTTGGTAGGATTTCATCAGGACGACTTGGTGCGTCCAGCCGATTTCCGCTAGTTGAACATTCGCCGTAACGGCGTGGACCGAGGGGTTCGATGGGATCCGATGGACTTTGGTCAAGCGGTATCGGTAGTCATAGTGGAAGTTGAATTTGGTCAATCCTTGTTTTTTATGAGCGGCCAATTCTTGGTCGTTGGTCTCGAAGCGGACTTGGCCCGCATCGATCAGGCGTTGGATACCCGGTGGAGCCGATTCGATCCATTGGGCGAATCGTTCGGCGTGCGGGTCTTGGGTCGATGGGAACAGGGTAGAAAAAGCCAGAGCAACGATCGCCAGAGCCGGGGAGATTCCAAGGTAAAGGGTCAGAGAGCTAGCGTTCATAGGGGGCTTGGGAATAGGGGACGGAGATTTCGCCGACGGTAGTGATTAAATCACACCGGGGGCACATGGTGCTAGTCAGGAACGGGAAAGATCAGTAAAACTTGGGTACTTGATGAACATTCATGGGAGAAAAGATGGCAAAACGAGCGCGTCGAAAAGCAGCAGACGAGTCTTTTGAGGACCAGGACAAGGAGGTACCGATCAAGGGTCGGGACATCGAGACGATGGGGAAGCTTGAGCGACTCGCATCGGCCGTCGCCGAGGTCGCTAAGAAGCGGCGGGATCCTTACTTGGAGGTACCATCACGGTCGTTATCGAATTCGAATTACAACCGGCGCAAGCGGCTCATCGAGATGGGTGGCAAGACGAACCGTCGGGAGTTGTTCAATCTGAACCAAGCTCGGGCTTATATGCAGACGATTTTGGTTGGGAGTGGATGTTCGCGTTTGATACGCCAAGGCAAATCGACGAGCATTCGGGGCATGTACTACATGCTCAAGCACAACATTGAGGGGACCAAGGAGAACACGTTTGAGGATCAGAGCGAGTCGGATACGATCATCGAGGATTTGGAGGTCATCACCGGAGCGATGCGCGAGGAGTTGCATCTGTATGCAGAGCCTCGTGGGAACCTTGCCGGACCGTTGGTGGTCATCGACGGTGGCAATGAGTTGGATGCCTCAAAGATGGGTGCGGCTGGGTATCCGATACCGAGTATTGTCGAGCCGGATCGGGTCAAGTTCAAGCGATGCGATGCGAAGTTCATTCTGCATGTGGAAAAAGGTACCGTTTGGCAACGGTTCAACGAGGACAAGTTTTGGCAGAAGCACAATTGCATCGTCTCTCACGGTGCAGGGCAGCCAGCTCGAGGGGTTCGGCGGATGCTCTATCGGCTCCACACCGAGTACAAGTTGCCGGTGTATTGTCTGCTCGATAATGACCCTTGGGGATACTATATCTATTCGGTCATCAAGCAAGGATCGATCAACTTGGCCTTTGAGAGCATGCGGATGGCGATCCCCGACGCGAAGTTCATAGGGCTTCGAAGCGGCGATTACGAGCGATGCGGCTTGAAGCAAGACGTCAAGATCAAGCTTGACGACAAAGACAAAAAGCGAGCCAAGCAGATCGCATCGTATCCATGGTTCTCCGAGAAGAAGCATTGGCAAGTGGAGATCAAGCAGATGTTGACCAACGACTTCAAGTTGGAAGTCGAGGCGCTGATCAGCCGAGACATCAGCTATGTGACCGAAAAGTATGTTCCGGAGCGTTTGCGAAGCAAAGACTGGCTCGATTGACGTGACGGCGGTGAGCGGATCGAGTCGTTTTGAAAGCCAATTGGCCTAACGGCCAGGAAGGATCTCTTAGCCCTATGAGCGAATCGACCAGCAATCAGGCGTTGAGTCTCGAGAATGTTCGACGGATCCTGCCTCATGAGGACCACCAAGGGCCGCTCTTGCTCGATGATAAGCGGCTTGAGCAAGCGGCCATCGAGTTGGCCAAGGCGTTGCAGATAAGGGCCTCGAAATTGCAGACCCCTCAGGAGCGTCGCCAGCAGGCCGAGCTCGATCGAATGCTCGACCATCCCGAGGACAAAGCGACGCTCACTCAGATTACCGACCAGAGTTTTCGGAGCAATTCACCCGGCCGCGTGGTCGATCAGATGGTGCATATCCTGGACGTCCAGGGTGTACCGCGATTTTTCAGCATGTTTGACCAAGCATTGCTCAAGGGTTTTCAGTCCTTCGGGGAGTACCTTCCCGGCGTGGCCGTCCCGTTGGTCAAAGAGAAAATGCGCAAAGAGACGGCCAATGTGATTCTGCCGGCTGAGGAGGACAAACTGCGATGGCATTTGTCCGAGCGGACACGCGAGGGGGTTCGGATGAACGTCAACTTCCTCGGAGAAGCGATTCTCGGCGAGCAAGAGTGCCGCAAGAGGCTCGACCGATACTTGGCAGCACTTCAACTGCCCGAGATCGAATGTGTATCGATCAAGATATCGACGCTCTATTCCCAAATATCCCCTTTGGCTCGCGAGCATACGATCAAGAAGGTATCGGACCGGCTCGAGTTGCTCTACCGCGCTGCGGCCAAGGAGAAGTTCGTTCGGCCCGATGGTACATCGGTTTCGAAGTTCGTGTATTTGGACATGGAGGAGTATCGGGACTTGAGCCTTACGGCTGAGATCTTCCAAAGGACCCTCGATCGACCGGGGATGCAAAAGGTCAGGGCCGGGATCGCCTTGCAGGCTTATGTGCCCGATTCGGCGCTGGTCCAGGAGTCGATCACTCGGTGGGCACAAGATCGATTGAGCCGTGGGGGGGAACCGGTGACGATTCGCATCGTCAAAGGAGCCAACATGGAGATGGAGCGTATGGAGGCATCGCTTCGCGGTTGGCCACAGGCACCCTATCGTTCGAAGCTCGAGACGGATGCGAACTATAAACGGATGCTTCGCTATGGCATGGATCCGGATCGCTTGCAAGCCGTGCAGCTTGGGGTCGCTTCGCACAACCTTTTCGATTTAGCGTACGCGATCGTTTTATCCGTCGCCACCGGTTCGTTGGATCGGGTTCAGTTTGAGATGCTCGAGGGGATGGCCAATCATCAGCGGCGAGCGATCTTGGAGTTGTCCCAGCGACTCTTGCTCTACGCACCTGCTTGTTATCGCGAGGAATTCATCAATGCGATCGGTTATTTGATTCGACGTTTGGATGAGAATACCGGACCCGATAATTTTCTTCGGCATGCGTTCAAAATCCAAGTCGGCAGTTCGACTTGGCAACGCTTGGAAAACGGGTTCATCGAATCGATTCAGCAGATCGACCAAGTCCCGGTAGGACCTCGGCGGACCCAGGACCGGAACTTGGAACCCAAAGAGCCGCTTGCACCATTGAATTGGCGCAGATTTTCCAACGAGCCCGATACCGATTTCTCGCTTCCACAAAACGGCGATTGGGCTGAGAGGATCGTCAAGCGATGGATGCCTCTGTGCGATGCCAACGCGCCGGAGATTCTCGTTTCGATCGGGGCGCAGGAGCAGCAGGGAAGGGGCCAAACGTTTACCTCGAACGATCCCTCGAGGCCTGGGGTTGTCTCTGCGCGGTATTCTCAGGCAGACGAGACTCAATTGAAGTCTGCTTTGGCGTGCCTGAAGGAGGATCCCTCGGGTTGGGGAGCGACCCGACCGCAGGAGCGCTACGAGATTTTGCGGAGAGTCGCCCAGGAGCTGCGGATCGCTCGGGGCGAATTGATGGGTGCAGCGATCTTGGATGCTGGTAAGACGTTGTCCGAGAGTGACCCCGAGGTCAGCGAGGCGATCGACTTTGTCGAATTCTATGCTCGGTGCGCTCTGGACCTGCAGCTCCAGCCCCGAGGTGGGTTTAGTCCTGCTGGGCCCGTAGTGGTTATCAGTCCATGGAACTTCCCGATCGCCATTCCTTGTGGAGGAATCGCCGCAGCATTGGCCGCCGGAAACACGGTATTGCTCAAACCTGCAAGCGACACGGCTTTGCCAGCTTACCTGTTGTGCCAGTGTTTCTGGAGAGCGGGCGTGCCCAGAGAGGCGTTGCAGTTTGCGCCAGCCAGCGGCAGTGCGATCAGCAAGGTCCTGCTGGCCGACGCCTCGATCGCGCGAGTGATCCTCACTGGAGGGACCGAAACGGCCTTGACGATTCTCGAGGCCAATCCCCGGTTACCTTTGTTTGCCGAGACGGGCGGCAAGAACGCCACGATCGTCAGTGGTCTGAGCGACCGTGACTTGGCGATGAAAAATTTGTTGCACAGTGCATTTTCTCACGCAGGGCAGAAGTGCTCGGCGACGAGTCTAGCGGTGCTCGAGCAAGAGGTATTCCAGAGCAAAGAATTCCAAGAGCAGTTTGCCGATGCGGTGACGAGTCTTCGAGTCGGATCGGCTTGGGATCTGTCCACCAAAGTCGGTCCGTTGATCCGACCACCTTCGGGGGATCTGCTTCGTGGGTTGAAGGAACTCGAGCGGGGCGAAAAATGGTTGGTGATGCCAACCCAGCTCGGGGACAATCCGTGCTTGTACAGCCCGGGCGTCAAATGGAACGTGCAAGCAGGTAGTTTCACCCATGGCACCGAGTTGTTTGGCCCGGTTTTAGGGGTCATGGAATACGACCGCATCGAGAAGGCCATCGAGATGGTCAATGCGACCGGATATGGTTTGACCAGCGGTTTAGAATCGCTCGATGATCGCGAGCAGCAGGTTTGGAAGAAGAAGATTCGGGCTGGCAATTTGTATATCAACAGACCCACGACCGGGGCGGTGGTTTTGAGGCAGCCTTTTGGTGGTTTAGCCAAGAGCGCCTTTGGGCCAGGGGTCAAAGCCGGGGGGCCGAACTACGTGACGATGATGCACCGTTGGCAAGAGCCCCAGGAGTTGCATGCAAGCCAGGATCTATCCGAGCCTCAGCATCCGTTACTGCTGAAGGTTTGGGGGAAATTCGATGCGATTGCCAAGGAGCTATTGAGGTTCGATCCGTCGGTCGGGGGGGACTTGAGCAAACTCCGCCATGCGATTTTGGCTTACGATCGATTTGCTCGCGAGGAGATCCACCAAGAGCACGATCATTTCCGATTGGTCGGACAAGACAATTCTAGGCGGTATTTGCCTGTGAACCCGATCTGCATTCGGCTTATGCCTGGGGATAGACTCTGGGGGATTTTGGCAAGGTGTGCAGCGAGCGTGGCAGTCGGGGCCACTGCGATCGTCAGTTACGATCCTAGGATCGAGGATTCGAAGATCGAAGCGCTGGAGCGCGCGACGTTGGCCTGGGCAGGCAAGATCGAGTGGGTCGAGCAATCCGAAGCGATGCTCGGCGAGGAAATCAAAGCCGGTCACATCGCGCGTTTGCGGTACGATGGTCCCGAGGAAGTTCCCGAGCCGATCCGGCGATTGGCGTCTAAGAACTATGCTTACATCGCCGATGCGGTCGTAAGCTGTCAGGACTTAGAGCTCTTGTGGTATGTCGTCGAGCAGAGCATCTCGTTTGACTACCATCGGTATGGGAATCTCGGACCGCGCGCCTCGGAGCCCCGAAGCCCGGTTTCCTAAGGTCCCTGATCGATCGTCACATTCGATACTTCCAGAGAGTTTGGAAAGGTCCAACGCTCACTGGGGCATTCTTGCAAGAAGCATACGGCTAGGGTGTAAGCCGCAGGGCTGTCGAGTCGAGAAAAAAGCACAGCGGTGCTGCTGAGGGATGGCGGCCATCGGGCACGAGTGTACCTTTTTCTCATCGAACCCAAATGCGATTCACACGCATCGATCGAACCGTCGCACTTGGAATCGCTCTTTTGTCGGGCCAATGGAGCTATTCACAGGCTCTGAGCAATCAGGGACTCGAGCAAGCCAGCGAGTTGTCGAATCGCCAGCAGGAGTACGAATTGCTGGCCAGTCAGATGCGACCTTGGGAGGAGCAGAATCGATTGCTGCGCAAAGCAGTCCGACTGGTATCACCGACGGTGGTCCATATCGAAGCGACCAAAGAGGAGCCGGTTCAAGAGGTCAGTTTGGACTCTCGGCTCGAGAAATCCAAGATTCGCACCAAGCGGGTCGAGGAGGCTGGAGCCGGCGTGGTCATCGATGTTCAAGGACGCCACTATGTGTTGACCAATCGGCATGTCATCCAGTCGGCCCAGATCCCCGACATCCGAGTCGAAACCTACGACGGAGTCCCTCTGCAGATCGTCAAGATCACCGAGGATCCTTCCACGGATTTGGCGGTGATCGATGTGGGCCGAAGCGATCTTGCCGCATGCCGATTGGGCGACAGCCGAACGTTGGAAGTCGGCGAACATGTCTTTGCCGTTGGAAGTCCTTTTGGGTTGAACCACTCGGTGAGTTTGGGGATTGTCAGCGCCAAAGGTCGGCGGAATCTGGAGCTTGGCAATAAGTCGATTGTCTATCAAGATTTCATCCAGACCGATGCGGCGATCAATCCGGGCAACAGCGGTGGGCCATTGATGAATCTTCGGGGGGAAGTCGTGGGGATCAACACGGCCATCGCGAGCAATTCAGGGGTCAATGAAGGAATTGGTTTTGCGATCCCGATCCAATTGGCGATGGCAGTCGCGACCCAGTTGATCGAGAAGGGGGAACTGCAGCGATCGTATCTCGGAGTGAGCGTCGAGCGGGCTTTTCATGTCGATCCTCAGTCTGGCTTGCAGAACTCTAGCTTGCAGAGCAACCGATTGCAGAGCTATCGAGCGCAGGGTGCATTGGTCAAGGTGGTCAAACCCAACAGTCCGGCAGAGACTGCTGGTTTGCGGTATGGGGACATCATCTTGGAGTTCGATGGGGTCGCGGTTGAAAATGACGAGCACCTGGTGCAGATGGTGGGCCTGACCGCATCGGGCAAGTCTGTGGAGTTGGAGGTTTTGAGGGAACGCACGAGGGTACGGCTCAAGGTGTGGCTGACACCGATTGCAGCGAGTCGCAACTGAGCGATTTCCCACCATTGGGGGGGGCGATAGCCAAAAGAGGGGGTTTCGGAGTTTTTTTCGAGATAATCGATTTTTTTTACCGTACTTCTTCACGAAAAATTGACCGATAATCTAGAGCTGGTAACCTTTAGTGGTACGGTTTATTTGCGTTTTTTCTTCTCTTCCGCTTTTCAGGAGATTTTTATGCGGAATCGCAAACAGAACGGCTTCACGCTCGTGGAGCTCTTGGTGGTGATCGCCATCATTGGGGTTTTGGTCGGATTGTTACTTCCGGCGGTCCAAGCTGCTCGGGAGGCTGCACGTCGGATGTCTTGTGGCAACAACATTCGTCAGCTCGGTTTAGGCATCTTGAATTACGAGTCGGCCTACAAGCGGCTTCCTGCGGGAGCCAGTGGTCCATGTTCTTACAACCCGTGGAGTGTCCATGATGCGGACATGAACGTCGGTCGGATGCCTATCAACCGATACTCGGTGTTCGTCGCGATCCTTCCGATGATCGAGCAGCAGCAGCTGTACACCCAGATTCAGGATCAACGCCCTTTCTTTAGGTCGACTTGGGATATGCAAGGCAATTTCACGCCTTGGCGAACTCAGGTCGCGTCGTTTCGTTGTCCATCGGACCCTGGTAAGATGAATCCGGATGCGAACTGGGACATCGATGGTGCGGCCCGTGTCAACTATGCGGCCTGCTATGGGGACACTGTGGTCAATGTCAGCAATGCTTGGCACCCTGCGGCCAGCCGCGGCGCTTTTCAAGGTCGCTACGCGCGTCGGCTCGCGGAGATCACCGACGGGGCGGCTTACACGATCCTTTTGGGCGAAATTGCAACCAGTCCATCACAGAACTTAGGAACTGGGCAAGGCAAGCTTCGGATTCAAGGAACGCGTTGGCAAGCTGCCGGTGCGGCGAACGTCCAAACTCCGATCGGCTGTCGCAATGCGAAGTTGGGCGACCGCTACAACCCTGCCGTTGCGGCCAATGGCGATCTTTGGCATTCGCAGGGGCTGCGGTGGCACGATGGGGATTACAACCACGGTTCGATCCAGACGATTTTGCCCCCGAACTCTGCCTCCTGCAATCGATCCTTGTGGGATTGGGGGATTTCCTCGGCCTCGAGCTATCACGGGCCTGGTGCGCACGTGGTCTTTGCCGACAACAACGTCCGCTTCATCCCCAATTCGGTCGATGCGGGCGATGCGGGCCGATTGGCTCCAGAGGGCAACGACGGTCCACGCTCCAATGATCCAAGTCCTTACGGGGCTTGGGGAGCGATGGGAACCAAGGATGCTGGCGATTTGTGGGATGCAGCTACCATCGAGTAGTTGCGAAATCTTTCGAAATTCATGAAAACCTAGCAAGGCGACTGGGATGCTCTCTCGGTCGTCTTTTTTTGTTGAGAAGACAAATGTCTATCGGTCAAATAACGAAAGTAGCTCATGGAGATTGATACAGCGACGGCCAAGCGATGGATGGACAGATCTCAGGACGATCAGGGGCAGGAGGTCTTTTTTCTGGATTGTAGAGAGCCCAATGAGCATCAGGTCGCCCATGTGCCGGGGGTGACATTGGTGCCGATGAGTCAATGGCCGCCGAGCCAAGGGGTTTTCGGTTCGATGCAATCCAAACGGGTGGTGGTCATGTGCCATCATGGAGGCCGATCTTTGCGTGTCACCCAATGGCTTCGTGCAAACGGTTATCCCGATGCGGTGAGCATGTCTGGGGGGATCGATCGCTGGAGCGTGGAGATCGACCCGACGGTTCCCCGCTATTGAAATTGGCTTTCGCCGCCGGTTAAGTTCTCGTGAAATCGAACCTAGCGGGTGCTTGCTCTATCGGGCAAAGGGCTCACACTAATGACTTCATTGAGCCCGGTTCTTTTCCCCAACCAAGACATACCATCGATGCGCAAGAATAGCATTTCCAATCGTTTGCTCGGCCGACGTGCGAGAGCCTTGGGGTTAGGGACCGGACTGATGTTCCTTGGGGATCTAGGATTGGAAAACCCTCGGGTTTTTGGCCAAGAAAAACCGGCACAGCCGGCAAAGAGTGCCGAGAAAGCCGAGGTTGTACGTCCGGCACCTGAGGACGTGGAGATCCCCGATGGGCTCGACACCTTGGCGGCCAAGCAGCATATCGCCGTGCAATCGCGAGTCTGTCCTTGGGGATTTTGGGGCTATCGTCCTGAGAGTTTCAGCAGTTGGACGAATCATTCGAATCGGTTGATCCCGGTTTATGTTTTCGGGGAGAGCCTTGAGCCTTATGTGGGAGCAAAGAGTCTTTATCGAGACGAGGCCAGGGTACGCGAGTTGTATGGAAGGCTCCCTGAGAACACGGTGCAGCCTGAGGCGGAGTATGCCGACCAGACCGATGTGTACCGCTTGCAGCGCCAGGCGATCGAGAGCGGCAAGAAGAAGTACGTGTTTTTGGTGGTCTTTGATGGAATGGATTGGCAGACGAGTTGGGCCGCATCGATCTACAAGAACCGCAGGGTAGCTTATACGCAGGGGCCTGGCACCGGGTTGGTGTTTCAGGATTACGATCGGTGCCCGAAAGACTTTGGATACTTTGTCAGTTCCTCCTTGGGCGATGAAGTCGATACCGACGTCGATGCGCAGTTGGATAAGAAGTCCTCGACGAAATTTGGCGGGTACGATCCGAGGTTCGGAGGCCGAACTCCTTGGGATACTCCGAGCGACATTCAGTATTTGATCGGCAGAAATCAACAATCCCCGCATGTGGTGACCGATTCGTCTTCATCGGCAAGTTCCATGACTGCTGGGGTCAAGATCCTCAACGGAGCGATCAATATTCGGCCGGATCGGACCCAAGTCGAGACCTTAGCGCACTGGGCGCAGAGGGAGAGAGGTTTTGCCGTCGGGACCGTGACGAGCGTACCGATATGCCATGCGACTCCCGCAGCAGCTTATGCGGTCAACGTCAGCCGCGATGACTATCAGGACATCACCCGTGACATGCTCGGACTCGTCTCTGCCAGTCATAAGAGCAAGCCTTATACGGGCTTGGATGTAGTGCTTGGAGCTGGCTATGGAGAGGAGACCAAATCCAACGCGGGGCAAGGTGAGAACTTCATCCCGGGCAACCGGTATTTGGCCGATGTGGATCGCGATGCGGTCGATGTGTCCAAGGGTGGGTCCGAGGCACGGTATGTCGTCGCCGAAAGGACGGCGGGAGTTTCGGGTACGGATGTGCTCACAGGGGCGGTGCGTAGGGCCGTCGGGGGCAAGCATCGATTGTTGGGCTTTTTTGGGGCTAAGAATGGGCATTTGCCGTTTCAGACGGCCAACGGGGATTATCGACCCGTCGAGTCAGTCAAGGGGATCGAGCAGTACACGGCCGAGGAGCTCTTAGAGAACCCGAAGCTCAACGAGTTGACCGAGGCGGCCATCGACGTCTTAGCGAGTCGCAGCGATAAGTTTTGGTTGATGGTCGAGGCCGGGGATGTCGACTGGGCGAATCATGCCAATGACATCGACAGTTCGATCGGCGCGGTTTTCAGTGGAGAGCGAGCTGTCGAGTCGATATTTCGCTGGATCGAGACCAAGGGTGTTTGGGACGAATCGTTGGTGATCATCACGGCCGACCATGGCCACTACTTTCATTTGGTCCAGCCCGAGGCATTGATCCCGACGGATTGAGGTATCGATCTAGCTCCACATTGTTCGTTTTTCTTCTCGTACTCGAAGCGACTTAGTGGAGCTATCCGACCTATTTGCCCGCAAATTCCCGCGAATCGCCTCGATCAACGATCGGCATGGCCGGAGGTTCAAACAGCCATCGAGTACGAGTACCGCTTCGCTGAGTACGAGTACGAGTACGACGAAATTCGATGCGATAACCGAATAAGTGTTTGACCATGATCGACTTGACGATTATCGCCTTTCGAGCACGAGCACGAGCACGAGCACGAGCACGAGCACGAGCACGAGCACGAGCACGAGCACGAGCACGAGCACGAGCACGAGCACGAGCACGAGCACGAGCACGAGCACGAGCACGGAGCACGAGCACGAGCACGAGCACGAGCACGAGCACGATGAACAGCCAGAACCAAGCATTGCAACGAAGTTTTCTATCGTTCGTTTTTGACTTCTGCG
>Ga0315905_10001606_pt1 | contig 24142 bp, 24 predicted proteins | sample LakEriMetagenome_5_FD_203522 | JGI IMG/M metagenome (GOLD analysis project Ga0315905, IMG submission 203522) | Freshwater fungal communities from buoy surface, Lake Erie, Ohio, United States - Buoy 4 MA121 | ecosystem: Environmental > Aquatic > Freshwater > Lake | place: USA: Lake Erie, Ohio...
CGACAACACCGATCCGCTTCAGGGACCCGTGGCGGCCGGCGGCCGCACCAATGACACCACCCCCACCCTCGGAGGCAGCCTCTCCGCTGCTCTGGTTGAGGGTGAATCGCTCAAGCTCTACAACGGCACCACCTTTCTCGTTGATGCCGATGTCAGCGGTACCGCCTGGAGCGCCACACCCTCCCTCATCACCGACGGCAGTTACACCATCACCGCCCGCGTCGTTGATGCCGCAGGCAACCAGGGGCCCGCGAGTGCCAGCCGCTCCCTCATCCTCGACACCACCGCTCCCAGCCAGACCATCGCCATCACCAACATCAGCGATAACGCCGGCACCATCCAGGGTTCTGTCGCCGATGGAGCCATCACCAACGACACCACGCCAACACTCACAGGCACGTTCGGCGGGGCAACGGCTGGTGCGGCACTTGCCATCGGAGAAACCCTGCGCATCTCCTGCAATGGCGTCATCGCTGGGATCGCCACCGTCACGGTTGTAACAGCTGGACAGAGCACCTGGACCTACACACCCGCCACGCCCCTCACCATCAACGGCTCCTATGTCTTCATCGCCCAGGTGATCGATGGGGCCGGCAACGGCGGCCCTCTCTCGGCGCCACGCTCGATCGTTCTTGATGCCACCGTTCCCACCCAGAGGGTGACCATCGCTTCGGTCAGCGACAACACCGATCCGGTGCAAGGGGTCGTCCTGGTCGGCGGCCACACCAATGACACCACCCCCACCCTCTCAGGCACACTCTCCGCTCCTCTGGGTGAGGGTGAATCGCTCAAGCTCTACAGAGGCACCGCCTTCTTGCTGGATGCCGTTGTCGACAACACGGCCCTCACCTGGAGCGCCACACCCTCCCTCATCACCGACGGCACCTACACCATCACTGCCCGCGTCGTTGATGCCGCAGGCAACCAGGGGCCCGCGAGTGCCAGCCGCTCCTTCATCCTCGACACCACCGCTCCCACCCAGGCGGTGACGATCACCAACATCAGCGACAACGCCGGCACCATCCAGGGTTCTGTCGCCGATGGCGCCGTCACTAACGACACCACCCCAACCCTCAGCGGCACCCTTTCCGCCGCGCTGGCTACCTCCGAGGTCGTTCGGATTTACAGCAATGGCGGCCTCCTCGCCGGCAATGCCAGCGTCAGCGGCACCTCCTGGGCCTACACACCCGCCATGCCGCTCACCATCAACGGCTCCTATGTCTTCAGCGCCCAGGTGATCGATGGCGCCGGCAATGGCGGCCCCCTCTCGGCGCCACGCTCGATCGTTCTTGATGCCATCGCTCCTCTCCAGACGGTGACCATCGCCTCCGTCAGCGACAACACCGATCCGGTGCAAGGGGTCGTCCTGGCCGGCGGCCGCACCAATGACACCACCCCCACCCTCTCAGGCACACTCTCCGCTCCTCTGGGTGAGGGTGAATCGCTCAAGCTCTACAACGGCACCGCTTACTTGCTGGATGCCGTTGTCGACACCACGGCCTTCACCTGGAGCGCCACACCCTCCCTCACCGCCGCCGCCACCTACACCATCACCGCCCGCGTCGTTGATGCCGCCGGTAACCAGGGGCCCGCGAGTGCCAGCCGCTCCCTCATCCTCGACACCACCGCTCCCACCCAGGCGGTGACGATCACCAACATCAGCGACAACGCCGGCACCATCCAGGGTTCTGTCGCCGATGGCGCCATCACCAACGACACCACACCAACCCTCAGCGGCACCCTTTCCGCCGCGCTGGCTACCTCCGAGGTCGTTCGGATTTACAGCAATGGCGGCCTCCTCGCCGGCAATGCCAGCGTCAGCGGCACCTCCTGGGCCTACACACCCGCCACGCCGCTCACCATCAACGGCTCCACTGTCTTCACCGCCCAGGTGATCGATGGCGCCGGCAACCTCGGACCACTCTCCGGTCCCCGCTCGATCGTTCTGGATGCGCCGATCAGCACCCCAGCCCAGGACACTCTGACGGGAATCGTCGCTTCTTCAGACATCTATCTGCTGCCGCAACTGAGCAGCTCACTGCTCGGTTCAGCCGCTGCTCCCACATACGACACCATCACCAACTTCGAGGCCAGCGACAAACTTCAGGTCAGTGGCCTCACCTACAACGCCAATCTCACCGCTTCCAGCGGCACCGCCGCAGGTCTTGATCCCCTCCAGCTCACCGCCATCCTCCCCACCACCTGGACCGCCAACAGCGTCCGCGCCTTCAAGGTCACCGGCTTCAGCGGCACCTTTGTGGCTCTCAACAACAACGTTGCCGGCTTCCAGAGCGATCAGGACGCCATCCTCTTCTTTAACGCCTACAACCCTTCCTCCACCAATCCCATCGGGATCCTCTGATCGCTGAAACCCCAACCCTCGAGGCCCTCACCAGGGCCCCGTTCCGCCGGGCACGATCCACAGCCGCCACGTCCGCAACGAGCGGCGGCTGCGCCGCTTCTCACTCCAACAGTGCCACCTCAACACAGAGCCCCGGGCCGAACGCCATCGCCAGGCACGGACCTGGTGCGCCGCTGCGACGCAAGCGCTCGAGGATGAACAGCAGGGTCGGCGAGGACATATTCCCGCAATCCCTCAGCACCGATCGGGAGGGCTCGATCAAGGCGGAATCGAGTTCCAGGGTTTCGGTCACCGCCGAGAGGATGCGGGGGCCACCGGGATGCACGGCCCAGCAGCCGATCGATTCGAGCGTCAGGTGATGGTCCGCCAACCAACCCTCCAGCCAGGGTCTCAGATGCGCTCCGATCAGATCAGGGACCTGGGGGGACAGGCCCATCACGAAGCCGTGATCCTCAATCGCCCACGTCATGGCCTCGGCGCTGGCGGGCACCAGGAAGGAGCCACTGGCGATCCATCGCCGCAGCCCCGGCGCGGATTCCACCACCGCCGCCGGCCCTGTCCCGGAGGCCACCAGAGCGGCGGCGCCGTCGGCGAACAGGGCATTGGCCACGATCCTTTCGGCCTCCCAGCCGTACTGCAGGTGCAGGCTGCAGAGCTCGACGGCGCAGAGCAACACGCAGGCCTCGGGATCGGCGCCGGTGAAGCTGGCCGCCACCCGCAGACCGTTGAGGGCGGCATGACAGCCCATGAATCCCACATGGGTGCGGGACACGCTGGGGCGCAGCGGCAGGGCGGCCATCAGGGCTAGATCGACGCCGGGCGCGTGGAAGCCGGTGCAGGACACCGTGACCAGGTGCGTGATGCGTTCGGGGGCAAGCTGCGCCTGCTCCAGGGCAGCCCGCACGGCCTTCAAGGCGAGGGGCGGAGCTTCCTGGGCGTAGCGACGCATCCGCTCGCCGGTCCCGGGACTGGTGCTGCCGAAGAAGCTCTGATCCTGACCGGCGTTCTTGCCCGTGAGATCTTCCAGCACGATGTGGCGCATCGCGACCCCGGTGCGGCGGTGGAGGGTCTCGAGCAGCCGGCGCTTGGACGGGGAGGACACTTGCTCCGGTAGGGCCACCCGGGCCGCGACCGTGGCGGCATCGCCCTGGGCGAGGCGGTGAGCGGGCAGGGCCGTGCCCAGGCCGTGAATCGTCAGAGACATGGCTCTGGGGTGATCCGTTGGCGAGAGGCACCTTCGAGATGCTGGAGCAGGGGCGCGGTGAGGGCCGGCCAACGCCCGGCCGCCACCAGCAGGGCTCGGCTCAGCCCCGGGCGCCGCAGGGCGAAGGCCAGCCCATGGCAGAAGCGCTGCCGCGTGCCGATCAAGCGCGCATGGCGCCGGGTCCATTCGCGCTCTAGGCCCTGATTCCACTCCTGTTGTCCCTGCAGCACCAGCGGTACAACCGCCAGAGCCCCCACCAGGGCCCAGCCCATGCCCTCGCCCGTGAAGGGCTCGACGTAGCCGGCGGCATCCCCCAGCAGCAGCACCCGTTCGGCCGCCGGGGGGTTGGAGCGACGGGTGAGGGCTGGCGTCGCCCGCCAGGTGGCAGCGGCTGCTTCGGGCAGGGGACCAAAGCCGGCCTCGGCCAGCACTTCGGCGGCGCTGGCGGCCGGACCGCCGGCGGCAATCAAATGGGGCCGATCGAAGGCGGCTGCCAGGTTGAGAGCGCCCGCTTCGTTGCGCACCAGTCCCACGTAGCCATGCCTGCCGATGGCCATGTGGATCGTGCCCCTGCCGTAGCCCTTCACCCCGGCATCCAGCTCGCAGCCGGCGCCGATCCGGGCCCGGGGGCTGATCCGCGTTTCGATCGGCAGCTCCGCACCCAGAGCTGGGCTGCCCAGACCCGAGGCCACCAGCACGACCCGGGCGCTGGTGATCTGGACATCGGCTCCGGAGCGCAGCAGCACCTCCCTGCCGGCGGGGTGGGACCCAGCCACGGTGGCCTCGCAAGGCGCACGCAACACGGCGCCGGCAGCCACGGCGGCCTCGCTCAAGGCCAGGTCGAGGCGGCCTCGGGAGAGGGAACGGCCCGCCGGCAGAGCGAGTTCAAGCTCACGCCCCTGCAGACCGAGGCGGATCCGCTGAAGCGGAACCGCGCCGAGACCATCGAGCAGATGGCCCAGTCCCGCGGTCTCCAGGGCCCGAAGGGCAACGCCATTGAGGCAGCTGCCGCAGATCTTCCAGCGGGGGAACGTTCGCTTGTCCACCAGGAGCACCCGCAGCTGGCGACTGGCCAACTGGTGGGCAGCCAGAGCACCGGCGGGTCCGGCTCCGATCACGATCACGTCCCACTCGGGAGCACTCATCGCTGTTGCGGCGAACCAAGTTGGGGCGAAGCGAGCGAACGACGCCAACTCAGCAGGTAGCGCTCGGGCCAGCTGCGCCGCAGGGAGGCACCCTCAAGGCCTGCCTGGAGCGCCAGAGCCCGTACTTCCTGCAACTGAAAAGCGCCCTGCACCGAGACCGGACCATCGAAATGGACGATCGGGGAGCGACTCAGCAGCCGGCAGCCCGCCCAGGCCAAGCCGTAGCCGAGGGGACTGCGGATCAGGTCGTTGACCAACACCAAGCAGCGGCTGGCGCGACCCATGCGCTGCAGGAGATCCACCGCCTGTTGTTGATCGAGATGGTGCAGAAACAGGCTGCAGAGGATCGCGTCGTAGTCCTCGGGGAGGGGATCGTTGAGGGCATCGGCCTGGAAGAAGCGGGTGCCCAGGGCCCGCTCCTCGGCGTTGCGGGTCGCGATGGCCACAGCCTGCGGGCTGAGGTCGCAGCCGTCTATTTGCACGTCGAGCCCTTCCCGTCGAGCCCGTTCCGCCAGGGCGGTGGTGTTGTCCCCACCGCCGCAGGCCAGATCCAGAACCCGCAGCGGCTGGCCGCCGCGCTCCCGGGCGAGGGAACGGATCGGCGCGAACAGGGAACCCACGGCTCCGCTGAAGGCATTGATCCTGCGCAGACCCTGCAGGGCCTGGCTGTGGGCGAGCGGATCGATGCCGGGCTGGTCCATCCACTCGGGTTGCCTGTGCCGCTGGGCCAGGGACGGAAGAAGCATCACAGGGAAGGGAGCAGCATCAAGCGAGAATGCGGTGGATTGGCCTGCTGTTGTGGCAGCCTCTGCTGGCGTGGCAGCCTCTGCCATTGCAACTTCTGCCGATGCAAGCCTCTGCCGTTGCAGCTGTTGTTGTTGCAGAAGAAGGGGGTGAGCACTTCTGGTGGGCCGAGCGATGACGCTAATGGGCTCCCGGAAGTTGTGGGAAACCATGGCGGCGGAAGCATGGTTGCCGCTGCAGATCCGATGCGCTCCAGGGTCATGGACGCCGATGCACCCCCCTGGAGCTGCTGCAGCTGTGCTCAAGGGCCCCCTCTACCAGCAAAGTTGCCCGGATTCATGGATTCAGGCGCTCCTCCGCCCAGCCGCTCTCCCCTCGCCAGCGCCGGCGGCGGTGGGGATGGCCCGTGAGCTCCAACAGTTCCACCTGCGCCAGTGCAATGCGCAACAGCTGGAAGTGATCCGGCAGCGGCGATCCATCGGCAAGCTGCTCGGGGAAGGCTGCCTCAGGGTCGAAGGGCTCCCCGGGCGCGGGCCATCCCCACAAAGCGCGCCCGCCGGGCGAGAGCATCTGCCAGTGGCGTTCGCGCTCCCTCTGGACCCATTCAGGCGCCAAGGTCTGCAGGCTGCCCCGGAGGCGGAACTGCGAGCGGGCACGGGGCAGCAACCAACACAATTCCACGGCTGGCTGATGGACAAGCTCGGCGGGCTTGGCACTGCGGCCATCGGTGAACAGATCCAACCCTGTGGCGCCAGCCCAGCCTCGGAACACCAGGGTGCGCACCCTTGGCGTGCCATCGGCCGCCACCGTGGCCAACTGCAGCCAGCGGGCCTGGGGTGAGCGCCCCTCACGCTCTCGGGCGCTCCTGAGAAGGGGGCGCCAGGAGGGCAGGGGCTCAGTTCCGCTCATCGGTCTCGATGGGGGCTGACTGAAATCTCCCCCCGCCCCATCCCAGGCTCCTTGTGCATCTGCAATGCAATTGTGCGAGCGGCCCGCACGATCTGAAGCTGGTCCCAAGCTGGCTGGTTCACCCGAGCAGGTGATCCCGGGCGCGGGTGGAGGTCGCTGTCGTCGGTGATGGGCTTGATGCGCTCGGCGTTGGGGATTATGTCTTCATCGCAGGACATCACGATCACGGCCCGGAACTCCAGCCCTTTGCCTGAGTCTTCGCATTCCCGGATGTCTCAGGATGGAGAGGATCTCAAGGAAGCGTGGCAGGGGCAGCTCCGCCACCTGGGCAGCACTGGCCACGGAGATGGATCCGGCGCGAAACAGGGAGAGCGCCAGGCCGAAGCGCAACTGGAACCTGGGTTGATCTGCGCTTCGGCGCCGCGGACGCTCGCCTGAACGAGGCAGCGCTGCGTCGGGATCCTTCGGGAGCCTCTTCCCTGGCCTATGCCCTGGGAGAGGCGTTGACCGCGTGCAACCTCTATAGTAAGGATTCCTTGCCAAGGGATCTGATCCATGGTTCTTGCCAAGCGCACCAGTAAGAATCAGCTCACGCTCCCCAAGGCGGTGGTGGAGCAGGTCGGCAATGCCGACTACTACGACGTGATCTGCGAAGAGGGTCGCATCGTGCTCACGCCCGTGCATCCCGGTGCCGCGGCAGCGGTGCGCAGCCGCCTGGCGGAGCTCGGCATCAGCGAGAAGGATGTGGCTGACGCCGTGCGCTGGGCTCGCCAGGAATGATTCGGGTGGTGCTCGACACCAACGTGCTGGTGTCGGCGTTGCTGTTTGAGGGCGGCCGCCTCGCCTGGATCCGGCAGAGCTGGCAGAGCGTCAGGATCACACCGGTGCTGGCGGAGCCCACCGCCCGGGAACTGCTGCGCGTGCTGGCCTACCCGAAATTCCAGCTCAAGCCCGCCGAGATTGAACAGTTCCTGGCCGAGCTGCTCCCCTGGAGTGAAACCTGGCGGCAACCGCTGGAGGCATCAGAACCCCGTTGTCGCGATCGCAAGGATCAGGTGTTTCTGGATCTGGCACTCTCCGCCAGCGTTGAGGTGTTGGTGAGCGGCGATGCGGATCTTCTTGCCCTGCAGGATCAACTGATGGTGCCAGCCATCCTCGATCCAGCTTGCTTCAGGGTCTGGCTGCAGCAGCATCCGCTGGCCTGACAAGGTCAGCGGCCATGGGCAAGGTCTTCAACCATGTCCTGTCTCACCCCCAGGCCGCAGGTGTTAGCTGGTGGATCGATCGAGCTGGAGGCGTTTCTTCTCAGCCAGACACCAAACGGTGGGGCCTGAATACCCGTCCGCTTCACCCCATCAGCCTTCGCGAGCCTCGGCCAGCACCTTCCACCACAGGAATCTTCAGGGAAAAGAGGATCTCGAAGAAGTGGGGCAGGGGCTGCACCGCCACCTGGGCACTGGCTGTCAGGCGACATCGAAAACTGAGCCACAGCTTTGCATCATTAAGGAACCTCTGGCCAACAAGGCCTTGATACACAGCTTGCGCTCCGAATTGTTCCAGATGTACGTTTTTAGCGCAGGTTGAAGAAAAAAACGCCTGATTCTACTGATTTTTGGCGATCTACCCTCCAATTTAGGTCTATCTGGCCCCAAATGGCACACCACTCCCTTGGTCATGTTCTGCATAGCAACTGATGACGTACTAGGAATAGGTTCGTAAGGGCCGCCAACACGTTCACCTTGCAGCGATTCTTGAGCATGCCGCGGAGCCGGGTCTTCTGAAAGCCGAATTGACGCTTCATCACGCGAAATGGGTGCTCAACTTTTGCACGGATGTGAGCCTTTGCGGACTCGATCAGGTCATCTACTCACCCCTCTGGTGTATCGGGCAGAGCGCGACGCTTTCCTGGGCGCATGGCAACCCGAAAGCCGATACCCCTCCCTTGCATTTCGAAGCGCTTCTCAATTCCCAGATATCCGGCATCCGCGTAGACCACCGTCTCCTCGCCGTGCAGGAGATCCGCTGCTGGGGTCAGGTCGTGCACATTGGCGGCGGTGGTTTCCACCGAATGGATCAGACCTGTGTCTTTATCAACGCCGATGTGGACTTTCATTCCGAAATACCACTGGTTGCCCTTTCTCGTCTGGTGCATCTCAGGATCCCGCTCCCTCTTCTCTTTCTTGGTGGAGCTGGGTGCCGCGATCAAGGTGGCATCGATGATCGTGCCCTGCTTCATGGCCATGCCGTTGGCCTTGAGGTGGGTTTTGACCACCTCAAAGATCTGTAGGCCGAGATCATGGTTCTCCAGCAGGTGCCGGAACGTCAGAATCGTGGTCACATCAGGGATCCGATCGCTGATCATGTCGATCCCTGCGAAACGACGCATCGTCGGCACCTCGATCAGCGCATCTTCCATGCCTGGATCGCTGAGCTCATACCACTGCTGCAGAAGATGGATTCGCAGCATGGTTGCCAGCGGATAGGGCGGCCGCCCACCCTTGGAGCTGATCTTGGGATAGTGGGGCTCGATCAGATCAATCAGAGCTTTCCATGGCACCACCTGCTCCATCTCGGCCAGAAAACGCTCGCGTCGGGTGCGCTTCTTAGCCGTGGCCTGCTCGTAATCGCTAAATCCGAGATGCTTGCTGCCCATGAACCCAGTCCATACCTGTGATCACGGGACAATTGTCGCGTGGATTGCCTGGGTTTTCCAGGGTCTCCCTAACTGATCCTCGCCTGCGAAAACTACTCTTGCGCCGCATGCAGTTACCCTTTCTCGCCAATGCTCGCTCGATCCGCAACGCCATCGACCGGGCCCGCATGCGTCAGGCGAATCGCTTGTTCAATAGCATGGGCAGCCGGCGCAGCAAGCTGGATCTGATGACGATCGAATCGGAAGACATCACCGCCAGCCGGGTTTTTCAGGGGGTGGTGGAGGGGCTGGATCGGAGTGAGCCGCTTGTTGACCGTGCTTCCTGCTCATGCTTGCCCCTTGCGATTTTGCATAGACGGAATCAAGGATTGCAATCCATCTCTTTGCGACTGTTGGTGCCGAATATTCTGCTATTTCAATGTCGTGATCCAGATAAGATTGTTTAAACTGACTGTAATGCGCCGAGAGCTTCAGAATTCCCTGCTGGATGGATTGCGAATATCGTACATCACAAAAAATGCCGATGCCCAGACTTTCGATGATCAATTGGATGGGGTTTCCTGGAGGTCCTACGGCAAGAATGGGTTTCTTGTGCCCCAGGTAATCAAAGAATTTTGAAGGTTGGTTGTCGATGTGCCTTTCGCCAATTAAGACCATTAGAATGTCAGCCCTTTCTGCGATGACGTGGGATGCGCCGTAGCTGACTGCAGGGTGGATGATCAGCTGGCTCGAGAGAATGGGGTTGTCTCCAATCATCTGACGGGCGCGTTTGTAGAGATATCCATAAATGGTCAACTGGATGCGAATTGGGTTGGATGTCTCCTGAATCTTGATCATCGCCTCAAGTAATGAATCCATCGGTCGCCACTCCGGAATGTTGCCGAGATGGGCAATGGTCAGTTGATTGGCAGCTTCTGGCCTAACGCTTGGATCGGCTGTGGGGGGGTGCTTTGCGTAAAGTTCTGAATCGAGCGGGTAGCTGTCGGTGATGGTCAGACACTTTTCCCTTTCGATCAGTCCAGATTCCACGTAGCGCTCCAGAGTTTTCGGTGACATGAAGACAGCGTTCGTGGCCTGTTTCAGGACTTCGATCTGACGGATTTGGTCATCTGGATAAAAATGTTTGGAATCCCTTTGTCCATGGGGATCGTCGTAGATCGCAAGCAGGGGTTTGCCATGTCGCTGAGCTAGTTCTGCTGCAATTTCAAGAATCTTGAAGTCAGGACTTTTGCCGGCAATCAAGTCAAAGTCCCAGTCTGCCTCAGCCTTCTCTGCGGCCTCGCCGATTCCTCGGTGCAGGTAGGCGGTGGAGTTGTGGTGAGCGAGTTTTTCAAGCCATTTGCTCATCAGCTGAAGCAGGCCATACACGATTCGAAGGGGGCTTCCTTTTGGTTGTCTATTTCGTTGTATTGAGTAGCGAATGGAGTTCGATATATTTGCTGTTACGTGCAAATTCTCTGTCGGGAAATTTGACTCTTTATGCAGAACTGACGACAGCCTTGGTGAGGGGCCCGCGAAATGAAACTCCCATTCTTGCTGTTGAAGATAGGGGCAGAGCTTCGTGAAGATCAAGCCCTGCACTCCACTGCTGCCGGGCGGCTGGATCGTGAGCAGGAGGATGCGCTTCTGTGGTTGGTTCATGGATCGGTTGTCACCGCCGTTTCCTCGAATCGATCTGCAACAGATCCCTTACCTGCTGCACCTGCCTGGCAACGGCGGGATCGGCGCTGAGCTTCTTCTCCACTTGTTCCACGGCGTACATCACGGTCGAGTGGTCCTTGCCACCGAAGGCCTCGCCGATGCGGGGCAGGGAGAGGTTGGTGCTCTGGCGCATCAGGAACATCCCCACCTGGCGGGCCTGGCTCACGGCCCGGCGCCGGCTGGGACTCTTCATCTCCTCCACACTAACGCCGAACACTTCCGACACCTTCTCAAGCACCTGCTTCGGGGTCACCTCCACATCATTGCCCACCGGGTCAAGCATGGGCGCCACCGATTCCACCGTCATCGGCAGGCCGGTGATCGAGGCGAAGGCCACCGCCCGGGTCAGGGCCCCCTCCAGCTCCCGAATGTTGGAGGTGAAGCGCCCGGCGATGTATTGGATCAGCTCCCGCGGCAGGGCCATCTGCTCGCTCTCGGCCTTTTTGTGCAGGATCGCCATGCGGGTCTCGAGGTCCGGCACCTGGATGTCGGCGATCAGGCCCATCGAGAAGCGGGAGATCAGCCGTTCCTGAAGCCTCGGGATCTGGTTCGGTGGCCGGTCGGAGGCGATCACGATCTGGCGACCCGCCTCGTGCAGGGCATTGAAGGTGTGGAAGAACTCCTCCTGGGTGTATTCCTTGCCCTCGATGAACTGGATGTCGTCCACCAGGATCAGATCGGCGGCGCGGTAGCGGTCGCGGAAGGCCTGCATGCCGTCCTTGCGGATCGCCTGGATCAGATCATTGGTGAAGGTTTCCGTGCTCACGTAGAACACACGCGCCTGGGAATCGATTTCGAGGCGGTAATGGCCGACGGCCTGCATCAGGTGGGTCTTGCCCAGACCCACACCGCCGCAGATGAACAGGGGGTTGAACTCCCTCCCCGGCGCCTCGGCCACCGCCAGGGCCGCCGCATGCGCCATGCGGCTGTTGGGCCCCACCACGAAGCGGCTGAAGCTGTAGCGCGGGTTCAGGCCCGCTGCCGGCCGGCCGCCGGGGCCCACGGAGGCTGGTGCGCCCGGTAGCGACCTCTCCCGGGCGCTGAGGGTTGGATCGGCCGCCGAAGCCGCCGCCCGTACGGAGTCATTCGGCTGGGTGGCGGATCCATGCAGCGTTGGGGTTGCGCCCCCTCTGGCCAGGGGCGGCAGGTTGGGCTCGCTGCCACCTCCCGCAGCGACCACCACCTCCACCACCACGTGGCGTCCAGCGATCTCACTGGCCACGGCGGCGATCTGGCTTTGGTAGTTCTTTCGTAGCCAGCCGCAGGTGAAGGCGTTGGGCGCCTCAAGCCGGAGCTGCCCATCGGCGTAGGCCAGGAACCGCGCCGGCCTGATCCAGGTCTCGAAGGTCGGTTTGCTGAGGTTGGGCTGCAGGGCCTGCTGTACCCGGTGCCAAAGCTGTTCGCCCTGCTGCACCCTTGAACCTCCCCTCGGTCGCCGAATATAGGCAGCGTCGCACCGGCGGTCCGTCTTTAATGAAGCCGTTCCTGTGTCCACCGCCACCGCGATGGCCCCATCCGGTTCGAATCCCCGCCCATCCGGCCCCGTGATCCACCCCCGCGCCACCTCCAGCCCCTGCTCCCTGAGCGGGCAGGATCCGTGGTGGGCCGGCCTGCGCCGGGCCTCCCTGCTCGCTCCCGTCCTTCTCCTCGCCGGCTGCGCCGGTGGCTTCACCCTTCCCGGATCGCCGGCGCGACCGGAGCGCACCCGCATCAGCGATGCCCCCGTGGCGGTTCCCCTCAAGCCCCCCAGCAACCAGATCGTGGCGGCAGTGGACAAGGTGGGTCCGGCCGTGGTCCGCATCGACACCGTGAAGCGGATGGTGAATCCCCTCGGGGGGGTGTTCGGAGGCGGACCCGCCATTCAGCAGCAGCAGGGCCAGGGATCGGGCTTCATCACCCGTTCCGACGGAGTGGTGCTCACCAATGCCCACGTCGTGGAGGGCTCCAGCGACGTGCACGTGACCCTGCCGGATGGCCGCAACTTCACCGGCAAGGTGCTGGGCGCCGATCCGCTCACCGATGTGGCGGTGGTGAAGGTGGTGGCCACCAAACTTCCCGTGGCCCCCCTGGGGGATTCCGCCCGGGTGCGGCCTGGCGAATGGGCCATTGCCATCGGCAACCCCCTCGGCCTCGACAACACCGTGACCGCCGGCATCATCAGCGCCATCCAGCGCACCAATGCCGTCGGTGAGGGCCAGCGGGTGCCCTACCTCCAGACCGACGCCGCCGTGAATCCGGGCAACAGCGGAGGACCGCTGATCAACGATCGGGGCGAGGTGATCGGCATCAACACCGCCATTCGCCAGGCCCCCGGCGCCGGTTTGAGCTTCGCCATCCCGATCAACACCGCCCGCCAGATTGCCGCCCAGATCGTGGATCGCGGCTATGCGAGCCATCCCTACATCGGTGTGCGCCTGCAGGCCCTCACCCCCCAGCTGGCCCGGGAGATCAATGGCGCCACCAATGAATGCCAGCTGCCCGAGGTGAATGGGGTGGTGGTGGTGGATGTGATGGCGGGGAGCCCCGCCGACCGGGGTGGCCTCAAGCCCTGTGACCTGATCGAGCGGGTGGGTGATCAGGCGGTCGCCAATCCCTCCGAGGTGCAGCTGGCGGTGGATCGCGTGCGGGTGGGCGACGCCATGAGTCTGCAGGTGCGACGCCGCGAACAGGCGCTCACCCTCACGCTCCGTCCGGCGGAACTGCCCCGCAAGCCATGAGTCTGCCGGCCTCGCCTCGGGCGGGCCGCGGGGATCCACCGCGACGAGCTCCGGAGCGCCGGCTGGTGATCCTGGCCCGCTGGCCGGCTCCGGGCCGCTGCAAGCGGCGTCTGGCGGTGGAGCTGGGCGATTGCCGCGCGGCTCGGGTGCAGGCCCGCCTCACCGACCACGCCCTGGCCGCCTCCCGGGGGGCCTGTGCCGCCGCCGCCGCCGAGCTGGTACTGGCCACCAGCGGCATCGGGCTCGCCGCAGCCCGGCACTGGGGTCTCTCCCTCGGGGCGGATCAGGTGGTGCCCCAGGGACCGGGCTCCCTCGGCCTGCGCCTGCGGCGTCAGGTGGTGCGGGCGCGGCGGCAGGGCGTGCGGCACCTGCTGCTGATCGGCAGTGACCTGCCGGAACTGGCGGCGGCGGATCTGCTCGAGGCCTTCCGGGCCCTCGCCCTCGGCTCCCCTCTGGTGCTGGGTCCGGCGCTCGATGGGGGCTACTGGCTGATCGGGCTTGGCTGGTTGGGGCCGGCCGGTGGTCGGGCCGCCAAGCCACCGGGCGCACCCAGACTGTTTGCCGGAGCGGCGGGGCCGATTCCCTGGGGGAGCGACGAGGTGTTACGCCAGACCCTCGCCGCCGCCGATCGGGAGGCGATGGCGGCGGCCCTGCTGGCGGTGCGCTCCGATCTCGACCGCCCCGCCGACCTGGCGCGCTGGCGATGATCCGCTCTCTCCCGGAGCTCAGCGTGGTGATCCCCGCCCGCAATGAGGCCAATGGCCTGCCGAGCCTGTTGGCCGATCTGGCGCCTGGGAGGTGTCAGCTCCTCGAGGTGGTGGTGGTGGATGGTGGCAGCGGGGATGGCACCGCCCGACTGGCCCAGCTGGCCGGGGCGCGGGTGTTGTCCTCGGCGCCCTGCCGCGGCGCCCAGCTGGCGGCCGGCGTGGCGGCCACGGATGGTGCCTGGCTGCTGCTCCTCCATGCCGATGCGCGCCTGCCCCGCGGTTGGCAGAGCCTCGTGCGTGATGCCATGGAGCGGGGCCCTTGGCGGGCCTGGGCCTTCCGGCTGGCGGTGGATGCACCGGGCCCCGCCCTGCGGTTGGTGGAGGCCCTGGTGACCCTGCGGAGCCGTTGGCGCCGGCTGCCCTATGGCGATCAGGGATTGCTGGTGAGCCGCCTGCAGCTGCGGGCCGCCGGCGGCATCAGCGCGATTCCCCTGATGGAGGACCTCGATCTCGTGCTCCGCCTGCGCCGCCTCGGCACGATCGGCCTGCTGCCCGGGTCGCTGCGGGTGAGTGGCCGCCGCTGGCGCCGCCTGGGGGTGTTGGGCACCACCCTGGCCAATGCCCGGCTGCGGCGGGCCTGGCGACAGGGCACCCAGCCGGAGTTGCTGGCGCAGCGTTACTACGCAAGCTCTGAGGAGCCCTCAGGTCAGGGGGCGTACCAGAAGGCGCAGCGACGCCGTTGGGGCTCCAGTTCCCAGCCCTGACCCTCGTAGAAGCCCACCACGTGTGGGTCGGCGAAGAGGCTCACCCGGTCCACCCCCAGGGCCTGGAGCTCGGCGATCACGAAATCCATCAGCTCCCGCCCCAGCCCCGCCCCCTGATAGAGCGGATGCACGGCCACATCCCACACGGTGGCCTCCACGACTCCGTCGCCGGTGCAGCGGGCGAAGCCCACCAACTTCGGCAGCCGGGGGTCGTGGCGCCAGAGCCCCACGCAGAGCAGGCTGTGCTGCAGGGCCTTGCGCACCCGCCGCAGGGGCCTGCGGCTCCAGCCCACCGCATCGCAGAGCTGCTCCAGCTCGATCAGGTCGATCTCCCGGTCGAAGCTCAGCACCAGGTGCAGCGCCGGATTGGGGGTTGGGCAGAGCCGGTGGCGCTCCCCGTACAGGCTCACCAGGAGGTCGTTGCTGGGGTCGGGCACCCGCGGGGGATCAGTTCCAGATGCATCAGGCTACGCAGTCTGTCGAATCGGATGCCGTGGGGCTCCGCTGCGGCAGGGTGGAGATCGCCGCCGCAGGGACCCTGGGCATCGCCAGCACCCCCACCACCGAGCCCCTATCCGGCCCGGGTGCCGCCTCCCCCGGGCCCGAGTCAGGGTCGGCCGGCCTGGCCGCTGACGGCTGGGATCCGGCCGTTCCCCTGCTCGTGGCCCTGCATGGCTGGCTCCTCTCCGGTCGTCTGTGGGATCCCCTGCGTCGCGAGCTTGAACCCGTTCTTCCCTGTTGGTGTCCCGATTTGCCGGGTTTCGGAGGGCGGCCTCGGCCGAAGGGGCTGCAGCCCAGCCTGGCGAGCTACGGCCGCTGGCTGGCCGATGAGCTGCGCGCCCAGGTCGGTGAACGGCCGGTGGTGTTGCTGGGCCACTCCCTCGGCGGCAGCGTGGCCCTCCATGCGGCTCCCCATCTGGGGAGCCAGCTGCGGGGGCTGGTGCAGGTGGCGGCGGGAGGGGGGGTGTACCAGCCCAGGCCCTTCGCCCGCCTGCGCCAGGGTGGCTCGGCCTTTCTGGCGCTGCGGCCCGCCTGGCTGGCGCCATTGCCGGTGATCGCCCCCTGGCGGAGTCCCCTGCTGGCGGAGGCGCGGGCCGCCCGGGGCCTGCTGGCCTGCAGCACCAACCGCGGCGCCGTGGGGCAACTGCCCCGGCTCACGGCGTCCCTCGGGGTGCCGAGTCTGTGGATCGCCGGTTCCCGCGATGGCGTGATGGAGCCCCGCTACGTGCGTCACCTGGCCGGCTACAGCCGCCTGCACCGCCTGGAGCTGTTGGAGGGGGCCGGTCACCTGCCGATGCGGCAGATGCCCGGGCGTCTGGCTGCCCTGATCGAAACCTGGCTGGTGGAGGAGGGGCTCCTGGCGGGAGCCGATCCGCTGGAATCACCCCTGCTTGGCTCGGGCCCGGCCCTGGCCGAGGCCGCCTGACTGGGGCCACCTGGCTGGGGCTGCCTGACTGGGACCGCCTGACTGGGGCTGCGACAAGCCAGGTCCGGCTTCCCGAGCAGGCTGTGGAGATTGGATGGGCGCACAGGGCCTTGCCGCTCAGAGGCTGGCCAGCCCCTTCTCCTGCAGATCCGCCAGCTGGGCGTAAAGCCCACCCGCGGCCCGCAGCTCCCGGTGGTTGCCCTGCTCCACCAACCGCCCCCGCCGCAGCACCAGGATGCGGTCGGAGGCCTCCACCGTGGCGAGGCGGTGGGCGATCACGATGGCAGTGCGGCCCTGCAGCAGGGATTCCAGGTCGTGTTGAAGGGTGGCTTCAGTGGAGGGATCGAGGAAGGCGGTGGCCTCATCCATCACCAGCACCGAGGGTTCGCGGATCGCTACCCGCGCCACCGCCAGCAGTTGCCGCTCACCGGAGGAGAGGTTGGCTCCCCGCTCGCGCAGTTCGGTGGCCAATCCCGCCTCAAGCCTTCCGAGCAGGGGCTGGAGACCCAGCTCGCGGCAGAGGCCCTCCAGCTGGGCGTCGCTGAGATCGGCATCGAGGCGCAGGTTGTCGGCCACATTGCCGCTGAACAGAAAGGTGTCCTGCAGGACCACCCCGAGGCGGCGCCGCAGCAGAGCCACCGGCAGCTCGCGGATGTCCACCCCATCGAGCAGGATCCGGCCGGCCTGGGGTTCGTAGAGGCGACAGAGCAGGCGGATGATCGTGGTCTTCCCGGAGCCGGTGGGCCCCACGATCGCCACATGTTCTCCAGGGGCGATGCGGAAGGAGAGGTCTTCGAGGATCGGATCGTCGCTGCGGTAGGCGAAGCTCACGTGCTCAAACACCACCTCGCCGGCTCCGGCGGTGGGCCCCTCCTCCACCGCCCTCCGAGCCAACGCACTCCGCTGGGGCGATGGCAGGTCGGCGATCTCGATCGGTTGCTCCAGGAGTTCGCCGATCCGCTCCACGGCCGTCAGCCCCCCCTGGATCTGGGTGAACCGCTCGGCCAGCTGGCGCAACGGATCAAAGAGGCGCTGGGAAAAGAGGATGAAGGTGGTGAGGGTGCCCAACCCCATGGCGCCGGCGGTGACCATCGTGCCCCCGAGGGCCAGCACCACGGCCACCGCCGCCAGGGCCACCCACTCGATGAAGGCGGAGATGGCGCTGTCGTAGAAGATCGTGCCAGTCACCGCATCGCGGTAGAGGGCGGTGGTCTGGGCGAAGCGGGCACTGTTCACCGCCTCGCGGCGGAACATCTGCACCACCTCAAGGCCCTGCAGGTTTTCCTGGAGATCGGCATTGAGCTGGCCGAGTTCCTCGCGCACCCGGTAGTTGGCGCGGCGATAGCGGCTCTGCAGCCAGAGAATCCCAGCGGTGATGGGAATCTGAACCACCAGCAGCAGCAGTCCCAGCCGCCATTCGATCACCACCATCGTGATCGCGATCACCAGCAGGCTCACCAGGTCGGCGAGCACCCCCACCGCCCCGCTGCCGAAAACCTCGGCCAGCGCATCCACATCGCTGGTGAGGCGGGTGAGCAGCTTGCCCACCGGGGTGCGGTCGTGGAAGCGCAGCGACAGGCCCAGAGCATGGCGGAAGAGATCGGCCCGGATCCGGGCGGTGAGCCGCTGACCCACCACCTGCACGTTGAAGCTCTGGGTGCCCTGGAGAGCCAGGCGCAGCAGCACCGCCACCAGGAGCAGGCCCACAAGAAGCCGCAGGGCCACCGGCACCGGCAGGGCCGCCAGCCAGGGGAGGCTGGCTTCATTGCGCAGCACGCTGATCGCCTGCCCCACCAGCAGGGGCTGTACCGCTCCGGCCAGGGCCAGGGGGATGAGCAGCAGCAGCGAGAGCAGCAGGCGGCGACGGTCGCGGCCTAGGTAGGGCAGCAGCCGCCGCAGGCGCTGGATGTCGAGGGAGGCCATCAGGCGGGTACCGCCGCGCGCGAAACGGCACGGATGCGTTCCACGATGGCCTGGAGGCGGCCGTCATCAAGCCGTAGGGCCAGGGGATGGCCCACCAGCCGGGCGGTGCTGTGGAACAGATCCTCGATGGCGATCAAGCCGTTGTCGCGGAGGGTGCGGCCACTGGCCACCAGGTCCACGATCGCTTCGCTCATGCCGGTGATCGGCCCCAGTTCCACGGAACCGGCCAGGTGGATCACCTCCACCGGCAGGTCGAGGGATTCGAAGTAGGCCTCGGCGCAGCGGGTGAACTTGCTGGCGATGCGGCAGTGGGCCGGCAGATCGGCGGCGCGGCGGTAGGGACTGCTGGCCTTCACCGCCACGCTCATGCGGCAACCGCCGAAGCCCAGGTCCACCAACTGGGCCACCGGCAGCTGATGCTCCCGGAGCACATCGAAGCCCACCACGCCGATCTGGGCCTGGCCGTAGGCCACGTAGACGGGCACATCGGCGTTGCGCACTAAGAGGGCCCGGGCGCCGCCGCAGGCGCTGGGCACCATCAGCTGGCGGTTCTGGGGATCGAGGATGGCGCTGAAATCGAGGCCGGCGGCGGCGAAGCGGCGCACCGAATCCTGCAGCAGGGCCCCCTTGGCCAGGGCCACGGTGAGGGGAGCATCGAGGGGCGTGGATGCCGGGGCAGGGTGCAGGGGCTGCTCGGCAGCGGTGATCATGGAAGGAAGCTGTTGCAATGACTTTAACGATGGGCTCTTCTTCGCCGTTCCCCGTAGGCAGCCCACCCTGGAGCGGTGATGGTTCGCTCGTTCCAGGGGCGGAGGAGACGATGACAAGCCCCCCCGCCGCCACTGCCGCCGGCAGTGTTGGTGACCCCGGCCGTTGCGCACCCGATGCCGTAGCCAGGCTGGTGAGCCTGATCCCGGTGCTGCGCGACAACTACGTCTTCGTGCTCCATGGGCCGGGGCCCGGGCCGGCGGTGGTGGTGGATCCAGCCGTGGCCGAACCGGTGATCGCCTGGCTGGAAGAGCGGGGCCTGGAGTTGGTGGCGATCCTGCACACCCACCACCACAGCGACCACATCGGCGGCACCCCGGAGCTGCTGCGGCGCTGGCCGCAGGCCGCGGTGATCGCCAGCGGGGCCGACCTTGAGCGCATCCCGCTGCAGACCCGAAGCGTGGCCGGTGGCGATCGCTTCACCCTGCTGGGCCGCTCGGTGGAGGTGTTGGCGGTGCCGGGCCACACCCGCCACCACATCGCCTACTACCTGCCGTCATGGGGCCAGATGGGGGCTGCCGTCTCCGAAGGCCCCCCCGGCGAGCCCCTGGATTCCGTGTCGCTACCGATTGGGCCTGAGCTTGCCGGGCCAACCGCCGCCGGGGAGATCTTCTGCGGCGACACCCTCTTCGCCGGCGGCTGCGGCCGCCTGTTCGAGGGCACCCCGGAGCAGATGCACGCCTCGCTGCGTCAGTTCGCCGCCTTGCCGGAGGACACCCGGGTGTGGTGCGCCCACGAATACACCGCCACCAACCTGGCCTGGGCCGCGTCGGTGGAACCCTCTGATCCAGCCATCGGCACCCGGTTGGAGGCGGTGCGTGAGGCCCGCGCCGCCGGACAGCCCACCATCCCCAGCCGGATCGGCCTGGAGCTGCGCACCAATCTTTTCCTGCGGGCCGTTGATCCCGCTGCCCTGGCGATGCTTCGCTTCAATCGCGACGATTGGAAGGGCTGAGGGCACCACCTCGGGGGAACTCGTTCAAGGCCCCTGGAGTGGCCCTGGGGAGCTCGCCCGCAAGGGCAGACCCGCGGGGAAGAGCAGGGGTTCAGCTCCGGGCCGCAGGGTCAGCCGACACCGCTCTCCCCGCTCCAGGGCCACGGCCAGCGGCAGGCGGACCCTTAGCCGCAGGGATCCCAGCCCCATCTGATACAGCCAGTCGCGGCCCAGGAATTCCCGGCCCAGTACCTCCACCTCCACGCCCTGCCGGGGATCGGGATCCGGGGGAGCATCACCGGATGTCCCTGCAGGGTCCGCGGGGGGCAGAACCTCCAGATCAGTGGGTCGCAGCAGAAGCTGCGGTGTCCCAGGGCCGGATGATGCGCCCCCGCCTTTGGGTGCCCTGGCCGGATCGGCCCACGCTTCTGCTGGAGCCTGGAGGCCGCTGGCCTCACCAGTCGCCTCGGTCGGCCCGCCCGGGGACACGCTCTGCAAGGGCCCGCGCTTAAAGGTGTCGAGCTCAAAGGTGCCGAGGGGGGTGTCCAGCTCCGGGCCCCGCCACCGCGCCGGCAGCAGGTTGGCCTGCAGCACGAAGCGCCCCACGAAGGCGGTGGCGGGCCTTTGCACCAAGTCAATCGGCGAGGCGCATTGTTCGAGCAAGCCCTGGTTCAGGATTGCCACCTTGTCGGCGATCGCCAGGGCCTCCTGGGGATCGTGGGTAACTAGCAGGGCGCAGGCGCCGCAGGCGGCCAGCACGGCCGGTAGTTCACTCCGCAGCCGCTCCCGCACCTCCACATCCAGGTTGGAGAAGGGCTCATCCAGCAGCACCACGCTCGGCTGGGGCGCCAGGGCCCGCGCCAGGGCCAGCCGTTGGCGCTGGCCGCCGGAGAGCTGATGGGGGTAGCGGTGCTCCAGTCCCTCCAGACCGAGCAGGGCGAACAGCCAGTTCACCCGATCGGGAGCCTCCCCCCGGCGCAGCCCGAAGCGGGCATTGGCCACGGCGTCGAGATGGGGGAACAACGCATAGTCCTGGAAGACCATCCCCACGCCCCGACGCTCCGGCGCCAGGAAGCGGCCGGGGCCGGCCACCTCCCGCCCATCGATCCAGATCCGACCACGCTGGGGTTGCTCGAAGCCGGCGATCAGGCGCAGCAGGGTGGTCTTGCCGCAGCCGGAGGGACCCAGCAGGCCCAGCAGTTCGCCCGCGGCCAACGAGAGATCCACCCCCCGCAGGGTCCAGGGATCCGCCGCCGCGCCGCCGTAGCGATGCCAGATCCCCTTCAGGCGGATGCGTTCGATCGACGCTGGATCAGCGGGATGAGGAGCGTTCGGGTCGCCGCCGGTCAGCGGGACCGGGCATGGGCTGGTGGTGGGTCCGGGTTGGGTGATCGCCAGGGGCCATAAACTCCGATCCCCATTGTTGTTCAGCATGTCGGCTCCGCCAGCAGCTCCTCAGACGGTTGCCATCCAGACCGACGCCGCCCCCGCGCCGGTGGGCCCCTACAACCAGGCCGTGGCCGCCGGCGGTCTGCTCTGGTGCTCCGGCCAGATCGCCCTCGATCCGGCCACGGGTTTGCTGGTGGGCGGCGGCGATGTGGAGGCGGAGACCCGCCAGGTGCTCACCAACTTGCAGGCGGTGCTCGCCGCCGCTGGCGTGGGACCCGATCGGGTGGTGCGCACCACGGTGTTTCTGGCCGATCTGGCCGACTTCGCCCTGGTCAATGGGCTCTATGCCGAGGTCTTCGGCGCTGGCACCTCGCCGGCGCGGGCCTGCGTGCAGGTGGCCGCCCTGCCCAAGGGAGCCAGGGTGGAGATCGATGCGGTGGCGGTGCTGGGCTGAGCGGAACCCAGCTGCGCCGGATGCGGGCATCTGCCCCATCAGGCGCGAAGCCGGCGACGCTGCTCAGCAGCCGTTCAGGTACGAATCCGGCGGAAGGTGAGGTTGAAGCGTTCGCCGCCTTGGCGGAGCCTGGCGGGCAATCCGTGCTGCCAGTGCGCCTGGGTGGGTGGTTCCATCAGCAGCAGGTCCCCATCGGCCAGATCGAGGGCCAGGGGGGGATGGCCCGATGCCAGAGATGGGACGCCGCGGACTGCTGCAGGCCGTGGCCGGAACCGAAGAGTGCGCATCACCCCGAGGCTGAGGGAGGCGATCGGATGGTCGGCGGCCAGTTCGGCTTCGTCATCGGCGTGCCAGCCCATCCGGTCCGCCCCACTGCGGTAGCGGTTCAGCAGCAGGCTGTTGAAGCTCCAGCCGAGCCGCTGGGCAAGCTTTTCGCGCAGGCCCTCCAGGGGGGGTGTCCAGGGCAGGGGGGCGTGGCTGAGGCCGCTGTAGCGGTAGGAGCAGCCGGGATCGCCGTACCAGCACACCAGCCGCGGAACGGGGTGCAGCCGCCCAAACACCCGCACCGAGGGTTGCTCCCAGGGGATGGCGGCGCCGCGCAGATGTTGCAGCAGGGGCTCCCGTTCCTCGTTCGCCAACCATCCGCTCCAGAGCTGAAGCTCCAGCCCCGGCTGTTGGATCCGCAGTGGCCCGGCGGGCAATTGGGTTGCAGGAGGGGTCAGCTGAGGATCGGCCAGGGTCGCCGTCCATCATCCGGCAGGCCTCCTGGTCGTGCGCCTGCAGCGGGAGAGCACCGGGTGTAGACCCTCGGCGGTGAGTTCATCGCCGCTGAATCATTTGGGAATGGTGCTGCCCCGGGAGGCCACACCCGCCTCGCAGGTCGTTTGATGGATGGTTATCCCCTCACCGAAGCAGCCGCCAAGCACAACTCCGGCTGTAAGGCGGTTGAAGGAGGCATCCTGTGAACCCTTGTGTTGCTATCGACAACTGGGATGCTCGACCCATCCGCCAGCGTTTTGGTCTTTCTCGGCGGCTGCCCGGCAGGCTTGCATTCCGGTGGTCCTGCGCCAAGCTTTCAGCCCATCCCGGGCCCAGGTGAGCGGAGCCATGGAGAGTTCTTTTGGTCAGCGGGTCCCCGAGGTGGTGGTGATGACCCCCGACGGCTTTGCTCAGGCAGTAGAGGCCGTTCTGGCGGTGCAGCAGCAGCGCACGGTGGTGCTGCACCTTGCTGGAATGCCCGCTGATGAAGCCCAGCGCACGATCGATTTCGTGTCCGGAGGGGTCTTTGCGATGGATGGCCAGTCCGAGCGGCTGGGTGAGATGGTCTTCCTGTTCGCACCGGCCCTGGTGCGCATCCAGCGCGACCGGGAAACCGAATCGCCCTAGGGGGTTTGTTGATTCCTTGCTGGCCGCGGTCGTTGCCAGAATCCTCTTGATACTGCCCCGTCCGGATGGCCGAAGGCCTCGCTCAGCGTCTCGATCGATCCCTATCACGTTTGCGCCGTCGCACCCTGGTGCCGGTGCTCCTGCTCGCTGTGGCCTGGGCCCAGGAGCTGGTGGATCAGCTGGTCTTCGCTGGCCGCTGGAATCTGCCCATGGTTCACGGGGGACCCTTCTGGGGGCTGCTCACCGCTCCCTTCAGCCATGCCGGATTCGCCCATCTGATCAGCAATTCCCTCTGGTTCTTGCCCCTCTCCTGGCTGGTGCTGCTCAAGGGCAGCCGCGACTACCTCGCCGTCTGGCTCGCTGTGCTGGCGCTGCAGATCCCGGTGTGGTTGTTCTGGCCCAGCGCCAGCCACGGGCTCTCCGGTGTGAACTACGCCCTGCTCGGCTACCTCTTGCTGATCGGCTGGCTGGAGAAGCGACCTCTCACCATGGTGCTCTCCACCGGCTGCCTCCTGGCCTATGGAGGTCTGTTGCCGGCCCTGTTGCCCTTTCTCAGCCCGCCCGGCGTGAGCTGGATCGGCCATGCCTCTGGTTTCGTGGCAGGACTCCTGGCCGCCCTGGCTGTGTATCGCGATTGAGGCGGTGGTTTGTTCCCGAAACGGGGATTGCTTGAGCTGGATGGCGCATGCGGGGCTTGATCCCATCGCAGGCCATCCCTGTTTGTCCGGGCGACTCCAGCCTTGTCCAGCCGATCCCAGGCCAACGACCAGCCAGCCTCTGTTTCCCTTCCACCCTCTGTGCGCATCAGTTCCAGCCTGGTTGGCCTCAGCTCTCGCCGGCTCACCCTTCACCCCCTCTCCCGACCGCTACAGTCCCACTGACGGGGCGTGGCGCAGCTTGGTAGCGCGGGTGCTTTGGGAGCACTAGGTCGCAGGTTCGAATCCTGTCGCCCCGAT
>Ga0315905_10001607_pt1 | contig 24139 bp, 24 predicted proteins | sample LakEriMetagenome_5_FD_203522 | JGI IMG/M metagenome (GOLD analysis project Ga0315905, IMG submission 203522) | Freshwater fungal communities from buoy surface, Lake Erie, Ohio, United States - Buoy 4 MA121 | ecosystem: Environmental > Aquatic > Freshwater > Lake | place: USA: Lake Erie, Ohio...
CGGATCCGGATGCGAGCCTGTCTCGGGCCTGGAGCGATGCCTTCATGGGGCGTTTCGATGCAGCGCTCGACCCGGCGCTCAAGCCCGCACGACACGCTGCAGGTGAATCAGACGATGCAATTCAGTCCGGGCTGTCGCTGGTCTCGGATGAAGAACTGCAGGACAGCCTCGAGCGTTCGCGTCTGGCGCAGCGGATCGCAAGCCGCATGGATACTGATGCGGTGTCTGCCGTACGGGCGCGACTGGCTGAAGTGGCAGGATCCGAAGCCTTTGGAGAGAACGACCATCCGTTATCCCCATCCGCCCTGTTCGAGGCTCTGGATGAGGCGGCGCGCCAGCGTGAGGCGCCTCGCGCTGCACGGGTTCTGCTGCTCGAAGAGGTGGCCGTAGACCTTCCTGCACGATGGGAGGCCCTGATTCACGAGGCCAACGCATTACTCGTTGCCGAGGGCATTCTGCCTCGCCTGCGCGCAACGGTTCGACGTGAGGCCAGCCCGCCCGTCGGTCTGCGCAGGCCCTCTTCTTCCATCGCAACCGATCCGGGCAGCCAGGGAAAGAACCCACCTGCGGGTGCTCCCAGTCCTGCGCGTGCTGCAATCCGGTTCGGCGGGCGCGGCTTTGTCGCAGGGGCCGGCCTCATGCGCTCCACTGCAGCGCTGGGCTTGTCTGGACAGGGGCCGCAAGCGATCCAGCTCCAGGGCGTTTTGCAGCAGGCGCGCTCCGGGCAGGCCGAAGCTCATCGACAGGTTCTGCAGGTCCTCGCCAACGAGGTGCAGTTCGGCGAACTCGCCGCCTCTCTGGAGCCCGTCAAGGCGGCTCTTTTGGAGTCGCTGGCAGCCCTGCAGCAGCGTTTGCAGCGTGATGCCGATGCGGTGCCACTCACAGCCATTGCCGAGCAGCTGCATCGCGATGGCTCTGTGCTCGATCAGGTCACAGCCGATATCGTCTCGATGGTCTTTGATTACATCGATGCGGATCGACGGCTGGCCGACAGCGTCAAGCGCCAGCTGTTGCGCCTGCAGGTTGTTGCGATCAAGGCTGCGCTCCTGGATCGGGCCTTTTTTGCCCGCAGACAGCATCCGCTGCGTCAGCTCATCGATGCGATTTCGGATGCAGGGGCTGATCCAGAAGCCGATCTGAGTCCTGACTCGCCTTTACTGGAAGGCATCCAGTCCCTCATCGACCGTGTGATCGGTTCATTCGATACCTCGCTCGAAGTGTTCGAGCAGGCTGTCGCTCAGGTTCAGGCGCTGAGTCAGGCCGAGGCGCAGCGGCGGCGCGAGGCTCGCCATCAGGCCGAGCAGGCGGCCGCGCGACAGGAGGCAGCCGCGCTGGCGGGCGACGAGGCAAGGGGTCTGCTGCTGGCTCGCTGCGATCCTCAGACTCCGCCCCCGGTTCGATCCTTCCTGAATGAGCACTGGGTTCGAGTCATGGCTCGCGCGCGGTTGATTTCTGATCCTGGTGTGGCTGAGCGGGCCTGGGCGGTCAGCCTCAAGACCGCCGAACTGTTGCTCTGGAGTGTGCGTCCCAAGCAGCCGCTGGAGGTTTCGAAACTCGCAAGTCTTCTGCCGACCCTGTTGCGTGCGATCCAGCAGGGCATGGACGCCATCGGCCTGCCCTCGTCCGCACGTGAGGCGTTTCTGTCGTTTCTGATGCAGACCCATACCCGAGAGATCAGCCAGGCACGGCGGGGTCGGCCTGTTGCCGAGCCTGCTCCGACTGAAGTTTCAGGGGGTGTACCCGAACCGCGACCGATCGTCGCAGCACTGTCGCCAGCCCAGACCAGAGCCCTGGAATCGCTGGTCCGCGGGGGGCGCTACGAGATCGACATGGCCCAGGGGATGCGCACCGCCAAGCTCGCCTGGATCAGCCCCGCGCGCCGCCTGTTCATCTTCAGTGCCCATCCCGAATTCAACCTCACGCTTGAAGCCGATGAACTCGCCCGGCGTCTGGCCTCCGGGGGATTGCGCCCTGTGGCAGCGGGCCCGGGTATCGAGGGCATCCTGGCTCAACTCGCCCAACCCCAGGCTGCATGATGAAAAACATCCTCATTGTGGTGCTCGGTCTGCTGTTCTCGGCCCTGATGATCGGCGTGCAGGCGCGAACACCGACTGACCCGTCGCAGCCTGCGATGATCTCCCGGGCCGAACTACCCGTCGAGGCCCGAGCCACCCTTGAACTGATTCGTCGCGGTGGGCCGTTCCCGCATGACCAGGACGGTACGGTCTTTCGTAACCGGGAGCAGCTGCTGCCGCGCGCGCCGCGCGGCCACTACACCGAGTACACGGTCCGAACCCCCGGGGTGCGCAACCGGGGTGCGCGCCGCATTGTGGTCGGGGGAGATCCTCGTTCTCCCGAGGCAGAACTCTGGTACACCGAGGATCATTACCAGTCTTTCCGGCGTATCCGCCCCTGACGGCCCGGCTTGCCGAGTGCCTTTGATCATGCAGTGTCCAGCGACAGGGAGTCTTTCCGAATGAGCCAAGCCAGGTTCGCGACCGGTCAGCCGGGGGTGCATTGCGTGGGTCCGGCCGATCGCAATGCGTTGCTGGCTCAGATGGACCGCAGCCAGCAAGCCTTCATCCGAATCGATCTGTCCAGGGCCCACGACAAACCAGCCGTGATGGCGGCGCTGGCGGCCGCCCTGCATCTGCCCGATTACTTCGGTGGCAATCTGGATGCGCTCGCCGATTGCCTGAACGATCCGGATCACGCGCCCGCCGGGGTTGTATTGCTCGAGGGCCTGACCGACCGGCCCGGGCTGATACGCGACGATCTGCTTGAAGTCTTTGAGGATGCGGTCGCCGCGCGCGCAGCCTGCCAGACGCCGTTCTGGGTCTACTGGATGGGCACGCAGACCTGAGAGGCGAGAGGACTCAGAGCCTCAGACCGGGTCCTGGGCGTTGAGGTCAGCGTCCTTCGCACTCCAGTCACCCCAGCGGTCCTGCAACGCGGCCAGCACGGCTAGCCCTGCGGTTTCGGTTCGCAAGACCCTGGGCCCCAGGCGCACCCGTGTCCATCCGCCACGCGCTGCGGCTTCGAGTTCGCGGGGGTCCCATCCCGATTCCGGGCCGATCGCCAGATCCACCCGATGCGGGATCGGACCTGTTGCCAGAGCATCGAGGCCAGCCACACCCCGGGGATCGAGGAGCAGGCGCAGGCAGGAGGGATCGGGCTCGGCCAGCCATGACTGCGCAGACCGGGCCTCATCCAGCGCGGGCAGGTGGTCTTGTCCGCATTGCGTTGCCGCAGCCACGACCACGCGCTCCCAGTGGGCTGATCTTTGCAGCAGCTTGCGCGGCTCGAGCCGCACCACGCTGCGGATGGCCTGAAGCGGCTGGATGCTCATGACACCGAGTTCAACCGCCTTTTCAATCACCCAGTCCATCTTGTCGCCCTGAGGCAGCGCCTGTGCCAGACGGATCTGCAGGCGCGCCGGTGGTTGTTGAACCTTCGGGCCCTCGATGCGGGCCATGGCGCCCGATGCGTCATCGGTCTCGAGTCGGGCCGCAACGCGCAGGCCTTCTCCATCGAAGAGCTCGAGTGCTTCCCCCGGCCGCAGGCGCAGCACCCTCAGCAGGTGATGACGGATGTCATCGGCCAGTGCCACGGCGCCGTCGGCGGGCCAGGGCCCTGGGCACCAGACCCGGGGTCGGCGGGCGCTCCCTGGTGCGGATCGGTCAGGCATCAGACGAGAGGGGTAAAATCACGGGTTGAATTCGAACTGTCCAATCAATTTTCCAGGAGCCCAGCATGACCCTGCGTGTTGCCATCAACGGATATGGCCGGATCGGCCGCAATATTCTTCGCGCCCATTACGAGGGTGGCAAGAAGCACGATCTGCAGATTGTGGCCATCAACGATCTCGGCGATCCCAACACCAACGCCCATCTCACTCAATACGACACCGCGCATGGCAAGTTCAATGGCACGGTCTCGGTGGATGGTGACTCCATGGTGGTCAATGGTGATCGTATCCGGGTTCTGGCCAACCGCGATCCGGCCCAGCTGCCCTGGGGCGAGCTCGGTGTCGATGTCGTGCTGGAGTGCACTGGCTTTTTCACCAGCAAGGACAAGGCCTCGGCTCACCTCAAGGGGGGTGCCAAGAAGGTCATCATTTCGGCCCCGGGTGGCAAGGATGTCGATGCCACGGTGGTCTTTGGCGTCAATCAGGGGGTTCTCAAGGCATCGCACACCGTCATCTCCAATGCCTCATGCACCACCAACTGCCTGGCCCCGCTGGTCAAGCCTCTGCATGACAAGATCGGGATGCTGAGCGGTCTGATGACCACCGTGCATGCCTACACCAACGATCAGGTCCTGACCGACGTCTATCACGAGGATCTGCGTCGTGCCCGTGCCGCTGCGCACAACATGATTCCCACCAAGACCGGTGCGGCCGCCGCCGTGGGACTGGTGCTGCCCGAGCTCGACGGCAAACTCGACGGATACGCCATCCGCGTTCCGACCATCAATGTCTCGATCGTTGATCTGTCCTTCATTGCTGCGCGCGACACGACCGTCGATGAGGTCAACGCGATCATGAAGGCGGCAGCCGAGGGTGAACTCAAGGGCGTGCTGGCCTACAACACCGCACCGCTGGTATCGAGCGACTTCAATCATGATGCGCACTCGTCGACCTTTGATGCGACGCTCACCAAGGTCTCCGGCCGTCTGGTCAAAGTCTCGAGCTGGTACGACAACGAGTGGGGCTTTTCCAATCGCATGCTCGACACCACGGTTGCACTGATGGCAGCGAAGTAAGCATCGATTGACAGAGCGCTCATGGTCCCGCGAACGGGCGGGCATGGGCAAGAACCGAAACGGGCCGCGATCTGGCGGCCCGTGTGCTGTCGATCTGCCCGGCAGTGGTGCTTCAGGCCGGACGCAGGTATTCGACCAGAACGGCCACCTCGGCAGCCAATCGGGTGGCCTGTTCCACGGCGCCCTCTGTGCGGCCCTCGCGGGCAGCCAGTTCAATACGGGCTGCCAGTGCGGATGAGGTGGTTGCCCCAACCGTGAGCAGTGTGCCCTTGAGGGTATGGGCCCAGTGCCTCACCTGAGGGGCGTCGGCCGCCTGTGCCGATGCGATGACCGACTGCGCCTGACTGACCGATGCCTCGCAGAAATGGGGCATCAGCATCTCCAGCAGACTTTCATCATCGCCCAGAGTCTCCAGGGCGGCGGCACGGACATGCTCCCGCGAAGGCGGGCTGCCATCGAAAGGCTCGAGTAGAGGGTCGGACATGGGCTGGGTCATCCTTGCTGCAAGGCGCCAGGGCCTCGATCAGTCTGCATAGAGCCGCAATGCTACGGCATTCGGCCTGCAGCGCTAAAATTACGGTTTTTCCGTCAACCCTGCGTCCTTACCATGCCTGCATTCAAGCGCCTGTCTGACCTGGACCTCGCCGGCCGCCGTGTCTTCATCCGCGCCGATCTCAACGTGCCACAGGATGATCAGGGTCGAATCACCGATGACACCCGTATCCGGGCCTCTGTCCCTGCCATTGCGCACTGCCTGAAGGCGGGTGCAGCCGTGATGGTGACCTCTCACCTGGGCCGACCCACCGAGGGCCAGTTTGATGAGGCAGCTTCGCTGGCCCCCATCGCCGAGCGCCTGGCCGCCCTGATCGGACAGCCGGTTCGACTGGCTCGCGACTGGGTTGCCCAGGCCCCCGCCGTGGCTGCAGGCGAGGTGGTGCTGCTCGAGAACTGTCGCTTCAATGTCGGTGAAAAGAAAGACGATGAAGCGCTGGCCCGTCGCATGGCCGCGTTGTGCGACGTGTACGTCAACGATGCCTTCGGTGCGGCCCATCGGGCTGAGGCCACGACGCATGGCATGGCGCGCTTTGCGCCGGTCGCCTGTGCAGGCCCCCTGATGGCGGCCGAGCTCGATGCCCTTGGGCGAGCCCTGGAGTCGCCCCGTCGGCCGCTGGTTGCCATCGTGGCGGGCAGCAAGGTCTCGACCAAGCTCACCATCCTGAAGTCACTCGCCGCTCGTGTCGATCAGCTGATCGTGGGCGGTGGTATTGCCAATACCTTCATGGCGGCCGAGGGCCTGCCGATCGGCAAGTCGCTGGCCGAGCCCGATCTGCTCAACGAAGCCCGCGCCATCATCCAACTGATGAAGGAACGCGGTGCAGCGGTGCCGATTCCGGTCGATGTCGTGACCGCGCGTGAGTTTTCGGCCAGTGCTGCCGCAACAACCAAGGCCGCATCCGAGGTTCAGCCTGATGACATGATTCTCGATATCGGCCCCAGGACTGCGCAGCAGCTGGCCGGGTTGCTGAAGGCAGCAGGCACCATTGTCTGGAACGGACCTGTGGGCGTGTTCGAGTTCGACGCCTTTGCCCAGGGTACGGCTGTGCTGGCCCGGGCCATCGCCGATTCTCAGGGCTTTTCGATCGCAGGCGGTGGCGACACGCTGGCGGCCATTTCCAAGTTCGGTATCACCGAGCGGATCGACTACATCTCCACCGGGGGTGGCGCCTTTCTGGAGTTTCTCGAGGGCCGAGAACTGCCTGCAGTGGCTGCACTTCAGGCCCGAGCCTGATCAGCCGACGCCGCAAAACGGATGGGGTTGGCCGCGTGCGATCGTCCACAGGGCGAGCGCGGCCATTGAAGCCAGCATCAGACCAGCAAGACGGATACCCGCTCTTTGCCAGCCTTCAGCTGCACCTTTGAGTCGGGCCTCAAGAGACCGCAAGGCCACCTGGGCGATCAAGAGATCGATGGCCGTGCCCAGACCAAAGCTCGCCATCACGGCCGCGCCCCTCAAGGCATCGCTGGCCAGCAGCGCGAGGGCCAGCGCGCCGCCCAGCAGCCCACAGGGCAACAGTGCCCAGGCCAGACCCATCACGACAACAGACCGGCGTCGCGTGAGCAGCCCGCTCGACTGAAGTCTGTGCCAGATTCGATGGGTCCAGCCATCGATCCAGACTGGCATCGCCCCGCGTAGCGCCAGGGCCAGACCCAGGCTCATCACCGCGGCGTTGAGCAGGATCCAGAGCGTGCGCAGGGATGCAGACCCTTCGGCACTCCATCGAACCGTCGCAGAGACACCCGCGACCGAGGCACCCAGCAAGGCATAGCCGCAGATCCGGGCGCCATGAAACACAAGCAGGGTCCGGAGCTTTGCCCGCAGCGGGTTTGCAAACCCGCCGGACGGCGCGTGCGGGGCAGGATCTGCATCGGCGGGCTGCGCGGATCCCGGCCGAATGAACCGGATCGGATGGGTAGCAGCCGAGCCGGGCCCAACGGCGGGGTCAGGCCGGTGGCCCGGCTCGCTTGAACCCATGCCGGTGACGGTGTGCTGAAGACCTGTGCACATCGCCAGACAATGAATCCCGCCGGTCAGTCCGAGCAGGAAGGCAGCTCCCAGCAGACCCAGCAAGTCCATCGTTGTTTGCGCGCGGCAGTCGATCGGTCGGTTGGAGAATCGTTCAGTCGAACGATCGCTCAGTCAGACGATCGCTCCTGGTGCTGACGCGTGAGGCTCCAGACGGCGAGTGCAACCAGCGTGGTGACGAACCAGAACGCAAAGAAGGCCAGCGAATAGACCGTATCGCGCTCGGTTTCGACCCTGAAACCCAGCAGGTTCATGTCATGCGGGTCGAAGCTTGCAAACACCAGCATTTCGATCAGACAGGCCGCCAGGAATGCAGGCCACAGGACGATGATCCAGTCTCGGGTGGTGCGGGGCATGGCGCTCTCAGGGTTGACGGGGTTGACCGAGGTTGGCAACGGCCCCTGGCTGCAGGGCAAGTCGGGCGCCCGACAATCTCCAGGCAGGCCCTTCGATGGCGAGGCCCCAATGGCCCTTGAATTCCTCTGCTGCATTGAGCACCGCACTGCGGTACAGACCGTCCGGGCTCAGGATCAGCGCGATACGCCGGTCCTGACGGGCCTGCACTGGATGGGTCAGGATGACCTGCACGGCCTCGGGCAGCGCAGCGCCCTGAATCGCAGTCAGGCGCAGCGCAAGGGACAGATCCGGATTGACCTGAAGATGCCCTTTCAGCCCTGCCTGCAGGGCGGCCTCTTCGCGTTCGAGAACGCGGTTGATGGCGAGTCCACGCTTGTAGTGATCATCCGCCACATCGCTGTCGGCACGCTGGGCTGCGATCCACCAGGTGACGAAGCCGGCCACGACCGTCAGGGCAGGAATGCCCACCACCAGCCAGACGAACGGCTCCTTGCGGGCAGGGCGGGAGTCGGACATGACAGATCCTGAAGGGGTGGGTGTGGCGCTCATCGGGTCGGTATCAGGGGCGCAGAAGGGGGCGGCAGGGGGCGGCAGGGGCGCAGCAGGCAGGGCAACGCGCTTACCGGGGCAGCAGGAAGGTGGTGGTTTCAGTGCGTGACAGGGCAGGTTCGGTTCGGTCGGTGATGATGATCCTGACCTTGTGCGATCCACCGGGCGCCGCATCGGCGGCCGTGCGCAGGCTGATTGCCACGGCACGGTTGCTCGCCGCATCGACATCGAAGCTTGCATCGCCCGAGATGCGCAGGCCCGGCAGACCTTCGGCGCGCACCTCGAGTTGCAGCGGGCGCTCCGCCGCGTTCATGAAATGAATCCGATAGGTGTTTTCGATGTTGCCGTCTTCGACAACCCGTGCGAGCGTGTTGCGATCGCGGATCAGATCGACCCGCAGCGGGTTGCGAGTGGCCAGTGACACCAACAGCGCGGTCGTGAGGCTCATCAGGATGACGCCATACACAATGACCCGCGGCCTGAAGACACGGCGCAGCATGCCCATGCCGTCCAGCCCCCGGTCGATTGCACGCTGTGTGGCGTAGCGAACCAGACCTCGGGCATAGCCCATGCGATCCATGACGTCATCGCACACATCAATGCAGGCTGCGCAGCCGATGCACTCGTACTGCAGACCCTTTCGGATGTCGATACCCGTGGGGCAGACCTGCACGCACAGGGTGCAGTCGATGCAACTGCCCAGGCCCAGTGCCGCCGGATCCGCTTTTCGCGGGCGTGACCCGCGCGGCTCGCCGCGCTGAGCATCGTAGGTGATGATCATGGTGTCCTTGTCGAACATGGCCCCCTGAAAGCGTGCATACGGGCACATGTACTTGCAGACCTGCTCGCGCATGAAGCCGGCGTTGCCCCAGGTGGCAAAGCTGTAGAACAGACCCCAGAACACCTGCCAGGGGCCGAGTTGCAGGGCGAGGATCTGACTGAAGAGTTCGCGGATGGGTGCGAAGTAGCCGATGAAGGTAAAGCCCGTGAACAGCGACATCAGGATCCAGGCGCTGTGCTTGGTCGACTTGAGCGCGAGCTTGCGCGCGTCCCAGGGGCTCGCATCGAGTTTCATCTGCGCCGTGCGATCGCCTTCGATCTTGCGCTCGACCCACATGAAGAGTTCGGTGTAGACCGTTTGCGGACAGGCATAGCCGCACCACAGCCGCCCGGCCACTGCGGTAAAGAAAAACAGCGACAGCGCAGCGATCACCAGCAGGCCAGCGAGATAGATGAAGTCTTGCGGCCAGAGCACCACTCCAAACAGGTGGAACTTGCGGGCACCAAGATCGAACAGCACCGCCTGACGCCCATTCCAGGTGAGCCAGGGCAATCCGTAAAACAGGATCTGGGTCAGCCAGACCGCCGCCCAGCGCAGGCTCGCAAAGCGGCCTTTCACCGATCGCGGATAGATCTTCTCGTGCGAGGCATAGAGCGAAAAAAAACCGCCGCCCGCCGCATCGGTTGCGGCTTCGGCGGCGATCGGTATGGTCTTGCGCGGGGTTTCAGTCACCGGGCCTTGCCTTCGGACAGACTCAGCACATAGGCGGCCAGCACATGAATCTGACCTGCGGTGAGCTTGTCCTCCCAGAGCGGCATGCGGTTGTTGATCCCGTTGTTGATGGCGCTGGTGATGGCTTGCAGGCCACTGCCGTGCAACCAGATGCGATCGGTCAGGTTGGGCGCACCCACGGCCGGATTGCCTGTGCCACCCGCTCCGTGGCAGGCGGCGCAGGTACCGAACTTGGGCTTGCCGAGCTGGGCCTTGACCGAATCACCGCCCCCTGAGAGCGACAGGACATAGTGAGCGAGGTTCTCGACATCCTGGGCTGATCCAACAGCGGCGGCCATCGGGGGCATGACCCCGTTTCGACCCTTGGCGATGGTCTGGATGATGGACTCGGGCGCATTGCCGTAGAGCCAGTCGTTGTCGGCCAGATTGGGAAAGCCCTTGGCACCCCGTCCATCCGAGCCATGGCATTGGGCACAGTTGTTCAGAAAGAGGCGCTCACCAATGGCGCGGGCCTTGGCATCACCCACCAGGTCACCCACCGGCTTGGCCTGAAAGGCCGCATAGATGGGTGCAATCTGATCGTTCAGGGCCTTGGCCTCGGCGTCGTGCTGACCCTTGGTGCTCCAGCCCAGACTGCCAGCGTGGGTACCCAGGCCCGGATAGAGCCAGAGGTAGACCAGACCGAACACGATAGTCAGCACAAAAAGAATCACCCACCAGCGCGGCAGCGGATTGTTGGCTTCACGCAGATCGCCGTCCCACAGATGGCCGGTGGTGTTGTCGGCCGTGGTGGGTGGCTTCTTGCTATTGACGACCAGCACAAAGATGCAAAACGCGACCGAGAGCAGGGTGGCGATGAGGATGAAGGGGGACCAGAATCCGCCGATGAAGTCCGACATGGTGCGTTCCTGTGGTCAGTCGTCGAGGGGCAAGCGCGCGTCGCGCTCGAAGCGGGCCTTGTTGCGCGGTGCCCAGGCCCACAGGGCGATTCCCACGAAGCAGGCGAGCGAAATGGCCGTGATCAGGCCGCGTACCAGATTGATGTCCATGGTGGCTCCGGTCAGCGCAGGGCCGTGCCCAGGCCCTGCAGGTAGGCAATCATCGCGTCCATTTCGGTCTTGCCCTTGATGGCTGCAGGAGCCTCCTGGATGTCCTGGTCGCTGTAGGGCACTCCGACCCGGGTGAGCGCCTTCATGCGGACCTGCAGTTGAGCACCGTCGATCGTGGCGGTTGCCAGCCACGGATAGCCCGGCATGTTGGATTCGGGCACGAGCTCGCGGGGATTGATCAGATGGACGCGGTGCCACTCGTCGTTGTAGCGCCCGCCGACACGCGCCAGGTCAGGCCCGGTGCGTTTGCTGCCCCACTGAAACGGATGGTCGTAGACGAACTCCCCAGCCACCGAGTAGGGGCCGTAGCGCAGGGTTTCGGCGCGCATGGGCCGGATCATCTGGGAGTGGCAGTTGTAGCAGCCCTCGCGCAGATAGACATCGCGCCCGGCCAGCTGCAGTGCGTCGTAGGGCTTGACGCCCTGCACGGGCTCGGTGGTTGATTTCTGGAAGTAGAGCGGCACGATCTCGACCAGGCCACCCACCGAGACGGTGAGCAGCGTGAGCACGATCAGCAGCAGCACATTGGTTTCGATTTTTTCGTGGCTGAGCTTCATGGGGTGTCTCCTTGCGCTCAGGCGTGGGCCGGTGCGAGTACCGCGACCGAGGCGGGCTTGCCGCCCAGGGCTGTTTTGGCCACATTCCAGGCCATGATCAGCATGCCGGTGAGGTACAGCAGGCCACCGAACAGTCGCACGTAGTAGTACGGATAGCTCGCCTTGACCGACTCGACAAAGGAGTAGGTGAGGGTACCGTCAGGCTCCACAGCGCGCCACATCAGGCCCTGGGTGACACCGCTGATCCACATGGATACCGCATACAGCACGATGCCGATGGTGGCCAGCCAGAAGTGGATCTCAATGGCCCGCATGCTGTACATGCGCTCGCGTCCAAAGAGCCTGGGAACCAGGTAGTACAGGCTGCCCATGGAGATGAGGCCCACCCAGCCCAGTGCACCGGAGTGCACGTGTCCGATGGTCCAGTCGGTGTAGTGCGACAGGGCATTGACGGTCTTGATCGACATCATCGGGCCCTCGAAGGTCGACATGCCGTAGAAGGACAGCGAGACGATCAGAAAGCGCAGGATGGGGTCATCACGCAGTTTGTGCCACACGCCCGAGAGGGTCATGATGCCGTTGATCATGCCGCCCCAGGAGGGTGCAAGCAGGATGAGCGAGAACACCATCCCCAGAGACTGAGCCCAGTCGGGCAGGGCGGTGTAGTGCAGATGGTGCGGGCCCGCCCACATGTAGGTGAAGATCAGGGCCCAGAAGTGCACGATCGAGAGCCGATAGCTGTACACCGGACGGCCGATCTGCTTGGGCACGAAGTAATACATCATGCCCAGAAAGCCTGCGGTCAGGAAAAATCCCACCGCATTGTGGCCGTACCACCACTGCACCATGGCGTCCTGCACGCCGGCATAAATGGAGTAGGACTTCATGAAGCCGGCCGGAACGGCCAGGCTGTTGACCACATGGAGCAGGGCCACTGTGAGAATGAAGGCGCCGTAGAACCAGTTGGCCACATAGATGTGCTGCACGCGTCGCTTGGCCACGGTGCCGAAAAACACAATGGCGTACGAGACCCAGACCAGCGTGATGAGGATGTCGATCGGCCATTCGAGCTCGGCATATTCCTTGCCGGAGGTGTAGCCCAGCGGCAGCGAAACCGCAGCGGCCACAATCACGGCCTGCCATCCCCAGAAGGTGAAGGCCACCAGAGGGCCGCCGAACAGACGCGCGTGACAGGTGCGCTGCACGCAGTAATAACTGGTGGCAAAGAGTGCACACCCGCCGAATGCAAAGATCACCGCATTGGTATGCAAAGGCCGAAGGCGGCCATAGGACAGCCAGGGAATGTCGAAATTGAGCGCCGGAAACGCGAGCTGCGCAGCGATCCAGACCCCTGCAAGCATGCCGACGACGCCCCAGACCACGGTCATGATGGCGAACTGGCGCACGACGGTGTCGTTGTAGGTTCCGGTCACAGAACCTCCCTGGCTTGGTGCCATGTGCTTTTCTCCCTGTTGCTACCATGGCTATTGTGCCACAGAGTCGTGACAATTTTGTGGGCGCTCAGCCCGGCGGCTTGTCGTCGTCGTCGGTGAGGATGCGCTCGCCCTCGCGCTCAATCTCGTCGAACTGACCGCTGTGCACCGACCAGGCCAGCACGGCAATCAACCCCAGAACCAGAACGACCGAGAGCGGCACCAGCAGGTAAAGGATGTCCATGGTTCAGGTCGCTCGAATGTCCGTCGATTGGGTCGCTCGATCCCTGGGCAGGGAGCCGAGTCGCAGGGCATTGAGCACCACGATCAAGGAGGAGCTGGCCATACCCAGGCCTGCTAGCCAGGGCGGCATCCAGCTGACCAGGGCCAATGGAATGCAGGTGAGGTTGTAGATCGCGGCAAAGGCCAGATTCTGCCGCACCACGCCCAGGCTGCGATGCGCATGCTGGTGAGCCTGCGCAATGGGCATCAGGCGGTCGCCCAGGATCAGCACGTCGGCCTGCTGCTGAGCCAGCGGGGTGGCCTGCGCAAAGCTGACCGAAACGTGGGCTCGCGCAAGTGCTGCGCCATCGTTGAGTCCGTCACCCACCATGCCGACTCGCAGGCCGCGGCTCTGCAGTTGCTCCAGATCGTTCAGCTTGTCCTGGGCGGACTGGCAGGCGGCCCAGTCCGAGATGGCCAGAGTCCGAGCTGTCGCCGCGACCGGGCCGGCCTGGTCTCCTGAACGGATACCCAACGCCAGTCCCTGAGCCTGCAGCGCGTGGAGGGCTTCGCGTGCGTCCGGCCTCAGGGCCTGCTCGAGTTCAAGCCGGGCAACGGTCTTCCCATCGAGTGAGAGCCAGATCGCGGTCGGTCTTGCTGCACCGGTTTCCCCAAGGTCTGGTCCGAGGTCTTGATGGCCCGAGTCGCCGCTGATCAAATCCAATCCTGAGCCTGGGCCCACGAAATCCGATGAGCCCAGCCGCCAGCGCACCGACCCGGTCGGGGCTGACCAGAGTCCGCTCAGTCCGGCACCCGGATGCTCGGTCACCTCCTGAATCTGCGCATCCCAGGCCGCCAGCGCCAGCGGAGTGAGACGCTCGCGCGCGGCGTCCTTCAAGGCCGTGGCGATCGGATGAAGCGAGTGGCGTTCGGCGGCCCAGGCCAGGCCGAGGATGCCAGCCTCATCCAGCGGTTCGGCAACCCGGTGGCCTGCGGCCTGCGAGGGTTCGGCCAAGGCTGGTGATGTTGCCGCTGCTGACGCCGCTGCAGTGGGTGACTCGAGGACCATTCGTCTCAAGACAGGACGGGCGTCGGTCAGGGTGCCGGTCTTGTCAAACAGCAGGAGGTCAATCGTTGCCAGCGCCTCCAGCGCATCGGGGGATCGCAGCAGCACTCCCTGACGCGCCAGGGCGGCGCTGCCTGACAGCAGGGCAGCCGGAGCGGCCAGTGAGAGCGCGCAGGGGCAGGTCACGATCAGCACCGAGGCCGCAACCCAGACCGCCCTTGACGGCTCAATCACCCACCAGACCGCTGCTGCAGCGGCGGCCATCACCAACACGGCACCCAGAAAAGGCCCTGACCAGCGATCCGCCAATCGGGCCAGGCGGGGTCGCGCTGCGCTGGCCTGGGCAATCAGGTCGGCGATCTCGCGGGCCCGGGAGTCCTGCGCGGCACGCTGAACCTCCAGGATGACAGGACCGTCGAGCAGCGCGGAACCTGCGAGCACAGGCTCGCCCGCGCGCTTGAGCACAGGACGGCTCTCGCCGGTCAGCATGGATTCATCCACCCGGACATCGCGCCCGGGCACACAGCCATCGGCCGGAATCAGGGCACCCGCCAGCAACCAGACCTGGTCACCCGGGCGCAGCGCGCCTGGCGAAACCGGGAGCCGCTGGCCTTGTTCATCGATGCGCAGGACGGATTCGGGCAGTGCAGCCAGCTGATCGGCCAGGCCTGCTAGGGCCTTTTCCCGGGCGGCTGACTCCAGCCAGCGCCCAATCAGCAAAAAGGCGGCGAACATGGTGATGGAGTCGAACCACACCGGATCGGCCTCGGGCGAGGTGCTGTTCATTGCGAGGCTGCTGGCCACAAACATCACGATCAGGCCCAGCGCCACCGGCACATCCATGCCGATCCGGCGGTGGCTCAGATCGCGCCACGCGCCTGACAGGAAGGGCCAGGTGGCAAAGAGCAGGACGGGCAGCGTGAGCAGCCACTCGGCCCAGAGCAGCAGGCGATGGATGTCCGCGGGCATCTCGCCGTCGCCAGCCATGTAGCGCGGCGTGGCGTACATCATGACCTGCATCATGCAGAGCACGGCGACCAGCATGCGCCACAGCGCCATGCGTCGACCCGCCTGTGCAGTGGCCTCCAGAGCCACCCGGGCGAGTGGTCGTGGGCCATATCCGAGTGCACGAATGTCACGCATGATGCGCGACAAGGGTTGCTCAACCGGGTTGAACACCACGCTTGCGCGACGGGTGGCTGCATTGACCGACACCGACTCGACCCGGCTGGCCAGCGCAGCTTCGATGCTGATGACACAGGCCGCGCAATGCACACCATCGATGGTGAGCACGGTCCTCAGCCGAGGATGCCCAGTGGCTGAAGGCTCGAGTGCCTGACTGATCTGTGCCAGGGTCTCGGGCGCATCGAGCAGCGACCATTGCGGGTCGAAGAGGTCAGGCGCTGACAAGGGGGTGGGGATGTCTGTCATGAAATTCGGGGACAATGATCGCACTCAACCACCGCCCAGCCTGGAGCCTGCATGACCATACCCCGCGCCACCAAGATTGTTGCCACGCTCGGCCCTGCCTCCAGCGATCCGGCCGTGATCGAGCGACTCATCCTGGCCGGGGTGAATGTCGTGCGTGTCAACTTCTCTCACGGTACCGCGGAAGGTCATGCCGAAGTGGTGCGCCAGGTGCGTGATGTCGCCGCCCGTCTGGGCCGTGACATCGGTGTGTTGGCCGACCTCCAGGGGCCCAAGATTCGCATCGGCAAGTTCGGCGCGGGCCGGGTCACGCTGGTCGAGGGCGACCGTTTCGTCTTTGACCTCGATTGCGCGGTCGGCGATGAAACCCGTGTAGGCCTTGACTACAAGGAGCTCGTCCATGACGTGAAGTCGGGCGACACTCTGCTGCTCAACGACGGTCGCATGATGATGCGCGTCGATGAGGTCGGCGATCGCACCATCACCTGCACGGTCACGCTGGGCGGCGTGCTTTCGGATCGAAAGGGCATCAATCGCCAGGGCGGTGGTCTGTCGGCGCCGGCCATGACCTCCAAGGACATGGAGGACATGAAGGTCGCCGTGGCCTTTGCAGCCGATTTCATTGCGGTCTCGTTTCCCAAGAATGCTTCGGACATGTACATGGCCCGCGAGCTGGCCCGGGCGGCAGGCGGCAAGGCGCTCATGATCGCCAAGATCGAGCGCTTTGAGGCGATCGGCAACCTCGAGGAAATCCTCAAGGCCTCCGACGGCATCATGGTGGCGCGCGGCGATCTGGCGGTTGAAGTGGGTGATGCGGCCGTACCGGCCTTGCAAAAACGCATGATCCGCATGGCCAAGGAGCTCAATCGACTCACGATCACGGCCACCCAGATGATGGAGTCCATGGTGGAGTCGCCGGTGCCCACCCGTGCCGAGGTGTCGGACGTGGCCAATGCCGTGATTGATGGCACCGATGCCGTGATGCTGTCGGCCGAGACCGCCTCGGGCAAGTACCCGGTCGAGACCGTGTCTGCGATGGCCCGGGTCTGCGATGAGGCCGATCGCTCGGGCTCATTTGCCCTGGATCAGGCCTTTCTGAACCGCACCTTCGGGCGGATCGATCAGGCGATCGCCATGGCTGCGCTCTTTACAGCAGCCCACATGAAGATCAAGGCGATCTGCGCCCTGACCCAGTCGGGCTCGACAGCACTCTGGATGTCGAGACTGGATTCGGGGGTGCCGGTTTATGCACTCACGCCCGAAGAAGCCAGTCGCCGGCGCATGTCGCTCTATCGGGAGGTGCATCCGGTGTTGATGACCTTCAAGGGCACCGATCGCGAGAGTCTGCTGCTCGAGGCCGAGCAAAAGCTGGTCGATCTGGGTGTGGTCGAGCAGGGCGATCTCATGCTCATGACCATCGGCGAACCCATCGGCAAGTCAGGCGGCACCAATACCCTCAAGATCATCCGGGTGGGCGAACACGCCTGAGTGGCTCAGGCCCAAGGCAGAAAGGCTTGCCGGAATCGCCTGGACCGATGCGGGCGGACGCCTCAATCGGCGGGTTCTTGGGCACTGACTGTTCCAGTCGGGCACCGTGGCCGGCTGGCCGCCGGGCCGGCATAATGACGGGTTAACCCGATCCAGTTCGCATGATTTCAGGTTAACCGGATCCACCTCGGTCTATTCCCTCAGGAGCCTCCCCATGCCTCTCGTCTCGATGCGCCAGTTGCTCGACCATGCCGCGGAGCATGGCTATGGCATTCCCGCCTTCAACGTCAACAACCTCGAGCAGGTGCAGGCCATCATGGCCGCGGCAGCGGAGGCTGACGCTCCGGTCATCATGCAGGCCTCGGCAGGCGCACGAAAATATGCCGGAGAGCATTTCCTGCGGCATCTGATTTCGGCTGCGGTCGAGTCCTATCCCACGGTGCCGGTCGTGATGCATCAGGACCATGGTCAGTCGCCCAAGGTCTGCCAGGGCGCCATCGATCTTGGTTTCTCGTCGGTCATGATGGACGGCTCGCTCGAGGAAGACGGCAAGTCGATTGCCAGTTACGACTACAACGTCGATGTCACCCGCAAGGTGGTCGACATGGCCCATGCGGTGGGCGTCACGGTGGAAGGCGAGCTTGGCTGTCTGGGCTCGCTCGAGACCATGAAGGGCGACAAGGAAGACGGCCACGGCACCGATGCCACCATGACCCGCGAGCAGTTGCTCACCGACCCGGAGCAGGCGGCTGATTTCGTCCGTCGTACCCAGGTTGATGCACTGGCCATTGCCATTGGCACCAGCCACGGCGCCTACAAGTTCTCGCGCAAACCCACCGGCGACATCCTGGCCATCTCGCGGATCAAGGAGATCAACGCCCGCCTGCCCAACACCCATCTGGTGATGCACGGATCCTCTTCTGTACCCCAGGACCTGCTGGCCGAGATCCGCAAGTACGGTGGCGACATGAAAGAGACTTATGGCGTGCCGGTCGAGGAGATCCAGGAAGCCATCAAGTACGGTGTTCGCAAGATCAACATCGATACCGACATCCGTCTGGCCATGACGGCGGCGGTGCGCCGGTTCCTGGCCGAACATCCCGACAAGTTCGATCCCCGCGAGTTTCTGAAGCCCGCTCGCGAGGCGGCCAAGGCGATCTGCCTGCAGCGCTATCGCGAATTCGGCTGCGAAGGCCAGGGCAGCAAGGTCAAACCGATCACGCTGTCGGTGATGGTCGAAAAATATCGCAAGGGCGAACTGGCCCAGGCGGTGGTCTGACCCCGTTGGTGGTCTGACGAGAACGCTGGCGAATGTCGGACGATGACTCTCGTCTTGGTCCGACGATAGCCCCTGCAAGCGCCGAACGATGACCCCTGCACAGCGGGCATCCCGCTTTGAGCTGGCTGATCCGCCGCCAGGGTTCATCGACGATCCCTATCCGGTCTATTCGCTTTTGCGAGAATTCGAGCCGGTGCGGGTGCTGGCCAGCGGTGCGGTGTTCCTCACCCGCTACGACGATGTTGCGGCGGTCTATCGGCTGTCGCAGGCCAGCTCTGACAAGCGGCTGGAATTTGCACCCAAGTTTGGCGACAGCCCGCTTTTCGAGCATCACACCAGCAGTCTGGTCTTCAATGACCCACCGGCCCATACCCGGGTGCGACGGCTGATGATGGGGGCGGTCAATCAGCGCGCCATCGCGCGCATGGAGGCCGGCGTTCATGCGCTGGTTGATCATCTGCTCGATGAGATGGCCGCGCGTTCGGTTCAGGGTGAACCGATCGATCTGATCGCCGATTTTGCAGCAGCGATCCCGGTGGAGGTGATTGGCAACCTGCTGGCCATTCCGCATGCCGAGCGCGCCCCGCTGCGTGACTGGTCGCTCGCCATCCTGTCGGCGCTGGAGCCCGTGCCGGGCGCATCTGTGCTGGAGCGCGGCAACCGCGCAGTCACTGACTTTTGTACCTATCTGCGCGATCTCGTCACGCGTCGGCGAGCGGCGCCGCTTGATCCGGATGAAGACGTCCTCACACGGCTGATCTTCGGTGAGCCCGAGGGAGGCCGACTCGATGAGCGTGAGCTGCTGCACAACTGCATCTTCTTGCTCAATGCCGGCCATGAGACCACCACCAACCTGATTGGCAATGGCGTGGATGCGTTGCTGCGCTGGCCTGATCAGCTTGCCCGGCTGCGCGAGGATGCATCGCTGGTGGGCAGTGCCATCGAGGAGATGCTGCGCTACGAGAGTCCGCTGCAGCTCAACAACCGCATGCTGACCGCGCCTGCTGTGCTGGGTGGCCAGGAATTCGCAGCCGGAACCTTTGTCACGCTGGGTGTGGGTGCAGCCAATCACGATCCTGAGCAGTTCGATTCGCCTGAGCGCTTCGACGTGGGGCGCAAGCCCAATCGGCATCTGGCCTTCGGCCATGGCGAGCATGCCTGTCTGGGCATGAACGTGGCGCGCCTTGAAGGGCGTATTGCATTGGCAGGGCTGCTCAAGCGGTTTGCCGTGCTTGAGCGCGCCGGCGAGCCTGTTCGGGATCGGCGGATCCGGTTCAGGGGATTCAGCCAGTTGCCGGTTCGTCTGGCTTGAAGTGCTGCGGCGCGCTCAGCATCAGCAGGTTGCCATCGAGATCGCGCATCACGAACGCCCAGACGCCCCAGGGCCTGGCCTCGATCCTTCGGCTGATGAAGGCCCCGGTGATGCGGGCCCGTTCGTAGAGTTCGCGCAGGATATCGAGGCGATCGACCTCGATCGAGGCCGCCTTCACGCCCTGATGCGCCCGCGAATCATCTGCCAGGACGGGGCCGCGCAGGCCATGCAGGGCGATCCGCACGGCATCACGTCTGATTTCGGCGTAATGAGGGGGTTCGCCTGTGCATGAATGCAGGGTAAAGCCCAGCGTGTGCCTGAACCAGTCGACGCTCGACCCGACATCGTGCACATCCAGATGGGCTGCGATGGCGGTCGGCATCATGGCGGGGTTTCAGTCAACGATGGCCGAGTGGACAAAGTTGGCCACCTTGTCCAAACGCTGGGAATGCCAGGGGTCGGGGATGCGGCAGTTGCTCAGATAGGCAAACGACACGCCACTTTCGGGATCACCCCAGCAGTACGAAGAACCTACGCCGCCATGACCGAATGTGGAGGGCGATGCGAGTGATCCCATGCCGCGCACATTCTGTGTGGTGCCACGCAGATGCGGCCCGAGCCCTCGGTGCATGGGCATGCCCATGTAGGTATCGATTCGGTCCGCGGTTCGGTTGCGCAGCGCGAACTCGATGGTGCGCGGGCCGAGCACTCGAGCGCCGTTCAGGGTGCCACCCGCCAGCATCATCTGATAGAGCGCCGCCATGCCACGCGCCGTGCCGTAGCCACCACCGCCCGGAGCGCCTGCCCTGCGCCAGGTGTCGCCTGCGGTATCGGCAAGAAGCCTGACCCCGCCGCCGTCCAGCGGCTCATGCATGTCGGCGGCGCGGGTGTCATGTTCGGGCTTGAGGCCCACGGTGATTTCGTTGGCCAGGCCCAGCGGGGCCAGCAGGCTGTCACGGATATGGTCGCGATAGTCGCGGCCCGTGAGGCTCTCCATCACTGCGGCCATCACCCAGTGAGCCGACAGGCCGTGATAGTGGATCCGGGTGCCCGGTGTCCATTCGAGGGTGAAGTCGCAGACCGCCTTGCGCATGGCCTCGTGATCGAGCCAGGCTGCCTTGGGCAGATTGGCATTGGGAAAGCCGCCCTGATGGGTGATGACCTGCATCATCGTGACCTCGCCTTTGCCGTGGCGCGCAAAGTCGGGCAGATGATCGCTCACACGGTCATCGAAGGAGAACGCACCCTGTTCGAGCAACTGCCACAGGGCGGCCGCAAACACCACCTTGGTATTGGAATAGAGCAGCCACAGGGTGTCAGGGGAGGCGGGCTTGCTGCGCTCGCCGATGCAGGCCTGACCAAAACTGCGATCGAGCAGCAGTCGACCATGCCGGGCAATGGCAATCTGTGCACCGGGATAGCGACCTTCGGCAATCTGCCCCTCGATGTAGTGGCTCAGTCGCGCGATGCGTTCGGGGCAAAGGCCAGCTGCCTGAAGGTCGGCAGCGGGCAAAGGCCCCTGCGGTGAGGTGGGTGCATTCATGAGCGTCTCCTGGAGCCGATCCGATCCGGCAGGTATTGTCGGGAGATTATCGATCAAACCGGGGCCGTCGGCAGGCCTGAGGCAAAATACAGGGCAGAGCACGGCCATGCCCGTGTATTGAGCGTCCTCCAGCGCCGACGGGTTGCCTTTCGCCCTTGGCATCTTCTGTGTTGTTGACCCCTTGCGCAAAGGCCCCCGCATGCCTGCCGCCCTGTATCAGAGCAGCCTTCAGTCCCTGCCCCTGCTGTCACGGGGCAAGGTCCGCGACAACTATGCCGTGGGCGATGACAAGCTGCTGATCGTGACCAGCGATCGTCTGTCGGCCTTCGATGTGGTCATGAGCGAACCCATTCCCGACAAGGGCCGCGTGCTCAACCAGATGGCGCTGTTCTGGTTCGATCTGCTCAAGGATGTCGTGCCCAATCACCTGACCGGCATCAGTGCGGAGTCGGTGGTCTCTCCCGCCGAAGCGGCTCAGGTGGCGGGCCGCTCCATGGTGGTCAAGCGCCTGAAACCGATCATGGTTGAGGCGGTGGTGCGCGGTTATCTCATCGGCTCAGGCTGGAAGGACTATCAGGCCAGTGGCGCGGTGTGCGGCATTGCCCTGCCACCCGGACTTCAGATGGCGCAAAAGCTGCCTGAGCCCATCTTCACGCCGGCCCGCAAGGCCGAGCAGGGCGAGCATGACGAGAACATTTCGTTTGCGCAGATGATCGAGGCAATCGGTGAGCCCCTTGCCGAGCGCATTCGCAGGGTCTCGCTCGAGATCTATCGGCGCGCTGCCGACTATGCCGCCACGCGGGGCATCATCATTGCCGATACCAAGTTCGAGTTCGGTCTGGATGAGGCCGGCACCCTGCATCTGATGGACGAGGTGCTGACTGCCGATTCGTCGCGGTTCTGGCCAGCCGACTCCTATGCAGTGGGTATCTCTCCGCCGAGCTATGACAAGCAGTTCGTGCGCGACTACCTCGAAACCCTCACCACCTGGGGCAAGACAGCCCCCGCGCCCGCTTTGCCCGATGCGGTGGTTGAGCGCACCGCCGAGAAATACCGCGAGGCCTTGCAGCGTCTGACCGGGCAGACGCTGGCCTGAGGATCGGTGCTCGCAGGGCTTGATCAACCTGAGACGATCCCGGCTCTGGGTGGATGAGTGCGCGCGCCCCCCGAACCACTCCCGGTAGAATCCGGCTTTTGTCGGAGCAAGCGCAATGGCCGATGCCAAGCCCGTCGTGGGCGTCGTGATGGGCAGCAGCAGCGATTGGGAAGTCATGCAGCATGCGGTCGAGGTGCTGCGCTCATTCGAGGTGCCGCATGAATACCGAGTGGTTTCTGCGCATCGCATGCCCGATGACATGTTCGCCTACGCATCGAGCGCCCGGGAACGCGGGCTGCGGGCCATCATTGCGGGTGCGGGCGGGGCGGCTCACCTGCCCGGCATGATCGCCGCCAAGACGCTGGTGCCGGTGTTCGGTGTGCCGGTGCCCTCCAAATACCTTCGCGGCGAAGACTCCCTGCTCTCGATCGTGCAGATGCCCAAGGGCATTCCGGTGGCGACGTTTGCCATCGGCGAAGCGGGTGCGGCCAATGCGGCGCTTCATGCCATTGCCCAACTGGCCACAACCGACGCGGCCCTGGCCGAACGTCTGCAGGTGTTTCGCGATCGCCAGACCGCTGCGGCGAGGGCAATGAACCTGCCGCCGGCCTGATCGTTTGCCCTCCATGCCGAACCTCAAACCACTGCCCCCCGGATCCTGGCTTGGCCTGCTCGGCGGTGGCCAGCTCGGTCGCATGTTCTGCATGGCGGCGCAGAGTCTGGGATACAGGGTCTGTGTGCTCGAACCCGCAGCAGACAGCCCGGCAGGCGCTGTCGCGGATCGGCATATCCAGGCCGCCTACGACGATGCGGATGCGCTCGATGCCTTGGCCAGCCTGTGCAGTGCCGCCACGACCGAATTTGAGAACGTTCCGGCCCCTTCACTGGAGCGACTGGCCGCGCGGATCACGGTCACCCCGGGCGCGGCCGCAGTGGCCATTGCCCAGGATCGCATTGCCGAGAAGGAATTCATTCATCGCTGCGGCATCCCGGTGGCGCCCTATCGGGTGATTCGCAGCCGGCAGGATCTGCTCGATGCACCCGAGTCGCTCTTTCCGGCGATTCTCAAGGCTGCACGCCTGGGTTATGACGGCAAGGGCCAGGCTCGAGTCGCTGATCGTGATCAGGCGCTGCGGGCCTTTGAGTGTCCTGTCGACCAGGGTGGCCTGGGCCGCGTGGCCTGCGTCCTGGAGCAGCGCCTCGCGCTGGCCCGGGAGGTCTCGGTGGTGGTGGCCCGCGGGCGCGATGGCGCCGCGCAGGCCTATCCGGTCTCAGAGAACGAACATCGCGACGGCATTCTGGCGCTGTCGATCGTGCCCGCCCGGGTCAGCGAAACCCTCGCGCGCCAGGCCACTGAAGCAACCCTGCAGATTGCCCGTTCACTCGATTACGTGGGCGTGTTGTGCGTGGAGTTTTTTGTGCTGCAGGATGGCTCGCTGGTGGCCAACGAAATGGCGCCCCGTCCGCACAACTCGGGGCACTACAGCATCGATGCCTGTGTGAGCAGTCAGTTCGAGCAGCAGGCTCGCATCATGGCCGGCCTGCCGCTGGGCAGCACCCGCCTGATGAACCCGGCCGTCATGGTCAATGTGCTGGGTGATGTCTGGGAGGCCGCAGCGACGGCTGCAGGCGTTTGTGCAGCAGAGCCCGATTGGGCCGGCGTGCTGGCGCTGCCTGGTGCCAAGCTGCATCTGTATGGCAAGGGCGAAGCGCGTCGGGCTCGCAAGATGGGCCACATCACGGTGATTGAGCCCGAGCTCGATGAGGCACTGGCATGTGCCCATGACATCGAGCGGCTGCTGCGGATTGTCTGATGGGATCGCGCCTTGAACCGATCCA
>Ga0315905_10001609_pt1 | contig 24139 bp, 20 predicted proteins | sample LakEriMetagenome_5_FD_203522 | JGI IMG/M metagenome (GOLD analysis project Ga0315905, IMG submission 203522) | Freshwater fungal communities from buoy surface, Lake Erie, Ohio, United States - Buoy 4 MA121 | ecosystem: Environmental > Aquatic > Freshwater > Lake | place: USA: Lake Erie, Ohio...
TTCGACCGGCTGGACTGGCTCGCACTTCTCGCAGAACATTGCTTCCCCGGCACGCTCTGCAAGCTTGCCGTCGCGCGCGACGGCGACGCGCTTGCAGTCCTCCCCTTCCGCCAGAACCCTGGCGGCGCTGCCTCGCTCGGCACATGGTACAGCTTCTTCGTGCGCCCACGGGTGAGCGATCCCGCAAAGGCCGCGCCGCTCCTCGAAGCTATCGCGCGCAGCCTGGCCCCGACCGGCTCGATCCAGTTCGCGCCCTTGCCCGAAGCCGAGGCGGCAGCGCTCGTGACGGCCTTCCGCGCCGCGGGCTGGATCGGGGTGGCCGAACCCTGCGACACCAACCACATCCTCGACCTCAAGGGCCGCAGCTTCGCCCAATACTGGGCCACCCGCCCCGGGCAGCTGCGCGAAACCGTGCGCCGCAAGGCCGCGCGCGGCAAAGTCGTCCTACGCATCGAAACGACATTTGATTCAGACAATTGGGCGGCTTACGAGGCGATCTATGCAAAGAGCTGGAAGCCCGAGGAAGGCAATCCGGCTTTCCTGCGCGCCTTCGCCGAGGCCGAAAGCAAGGCCGGCGCGCTTCGCATGGGGATCGCTGAAATCGATGGGCAGCCCGTCGCCGCCCAGTTCTGGACTGTCGAGGGAGGTACTGCCTGGATCCACAAGCTCGCGCACGATGAAGCCCACCGCGCCCATTCGCCCGGCACGCTGCTCACCGCCGCGCTGTTCAGGCACGTGATCGATGAGGACGAAGTGAGCACCGTCGATTTCGGCACCGGCGACGATGCCTACAAGCGGGACTGGATGGACGTGCAGCGTCCGCGATTTGCGCTCCGGTTCTATCGTCCCGCCGCTGTCGGCCACTGGCCGGCGCTGGCGCGCCTTGCTGCCCGCCGGTTGCTCAGTCCACGACCCCAGCCCGGGCTTGTTTCCCAAGATGCCGCTGGCTAAACCGCGCGCTATCCCCTTTTTTCGCAAGATCTTGACCGTGACTTCGACCGCCCAGACAGACACCGACCTGCGCAGCCTGCTGAACGACGTGCTCGGCCTCGGCCCCGCACGCGCTGAAGCGCTGACGGCCGATAGCGGCCTCTTCGGTGCGCTTCCCGAACTCGATTCGATGGCAGTCGCCGGGCTGCTGACCGAGATCGAGGACCGTTTCGACGTCGTGATCGACGATGACGACGTCGATGGCGAGACGCTGGCCACATACGGCGCTCTCCTCGCCTTCATTGCCCGCAAGCGCGAAGAGGCCTGAGCCGGTCCCCATGATGGCGACCTGGCCTTGCCCCGGCCCGACCGGTATGGTCGAGGAATACGCCGTGGTGTTCGACCGTGCGCGCGCCGTTCGCCTGCTGATCGTGCCGCCGCTGTTCGAAGAGATGAACCGCACGCGGCGCATGCTCGTCGAAACCCAGCGCCAGCTGGACGCGCTAGGCGTCGATTCGATGCTTCCCGATCTCCCCGGCTGCAACGAAAGCCTTCAGGCATTCTCTGCGCAAAGCCTCGGCAGCTGGCGCGATGCCTTGACCGCCGCGGCGCGCCATTTTGCGGCGACGCACGTGCTGGCCGTGCGCGGCGGCGCGCTGGTCTTCCCGACCTGCCTGCCCGGCTGGGTGCTCGAGCCGCAAAAAGGTACTTCGATCCTCCGCCAGTTGCTGCGCGCGCGCGTCTTGTCCGCGAAGGAAGCCGGACTGGAAGAAAACAGCGCAGACCTTCTCGAACAAGGCCGCAACCACGGTCTCGAGCTTGCAGGCTACCGTCTTTCCGCCGCGCTCGTTGCCGGGCTTGATGCCGCCGTTCCGGAAGACGAAGGCCAGGTCGTGATCCGACAGGCTGCCCTTGGCGGCAGCGCCATGTGGCTCCGCAGCGAGCCCGGCGAAGACCCCGCCCAATCCGCCGCGCTGGCCCGCTTCATTGCGCTGGACGGAGGGGGCTGATGCGCCGTCACCTGACTTTCTCCTGCGGCTCAGACACACTCCTCGGCACGCTCGATGTGGATGGCGCGGCAGGTCCCGTCGGCGTGCTGCTCGTATCGGGCGGGCGCGAAGTGCGCGCCGGCAGCTGGGGCGGACAGGCCCGGCTCGCCGCCCGCCTCGCCGCCACGGGTGTCCCGGTCTTTCGCTACGACCGCCGCGGCATCGGCGAAAGCGAGGGCACCGATCCCGGTTTCCGGCACACGCGCGAGGACATCGCCGCCGCGCTCGCCGCCTTCAGGGCCGCCATGCCGACACTGCGCCGCGTGATAGCCTTCGGCAATTGCGACGCCGCCGCCGCGCTGATGCTCCACGGTGCCGATCTCGCTCTTGACGGCCTCGTCCTCGCCAACCCGTGGACGCTGGAATCGGACGAGGCGGACGCAGCCCAGAGTGCCGGTGCGCCCTTGGCCTTGCGCCAGCGCTATCTCGCCAGGCTCGCCAATCCGCGCGAAGTGCTCCGCCTTGTCACCGGCGGGGTAAACCTCGCCAAGCTCGCGCGCGGGCTGCGGCTGGCGGCTTCGGCTCCGGTCCGATCATCGCTGGTCGATAGCATGGCCATCGGCCTCGCGCGCTTTGTGGGTCCAGTCACGATCCTCGTCGCCACCAGCGACCGCACAGCACAAATGTTCGAAGCCGTCTGGCCGGCAGGCGATCCGCGCATCCGGCGCCATCCCAGCGGCGGCCACAGCTTCGCCGGCGAGGATGCGCAGGGCTGGCTGCTAGAACGGCTTCTGGAAGCGGTTCGTTAGGCCTCGTACAACCCATCGTCATTGCTTCGCTACGCTCGCGCTGACGATAGGCGTGGGCCACCCTTGGAAAGCTACTCCGCCGCCACCGTCTGCGCTGCGGCAAAGGCATGTTCAGCGAGGAAGCGTTCGGCATCGAGCGCCGCCATGCACCCCGTCCCTGCCGCCGTTACGGCTTGACGATAGGTGTGGTCCATCACGTCACCGCAAGCGAACACGCCCGGGATCGCCGTCTTGGGCGTGCCCGGCTGCACCAGGATATAGCCGCTCTCGTCGAGCTCGAGCTTGCCCTTGAACAGCTCGGTTGCCGGGGCATGGCCGATCGCCACGAAAGCACCATCTGTCGCCAGCGACGAAGCCTCACCCGTGACCGTATCGACAAGTTCGACTGCTTCGAGCACGCCGCCCGCGACACCGGTGAATCGCGTCACCGCCTTGTTCCAGAGCACCTTGATGCGCGGATTGCTCATTAGGCGGTCCTGCAGGATCTTTTCCGCGCGCAAGCTGTCGCGGCGATGTATCAGCGTGACTTCGGGGGAATGGTTGGTGAGGTAGAGCGCCTCCTCGACTGCGGTATTCCCGCCGCCGATGACCACCACCTTCTTGCCGCGATAGAAAAAGCCGTCGCAGGTCGCGCAGGCCGAAACACCCTTGCCGCCGAACTCCTGCTCGCCTTCCACGCCGAGCCAGCGCGCCTGCGCGCCGGTTGCGATCACCAGCACTTCACCTTCGTAGATGTCTCCGCTGTCGCCATGCGCACGGAACGGCGGGCCGTCGAGGCTAACTTCGGTGATCGTGTCCCACAGCATCCGTGTGCCGACATGTTCGGCCTGCGCCTGCATTTCCTGCATCAGCCATGGACCCTGGATCACGTCGCGGAAGCCGGGATAGTTCTCGACATCGGTGGTGATCGTCAGCTGCCCACCGGGCTGAAGGCCCTGCACCACGATCGGCTCCATCCCCGCACGCGCGCCATAGATGGCGGCGGAGAGCCCGGCCGGGCCGGAACCGATGATCAGCATGCGGGTCTTGTGCGTGGTAGCCATGAAATCCTCCAGTGGGAGCGGCAAATAAGGCGTGCCCTCGTGGAATACGAGTCCCGCCTTGGTGCTATTCCCCGAATTAGCTGCGGCAGGCCTCGAAAACCGACCAGCCCTTGGCCCCTGCCAGCCGCTCGAGCGCGAGGGCACCGAGCTGCGCCGCACCCTTCGCGTTGCGCCCGGGCGACCACACCGCGATGCTCGCCGTCGCCGGCACCACCGCGAGAATGCCGCGCCCCGCTGCCGGATCGCGCCATCGGCCAGGACCAGGGCCAGACCAAACCGGTCGGGCGAAACGCGGGCCACAGGCGCAATGCAATCGGCGGCTCAGCCCCGATCGATCGCGCCGCGCAAGTCTCGCGCCATCTCGGCCGCAATGGAGGCTATATCAGTCAAAGCCTTGCCGCCCTCATTTCAGATGATGCTTGAACCAATCGACAATCCGCTCCAGCCGGTCGCGCTGGAAGCTCGGCCGGGCGATACCGTGATTTTCGTCTGGATAGCCGACCAGCCGCGTCGGCACACCTGTGATCTTGAGTGCCTGATAGAGTTGTTGCCCACCGATCAGCGGCACGTTGTCATCGGCAATCCCGCCCATGAACAGCGTCGGCGTCTTGATCCGGTCGGCATGCATCAACGGTTCCGAAAGCCGCAGCCACAGCGCCGTATCCTGCCACGGCCCGCCCAGTTCCTGCGCATATTGCTGCACATACTGGTCTACCCCGAACAACGCGAAGATATTGCCCTCGCCCGCCCCGCTGAACGCCGCCTTGAAGCGGTTGTCGCGCACGATCAGGAAATCGGTGAGGATGCCGCCATAGCTCCAGCCGCCCACGCCAAGCCGCGCCGGATCGGCAATCCCGGTCGCCACGGCCCAGTCGGTCGCGGCGTAGAGGTCGATCACTTCCTTGTTGCCCCAATCGGCCGCGATCACCGTGCCATAGGCATCACCGCGCCCCGAACTGCCGCGATAGTTGACCGCGAGCACGGCATAGCCTTGCGCTGCGATCCACTGGCGCATCGTATCGATCTCATGCGTGTCCTGCCCGGTCGGCCCGCCATGGATCCACAGCACCGTGGGATAGCGCTGGCCCTGCACATAGCCTGCCGGAAGCGTCAGGATTCCGTGAACCTCGCTGCCATCGCTCGCCTTGGCCGCAAAATCGCGCACGGGCGACCAGGCAATGCTCGCCCCCAGCGCCCGGTTGTGCGCCGTCAGCGACCGCATCGCGCCGCCTTCCAGCGCGTAGACTTCGGGCATCGCATCGTCACCGCTGGCGATCACCGCGCGCGGCGCCTTGGGGTTCGTCCCGCCGCATTGGTCCGACACGGCCAGCTTGCCATCGCCGAGCCGCTGGATCGCGTCTCTGGAATTGTCCGCGGCCGGATTGATCAACACCGGAATCTCATGGCGGTCCTCAGCGATGATCGCCCCTACGCGTCCGCCACCAAGATCGACCAGCCGCTGCACATAGCTGTCGGCCGTAGCGAAAACCAGCGCCGTAATGCCACTGGCCACCTCGGTCCGAGCCAGATGCGGCTGGTTGTACTGGTTGAGCTTGGGCTCATTGCCGATCAAATGCGTGATCTTCGTCCCGTCGGCCGACCAGATCAGCGATTGCCCCGATGCCGCGGGCACTTTGGCCACGACGCGGGGGCCGGCGCCACCCTTGGCCTCAATGATGGTCAGCCACTGCGTTGCCGGTGCGGCGGCATCCAGTGCATGGTCCGCGAAATAGGCGATGGTCTTGCCATCAGGCGACCACTCAGCCGTGGTCACGTCGAACGAATCCGAAGCCGTCAGCTGCGTCTCGACCCTTGTCGCCACATCGAACAGCGCCAGATGCGCATGGTCCGTCGCTGTGATGAAACCGGTCCCATCCTCCTTGAACTTCATGTCATCGACCACAACCGGCAGCGGCCGCTCCGGGTCATCCTTGGGCGGCTCGGGCGCTGGATCGGTGATCATCAGCATCAGGGACTGCGAATCCGGCGACCAGCGGAAGTCGGCAATCGAGCCCTTCACATCGGTCAGCCTGCTCGCCTCGCCGCCGCGGCGGTCGAGCAGCCAGACTTGCGCCTGCTTGTCCTTTGCGCGCTTGGAGAGGAAAGCGATGGTCCGGCCGTCCGGGCTGAATGCAGGCGCGCTCGCGCTATCCTCACCGCTCGTCAGCTGCAGCGGCGTGGCAGCGCCGCCCTTGCCCGCCGCGATATCCACCAGCCAGAGCGCCTTGCGCCGCTTGTCTGCCTTGATGTCGGCCTCGTTCACGACATAGACCGCCTGCCGCCCGTCCGGCGCGCAGGTCAGGCCTGAAAGCGAGCGCATGGCCAGCGCGTCATCGACCGTGATCAAGTGCTTCACCGGAGCTGCGCCGCCCTCGGCCAGAGCGGGCAATCCCGAGAGGCCCACGCATCCAGCCAACCCCAGACCAAGTCCCTTGCGCCAAGCCCTAATCGCCATCATTTGCCCCCAGTGGATACCCGGATAAGGGCAAATCCTAACCGGCCCTTTCCGCCGCGGCAATGGCAGCTTGTTCCATAACAACGCTGCCAACCTGGGTAGAATGGCCTGACATGGCAGGGCATCTCGAATTCAACACGTCGATGAGCGACGTGCTCTTCGTCCTCGGCGCAGCGGGCATCGTGATTCCCGTCTTCGCCCGGGCGCGCATCACACCGGTGATCCGGTGATCTACGGCAATATCGCCAATGCCGCCTTGCTCGAAAAGCTCGATCTCGAAGCCGCCCGCGCGGTCATCGTCACCATGGATGAGCCGGTCCTTGTCAGCCACACCATTCGCCGCATCCGCGCCGCGCACCCCGATCTGCCGATCATGAGGCAGAGCTCTACCGCGCCGGAGCGAGCGATGCTGTCCCCGAAACACTCGAAAGCTCACTTCAGCTTTCCGAAGCCGTGCTCGTCGACATGGGCTTCGACATGGGCCCGGTGATCGCCTCGATCCACGAAATGCGTGAGACCTTGCGCGAAACCATCATGCGCGAAGGCGGGCTCGAACAGAAGCCGCGCCTGAAGACTTCAGGATTGCGGGACCGTTAGCCCGCAAGCACGCCCTTCGCCGCCGCAATCGCCTCGGCTGCCTTGCTGCCATCCGGACCGCCGCCTTGCGCCATATCGGGCCGTCCGCCGCCGCCCTTGCCGCCCAGCGCTTCCACGCCTGCGCGCACCAGATCGACCGCGCTGACTTTGCCCACCAGATCGTCTGTCACCGCAGCGGCGATGCTCGCCTTGCCCTCGTTCACCGCGACGATCACCGCCACGCCCGAACCGAGCCGGGTCTTGGCCGCATCGAGCAGCCCGCGCAGATCCTTGGGATCGAGGCCTTCAAGCACTTGCCCGGCGAACTTCACGCCGCCCACATCCTCGTCTACGCTCTCGGTCCTGGCCCCGCCGCCGCCGCCCAGCGCCAGCGCCTTTTTGGCTTCGGCCAGCTCGCGCTCCAGCTTGCGCCGTTCTTCGAGCAGCGCGCCAACGCGGGCTTCGACATCGTCGGGCGTCGTGCGCAGCAGGCCCGCCGCGCGCTTCAGCGCTTCCTCGCGGCCCACCAGCCAGCCTCGTGCGCCCTCGCCCGTGAGCGCCTCGATGCGCCGCACACCCGAGGACACCGCGCCTTCGCTCACGATCCGGAGCACGCCGATATCGCCCAGCGCGCGCACATGGGTGCCGCCGCACAGTTCGACCGAATAGGGCGCATTGTCACCGGTCGTGCCCATGCTCAGCACGCGCACTTCATCGCCATACTTCTCGCCAAACAGCGCCATCGCCCCCGCCGCAATCGCGTCCTCGGGCGTCATCAGCCGCGTCGTCACTGCCGCATTGGCGCGGATCTCGGCGTTCACTTCGGCCTCGATTGCCGCAATGTCCTCCGCCGTCAGCGCGGTCGGCTGCGCAAAGTCGAAACGCAGCCGCTCGGCCGATACCATCGAGCCCTTCTGCGTGACATGCGCGCCCAGCCGGTTGCGCAGGGCCTGATGCAGCAAGTGCGTGGCGGAATGGTTTGCGCGCGTGGCATCGCGCCGCGCGACGTCGATGGCCAACTGCACGGCATCACCCACTTTGATCGCCCCGGTCTCGACCGTGCCGATATGCGCGTGAAGCCGCCCGAGCGGCTTGGCCGTATCGCTCACCGCGATGCGCAGGCCCTCGTTGGTGCTGATCGTGCCGGCATCGCCCATCTGGCCGCCGCTTTCACCGTAAAATGGCGTCTGGTTGGTGAGCACGGTCACCGCCTCGCCCGCATGAGCCTCGGCCACTTCCTTGCCGTCCTTGACCAGCGCGACGACAACCGCCTCGCCGATGCTGGCATTATAGCCGGTGAACTCGGTCGCGCCTTCGCGCTCGGCGATGTCGAACCACACTTCGCTGTCGGCGGTCTGGCCCGAGCCCTTCCAAGCCGCGCGCGCGGCCGCCTTCTGCTGTGCCATGGCCGCCTCGAACCCGGCACGGTCGACCGAAATGCCCCGCGCCCTGAGCGCGTCCTCGGTCAGGTCGTAGGGGAATCCGTAAGTGTCATAGAGCTTGAACGCGGTCGTACCAGGAAGGCTGTCGCCCTCGCCCAGATCGCCCGCCTCCTCGTCGAGCAGCCTGAGCCCGTTCGCCAGCGTACGGCGGAACTGCACCTCCTCGCGCAGCAAGGTCTCCTCGACCAGCGGCTGCGCGCGGCCGAGTTCGGGGAAGGCCTGCCCCATCTCGGTGACGAGCGAGCCCACCAGCCGGTGCATCAGCGGCTCCTTCGCGCCCAGCAGATGCGCATGACGCATCGCGCGGCGCATGATCCGGCGAAGCACGTAGCCACGGCCTTCGTTTGAAGGCAGCACACCGTCCGCGAGCAAGAAGCTGGACGAGCGCAAGTGATCGGCGATCACGCGGTGGCTGGCGCGGCTTTCCCCCTCGGCCCTGGTACCGGTCAAGCTCTCCGACGCCGCGATCAGGGCGCGGAAGGTATCGGTGTCGTAGTTGTCGTGCTGGCCCTGCAGCACCGCGGCCACGCGCTCGATGCCCATGCCGGTGTCGATGCTCGGGCTCGGCAGGTTCGTGCGGGTGCCGTCGGCCGCTTGCTCGAACTGCATGAACACGAGGTTCCAGATCTCGATGAAGCGGTCGCCGTCCTCGTCGGGCGAACCCGGAGGCCCGCCGAAGATATGGTCGCCGTGATCATAGAAGATCTCCGAGCAGGGCCCGCACGGCCCCGTATCGCCCATCGACCAGAAATTGTCCGAGGTCGGGATGCGGATGATCCGGTCGTCCGAAAGCCCGGCGATCTTCTTCCACAGGCCGAACGCCTCGTCATCGGTGTGGTAGACCGTGACGAGCAGCTTGTCCTTGGGCAGCCCCCACTCGCGCGTCAGCAGGGTCCAGGCATGGGTGATAGCCTGGTCCTTGAAATAATCGCCGAACGAAAAGTTGCCGAGCATCTCGAAGAAAGTGTGGTGCCGCGCAGTGTAGCCCACATTGTCGAGATCATTGTGCTTGCCCCCGGCGCGCACGCACTTCTGCGATGAGGTCGCCCGCTTGGTGGTCCGCGTCTCGAGGCCCGTGAACACATTCTTGAACGGGACCATGCCCGCGTTGGTGAACATGAGCGTCGGGTCGTTGAACGGCACCAGCGGCGCGGAGGGCACGATCTCGTGCCCGGCAGCACCGAAGTAGTCGAGGAAGGACCGGCGGATTTCGTTGGTCGAAGTCATGGAAAGCCGATTAGGCGAGCGTTCGGCGCGGAACAAGCACGTTTCGGCGATCCCGGCGCGCTTGTCCCCATGATGGAGGGGTTCAGCGGTTGTCTGCGGTTGCCGTCACCAGCCACGCAGCGGCCGGAAAACACACGCGGCCGCCGACATGGCGCGACTGGACGAGTTCGAGAAGGCCCCGCTCGAAGGCCCCGCGCGCCTTATCGGGCAAAGTGCGGATTGCGGCGGCGGCAGGGCCGATCCGGCTGAAGAACGAAAGCGCATCGGCGACCGGATTGGTGCCCGACCCCGCCACATAGGCAAAATCGAGCGGCATGAACGCGATATCGCGCCAGCCCTTGAGGCAGCGCCGCACATGTTCGGGATCGGCGAAGGCAAAGGGACCAGGCGGAAATTCGCTCGTCGGCATGGGTGTTGCCGGCGGAAGCAGGCGGGCGATGTCCATCGCCCACGGGTTCTCCGCTGCCGGGCGGAAGCAGGAGAACACCATGCGCGCCCCCGGAGCGGCTTGGGCGGAGAGATGGGCGAAGGCTGCCGGCGGATCGGTGAAGAACATGACCCCGTGGCGCGAGATATAGAGCTCTGGCGCTGCGCCGCCTGCCTCCCACGCGGCTGCATCGGCAACCATGAACGCAAGATTGGCAAGACCGGCCGCGCGGCGCTGCGCCGCCTCGACCAGCTCGCCGGAGATATCGATGCCGGTGACTTCGGCGTCGGGACGCGCTGCGGCAATGGCAAGCGAGAGCTCGCCCGCGCCGCATCCCACATCAATGATCCGCTTGCCGGGTTCAGCCGCAATGGCTTCGAGCAGATAAGGCGTCAGCGCGGCAAAACTGCGGTCGGTCCGCTCCCATTCTGCCGCCCAATTCTGGCCGACCCTGCCCTGCCACTCTTGCGCACCCGTCATCGTTAGAAGGCTATGCCTCGGCGCCCCTCCCGGCAAGCGTTATTGCGGCATTTCCGGTCAGGTCGCGAAATAGGGGCCGCCCTTGGCGCGCGCGGCCTGCCACGCCGGCCGTGCATGGATCGCCGCAACGAAAGCGGCAAGCTTGGGATATGCCGCGCTCATGCCCTGCATCACCGCGACTTCGGCGGGAAAGCTCAGCATGACGTCCGCGCCGGTCCAGTCATCGCCGATGAAGTGGCCGGAAGGACGCAGGATCTGCTCCAGATAACCGAAGTGGGCGGTGAGCTGCTCGTGAATGCGTTCGTGAAGCGGAGCCCCGGCCTCGCCGAGCCGGGAGACATAGAGGTTGAGCAGGATCGGTGTCATGGCCGAGCCTTCAGCGAAGTGCATCAGCTCGTTGTGCCGCAGCGCTTCGTCCGTGCCCGGCGCGGGGAGCCACGTGCCGCTGCCATGCGTCGCACACAGGTACTCCACGATCGCCCCCGATTCCTCGATCATCCGGCCATCGACTTCGAGCAAGGGCGACTTGCCGAGCGGATGCATGGCCTTCAGCTCGGGCGGCGCCAGATTGGTCACCGCATCGCGCTGGTAGATCCTGAGTTCATAGGGAACGCCCAGTTCCTCCAGGAGCCAGAGAATGCGCTGCGAACGGCTATTGTTGAGGTGGTGGAGAACGATCGCCATCAGGTGTCCTTTCCGTGAGGCCCGGCCCATGCCGGTTGTTGCCGCCACGCTAGGGGGCTTCTCCGGGGGGCGAAAGCGTCAGGTCTGGCGAATTCCGCAGCGAACAGACAGAATCCGGTGGACGACTTCCGGTAAACGCTCGGCACCTCAAACAAAACCGGCGCGTTCCTTCCGGGGAACGCGCCGGCCTTTGGACTGGCGACGGGGTGCGGGGGAATGGGGGAAGCCCCCGCCGCCTGAAGGATCAGATGTCGTCGTCCGCGTCCGGACCCACCATCAGCCCTTCGGCGACCTTGTCGGTCTGGCCGCGGATCGCAGCTTCCAACTTGTCGCAAAGTTCACGATTTTCGCGCAGGTAGTTCTTGGCGTTTTCGCGGCCCTGCCCGATCCGGATCGAATCGTAGCTGAACCAGGCGCCCGACTTCTCGACAAGCCCGGCCTTGACGCCGAGATCGAGGATCTCGCCGATCTTCGAAATACCCTCGCCGTACATGATGTCGAACTCGACCTGCTTGAAAGGCGGCGCGACCTTGTTCTTGACGACCTTCACGCGGGTGGCATTGCCCACGATATCGTCGCGGTCCTTGATCTGGCCGGTCCGGCGGATATCGAGGCGGACCGAAGCGTAGAACTTGAGCGCGTTGCCGCCCGTCGTCGTCTCGGGATTGCCGTACATCACGCCGATCTTCATGCGCAGCTGGTTGATGAAGATCACCATGCAGCGCGAGCGGCTGATCGAGCCGGTCAGCTTGCGCAAGCTCTGCGACATGAGGCGCGCCTGAAGGCCGACGTGGCTGTCGCCCATCTCGCCCTCGATCTCGGCACGAGGCACGAGCGCCGCGACCGAATCGACCACCAGCACGTCGATCGCGTTCGAGCGCACCAGCGTATCGACGATCTCGAGCGCCTGCTCGCCGGTATCGGGCTGCGAAACGATCAGCTCGTCGATGTTGACGCCGAGCTTCCTGGCATAGACCGGATCGAGGGCATGTTCGGCATCGACGAACGCTGCCGTGCCGCCGCCCTTCTGCGCCTCGGCGATCACGTGGAGCGCCAGCGTCGTCTTACCCGAACTTTCCGGCCCGTAGACCTCGATCACGCGGCCGCGCGGCAGGCCGCCGACACCGAGCGCGATATCGAGCCCGAGCGAGCCGGTCGAGATCGCTTCGACCTGCATCGTTTCCTTCGAGCCCAGCCGCATGGCCGAACCCTTGCCAAAGGCCTTGTCAATCTGCGCGAGCGCTGCATCGAGCGCTTTCTGACGATCCATGTCCTTGTCTTTGCCTTCCTGGATAAGCTTCAATTGCGCCGCCATGGCTTGCTTCCCCTTGCTAAAGATGGCTGACATGCACCGTCAACACCAGCCTTGTACCCAATTTGTTCTGATGGAACAAGAGGGGAACGCAATTCCTCTTGAGATTGGCGAGAACCGGCCGCACCCTGCGGATATTCCTAGAGAATTTTCGCTTGTCGGATCGGTTCCAGCAGGTCCGTAGGACAGATCCTGCAGAAACGGTGCAAAAATTTATTGGGGATCGCCGATTCGGAAGGCTCCGATCCGGTCCCCGCGCAGGGCAGCGGGACCAAGCAGCACCACTGGACGGGTGCAGTTTGCCGCGCGGTCCACCAGATTGACAGCACGCCGACCAGCCTTAAGCTCTGCTGCATTGCACAACCAGCACCATGGGCTGACTGGCAAGGGGAACATCGATGAAGTCCATAGCCTCCTTCGCGCTTGCCGCATCGAGCCTCGGGCTCGCCGCTTCCGCTGCTGCAAAAGATGCCTCGCATGCCGTGCGTGCCCTGCCGATCAACGCTCATCTCACCGCCTTTTACCAAGGCCGGCCGGAGGAAGCCTCGGTCCCGCCCGGCCCGCGCCAGTGGCCCGATCTCGGTGCGATCTTCGTCGGCGTCGCCACTTATGCGATCCACGATGGCGACACCGCGCTGGTCTATGACAGCTTCACCGATACCGCCTCCGCGCAGTGGGTGCGCGATTGGCTGGCCAAGGCAGGCGTGCGCCGTTTCGTGCTGGTCAACAGCCACTGGCATCTCGATCACATCGGCGGCAATGCGGTCTATGCCGACAGCCTGCGCCTCGCGAGCGAGGGTACCCGCGCCAAGCTCGCGATGAAGCGCGAGGCGATAGAGGCGGGCACGGAAGAAGGCCCTCCTGCGATCAAGCCACTGGCGCTGCCCGATCTCGGCATCACCTCCGACACGACGATCATGGTCGGCACGGTACGCGTCCTCCTGCGCCCCGTTGCCATTCATTCGGCGGATGGCCTTGTCATCGAACTGCCCGATGACAAACTGCTGCTTGCCGGAGACACGCTGGAAGACACCGCAACCTTCGTGGCCGAACCGCAATCGATCCCGCGGCAATACAAGGCTCTGGGCGATATGCGTGGCTGGGGTTTCACGAAGATCCTGCCCAACCACGGCAATCCCGCGGTTATTGCCGCGGGCGGCTATGGCCTCGGCCTGATCGATACGACCCGCGCCTATATCCGCGCGCTTGTCGAGCATTCACACGACGCCGATTTCCAGAAGCAGCCGCTCGCAAGCTTCGTCACGGATGCCGTGAAGCGCGGCGATGTCAGCCTCTGGTGGCCCTACCGCGATGCGCATGCCAACAACCTCGCAGTGGTGGCCAAAGCGTGGAAGGACCAGCCGATTCCGGCATTCGACAAGCCCTGAATGCGCTCAGCGCCGCTTCAGCACATCCTCGACCGCGGTGCAGATCTGCGCGACACTGAAGGGCTTTGCCAGAAAGTACATGTTCGGAATGTCGATCTCGCGCCGCAGCTGCTCTTCGGCATAGCCCGACATGAACAATACCGGGAGTTCGGGACGCAGTGTGCGGATTTCGCGTGCCATTGCGGGGCCGTCCATGCTCGGCATGACCACGTCCGATAGCACGAGATCGAATTCCTCGCCGGCGGCAATCGCACGGCCGAGCGCCTCGAGGCCGTCCTCGCCGTCGCTGGCGGTCGTCACCTCATAGCCCTGCCGCATCAGCGCGCGCTCGGCCACGGCGCGCACGGTGTCCTCGTCCTCCACCAGCAGCACGCGTCCGCCGCCCGACCATTGCTTGCGCGGCGGCGGCAGACTCGCAACCGATGCTGCCGCCGCGGCTTCGGCCACATCGGCGGCATCGGGCACATGGACCGGAAAATAGATCGAGAATCGCGTGCCTTTGCCGACTTCGCTCTCGGCAAAGATGAACCCGCCCGATTGCTTGACGATGCCATAGACGGTCGAAAGGCCGAGGCCGGTGCCCTTGCCCTTCTCCTTGGTGGTGAAGAATGGCTCGAAGATCTTGCCGATCTGCGCCGGCGGGATGCCGTGGCCGGTATCCTCGACGATCAGCGCCGTATAGTCACCTGTGGGCAGTATCTCGCTCTTCATCGCGCGGACGTCGGCCGTAGTGACCTTTTTCGTCTTCAATCGCAGCACACCGCCGCCCTTGGTCGCCGGAATGCCGCCCAAGGCGCCATTGCCGGTCATCGCATCACGTGCATTGACCGCGAGGTTCAGGAGCACCTGCTCGAGTTGCACCGGGTCCGCACGGACAAGGCCGAGGCCCCGGTCATGCGTGACTTCGAGCAGGATCTTCTCGCCAATCAGGCGCTTGAGCAGCGTTGAAATCTCCGCGACGACATCGGGCAACTGGAGCACTTCGGGCCGCAGCGTCTGCTGGCGCGAGAAAGCGAGGAGCTGGCGCGTCAGGCTCGCCGCGCGGTTCGAATTGGCGCGGATCTGCTGGATATCGTCGTAATCGCTGTCGCCCGGCGTGTGGCGCATCAGCATGAGATCGCAATAGCCGATGATCGCGGTCAGCACGTTGTTGAAATCGTGCGCTACCCCGCCGGCGAGCTGGCCGACAGCTTGCATCTTGGTCGCCTGCGCGATCTCGCGCTTGAGACGGGTCTCCTCTGACGAATCCTTGAGGCTGAGGATCACCGCGCCCTCGCCCAGTCCGCGCACCCCGGCAAGGCTGAGCGAGACCGGGTCCTCCGGCGCCGCACGCAGCCGCACTGCCACGTCGCCCGCACCGCCGCTGCCTTGGGCAAAGCGCCGCACCGCATCGGCAAGCGCTCCCTTGTCCTCGCGGATCACGAGATCCGATGGGTACGGCGGCGGCCCGCTCTCGTCATGCCCGGCTGCGCGCAGGAACGCCTTGTTGGCAAACAGGAACCGTCCGTCGCGGTCGGTCATGGCAAGGCCCAGCGGGAGGCGTGCCAGCAGCGCCTCGATCTGCGGGATGCCGGTTCGGGCGTCGCCTACCCCGCCCTGGTTGTCGATCAGGAGGAACAACGAGGCCGTCCGCGCCGGGTCAGCCGCCGCTGAACCCGCTGCGACTGCCTCGGGATCGGCAATCGGCACGTGGAGCATCCGCACCGAAGCCCCGCGCGTACCTTCGCGCGCATAGAAGATGCGCTCCTGCTCGTCGGCGCTGAAATAGCCGACGAAATCGGTTTCCGCGACATCCGCCTCGATCTCGCCCGTCGCGCGCAGGGCGAACAGATCATTGGCCGCGTGAATCAGCCCATCCGGCGCCACTGCCGCGATCTGAATACCCTCGCGGCCCAGCGCCTGGCCCACCTTGCCGCGCACGTGGCCGATCACCTCCTGCAGCGGATCCTGGCGCACCAGCGGCGCGAAGCGCCAGATCAGGTAGTCCTGACCCCGCCCCGCGCTCTCGATCTCCAGCCGCCATTCGCGGTCGTTCGCGGTCACCGGCTCGAGCGCGGCCTGCCCGTCGCGCCATGCGGCGCGGGCGGCATTCTCCAGCGCTTCACTCTGCGCGCCATCAAGCCCGAGGCGAGGCGGTGCCGTGCCGATCCCGAAGCACTCGGCGAAGCGCGCGTTGGCGCAGGTCAGCCGCCCGGCGCGGTCGATGATCGCGGTCGCCTCCTCGCCGCGCCCGATCGCGGCATGAGTGACAGACCAGTCCGGCGGCGCAAACTCGCTGGTTTCGGCCGCCTCGCGCGGGCGCACGGCAACACTCAGCGCGATGGCAAGGCAGCCCACGCCCAAGACATAGGCCAGCGCCGCCAAGATCTGCCCCGAGGCAAGCCACAGGACCAGCGCGCTTGCCAGTACGGCAAAGACGACAGTCAGCACGCCGCGCCAGCGCGGCTGGCCGGAACTGGCCGCGTCCGCTGTCAGGGTATTCGAACTCATGCCTCCCGGGCTCCGGCGAGACCCCGGCTCAGCCGCAGGCGCCGCCGCCGCGTGGTCCACCAGCGCCAGATGAGAATCGCAGCGCCATAGCCGACGAGGGCAGAAACGACCGCAATCGCCAGCAGCCCGAGCAACAGCGCCGGCGCGGCGGATGAGACCAGCCAGCCGGCCCATTCGCCGAGCCCTGCACCCTTGGAGACAAGCGCCTGAAACGTCGCGAGATCGGCATCGAGCCCGAGAAAGCTTCCCACCCAAAGTGCGCCGAGCAAAATCATCGGCGTCGTCGCCGGATTGGAGAGCAGCGTCGCCGCCGCCGCGAGCGGCACGTTGCCGCGAAACGGCACGCACATCAGCGCCGCGCCGACGATCTGGACGCCCGGGATCAGCGCGAAGATGCCGACGAACAGCCCCACCGCGACCCCGCGCGGCACCGAGCGGCGGTTGTAGCGCCACAGCTCGGGTCGGGCGGCCAGCGGGCGAACGAAGCGGCTTTGCACCAGTGTCTCGCGCGTCGGGACCATTCGCCGCGCAAGGCCGGAAACCCGCTCTTTCATGCCGCTACGATCATTCCCCTCAAAACCCGCCATCAGCCATGCTCGCGCATGATGCGCGCCTTGTCGCGCTGCCAGTCGCGGTCCTTGATCGTGGCGCGCTTGTCGGCGTTGTTCTTGCCCTTGGCGAGCGCCAGCTCGACCTTGGCGCGGCCTCGGCCGTTGAAATAGACCGAGAGCGGCACCAGCGTCATGCCCTTGCGCTCCACCGCACCGGTAAAGCGGGCGATCTCGCGCTCCTTCAGCAAAAGCTTGCGCGGCCGTTTGGGCTCGTGGTTGTAGCGGTTGCCGTGGCTGAACTCGGGGACGTTCGAATTGACCAGCCAGACCTCGCCGTCCTTCACTTCGGCATAGCTCTCCGCGATCGAGCCTTCGCCGAAGCGCAGCGATTTGACCTCCGTGCCCGTCAGCGCGATGCCAGCCTCGTAGACGTCCTCGATGAAATACTCGAAGCGCGCGCGGCGGTTTTCGGCGACGATCTTCTTCTTGTCGAAGGCAGGCGGGGTGGGACGGACCATGGTCCTCGCCATGTAGGCCTGCCCGAAGGGAATGAAAAGGGAGCCTGGGCCGATCTGCACTTGCCAAAGGCGCGCTGCGGTGCACAAAAGGGCGCGCGGGGTGGGAACGACGCAGCAAGGATCAAGCGGCATGGCCGGCAAGCAGACCCCTTCCTCCCCCTCGCCCCAAGTCGAAGCCCCCGTCCTCGTGCTCCAAGGCGGCGGTGCGCTTGGCGCTTATCAAGCCGGAGTGTTCGAAGCCCTGGAGACAGCGGGCTACGATCCGGCATGGGTCGCGGGCATCTCCATCGGCGCGGTCAACGCCGCGATCATTGCGGGCAATCCGCCCGAACGCCGGATCGAGCGGCTGCGCGCGTTCTGGGACAAAGCCTCCTCGCGCGTGCCCTTCCCGGCGCCGTTCGCCGATGGCTGGGGCCGCCGGATCTTCAACGAGGCCGCAGCCGGGATCATCGCGCTCACCGGCATTCCCGGCTTCTTCGCCCCGCGCCTCACTCCGCCCTGGCTGGCGCTGCCCGGATCGCCCGAAGCCATCAGCATGTATGACACCTCTCCGCTGCGGGAGACCTTGCTGGAGCTCGTCGATTTCGATCTGCTCAACAATGGCCCGATGCGCTTCAGCGTCGGCGCGGTGAACGTGCTCTCGGGCAACTTCACCTATTTCGACAACCGCGAGCGCCTCATCGGTCCCGAGCACGTGATGGCCAGCGGCGCGTTGCCGCCGGGTTTTCCCGCCGTGATGATCGACGGCGAGCCTTATTGGGATGGCGGCATCGTTTCCAACACGCCGCTCCAGTATGTGCTGGACGAGCGCAAGGGCGCGGAGCCGCTGCTCGTGTTTCAGGTCGATCTGTTCAGCGCGCGCGGGATGATGCCGCGCACGTTGGCCGAGGCGACGCAGCGCGAGAAGGACATCCGCTTCTCCAGCCGCACCCGGCTCGGCACCGACATGCAGAAGCGGCTGGAAACCATGGCGAGCGCCGCCAACCGCCTCGCCGCACGCCTGCCCGCGCAGTTCAAGGACGATCCCGATCTCGCCGCGCTGATGAGTCTGGCGGTCGATTATCCCGTCACGATCCTGCACCTGATCAACCGCAGCGAAACCTACGAATCGCAGGGCAAGGATTACGAATTCTCGCGCGCCACCGTCACCGACCACTGGTCCTGCGGCCGCCGCGATGTCGAACGCTCGTTCGCCAGCCCGCGCTGGAAGCAGCGGACCTTGCCCGATTGCGGGATCGTTACCCTCGATCTCGCCTGACTCATCCCCAAGGAGCTTCCCCCATGAACCTTGCAAACAAGATCGCCCTGGTAACCGGCGCCGCCAGCGGCATCGGCCTCGCCATTGCGAAGCACTATGCCAACGCCGGGGCGAAAGTCGCCATTGCCGACCTGAAGCTGGAGGCCGCTGAGGCCGCCGCCGATGCGATCAATGCCGAACACCCGGGCGCGGCGATGGCTGTCGCGATGGACGTGACCGACGAGGATCAGGTCAACGCCGGGGTTGCCGCCGTGGTCGCGGCCTGGGGCACGGTCGATGTGCTCGTCTCCAACGCGGGCATCCAGATCGTCAACCCCATCGAATCCTTCGCCTATGCTGATTGGAAGAAGATGCTTGCCATCCACCTCGATGGTGCGTTCCTCACCAGCAAGGCGGTGATCCCGCATATGTACCGCCAAGGCTCCGGCGCGATCCTGTTCATGGGCTCGGTCCACTCGAAGGAAGCGAGCCCCTTGAAGAGCGCCTATGTCACCGCCAAGCACGGCCTGCTCGGCCTGTGCCGCACGATCGCCAAGGAAGGCGGCCCCAAGGGCGTGCGCACCAACGTGATCTGCCCCGGCTTCGTGCGCACGCCCTTGGTGGACAAGCAGATCCCCGAACAGGCCAAGGAACTGGGCATCAGCGAGGACGAAGTCGTCAAGAAGGTCATGCTCGGCCAGACGGTCGACGGCGAATTCACCACCGTGGACGACATCGCCGAACTCGCGCTGTTCTTCGCGGCCTTCCCGAGCAACGCGCTCACCGGCCAGTCGCTGGTGGCGAGCCATGGGTGGTCGATGGGGTGAGGTTCTTACGCTGGCAGCACCTGTGCGTTGCACAGAGCGATCCGTTAGGTCACCTTACATTGACCTTGCGCTTGGGCTAAAGCATCCGGGATTTCAAACCCGGCCGCTCCGGCCCAAAGCAAGCGCAGGCAAGATCCACCCATGACCAACCCGACCGCAGCCGACCTCCTCCGCATCTTCGAACTTCAGCAGGCGAACCAGTGGAACGTGAAGGCCTCCAGCGCCGAGGTGCGCAAGGCCAAGCTGGCGGGGCTGAAGGCCGCGGTCGAGGCCCATGCCGATGCCATCGTTGCCGCGGTACTGGAAGACACGCGCAAGCCGGAGGGCGAGATTCGCGTGACCGAAGTGCTCAACGTCACCGCCAATATCCAGCGCAACATCGACAATCTCGATGCCTGGATGGCGCCGACCGAAGTCACCCCCTCGCTCAATCCGGCTGACCGCGCGCAGATCCGCTATGAGGCGCGCGGCGTGTGCCTGATCTTGGGTCCGTGGAACTTCCCGCTCGGCCTCGCGCTCGGGCCGCTGGCTGCTGCCGTCGCGGCGGGCAACACCGCCGTGGTCAAGCTCACCGACCTGTGCCCAGCCACCGCGAAGGTCGCCGCCAAGATCATCGCCGAAGCCTTCGATGCAAGCGAAGTCGCGCTGGTCGAAGGCGATGTCAGCGTCGCCACCGCGCTGCTCGAACTGCCGTTCAACCACATTTTCTTCACCGGCAGCACCCGCGTCGGCAAGATCGTCATGGCCGCCGCTGCCAAGCACCTCGCCAGCGTCACGCTCGAACTCGGCGGCAAGTCGCCGGTCATCCTCGATTCGGGCACGGATATCGACAAGGTTGCGGCGCAGCTTGCCGGGGCCAAGCAGTTCAACGGCGGACAGGCCTGCATCAGCCCGGACTACGTCTTCGTGCGCGCAGAACAGCAGGCCCAGCTCGTCGAAGGGTTCAAGACCAATGTCGCCAAGAACCTCTATGACGAGACCGGGGCGATCAAGAAGGAAAGCATCGCCCAGATCGTCAACCAGGCCAACTTCAACCGCGTGAAGGCGCTGTTCGATGATGCCGTGGCGCAGGGCGCGACCGTTGCCGTCGGCGGCACGATGGACGAGAGCGACCTCACCATCCACCCCACTCTGCTGACGGGCGTCACCCCGCAGATGAAGATCCTGCAGGAGGAAATCTTCGCCCCCGTGCTCCCGGTGATGAATTACACGGACGTAGATCAGGCGATCGACTACATCGCCGCGCGGGACAAGCCGCTCGCGCTCTATGTCTATTCGGACGACGAGGCGAACATCGAGAAGGTGATCAGCCGCACCTCATCGGGCGGGATGACAATCAACGGCGTGTTCTCGCACTACCTTGAAAACCACCTGCCCTTCGGCGGCGTGAACCATAGCGGCTCCGGCAGCTATCACGGCTACTTTGGCTTCAAGGCCTTCAGCCACGAGCGCGCGATTTACCGGCACATGTGAGGCCGTTCAGATCAGCCCCGCATGCTTCAAGGCTGCGTCCACTTCGGCGCGGGCCTTGTCGCTGCACGGCACCAGCGGCAGGCGCAGCTCGTCGGTCAGGTAGTCATGCACGCGGCTCAGCGCATACTTTACCGGCCCCGGCGAGGCGTCCTCGAACATGGCATAGTGCAGCGGGTAGAGCAGATCGTTGATCTCGCGCGCCTTCTCGAAATCGCCCGCCGCGCAGGCCGCCTGGAAATCGGCGCAGAGGCGCGGGGCGACATTCGCCGTCACCGAAATGCACCCCACCGCACCCGCCGCATTCGCCGGCAGCGCCAGTTCATCGTCGCCCGATAGCTGGCAGAACTGCTTGCCGATGCCCATGCGGTGATCGGTCACACGGGAAAGATCGCCGCTCGCATCCTTGATGCCGACGATCCTGTCGGGATAGCGCCGGGCCAGTTCGCACACCGTTTCCGGCAGGATATCGGTCACCGTGCGGCCCGGAACGTTGTAAAGAATGATCGGCAGCTCGTTGTTTTCGGCCAGATAACCGAAATGCGCGAGCAGCCCTGCCTGGCTCGGCCGGTTGTAGTAGGGCGCGACGCAGAGCGCCGCCTTTGCCCCGCTCTTGCGCGAAAAGGTCATGTGCAGGTGCGCATTCATCGTGTCGTTGCTGCCGCAGCCGGCAATGACCGGAACCCGCCCCGCCGCCTGCTCGACACAGACCTCGATCACGCGGTGGTGTTCGGCGTTGGAAAGCGTGCTCGCCTCGCCCGTCGTGCCGCAGGGAACCAGCGCCGAGGAGCCGTTCTCGATCTGCCAATCAACCAGCCGGCGAAACGCTTTCTCGTCGAACACACCGCCGCGAAAAGGTGTCACCAAAGCCGGAATGGAGCCGGAAAACATGGACTTTGCCCTTCGATCTGCGCCACAAGGCGTCTGCACGGCGCATCATTGCACGGCCGTCACCCGCGCCTGATAGGAAGACGAATGCCGGAATGTCCAGCATGGAGATGAGGGTGGGCTTGCGAAAGCTGCTGCTGGGCGCCGCCTTGCTGCCGGTACTCGCCGCTTCGGTCGCGTGCCACGCCAGCGATGTCGAGACCGGCGCAACCGCGTGGGATGCCGCGCGCGCCAAACTGATCGCACAAGGGCAAGGCCCGCTGGCGCAGGCGATCAGCCGCTGGCAGATGCTCGCCTCCTCAAACGTCTACAGCTTCGCCGACTATTCCGGCTTCATCCTCAGCTATCGGGGCTTTCCGGAAGAGGAGAAACTGCGCCACTTCGCCGAAGCCGCGCTCGATCGCCAGTCCGCCGATGCCAGCAGCGTCGTCGCCTTCTTCGACCGCGTGCCCCCGCTGACCAACCCGGCCCGCGCGCAATATGCCCTGGCTCTGAGGGGTATCGGCCGCCCGGACGCCGATGCCATGGCCCGCGCCGCCTGGCGCGGCGGTTCGATGAGCGAGGCGGCAGAAGCGGCCATCCTCGCCGGCTGGGGCGGCATCTTCACGGCCGATGACGAAGATGCCCGCATGGATGCGCTGCTCTGGGCCGGGAACCCCTCACCGGCCGCACGCCAGACAGCGCGGGTCAGCTCCGCCCGGCGCGGTCTGTTCGCGGCACGCCTCGCAACGCTGCTCGGGCTCGATCCCTATGCCGCCGCCGATGGCACGAGCGGCGAAGTACTGAACGCTGATCCCGGCTTCATCTATTCGCGTGCGCGCCAGCTGCGGCGCCAGGGCAATGGCGCCGCCGCGCAGACGCTGATCGCGAATCGTCCTCTGCTCGCCCGCCCGCCGCTAAGCCGCGAAAAATGGGTGGACGAACTTCTTGCCAACGCGCGTGGTGCCGTTGCCGCCGGCGATGCCCGCACGGCCTATCGCATTTCCGCAGGGATCGACGATGCTTTCGCTCCGGGCGAGGATGTCAGCCAGACGGCCTACAATCTGCGCGACGACTACACCTCGCTCATGTGGCTGGGCGGCCAGCAGGCGCTCCGCCAGCTCGGCAACGGCGTCGATGCCGCACCGCTGTTCTGGCGCTATGGCGCGGCCGCGCGCACCCCCGGCACGCGGTCCAAGGGTTTCTACTGGGCCGGCCTCGCGGCTGCACAAGGTGGGCAGCAAGCCGAGGCGCAGCGCTATTTCGAAATGGCCGCCGCCTATGCCGACCAGTTCTACGGCCTCCTCGCGCTCGAGCGGCTGGGCCGACCTGTCCCGCGCTTTGCCGCCGATGCCGGTGTTCAACCCACGCCTGACGAGCGCGCCCGATTCAAAGCGTCCTTGCTGACGCAGGCCGTGCGCGAAACCGCGCGCGATGCGGACTGGCGCACCACCGTGCGCTTTTTCCGCGAGATCAGCGACCAGCAGCAGAGCAAGAGCCAGCACATCCTCGTAGCCGAACTTGCTCGAGAACTGGGCCGCCGCGATCTCGGCGTGATCGTAGGGCAAGCTGCAGCCGCTCGCGGCTACCTCGATTTCCAGCACATCGCCTTCCCGGTGATACCGGTTCCACAGGGCTACGAACACGCCTGGACGATGATCCACGCCATCGCCCGTCAGGAAAGCCAGTTTGCACAGAACGCCGTCAGCCACGCCGGCGCACGCGGCCTGATGCAGCTCATGCCCGCCACGGCCAACGAGCAGGCGGGCAAGCTCGGCCTTTCCTACTCAAGCTCGGCGCTGATCGATGATGCCGGCTTCAACCTGCAGGTCGGTGGCGCCTATTTCCAGCGCCTGCTGGGCTACTACAGCGGCAGCTATCCGCTTGCCGTGGCCGCCTATAACGCAGGGGCAGGGAACGTGAACAAGTGGCTCCGCGCCAACGGCGATCCGCGCGCGGGAGGGATAAGCTGGGTCGACTGGATCGAGCGGATCCCGCTCTCCGAAACGCGCAACTATGTCCAGCGCGTGATGGAAAACGCCGTCGTCTACGAAGCTATGTACCCGGACAGGGCGAGCTACAGCGGCGCCAATCCGCTCAGCCACTTCCTCGGGAAACCGACTCCGGGCTGATTCCCCTCCCGCTTGCGGGAAGGGCCGGGGCGTGAGCCTGCATTAAGCCCGGTCGATCAATCGGGCAGCATGTCCTGCAGCCGCGCAAGCAGCTTCTGGATGTTGAGCGCCGCCAGCTTGAACGTCTCGATATCGTCCTTGTTATTGTTGGCGCGGGCTTCTTCGGCAGCCTCGGCATAGCCTTCAAGGTCCGCCTCGAGCGCATCCACGAGGATCTCGAGTTCATCTTCGGTCAGCGTCAGCGCAATGGTCTTGGCCATGGAATCCTCGTTGGCAAACAGATGT
>Ga0315905_10001610_pt1 | contig 24127 bp, 19 predicted proteins | sample LakEriMetagenome_5_FD_203522 | JGI IMG/M metagenome (GOLD analysis project Ga0315905, IMG submission 203522) | Freshwater fungal communities from buoy surface, Lake Erie, Ohio, United States - Buoy 4 MA121 | ecosystem: Environmental > Aquatic > Freshwater > Lake | place: USA: Lake Erie, Ohio...
TGTGCTCCCACCCAAACAGCAGTAACTAAGTCTGGAGTCATACCTACAAACCAACCGTCTGTGTTGTTCTGCGTGGTTCCTGTTTTACCTGCAAGTGGATGTTTTATTCCTCCGTACTTCGGATTACTTCTAATACGCGAAGCTGTTCCGTGATCGCATACTCCTTTCATGAGCTTTACGGTCTCATAGGCAATATCTGGATCTAACGCTTGATCTATGACGGGGTCTGCTTCGTAAATTAAATTTCCGTTTCTATCCTCCACACGCATAATGAACGTTGGCTCTATGTACAATCCTTGATTAACTAGCGTGGCTTGTGCGCCTAATAATTCAAACAACGAAATATTCGCGGCACCGAGCGCAATGGAATACATCATAGGAATTTCACTCTTCACCCCCATGTGTCTGAGCATGGCAATGACGGGCTCGGGACCAAATTTTGAAATGAGTGTTGCTGCGGCGGCGTTTATGGAGCCTGCCAATGCCTTGGCCATGGTGTATGTACCGCCGCCGCCGCCCTTCGGACACCACTGTCCGCCGGTAGGTAAATCAATACATCCCCCAGAGCAAACAATGGGTTCACATGGATTAATTCCCATACGCATGGCTGTGGCATAAACGAACGGCTTAAACGTTGATCCTACTTGCCTTTTCGATAACCAAACATTATCGTATTTGAAATACTTGTAATCAATACCACCTACCCAGGCCTTCACAAATCCGTTATTGGGATCTACAGACATGAGAGAAGCATGCAAAATGGTCTTGTGATAAATGATACTGTCATATGGACTCAACAGCGTATCTCTGTATCCTCTGTGCGAGTATACTTTCATTTTCACGGGCTTGTGCATGGCCTGATCCATTTCCCCTTCGTCTAGAATTGGCCAACGGTGACCGCATCCGCCCTGCTCTTCTTTGCAATGGTGTTGTCCGTTCACTTGTTCAATGAATCCTTTGGGTCGTTGGCAGTCGGGGCACATGTGCCCTGCCATCATTTTATATCGATCGCTAGATTCTACGGCCTGACGAATAATGCGGTTTCTATCGTCTTCGGAAATGCCGTTATAAAAGGGATATTTTTCTTTTTTTCTGTATTTCAGATCTCGCGTAAACGCCGGTTGAAGTTCACGTTTCAAATGCTCTTCTACCGCATATTCGGCGTGATGCTGCATGTTTAAATCCAAGGTGGTGTAAACACGTAATCCGTCTTCATAAATGTTGAATGGGGTGCCATCTGATTTTTTGTATTTGTATTCGCCCTTCTCATCTTTCTCTTCAAAAATTTCAGTCAGTTTTTGTCTCACTGCTTCGCGGAAATAAGGGGCTTCACCGGTTTCGTGGCTCACTGCGGTATAGTGCAGACCAAGAGGTTCAACACGCAATTTTTCATATTCAGCCTCTTCCAATTTTCCGTACTTCACCATTTGATCCAATACCACCTCTCTTCTCTTTCGGACCAAAGAATCGCGTTTAATTGGATTATATAGCGATGAGTTTTTCAGCATACCAACCAACATGGCGCCTTGACTTACGGTTAATGAATCTGGTGACGTATTGAAATAGATTTGCGCTGCACTTTTAATACCTACTGCTTGATTCAAGAAATCATATTGATTGAGGTACATGGTCAGAATTTCCTCTTTGGTATATAAACGTTCAAGACGAAGTGCAATGACCCATTCTTGAAATTTCTGACCTACCCGGGTTAACATACTTACATTTTCAAAATCTCTGGTAAATTGTAGTTTTGCCAGCTGCTGTGTAATTGTACTTCCGCCACCGTCTGATCCCATAGAAAACAACGCGCGAGCTAAGCTTCGAAAATCAATTCCACTGTGTTCAAGGAAACGAACATCTTCCGTAGCTAACAGAGCATCTTTCACGTGCTGCGGAATTTCTTCATACGTAATATCTGAGCGGTTTTCTTTGTAGAAAGTACCCATTACTGTGCCGTCTGCAGCATAAATCTGAGAGGCTAAACCCACCTTTGGGTTGGCTAAGCTGGCAATGTCTGGGAGACCACTATTCAAGAGAACAATGAGACCAACAGAAAATAAAATCCAAGGTGACATGGCTGTCCACCAGATAATTTTCAAATACCTTTTTTCTAAGGGAAACTCATTTTGCATGCGTCAAATTTCAGATTACTAAATTAGATACAAAGTGTGCTTCTTATTCATTCAAATGAAAATATTGATAGACCTTTTTGGCTATCGATTCTGAGACTACTTGTCTCAAATTTTCTACTGTTTGCTGCTTTATTTTAGCAACAGAGCCAAAGGATCGCAGCAGTTTTTCTCGAGACATTTTTCCTACCCCTTGAATCAAATCCAATTCAGAACCTATGGCACCCTTGCTTCTTCTGTTTCTATGTTTACTTAATCCAAACCGATGGGCTTCATTTCTGAGGTGTTGAATGAGTTTCAAAGATTCACTTCTTTTGTCGAGATACAGCGGTATTTCATCACCCGGAAAATAAATTTCTTCCAATCGTTTAGCAATACCAATGATGGTTATCTTCCCTCTTAAATCAAGTGCTTCCAATGCTTTCAGGGCAGCAGACAGCTGACCTTTTCCACCATCAATAATAAGCAATTGTGGAAGTGGTTGACCTTCGCGAAGCAAACGAGAATATCGCCTACCTACTGCCTCTGTCATGGAAGCAAAATCATCGGGTCCTTCCACCGATTCAATATTAAAAATGCGATAATCTTTTTTACTTGGTTTTGCGTCTTTAAACACAACGCATGCACTCACCGGATTTGTTCCTTGAATATTTGAATTATCAAAACACTCAATGTGTTCGGGTAGCGCATGCATGCGCAAGTCTGCTTTGAGCGTCTCTAAAATGCGACGCGTGTTTTTTTCAGGGTCAAGGAATGCTTCCCGCTTCTTGGACTCTCCTAAGAAAAATTGTGCGTTTTTTTCTGACAATTCCAGCAGTTTTCTTTTGTCGCCACGTTGAGGAACCATCCAGGAAATTCCGGGTATTTCATCTTCAATTTCAACGGCAGTTAAAATTTGTTTGACCTGGTGAGAGGTTCTTTCTAGACAATTCTGGGCAATGCTATAAATAACCTCTTGTTCTTCTTGCTCTTCTGCACGCACCACCTCAGCCGTGTAAACTTGTACAATACTTCCTCTGTTGACAACCATCCAATTTGCAAAACATGACATGCCGTCTCTTGCGATTGTTAAAACACCCACCTGATCTATTTCAGGATTTACAATGGTTGATTTTACTTTGAATTGTTCAAGCGAATGAATTCTTTCCTTGAGGCGTTGAGCCTTTTCAAATTCAAGTTGATCTGCACATTGAATCATTTCTTCGCGCAGCGATTTCATTACTTCCACAATTTCACCTTTAATCACGCGTCGAGCGTAATCTATTCCTTGCAAGTAATCAGATTCTTTCTGTTTGCCCTCACAAGGGCCTAAACAATTGCCCAAGTGATATTCCAAGCAAACTTTAAATTTCCCAGCTTCTATGTTGGCAGGCTTCAAATCAAGCGTGCACGTGCGCATGGGAACAACCTCTTTGATTACATCTAGCAACGTGTATAACGCCTTACCGTTCGTGTACGGGCCGAAATATTTCGATCCGTCTTGAAGAACTTGTCTTGTCGCAAATACCCGCGGAAAGGGCTCGTTCTTTATGACAATACTGGCGTATGATTTATCGTCTTTCAGTAAAATATTGTAACGCGGTTTGTGCGATTTTATCAATGTATTTTCCAGCAGAAGTGCATCTGATTCTGACTCTACAACGGTGTAGCGGATATCCGCAATTTTTTCAACCAACCGCTTGGTTTTAACCTGATCAAATTGTTGTTTAACGAAATAGCTTGAAACCCTATTCTTGAGATTTTTAGCTTTCCCTACGTAAATCACCACGCCCTGTTGATCGAGATATTGGTATACCCCGGGTTTAACAGGTAATGCTTTCAAAATACTTTTTATGTGGTCGTTCACATTCACGGTGCAAATATCGGTATATCTTCGCCAGCATGATTGTGGTAACTGGAGCAACGGGATTGGTTGGAAGTCATTTATGTCTTCGACTTGCCGATATGGGCGTTCCCGTTAAGGCATGTTATCACGAAGAAAAGAAGAAAAAGCATCTCAATTCGTTATTTCAATTTTATAAAAAAGAGCATCTCTTGTCTTTCCTTTCATGGGAGAAATTGGATCTAACCGATTTTGAAAATGTATTGGAAATCACTGAAAATGCTACCCATGTTTTTCATTGTGCTGCAGTGGTTTCATACCATCCGAAAGACGCACAAGCTTTAATGGAAACGAACGTTGAAGGTACTGGTCATGTGGTGAATGCGTGCATAGAAAACAAGGTAGAACATCTCATTTATGTGAGTTCAATTTCAGCCTTGGGGAAAAATGGTAAGGAGACCATAAATGAAGACACGCCTCGAGACATGGCTTTGTATTATACCAATTATTCGAGAAGTAAATATCTTGCAGAGCTCGAGGTGTGGAGAGGCGTTGAAGAGGGATTGCCCTGCACCATTTTCAATCCCGGAGTTATTCTTGGTCCAGGTGTATTCAGTCAAAGTTCTGGAACATTGTTTCAGCGCATACAGAAAGGATTACCGGCAATACCTGCAGGTGGAACCGGACTTGTAACCGTGCACAATGTTGTGCAGGCCATGCTTGCAGCATATTCGCGAGGAGCAACGAATGAGCGATTTGTTTTAGTGAGTGAAAATTGGAGTATGGCACAGCTATTTTCAACAATAGCAGCGGCACTTCAGGTAAAAATAGGGAACGGCATAGCGAAAAAATGGCAGCTTAACCTGGTTTATATGCTTGAACGTATTACCGAAATTTTCACAGGTAAAAAGGCCAGCGTAACAAAAGAAATCATTCGCAATTACGGCGAAACGAACACATTCAACGGAACCAAAGCCATAGACTTTTTTCACTTTCAATATGGTTCGTTAACAGAAGCCATTCAGGAAACGGTTGAGTTCAAAAACAAAACGGCCTCATTCGAATGAATGAAGCCGTTTCAACCAATTAACCCAACTAACCAAAACCAATTTTTTTTAATCTGCGTAGACCCATACGCCTACTGAGTTTGTTTCTCTTTCCATAGGACTTTATTTTTAACAAAGATGTTTTATTCGTACAAGTCAAGCTGAACGAAAAAAGAAAAGGCGCCAATTCCTATTGGAACGGCGCCTTTCTATTCAGTAACGGAATCGTCTACTCTACAATAAGCATTTCAACCCTTCTATTCTTTGCTCTTCCTTCTTCTGTATCATTCGGAGCAATGGGCTGATCTGGACCGAAGAATAAGACTTCAAATTTAGAATCAGGCAATCCCTTGGTCATGAGGTAGCGTTTTACTGCCTCCGCTCTTTTCTTTGACAAAGCAAGATTTGTTTCACGTTTTCCTTTGTTATCTGTGTGACCGCTGATGCGTAACTTCCAGTTCGGGTAGGTTACTAAAAGATTTGCTAATTCATTGAGACTAGCGAGTGATTCTGGCTTAATTACATCTTTTGCTGTTTCGAACTCTAGATTATTAAACGCTTTTTTAATTACTTCTTTTTCTTCTTCTTTTAAGACAACCGCCTCAGCTTCTTTCGGGAATCTGAAATAACCATCTTTTTCTTTGTAAGCATTCTTGCCACGAAGATTTGGAGCGCTTACATAGACAACGGTAACAGTGTCAATTCCGAAACCAGCCAATTTGAATTGAGCTTGTTTGGTGTCTACATCTTTGGTGTATGCAAAAACATCTGCTGTTTGTCTAACCGTTTCTATTTCTGTTCCACCAACGAATTCAGTTAATGATGGCGCAGGACAACCTCTACGAGCAGCTATTCCGAATTCAGTTGGACACAAGTCATCTTGGTCAATAATTCCATCACCATCTTGGTCTGGACAACCGTTGAGTTGAACCAATCCTTTCACATCTGGACAATTATCTGCTTTATCCATTACACCATCTTCATCACGATCAGGGCATCCGTTGAACTGCACCAATCCTTTATCATCTGGGCAATCATCATTTTTATCCATGATACCATCACCATCGCGGTCTGGACATCCGTTAAATTGTGCTAAACCGGTTTCTGTTGGACAATCGTCTTTTCCGTCTGCAATTCCATCATTGTCTTGGTCTGGACAACCGGCCAATGATTTCAATCCGGGAACATCTACACAATCATCTTTCAAATCTGTAACTCCATCACCGTCCTTATCTGGGCATCCTTGTAATTCTTTTAACCCATAAACATCTGGACAAGCATCTTCTTCATCTCTGATGTGATCGTTATCGCGATCACTACACCCCATGAATTCCCAAGTACCAGGAACGTCTGGGCAATCATCTTTTCTATTCGATACTTTATCTTTATCTCTATCTTTCACTCGTTTGTAAGCAATAGGAATGTGCACACTCATGTAGAAATCTGCACCATAAATATCTTTCGAACCTTCACCATCGGCACGCAAGAATCGCGTGTACGGATACAAGCTGCTTGTTCCTGCTGTAATTGGACCAAATCTCAGCGCCAATCCTGTTCTTAAACCCATCAATGGACTGTAGGAAATTGGAACAGATACGCCAGCAACTCGGTGATCCCATCTTGGAATAATTGCAAACACAGAATGTTCTCTGACTTTATTCGGATTGTTTGAAAATCCGAAGGCTATCATATTGGTCTGACTAATGTATAAATCTCTCCAGATTTGAAAATCAATGTTTGTATTCAACGCAGTAGGCAAGTTCATTTTGAAATAATCACTTGTGCTTGGAATACCAAATCTATTATTGAGTGTATCTGTTAAATCACTTACAGCAGTAGTGTCACCAAGTACAATGTTGTTAATATCCCAATTCACTACGTTGGCCGTGAAATCGCCTGAACCATTTCCTTTTTTGAATTTAATTCCCCCTAAATCATTCAAGGAAACACCCACCTTCAATTTGTACTTATTCTTCTCTCTTCTCCAAAGATTGGTCTCACCATCCATGTCATACCTGTAATCTAAATGTTTTGGTCTCCATTCATAAACGGCTCCAAAATCAAAACCCAACCCCATACGCGATACCCAATCAAACTTTGCGTTGTTTTGATTCGATTCGAAATTTTGTGCAACACCGTAACTGGTTGCGCTGCTTACAAGTGTTATTGTGGTATCTGAAGTGACTTCAAACTTAAAGTCATTGCTGTAGAGGTATGCCGCTGTAAGTCCGAAAAGTGCTTTCATCTTTCCACCTACCTTAACAAAATGCTCGCCTCCGTCATGAACAACCGCACCAAATCCAAATCCATACTCCATCCAGCTCATGGCTTGAACACTCAACTTATCATTTGTAAAAGCAATGTTTTGAAGGGAAGGAAGATCAAGAGAATTGAATGCCAATTCATATAATTGTCTATCCACCCCGTCTATGTTCAAATAATTGCGCTGTTTACCACCAATGGAAAACCCGTATTTATCTGAAATTGCGATATACAAACTAGGCAATTGAATTTGCCCCGTAACCATAGCACTTCGATTGTCTTTGAATTGCGGACTTGTAAAATCCAAAGTTGGTGGCGTTGGATCAAGCAACGGATAGGTTGAACTGGTAATTCCGCCATCACGAACCAAATATTGGGGCTTGAATCCAATGAAATTTTGACCTACATTGTAACCAAGTCCAAACAATTGTAAATCAAACTTCAACCGATTGTCTGCCATGTTTGCCGGATTGTAATCTATGCTGTACAAACCGCCGTAGTTGCTTGTTGAAGCACCGAAGAAATCTTGTGATTGTGCATTCAAAACAAAGGCACAAGCCAAAAAGAGGAATAGAATTTTTTTCATATCAATTTGAAATTCAACATAAATGTAAATTGTATTTCAGGGCATTGGTCAGCCTTTTTTTCATTTCATACCCAATTCATTGTTCAAAAAGTACTCAACCGAGGTAACCTAATTCCTGAATACTCGTAATTTGCAACATGATCCGAATTGGCATCTTCATTTTATTTTCACTGCTCACAACCCACGTTTTCACGCAAATCATTGTGCAAGCCGAACAAGCCTATGATTCTGGCAGATATGATGAGGCTTTGGCACTTGCCGTGCAGGCCGATTCTACACAATTCTCAGGGTGTGATTTGTTTGTATTTGGGAATATTTTATTCAAAAACGGATTTCTTGAACGCGCCGATCTTGCCTATCAATCCGCAAGTCTTAGTACCTGTGACGGTGCATCTGAATTGGCATTGAACAGAGGAATATGTAACTACCAAATGGGAAATTATCTTACAAGTCAGGAGCTCTTGTTGCTTCACTCACATCAATTCCCACAAGATTACAAAGGACATTACTGGCTAGCTGCCAATTACTATTCCCAAGGCAAAAACAAACAAGCCGTGCTTGCGTTGGAACGAAGCCTTGAATGCAATGATCATTACGCACCTTCTTATTTTTTAGAAGGCGCCATTTTCTACAGCAAAAAACAATATAGTGCTGCTTTAAATAGCATGGAGGAAGCATTGCGTGCAGATTCCAACCTTGTTGCAGCCAAACTGGAGTATGGAATAATTCTACTGCAATTGAATCAATTAAACGAAGCCATGCAAACGTTTCAAGATATCTTACTCGGAGTAAATGACTACCGCGATCAAGCCTTTTATTTCGCAGGTGAAACTGCTTACTTCATGCATGAAAAAGATAAAGCTTGCGAGTATTGGAAACAAGGTGAAAATTTGGGTGATTATTATTCAGCAGAAAATTGGAAGCGACTTTGTGTTGAAGGTAAAAAACCAAGGGTAAGAAAAAACACCAAAGTTGCGTTTTAGAGTTTCACTTTCATTTGCCAATTGGCTTTCACAATGACAGGTGTTGATGCCACCTCAGTATATTCCGCGACCTGCTTGCTCTCTAAATCATTCACATCCCACCGTTCATTTTGATTTTCATCCCAAACCACACGAATAAAATATTTGCCTGGTAACAAATCTAAGAACTCCATCGCCGCAACAGACAGCGGTGCCTGCTGTACCAACGCCCATTTTTCATTTCTCAGTTCTACAAAGCAAGAGGCGTAGGGTGATCCAAATTTTTCAAATTGAAGGAGCAGTGAACCCAGTTTTTCTTTCGGTGTAAAGGCTCCTTTGAAGTTGAGGGTGTCATTGAAAGTACCATAAGCGGTTCCAAAAACACCAGGTAAAATTTGCACTTGTATTTCTCCTGTTAACTCTTCTTTTTCAGCATCTAACTGAACCGCAAAATGCAACGGACTTCCTGTTTCAATGATGGAAGCCTGCGCCTGAATACCATGAAAATTCACCTGTGCTTTGGCTCCTTGTTTCAATACGCTATAGCAAGGTGCTTCAATGAGAAGTATTTGTTCAGGATTCTTTTGCAATCGACCTTGAAACTTGAATTCGGGAAGTTTGGCTCGTTTGGAAAAAAAACTAGAAAGTGTGTCTACGCACGTTTCGCCGTATGCCATTCGAACACCCACAAAATCATTGCTTACCTCACCCCCCAGGGCAAAGTAGAGTGTGTCTATAATGTCATCTAACGCTCCATATCTAAATGGTCTATTTGCTTCTGTTTCTGCCAAGCGAAGTGGTTTATTCATGCCGGGCTTGCGAACAATGAACCCTGTGCCTAATGAATCGGTTACAAATTGATCTAGAGGCAGGCAGGAGATGGTTTGTGGTGCGGTTTGTATTATTAGGGGTGTGACCCGTTGGGGTTCATTCGGCTTAACATCATTCGATTGAAAGGCCCCCTTTTCATTTTCGTCCCACAAACCATTGCCGTTTTCATCAACTAAAACCGCTAATTTGAAGCGAGCGTTGGGCAAATATTTAAAAGCAAAACTACCATCATTTTTAAGTGGTTGTGAATACGCAATTTTTCCAAATAGTGAATCGGAATAGAGCAAAACAACGGCCTTTTCGGGAATTGCACCCGTTAACGCATCGCGCACCATTCCCTGAATTTGCAAACTGTCTAAACTAAATCCAGTAGAAAAAATAAAATTAGCCGAACAAAAATTATTCTCCGTAACGTCTGAAATTGACTTCGAAAAATCTACCTGATAAGTGGTGTTTTTTTGCAACGTATCTGTCCAAGAAAGCGTGACTGTCTTTCCTTTTAATTTAAGCAGTGGGGGCTGTTTCAATGAAGGTGTAAACAATACTTCAGATGCACTGCCTATTTGCACCCACTCATTGAAAGTCATAGCTATGGAAGTCCCTTGAAAATGGGTTGAAATGGAGTCTAGACTCGCTTGAACCACTTTGGGAGCAGTGGTATCTTTTTCACCACCCTTTATTCCGCGCTGCTGAGCGCATGCAAGTACAACCAATGAAACACCAATACCTAACAGACGACTAAAAAACTTCATTGGCCAAAATGTTTGCAATTTCTTCCAATCCGTCTACATCATCTTCGTCAAAGAAATCGAGATGTTCACTATCTACATCCAGAATAGCAATGACTTCATTGTTCTTTATAATGGGAACTACAATTTCACTTTTCGAAGCGCTGCTGCAGGCAATGTGACCGGGAAACTCATCTACGTTGGGAACAACAATGGTTGCTTTATTTTGCCATGCTGTTCCGCACACACCCTTCCCAAATCCAATTCGGGTGCAGGCTACGGGACCTTGGAAAACAAACAAATGCAATTCATCTTGATTCACAACATATAGACCTACCCACCAAAAATTGAAATGTTGTTTCAACAACGCCATGATATTTCCTGCTGTTGCAACAAAATTGGTCTCTCCTTCGGCTAGTATAAACGCTTGAGAAGCAAGTGCTTTGTATTGACTCGACTTGGGAAGATCTGTTGATATGGTTGGTAATTCAGACATGAAAGTTCAAAAGTACAACAGACATGATTATTTTCAGTTGGTTTGTTCGGCATTTGAAGAAGTATATTTGCTATGCAAAAAAATAAAATCATGTCATCTACCAATTTTGAAGCTCGTCATAACGGACCACGTCAAGAAGAAATGAATCACATGTTGAAAGCCATTGGTGTTTCAACTTTAGATGAACTCATAGATCACACCGTTCCTGCGGCAATTCGTCTTTCAGCGCCTTTAGCTGTTGGAAATGCATTAAGTGAAGAAGCATACTTAGCGCATGCTTGGGAATTGGGCAAGATGAACGTTGTTGCGAAATCATATCTCGGTCTAGGCTACCATCCAACCCATACACCAACGGTTATTTTAAGAAACATCTTTGAAAATCCAGGGTGGTACACAGCCTATACACCTTACCAAGCAGAAATTGCGCAAGGAAGACTTGAAGCACTTTTGAATTACCAAACCATGGTTACAGATTTGACTGGCCTTCCAATAGCCAATGCCAGTTTACTTGATGAAGGAACTGCCGCTGCAGAAGCCATGATTTTATTCAATCACAGCAAGCCGAAAGCCAAAGAGCAAGCAAACAAATATTTTGTAGATCAACATGTGTTCCCTCAAACCATTGATGTTCTGAAGGGGCGTGCTTTCCACCTTGGTATTGAGCTGGTAATTGGTGATTACAAAACACACCAGTTCGATGAAAATTATTTTGGAGCGTGCGTTCAATTTCCGAATGCTCAAGGAAGTTTAGAAGATTACAGTCTCTTCTGTGAAGGTGCGCATGCCAACGGTGTTATGGTTGCGGTAGCATCTGATTTAATGGCTTTAATTTCAGTTACACCTCCAGGTGAGTGGGGTGCCGATATTTGTTTTGGAAACTCGCAACGATTTGGTGTTCCCATGGGATTTGGTGGACCGCATGCTGCCTTCTTCGCAACTCGCGATGAATTCAAACGCAACATGCCAGGTCGAATAATTGGTGTTTCGAAAGATCGTCTTGGAAATACCGCTTACCGCATGGCGCTTCAAACAAGAGAGCAGCACATACGCAGAGAAAAAGCAACGTCGAATATTTGCACTGCCCAAGCTTTGCTTGCAGTAATGGCTTCTATGTTCGCCGTTTATCATGGTCCAAAAGGACTTCAAACCATTTCAACTCGAATACACAGACATACCTTGGGACTAGCCTCTGCTCTTAAGCAGACTGGTAATACCGTTGTTAACGAACATTTCTTCGACACCATCACCATTACTGGAGTAGATATTCAGGGAGTTCAGCAACGTGCTGAAGAAAAAACAATCAATGTATATGTTACTTCCAATGAGGTTCGTGTTGCCATCAATGAAACTACAACGGCGGCTGATATCAATGAATTATTCTACGTTTTAACTGGTAAAAATGAATCAGTAAATATTCCTGCCGAATGTTCGTTCGGTACAATGGCAAGAAATTCTTCTTTCCTAACTCATCCGCATTTCAATGCGCATCACAGTGAAACTGAAATGTTGCGTTACATGAAGAAATTGGAAAATAAAGATTTGTCTTTAGCTCATGCCATGATTCCCCTAGGTTCATGCACCATGAAGTTAAACGCTACATCTGAAATGATGCCTTTGTCTTGGCCTGAATTAAATTCAATTCATCCCTTCGCGCCAGCATCTCAAACACAAGGCTACCAGAAGATGTTGGTAGAATTGGAAAAAGACCTTTGTGCATGCACTGGTTTTGCTGGTGTTTCACTTCAACCAAATTCAGGCGCACAAGGCGAGTTAGCAGGACTTTTGGTCATTATGGCTTACCACAGAAATCGTGGAGAAGGGCATCGAAACATTTGTCTTATTCCATCTTCCGCACATGGTACCAACCCGGCTTCAGCGGTTATGGCTGGATTAAAAGTAGTGGTTACCAAATGCGATGAAAACGGAAACGTAGATGTGACTGACTTACGCGCTAAAGCTGAAGAACACAAGGATAACTTGGCTGCGCTCATGGTTACTTACCCTTCAACACATGGTGTGTATGAAGAGGCCATTCGTGAAATTACGCAGATTGTTCATGACAACGGCGGACAAGTATATATGGATGGTGCAAATATGAATGCACAAGTTGGACTTACAAACCCGGGTAACATTGGCGCAGATGTTTGTCACTTGAACTTACATAAAACATTTGCAATTCCACATGGTGGTGGCGGTCCTGGTATGGGTCCAATTGGTGTTGCCGCTCACTTAAAACCTTTTTTACCTGGTAACAGTTTAATCAAAACAGGTGGTGATCAAGCCATACATGGCGTTGCCTCTGCTCCGTTCGGAAGTGCGCTTATTTTGTGGATTTCATACGCTTACATTAAAATGCTTGGTGGTGAAGGCTTAACCAACGCTACGAAAGTTGCCATTTTAAATGCCAACTACATGAAAGCCCGTCTCAAAAATCACTATGATGTTCTATACACCGGTACACATGGGCATGTGGCGCATGAAATGATTCTAGACTGCCGTTCTTTCAAGGCTTTCGGTGTGGAAGTAGAAGATATTGCCAAGCGATTAATGGACTATGGATTTCATGCACCAACGGTTTCTTTCCCTGTAGCAGGGACTTTGATGGTAGAACCAACAGAGAGTGAACCATTGGTAGAATTGGATAGATTCTGCGATGCCATGATACTGATTCGTGAGGAAATAACACGTGTTGAAAACGGCACTTCAGACAAGCAAGACAATGTATTGAAAATGGCTCCCCATACGGCTGTTGAATTAACTGCCGATGAATGGACACATGCCTACAGCAGATCTGAGGCGGCCTATCCAATGCCCGGACTTCGTGAAAACAAATTCTGGACAACCGTAGCTCGCGTAGACAATGCCTACGGTGACCGAAACTTGGTTTGTACGTGTCCACCTATTGAGTCTTTTGCGTAATACACTTTTCATTTATATTTGGTACATAACCAATACAAATGAAAAAACTATTTCTTTCTCTTTGCATTACTCTTGCTGCTACAGCTAGTTATGCTCAGTTGGCAATTAAAGTAACTCCACTCACTGTGCTTCGCAACATGAAATTTACGGGGCATGTAGAGTATTTAATTCCTGGAACACCCAATGTATCTGTTGCCGTTGGTGTTAGTCCCAACCTGTTTCCAAAGTCTTCTGGTTTAGAGGACCAAGCGGGTGGCTTGTTTTATGACATTGATTTCGATAATAGCAAAGCTGGAATTTCCATTGATCCGGAAGTTCGCTATTACTTCAACAAACCCATGGAGGGCATGTACGGTGGATTCTATTCATCTCAGCGTTTCTCAAGTGCAACGTTAAATGAATATCAAGATTACTTAATGGATCCCGCCGATTCTTCATATTACTATGCGAATCCAACGGGAGGAACACAAGGATTAAGAACCCACATTGGAGTTTATGGCTTCCAGTTGGGCTACCAAAAATGGTTGGGTCAAGATGACCGCATAATCTTTGATTTCTATGTAGGTGGAGGAACCGCTATAACTACTAGAACCTATGACATGGGTGAAAACCTTGGCGGACCTGGGTTTGAAACTGAAATTACACAACGTATTGCCTTGCGTGGCAACGTATCCATTGGAGTACTCTTATTCAAGGGACATGATGAATAGCAATTAAATAGCTTCAATTAGAAGCTCAAGTGGCTTCCACGTTAAATCGAAGTTTTTAGCTATATCCTCATTGGTCAGGGTTCCGTGATAGAGATACACTCCATTGCGGAACCCTTTCTGATTGCGAATCAAATTCACAATTCCGCCTTCGTCACCCAAGTCAAGAATGACAGGTGCAAAAATATTTGAAAGTGCATACGAAGCCGTTCTAGACACGCGTGCAGCAATATTCGGAACACAATAATGAATAACACCGTGTCTTCTGTAAACCGGATTTTCATGATAGGTTACCTCTGAAGTTTCAAAGCATCCGCCACGATCTATACTCACATCAACAATGACACTTCCTTGCTTCATTTGCTGAACCATTTCATCTGAAACCACAACGGGCGTTCTTCCCGTTTTAGATCGAATGGCTCCAATAACTACATCGGCATTACTCAAGGCCTTTTTTAACTCTGATGGCTGTATGGTACTGGTCCAAAGATGAATGCCCAAATCATTTTGAATTCGTTTTAGTTTGTAAATGCTGTTATCAAACACCTTAACACTTGCCCCTAAACCCATGGCAGCTCTTGCAGCATTTTCGCCCACGGTTCCTGCACCAATGATGACAACTTCTGTTGGTCGCACACCTGTAATGCCACCAAGCATTAAACCTCGTCCGCCTGTATGTTGACTCAGATATTCAGCGGCTAACATAATGGATGTATTTCCTGCTATCTCGCCCATAGCACGAACAATGGGATAAATACCTTGCTTGTCTTGAATATAATCCCAGGCAATGGCCGTGATTTTCTTGTTGCTCATTTGAACAAAACTTTCTTTCGACTGCACCGGTAAATTCAAGGCAGAAATAATGGTTTGCCTCCCGGGCATCATTTCTATTTCTTCCAAACTTGGTGGAGAAACTTTCATGATAATATTCGACTGAAACACTTCCTTTTTGTCATAAACCACTTTTCCCCCATTTTCACTGTAATCATGGTCTGTGAAATTACTTTCCGCACCAGCGCCCGATTCAATAATCACATCATGCCCTCTACTAACCAATAACGCCACACTTTCTGGGGCTAAAGCCACGCGGCGTTCTTGAAAGGAAGTTTCCTTTGGCATACCAATTACAAGCTGTTGCATGCTTTTTCCAACGTGCAACATTTCCTCTTGGGTAGCCAATGCCGCCTCTCTGGCCAACGAATGGAAGTGTTTTTTAGACATAAGCGTGAGTCTTGATTTCTAGCCCGAATTTACGCAATTGCAATTTGATATTCCTCATAAATTTTGATAGTAGCAAGCATTCCACTATTTTTGGCCATCAAAATTTGAAAAACCCATGGCGAATCAAAATTCTAAAGAAGGCTCTTTTTTCTTATGGCTTATAGCACCTCTAGGTGTAGCGTTAACTTTGTTGTTCGTGAATGTGAACGGCAATGTGGCTGCTAAACGGAAAACATTAGACGCTGCAATTCCTGCTGCAGAAATGAAGCATACCGTTGATGTGAAAGAACATGCAGATACCACTGCTAAAAAAGACACCTTAACAGTAGAACCCGCTGTGAAAGAAATTAAAATGCAAGAGCTTCCTGCTGAAACCCACTCTATGCAGGACAATAAACACTAAAATTCAATGACTCTCATACCAGCAGCTTCGCGAATGCGAAGCTGTTTTGTTTTCTCTAAAAACGGCGCCGCTTTCTCAGGCCATTCAATAAAAACGTATTTCGCTTCGCTATATAAGTAATCTTCAAAACCGAATTCAACGAGTTCGTTGGTGTCTTGAATGCGATACAAATCAAAGTGATAAACTACTTCTCCCGAAGCCAATTCATATTCATTGACTAAAGAATATGTTGGAGAGCTGGGCGATTCTTCTCCCAATTGACGAACCACTTCAGAAATAAACGTGGTTTTACCGGCGCCCATTTCACCAATAACTTCAAATACACCAGACTCATGCGTTGCTATGAATGACTGAGCAACCGCTTCTATTTCAATAAGTGTACTAACGCTATATGCTTTCATGATTTTGGAACTAACTGAACAAAAGGTATCATCATTTCTTCCATACTTACCCCTCCATGTTGAAAGGTGTTTTGGTAATAATTTACAAACTGATTGTAGTTATTCGGATACACAAAGAAATCATTGTGTTGTGCAAAAATGTAGGTGGTGCTCACATTGATTTTCGGTAGATGAAAATCACTTGGCGTTTTCACTTCAATCACTTCTTTGGCATTGTAATTCAGATTTCTTCCCGCTTTGTAACGCAGATTGGTATTGGTTGATTTATCGCCAACTACCTTAACCGGATTTTCTACGCGCACAGTACCGTGATCTGTAGTAATTACAACGCGTACTTTTTTCTCTGCCAACTGCTTCAACATTTCCAATAACGCGCTGTGTTCAAACCAAGATTCTGTTAATGACAAATACGCGGGCTCATCATCTGCCAATTCTTTAATGACATCCATTTCAGTTCTGGCGTGACTAAGCATATCTACAAAATTGTATACAATCACATTCAATTTATTGGCAAGTAAATTCGAAAATGAATCGGCCAGTTTCTTACCTGCATGGTAGTTTGTGATTTTGTTGTAACTCCATTTCACATCTATTCCCAAGCGTTTCAATTGTGCTCCTAAAAAATCTTCTTCATGCATGTTTTTCCCCCCTTCATCGTCTTCGTTCTTCCACCACTGCGGATGCACTTTCTCCATCTCCGAAGGCATTAATCCGCTGAACAGGGCGTTTCTTGCATAATGCGTTGCTGTAGGAAGAATACTGAAAAACAATTCTTCTTCTTCAATTCGGAAATAGTTTTTAATGTGAGGAGCCAACATTTTCCATTGATCAAAACGCAGATTATCAATGACCAAGACGAATACAGATTCGGGCGATTTTTGAATGACTGGTGCAATTTTATTTCGAAACAAGGTGTTGGAGAGCAACGGTGCCTTTGAAAAATCTTTCATCCATTGCGGATACTCTTGCTTTATGAATTTTACAAATTGTTCGTTTGCCTCTTTTCGCTGTGTTTGAAAAATTTCCAATAGACCTTCGTCTCCGCTCACCCGAAGCTTTTCTGACCACATCACCATTTTTGAAAAGAATGTTTTCCATTCCTCTGTGGACATACGCTGACTCAATTGCATGGAAATCTCTCTGAACTCTTGCCTATAGTCATTGGTGGTCTTTTCACTGATCAATCGCTTCTCATCCAAATTCTTCTTAATGGTAAGAACAATTTGACTTGGGTTCACCGGCTTAATGAGGTAATCAGAGATCTTCGATCCAATAGCAGATTCCATAATGTGCTCTTCCTCGCTTTTCGTAATCATAACTATTGGCAGGGTAGAGTCTATGGCCTTCAGGCCCTGAATAACATCTAAGCCCGAGAGCCCGGGCATATTCTCATCTAAAAAAACAATATCGAAAAATTCATTTTTAGCTACATCAATGGCAGACCTGCCGTTATTAACTGTATGTACCGTATGGCCTTTCTGTTCCAGATACATGATGTGTGGCTTCAACAACTCAATTTCATCGTCTGCCCATAAGATTCTCGCCATAATTTCAATTTTTACAAATGTCGTAACGCAAGCCACGGTTTTTATTGCCTTGAACGCTTATTTTTGCAACATTATGTTTGAAAACGTTCCGGAATTTATTCCATATACCATACTCATCTTGGCCGTTGCTGGAATTGGCCTTTGGATGTATAAAGATGAACTTCGATTTCAATTTAAATCTAAAACTACTGAAGGAACCATAGTGAATTGGATGGCTTCAACACAAGGAGGAAAAAAATATTTTTACCCCGTCATTGAATTTCAACCAGAGGGTGGACAGAAGCAACGTTTTCGTGTAGACGACAGATGTGAAGGTGCGCCACTTTATGACCAGGGCACAGCAGTAAAGGTGAAATATGACCCTTTGAATTTCACTAAAATCACGGTGCAGTACCCTTCAAAAAAAGCATAGAAAAAATTCTTGACGTATCTTGCCGAACCATGTGGGAATTTTTTCAAAGCATAACAGATCCGCATCAAATTGTTGCTTTTGGTGGCTTAGCGCTTATTCTCATCATTCTCTTTGCTGAAAATGGGGTTATCATTGGTTTTTTTCTGCCCGGAGATTCGTTACTTTTTTTCAGTGGTTTAATTACCTCTACCAAACCCCACTTGCTTGAAACAGATATTGTAACGCTCATTTTATCTATGATTGTTGCCTCAATAGCCGGTTGTCTGTTTGGCTACTATTTTGGATATAAATTGGGCGCAAAGGCTTTTCAACGCAAAGAATCTTGGCTTTTTAAAAAGAAATACGTAGATGCTACACGAAATTATTACGAAAAGCACGGCGGCAAAACCCTTATTGTGGGTAAGTTTCTTCCCTACATACGCACCTTCGCTCCCATCATAGCAGGGGTTATACGGGTTCCATTCAAGTCTTTCCTCATTTACAATATTATAGGTGCAGTTGCTTGGGTCATTTCACTTACGTTGTTCGGTTTTTTCTTAGGTGAAATTATTCCCAATGCAGAATCTTACCTTCACTTCATAGTTGTTGGATTCATTATTCTTACCAATGGTTACGTTATTCGTACCTACTTGAAAGAGCGTAAGAAAAACAAAAAAGAAAATGCAGAGTCTTAAAGACTTGAGTCGATCACGGTTGTAATCAACGTTGTTTTATCCATTCCCATTGCGGCTGCTTGTTGTGGTATGATAGACGCTGCACTGAATCCAGGTACCGTGTTTACTTCAATTACGCAGGGTTCTTCATCTGGCAATAAGAAATCTACGCGTATCATTCCGCCGCAGTTCAAATCGGAATAAATTCTTGCAGCTAAGTTCTGAACCCGTTCATAGTGCGCAGATGAAATTGGGGCGGGTGTAATTTCTTGACTCTTCCCTTCGTACTTCGCTTGAAAATCAAAAAACTCATTTTCCGAAACAATTTCAGTAATGGGCAGGGCCGTTGGTTTTCCATCAATGACAATGACTCCACAGGTTACTTCCCGACCAGAAATAAATTCTTCTACCAAAATATCTTCGTCTTCATTTCTTGCTCGTTCAATGGCTGACAACAATTCATTCACATCCGAAACTTTCGATGTTCCAATACTGCTTCCTCCGCAATTGGGCTTAACGAAACAGGGTAGTCCAACTTGCACAACCAATGATTCGGCGCTGATTTCTTCTTCTTTTCGCACCACAACTGATTTTGCAACACGGTAGCCCATAGCTCCTAAAGCTCGGGTGGTAGCCTTCTTGTTGAATGTAAGCGCCATATTTAAAACATCTCCGGTGGTGCAGGGCAGACCAATCATTTCGAAGTACCCCTGCATGAGTCCATTCTCTCCCGGAGTTCCGTGAATCATCATAAAAACGCCGTCAAAACGAATGATGCCTTGTTGGGTTTGAACACTAAAATCATTTCTATTCACGTCAAACTCTTGTTCGCCCATACGTGCATACCATCTTGATTCTTCAATAACTATTTGTGTAGGTTGAAATTTAGACCTATCCATGTTTTCCATGACCATGGCCGCACTGCGCATTGAAACTACACGCTCTCCGCTATATCCGCCACAAACCACTGCAATATTTTTCATAGACAAGAAGTTTTCTTTAGTAATTTTCCCAAAAATAAATGTAACGTGAAAAGACTAAGTCTCCTTTTGTTTTTTGTGCCAACTGTTCTATGTGCACAAACCTTTACCGTTGTCAAAGACAATGCACACGGCGAAATTGAAAATCAATGCATCACCGGAACATGCTGGAGTTTCGCTACGGTTTCATTCTTGGAATCTGAAATTATTCGCAAGGGGCACGAAGCAGTAGACTTGTCTGAAATGTTCAATGCTCGATACATCTATTCCAAAAAAGCAGACAGTTATGTTCGATTTCAAGGAAAGCAACAATTTGGTCCCGGTGGCTTAAGTCATGATGTATTGCAGGTAATTGATGAAGTAGGCATGGTTCCGGAAAGTGCGTATTCCGGATTCGTAGACGGAGCCACCACCTACAACCACAATGAGCTCGATTCACAGCTGGAGATGATTGTTAAAGGCGCCGTAGAAAAAGGTGCAAAGGAAGGATACATGTGGAAAAAAGAATTAGAGGCGGTGCTTGACGCTGGTATAGGTCCTCTGCCAATTGTATTTGAATACAAGGGGAAGAAATATACGCCGGCTTCTTTTCGCGATGAAATGAAAATCTATAGCAATGAATACGTTTGCCTTACTTCGTTCACACATCACCCATTCGATAAAGCATTTGTTTTGGAAGTTCCAGATAACTGGTCTAAAAAAGCATATCTCAATGTTCCTCTAGATGATCTTAAAGCAATTGTAGACAACGCCATTAACAATGGCTTTACCGTTGCTTGGGACGCTGATGTAAGTGAAGATACTTTTGATGCGCGTAAGGGAGTGGCCTACATGGGCAAGCTTCAAGATGAAACTGCTGTAACACAAGCTTCACGTCAGTTGGGCTTCGACACCTACGCTACTACAGATGATCACCTCATGCACATTACGGGTATTGCGAAAGATGAAAAGGGCAATTCGTATTACATGGCAAAAAATTCATGGGGTTCTGCCATTGGTCAGAAGGGATATATCTACGCAAGTGCACCTTATTTCCTTGCAAAAACCATCTGTATTGTTGTTAGCAGAGAGGCTCTTCCTACGGAGATTAAAAAAAGATTGGGACTCTAATTTTTAGGTTGAAGCGGAACAAGTAATCCGGCTCTAAAAATAATAGGGCCATATGGTGAGCGCGTATCTTCTGTCATATCATAAAGCAAAGAGAAATAGGATCCAATTCCGTTTCCAATACCTTGTGAAATGCCTGCTCCAACCAAAAACAATGGAAACGACTGTCGCTCCACATCATAAGATGCACCATTCCATGTATATACTGGGGCATTCATGTAATTCAATTCTGTTGTAGCATAAAATCCGCCTAGAATTCCCATTCGGGTCCATGCTACAAGCGAGGTGTAAAAATTGGTTCGTCCGGAGGTGGAATAAACCATACCATCAACACCTGCTCCTGCTGAAAAGCGTTCAGTTATCCGGTATCCGACCATGGGCATAAGCTGGCCATAAAATACGCCTTGACCTTGATACGTGCTGAGTCCTAAACCCAAATTTCCACCTACCACAATGCGCTCCCGTTGCGAGTAATTTTGAAAATCACTCTTCGGTAATTCCGGTTGGGTTATGTAATCCTCATCCTGCGCCAAGCCCTGCAGGCTGAGCATTCCAAGAATAACAAATAGAAAAATTCTCATCGCTCAAAATGCGTTGTAGCAAATTCTGCACCTGCTGAAACACGCACAAAATATAAGCCCGAAGCATTGGGTAATTCGGTTAAAACAATTTGGTGTTGACCTTGAGGAAGTGTTTGTGTAAAAGGGGTGTCAATCAATTTCCCCTGTACATCAAAGATTTCAATACGCACCAATTTCGCTTCTGGAAGAGTGAATGCCACCTGATATAAATCTGTTACCTGTGTTGGAAATCCTGATGCTTCAAACTTCTCAGTTTCCAAACTGCCTACATAAGACGGATTAAAACCTACAAATTTCACTTGGTTATTTCCCGAGCAAGGAATGGCCAAAGTGTCTATTTCTTCAGCGTAACATATGTCTGCCGGACTACTTACACCACCTGTAACCGTGATGGTTTGCGACGTTGTGAATTCATTCGAGTATCGGGTAATTGCATTTGGTGACCACGAAGCCAAATAGTAATTTCCATAGTTATCATTGTCTACACCATCTATATTTCCAAGGCTTGTGGTTACAATGGTGCTTAGCGTATTCGTTGATAAATCAATGGCTTTAATTGCAGCATTACTTCCCCATGAGACAAGTACCAATCTGTTTTGAGTTGCATCATAACAAATACCATTGGGAGTTGAGCCTGTTGCCGCCACAATGACTGTACTGGTTGGGTTTGCAAGATCCGCCACATTCAGCTCATGAACTTTTTTTGCTGAGAAGTCGGTCACCCAAAGTTTATCAACTCCATTACTTGCCATGCCATTCAAGAAAACCGCACCTGAAATGGTTTTGGTCATGACTTGAGCACCGGTTGTTACATCATATCCCTTCACTGCACTTCCCACAATAGAAAACAAAACACCGTTCATGACCTCCATGCCATAGTCAGCTTTAGCCACACCAAGTGTACCTTGCGGAATGGCATCACTGTGCATGCGCACTACGTTATTACCGTTGCTCACAAGAAAAATCTGATTGGTAGGATCATACTCTACAGACTCAATTCCAGTTAATGACTGCGCTTGAGCGAAAAGGAATGGGAGACAAAAAAGAAGTGTAAATATTTGTTTCATAGTTGTGCAAATTACAAGAAAGTTTTCAAATGAAACCACCTTTATCTTTGCAAAATGGGAAAGGAATTTAATCCACAAACAAAACTTGGAATTCTTGGCGGTGGCCAATTGGGTAGAATGTTTATTCAGGAAGCCATAGGCTTGAATGTTTGCGTTCACGTTTTAGACCCCTCCGACAATGCGCCCTGCGCTGCCATTGCCAATGTGTTTGTTCAAGGAGACTTTGCTGATTACGAAACGGTATTGAATTTTGGAAAAGAGGTTGACGTGATAACCATTGAGATTGAACACGTCAACATTGAAGCGTTGGAAGAGTTAGAGCGAATAGGAAAATTGGTATATCCGCGTCCGTCTGCATTGCGCACCATCAAAGACAAGGGGCTACAAAAATTATTTTACGCAGCGCATCAAATACCAACGGCACCTTTTGTCTTGGTTGAAAATAAAATGGAGGCTGCGTTGCATGTTTCTGAAGGTCCTTTCATGCAGAAGCTGCGCACGGGTGGATACGATGGAAAGGGTGTTACTCCCTTCCGGAATGAAGCAGATTTAGAACATGCGTTTGATGCTCCGAGTGTTTTGGAGGAAATGGTGCATTTTGAGAAAGAACTTGCGGTTATTGTAGCCCGCAATGCATTTGGTGAATTGCGCGTTTTTCCGCTGGTTGAAATGGAATTTAATTCAGAGGCCAACTTGGTTGAGTTCATATTCTCACCTGCTAATATCTCTGTTGAAGTTGCACATGAGGCCGCTGAAATTGCAAAAAATATAGTTGAGCAATTGGATCACGTTGGACTTTTAGCTGTTGAATTATTTTTAACAGAAACGGGGCAGCTCTTGGTGAATGAGGTTGCTCCGCGTCCGCACAACAGTGGACACCATACCATAGAGGCGTGTTATACATCTCAATATGCTCAGCACATGCGTGCCATCTTGAATTTACCTCTGGGCGATACGGCACTGCGAAGTGCGGGGGTTATGATTAATTTGTTGGGTGAAAAGGGATTTACGGGCACAGCGAAATATGAAGGTTTAGAAGAGGTTCTTTCAACACAGGGTGCGTATGTGCATTTGTATGGAAAAGAAGAAACGAAGCCCTTCAGGAAGATGGGGCACATTACCATTTGTCTTCCTGATCTGGAGAAAGCTAAGCAGCTTGCTCGAAAGTTCTTGTCTTCTGTAAAAGTAAAAGCTTAATATTTTCTTTGAATGACCTACTGGGTCATTGGTGAAATATGCATGAGCCCCTTAGGGCGACATCCGAACT
>Ga0315905_10001611_pt1 | contig 24116 bp, 29 predicted proteins | sample LakEriMetagenome_5_FD_203522 | JGI IMG/M metagenome (GOLD analysis project Ga0315905, IMG submission 203522) | Freshwater fungal communities from buoy surface, Lake Erie, Ohio, United States - Buoy 4 MA121 | ecosystem: Environmental > Aquatic > Freshwater > Lake | place: USA: Lake Erie, Ohio...
GCATCAAGAAGTGCCTGGGTATTGTAGTACTCCTTTCCAGCAAGGGTAGTCTTTACACCCCTCTTCCCAAGCCAATCGTAAAAGTCAGTCCTGAAGTCTGCAATCACGTCGTCCATGTCAACGATGACGACAGGCTCACCTGACCACTTCTTTGTCAGCAGCCTCTGTCGGATGTTGAGGTGGGAGTCACGTAGTTCCATTGCAAACTCAAGGTCTTCATGGGTAAAATCCCATGTGTTCAAGATTGCTGCGACATACCTGATGACATCAACCGACTCAAACAACATCTTGTTTCGATTCAGGAACCTGTCATCGATGTGATGCCTGAAGTTGATACTGTTGGTAAGCTGGCCTACCTCATTGTGAAGCGAGAGGAGGAGGGTCTTTGTTAGTTCAAGCCTGCCCTCATCGTCCTTTCCAAACTGGCCAACAGTCTCGCCAAAGAGACGCTGTGAATCGAGGATGCCCTTTACTGTGTTGAAGTTCTTCATGATTCATTGTAATATGATAGAAGAACTGTTCAACCCACCTTGACAAAGTCTTCGGCAGGCAATCCTCTATACACACACCCATCAGACGGATTGATGACGTCTATGACGATTCCAACCGATATAACCCTGTCTGACCAGAAGACATTACCCTCATGGAGGCCTCGCAATACAAGAAAGACTGCGTCCCCAGATATGTTCCAGGAGTTCTTGTTGATAATCACACTTGAGTGTGTGACTCTCTTTACTAGATCACCTGCCTTCAACTCTTGAGCACCAAGGTGTGAAATCCGGCAGGATAGTAGCGGACTTGACCCTCAACCTGTACGGCATAGTGCTTTAGGTGCGGATAGCGAGCCTGCACGTCCTTCGATGGAACGCCAAGTCCAAGGTACTGTCCTGTTGCACAGATGTTTCCACCCTCATCAATCACGTTGACCCAATTTCCGACGTCCATGTTACCTCACAGGGGGTTGTTCTTGTAGTGTTCAATGATCCCAAGGATTGTGTCAAGGTCATCGTCCTCGCACTCCTTGTAATTTTTGCCCATATCATGGGTTATCATGTCCCATATGAAAGAGTAGGGATTGAGAGCGGGCAGCTCATGCACGTCTTCCATGGTCTTGAAAAGGTGGTCTCCCGCCTTTCTCACTTCGTTCTTGATCGTGTTGGAGACTTCGTTCGATAGAGGCAATTCTTTTCCGATTAGCAGGGATTATTCTTATAGTGCTCAATGAGCTCAAGTATACGGGGAACTTCATCTTCCTCACAATCCTTGTAGGACTTTCCGAGGTGATGTCGAAGGCGTTCCCATACATGGGCAAATGAATTTCTAGTTGGATGTGATTCGGATGTAGGCAACTTTCCTGCAAGGTGTGCACCTGCCTCATCGACCTTCATGCGAATCAATCTGGTACTCTCTTGTGTCAGTGCCATGGTAACCTACTACTTCTCCTTTTGAGTTTCCCAGAATGAACGCAGGTACACTTGGAGATGGTCTATAAGTCCATCCATATCTTCCTTCATGACAGAGGCTGCGATCTCAATCCTATCGCCCTTTGCAACGATCTCGACTGAATCACGCCGTGGGACTCCAAGTGGTGTGGAACACAGCTCATGCTCAGAGATGGGTGTGTAACCCCAGAGATCAACGCAAACGTTGACCTTCCTGCCATCGACAACAGGAAGGGAGTGTCTGTGGCCATGAACCTGTAGGTCATGGCGTCCTATGACGGAATCAGGCAGGGGCTTATGGCTGAGCAGCGCCTGCCTTCCATCCTGTAGTATGAGGTTCTTCCTTTGCCAGACTTCGTCAAAGCCTACCTCAAGCATCGTTCGACGTGACCTATCATGGTTGCCAAGAATGAGGACCTTTCGACCCCTCAGTTTCCTGATGAGCGGTTCTGCATTCTCGGGCTTTCCAAGGAACATGTCACCAACAACGTAGACAGTGTCCTCCTCACTTACCCTGTCGTTCCAATTGCTGATGAGGACATCATTCATCTCTTCAGTTGATGAGAATGGTCGACTACAGTACTTGATGATGTTATCGTGGTTGAGATGCAGGTCGCTGGTGAACCAGTTCAAACTAGACTCCAAAGATCTGTCGGACCCTCTCACCCTGCGTGACGTTGAGCTTCCTCATCTTCGCCTCCTGTTCAGGAGTGATGTCCTTGGAGAGCTTGCGACCGACATTCTCATCCATCCCCTCTACGAAGGAACTATAGATTGTCGTCAGCATCTCCGTGGAGTCAACGTCACCGGCTCGTTCCATGGTCCTTGCCAGTCCTACAATACCATAAGCAAGTTCCGAGATGTTTACATCGTCGGGGTTGAGACCGGGATGCTGCTCGAGGAGTGAGTCTGCGACGTATGCACCTTCGATGACGTAGTCGGCGATGTCCCGGAAGAAGTTCCTGAAGTCGGTTGATATTGATTGATAGGTGACGCCTGCCCTGAACTTCGAAGGGACCCTCTGGCCATCCTTGATTCGGGCCATCACTCCCTCGGTTCCGATGGTGAGGATGAGGTAGTCTCCGAGGGCCTTGTAGAGGTTACCAGTGACGTAGCCCTTGATACCACGCTCTGGTGTGTATCTTCCCTTCATCCACTCTGAGTAGGTGGGATGTGTGACGACGGTGTCGACCTGTGCCAGTCCTCCTGACGGAACCTTGACGATTATCATGAGTGGGTGACCACCGACAGTCAGATTGACATCAACAGTTTGAGGCCTGACCGTTGTCAGGTATTCAGTGAGTAGGTCGGTGTACTCTCTTACAGAAGCGGCCTCTTCCTTTCGCCTCTCAGCCACGTCCTTGTCTGTGTAGTTCACAGGAAAGGAGACGAGATAGTCAATGTCGCCATAGGTTGCGCTTGGACGATCAACAAGGTCACGCTCTGCATGTGTTGATGAACCTGTGGGGCGAATGGGTTCAAGAGGTGCCTTGCCTCTTGAAGCGAGCCAGTCATTGAACCCTTTTAAAAATTCCCTATAGACACTGCCCGCTTCTCTCACTAGAGAAGGTGTGAGTTCCCTACGATGCTCATGAAGAAGTTTAAGACCGCCCATGCAACAGTTTAACAAACCTGCTACAGAAGTTCATTTAACTGGTACTAAAGTGGTCACTCACGAGCTTTTGTAAACTACTTGACGTCCTTGAGGAGCCTACCATAGAGGTTGACACCGTCTGAGATGAACATTACGACGTCCACAGCATTGGCTGCAGTCGAAAGCGTCTTTAGCCCACCCTCAAACTTGTAGACAGCGTTCCAGTTCAAGCTCCTGCTTCCGTTAGCGTCCTGCTTGATTATCATGGTGTAGTTGCCTCCTGCAACAAGGTTGGTTGGGGCAGCCATTGTTCTGTTGCCACCAAGAGTCACCTGGAAGACTCCGCCCAAATCGGCATTCCAGTTTAGGATAGGCGCATCAGCAACAACCTGGACAGAGGAACCTATCTGCTTTCCCTGGACCCTTGCGGCACTGAGGTTGTTGGTCACCGTTGTAGAACCCAAAGAGCCCGATCCGATCGTGATAAGACCATCAGCCTGTACCTGGAGGAGCGTTTCTACAACTGGTCCCGTGTTTCTCCTAACTCGGAATTGCGGTGTGGAAGTTGAACCAGACAGTGTTACTTCAAACCTATTGTTCAAGGGGGTGCTAACAAGCAAGTGACCTGTGTTGTTTGCAATTGCTGCATTGGCACCGTCGTGAAAGATCTGTAGGTTCTGCCCGTTGCCAGCCTCTAGCTTGATTGTGTTATTGAGCTCGAGGTCACCACGGACTATTTTGATTGCAGGACCAGATGCAGAAGGCCCATAGATCTCAAGGGTTCCTGATACTACTATTGCAGTTCCGGAGGCGGCGTCTATGTTCAGTGGACCAGCATCAGCCACAATAGATCGACCCAACCCTAAACCGCCATTGTCATATGCATCATCTAATGAGTAGACGATATCGCTTGAGTCAAGACTGTCTGCACCTACCTGTGCTCCCCTGATTCTTGTCTGCGGCATGATTCCTCACTTAATCCTTTTCTCAGGCCTAACACCAAGCTTCCGCCGATCAGCACCCGACTTAATCCTCTTTACCCTGCCGAGCCTATCAATAATATCAAACTCTGGCTGAGACTCGAGCTCCTTCACGATATCTATCAGTGTCTTCTCATCTGGTGCAGAGATTTCCATAATGGTGCAGCAACGACGAAGGACGAGAACACGTTTAGGAAGGTCGCCAAATGAAGTGCCCCACACCCAACTCAGTGTCCTTTGCATGCCCTCCATCTCTTTCCTAATTGATGCTATCTTCTTCTCAAGGGCTGTCTCAATTTCTGCATCAGGAAGATCCAACTGTATGTCTAGCTCTGCTGCGACCTGTGCTAGAACATCATAGTTTCCCGTTTGGTAGGCCTCAGTTGCCTCCCTATACAGTTCGACCATTCTCTCACGTTGAGCGTCAGTTAGATTTTCATCCGGACCAACACGGTCCGGATGAGTCCGAAGTGCAATTTGCCTGTAGGCTTTCTTTGCCCACTTGGGCCTATCATCGACTGAATCCTCATGTGTTTCCTCTGGGATAGGAGGATTTGAAGGAGGTGAAGAACCAGATTGTGTCTGCTGCACAGAACGACGATTGTCTGGTGTCTTTGATTGCTCGACTACACGATTGAACTTGGCAAGAGCTGTGACCGCTCTGTTCGTGTCAAAGTCATACTGAGCTTTTCTTTCAAGGAGCTCATCGTGTTCAATCTTGAGGTTACGAAGAGTCCTCGCAAGTGCTGAGGACCTGCTCACTTACTTGCCCTTCCGAAACTCTCTCCACAGCTCAAGGGGCCACAGAAGTGACTGCGAATAGCGAGACTTTAGTTTCTCTTCCATATCAAGACACTCCCTCTTGGTCTCACGTGAACGAGATACCTCGCCAAGGTCACGAACAAAATTCGTAACGACTACCTTTGAAACGAGTGATGAAAGGGCGATGAAGGTGTACTCGATTGGTACAACAACGGCAAGTGTGACAAGGATCGTCTGTAGTGTGTCTGACATTTTGACCTCACATCTAAGTATCAGTCTTTCTTTGCTTCTTGATTCGTTCTGCTTCCCTAACTGTTGAAATCTTTTCAGGATGACGCGGATCTCCAGTTCCATCGACAACCCTGTTTATTGCTGCCGCTTTTCCTTCGTACGATCCTCGCCTGCCGTCGATGAATGATATAGTTCCCTCGATCACGGCGACTCTCTCGCTAAGCGCTATTGCTCTGTCTCGCAACCGTAGCGGTTCCGTCCTTGCAAACTCACCAAGCTTAGCGAGGCCCCCAACGGCTATCTTCACCTTCTCATCATGCGATTCGTTTCTCGATATTTCGTCGTTCACAGACTTGATGAACCGCTCTATCTCGTTAAGCACTTTTGTGCATCGCATGTCAGCCTGTGCTTCCTGCTGTTCATGCCTTGCATTTGCAAGGTTCTCCTCAAGGGAGCCAATGACTTCGGTGAGCTCTACTATTCTGTCTTCAATTTGCTGTAGTTGCATGAAGTAATGTTAGTGCCGATCCTTAAAAGTAAACGGCGGGGGCCGCAAGGACCCCCGCCGACCCGTTACCGGGCTTTACTGATCAGCGGATGATTGCCACGACCACGTCTTCGGCCTTGATGGGGAAGGCGAAGTCGATACGGTCGGAGGCGATGACCACTGCGTAGTCGCCGCTGGCTCCCTGCACCATGAGCTGACCGTTCAGGTAGACATCGAGGCGTGAAGCGGCGACGCTGGCATCCGCGAAGACGCCCATGTCGAGGCTTGTGAGGGTGACAGGGTACTTGCCGGAGCTGATAGTCACGTCCTCGGTGATTGCGATGACCTCCTTGCCCTTTCCACCACCGCCGCCGGCTGCCAGCTCAACGAGTGCGCCAACGATCGACGTAGCAACGAATGCTGAGTTGAAGGCGGCGTACTCACCGACCTTGGCAAGCTCGTAGGCGCCTTCGGCGTCGTCGAACTTGAGGTAGCCGGTAGTCTCGAGCTTCAGATCTGCGCCATCTGCGAAGATGTCGTGTGCAGTTCCGATGTTGAGGGCGGCAAACTGTGGTGATGCCGTGGAGCGGAGGTCCTGGGCAAGACCGACCTGAGCCTTGAAGCCGTCCTGGATGAGCTCCAGACCGACGTTGGCCTCGATCGAGACGAACTCGTTCCAAGCTGCGGCGGACACTGCACCATCTGCACCAACCTTGAGGGCCTTGCCAGCGTCAGCTGCGAGGTCACCAAGCTTGAGGCTGTCGAACTCCACGTCTGCATTGGTGTCGATGCTCTGGGGCAGGCTGAGGACCACGCTGCCAGCGAGTGCGCCGGCGGTGAGGTTCACCTGGTTCAGAGTACCAGTGATGAAGTCCATCGCGAGGGCGTCGACGAGCTTGCCACCGGAGGCCTTGACGAGCTTGCTGGAGAGGTTCGAGAAGGTACCAGAGGGGGCCTGGATGCCCTCAGAGAACGTCCAGAACTTGCTCGAGTTCTCCCAGGTGATGGTCTTGTCGCCGCCTGAGCTCTTGAGAGTGATACCGCCACCGCTGACACCCGCGTCGTCGGCAACGGCGCCGCCTGGGCTGTGAGCGAGCTCGATGTTCTTGTCATCGACTGACAGTGTGGTGGAGTTCACCGTGGTGGTTGTGCCATTGACGGTGAGGTCACCGGCGACGACGACATTCAGACCAAAGGTGCTTGTTCCCACGGTAAGGATGTCGGTAGACGCATTGTATGTGAATCCACCCTCATCCACGAGCTGCTTATTGTCACCAACGTAGACAACACGACCTGCAGTGAGGTTGCTGCCTGTGATGACTGCAGCCTGGAGACCACCGCCTGAAGTGGCCTTCAGGTTAGCATCTGACCTGAGGTTCTTGACGCCGTCCTGGAAGACGATTGCAGAACCGCCGCCGGCGAGGGCCTCGGAACGGAGGTCCTGGGCGACGTGGATGACGGATGATGTCACTGCTGTGGATGTGACCACGAGCCTGGGAGAACCACCGGCCCAAGCCTCAACGAAACCGGTGCCGGTGGCAACTGCCTGGACTGGCTGGTTGAGACCTGCGGACAGCTTGAGCTTGCCGAGAGCCGCTGAAACGCCGAAGTCATTCTCTTCGGCGCGAAGCTCGTGGATGTAGTTGCCCCTGAGGACGAGGTCGCCTGAGCCTGTGACGTGGCCTAATGCGTTGCTGACAACGAACTTGTCTGCGCCGCCTGACTCCTGCACCTTGAGGTCGAATCCCTTGACCCTAGTCTCCTGGGTGAAGAGGCCTGCATCCTGGTTTGCGAAGTCAGTGCCGTGGATTCTCTTGATGGCTGCTGCCATGTCTGAGAGGACCTCGGAGACGTCGCTTGAGGCCATTGAGCCGAATGCGCCGCCCTTTGCCTTTGCCTGATTGATCTGGCCAGAACCTGAACCGTATGAGCCGGTGATGGAGTCTAGCCTGAGCTGTGTACGTGCCATTGTCTTTGTCCTTTTGTCTTGAGTTTTTGCCTTTGGTCACCATGACCTTGGGCCACCTGGACTGGACCGTGGTCCAAAGAAGTTCCGTCGTCCGGGCTCGTAGCCCTTAGCGGTTTCCTACTCGACTTGGACTAGACTTTTTACTGGGCTCATGGCCCGTAGAGCCTCCGCTTCAGCTGTCGCATTGCTGCGTCATACCTCGGAAACTCTGATCTTACATATTCCTGCTCAAGCTCATTTTCACTTTCAGAGAAACTTTCAAAAATAAATTCGAACTTTCCTCTCTCGCGCCCAACAGACAGGAGGCGCTTCCCACGCATCACAAGAAAGGCTGCTAGGGAAATGTCCGATGTGGTGAAGTTCATTGATGTTGCGTCCTGCATTTCAAAATATGCAACCCACGTAAGTCATGAAACGATTCATTAAACATGTGTGTAAGTTGCCAGACAGACATCATCTTGTTGGTAGGATGTCCCCGTGATCTCAAGGTTATTACCAGCAAGAGTGTAATCTTTTGTACCACCTGCAGTGAGGAGCTGGCCGTTGTAGAAGAGCATCAGTGAGTTTGGAGGATCGGGTTCGTGCTCAAGAACACCCTGCGTGATGCCATCTGTCACGGTTAGCTGCACACTCTCATTGAACTTATATGACTTGGCATCTGTTGCATAACGATACATTGCAAAGATGACATCATCAGGCAGGGGCATGACATCCGGATTGAATGTGATGACCCTTCCGTTAAGGACAAAATCGTGTGATTCTCCAACCTTGAGCAACTGTCCATTGTGAAACAATAGGAGTGATGATGAGGGACTTGGAACGTTTGCAAGTTCAAACTCCCTGTTGACCCCATCTATCACACCAACAGGAACTTCATTTAGGACAATCTGCCCATTCACGGCAGTGCCTGATCCACTACCACCACCTGTGGCACGAAGAATGTTGATGTCCTGCGCGATACTAGAGCTTATTGTGAGGATTGATGCCTGAGTCGTAGAAACTGCAAGACTGAGACCGCTAATATCAGTTGCAACTGAGCCCGACAAGCTTGTTATAGAGTTCAATATGCTGCTGAACTGTGACTCATTGAGGACGGATATTGCTTCTAGCTCACTTACTCTTGTCGAAAAAGATGACGACACAGAGCTGAACGTAGTTTCAAACGTCGAAAAGTCCAACCTCAGATTGTTATAGTCGAGAGCAATTGATGACGATAGGTTTGACAAAGACGATGAAACGCTATGAATGCTCGACGAAAGTGTCAGAATACTTTGAGCAAACGATCCTGACGTTGAGTAGTAGCTTGAACTCACGCTATTGAATCTTGCCGTTATCTGACTATCGTAGGTTTTTAGTGACCTGATGTCAGACGCTATTGATGAAGAGGCACTAGTCAAGGCCTGCGAGTTTAGTTCAATACTTGACGCAAGTGATTCAGAAACACTAAACAATGAAGCGTTCAGGTTTGCAATAGCATCATTGGTGTTTGTGGTAAGCGCCTGTATGTTGGCAGCAAAAGCGCCAGATGCAATTTCAAGTACAGTTACTCTTCCCGAGAGAGATGATGAGAGAGCAGACTGCTGGGAAGAAAAGGATGAGGATGCAATCTCTAGCCTTGCAACTCTCGTTGCAAGAGATGATGAGAGTGAACTTATTGTGCTAGTGATTGACGATGATAACGTTTGCCTTGCAGTCGCCTCGGTGTTGATCATGGTTGTCAAGGTGTTGACGTTTGTCGTCAGGGCATTTGACAGAGTAGACCTTAAGGCAATCTCATTATTGAGACTCGTCTGTAGGTTTGATATGCTTACATTCTGAGCACTTTCTGCAGCTGCGACGGAAGCTACTGTAGACTCTACACTCGTAAGTCTAGCATCATAAGTTCCAACATTAGCGTTGAGGGCATTGAACTGATTTGTAATCGTAGTGAAGCCGCTTGAGACGTCATCAAACTCATCGGATATCGAACTCCACCCTGCCTGTATTGTAGAGAACTGAGACTCAACAGAGTCCATCCTCGCCTCAACAGACTCAGCAATGGCAAGTATCTCGGATACGTCTCTGCCTTCTGTCGTGTCTATCGTGACTGAGCCATCTTCGTTGAGGACTACGGATGTATTCAAGCCCTCACGAATGGAACAGGTGCCATCAGGGAACTTATAGACCCCTGTGGCACCTCCCGTTACGCTTAGTTCACCGTTGACAGTGAGGTCTGCCTCATCTCCAACGACACCGATGTATGTGTCATGCGCAGTGAAGACCGTCTGAACTTCAGACGACAACTTCTTCCTGATCGTCAGGAATCCTTCACTGTTGAGTACTTTACGCTCTACTGGAGCGCTGATGGGTGCTTTTGCCACATCCCTAAGTATTCAGGTTCAGTAGCCCTCTTGAATACGACGCAGGATCTTGTTGTGCTTTGATCGATAAGCTTTCACAAACTCATCGGCATCAATTCCAAGTAGCACAAGAACTGATAGAAAGTAGTTCATCGCGTCTACAGTCTCTTCAAGGAACGCATTACGATCAAAGTCAGGAAGGTCCGTCTGCCTGTGTGGCTTTGAGTTCTTCAGATGCTGGATCGCCTCGAACATTTCCTCAACACCACGTAGAGCAACGTCCTTAATCATGACCTGGTTTGACTTTATTGTTGGGTCAACAGGCCACTCACAGTACGTGCCTGGCACATTCTCACGCAAAGCAAGCATAAACTGCTCACGCAGTTCAAACATCTCTTCGAGCTTATCGATTTCCGAGCTCATTTGCGGTCTCCAGCATGCGATTAATGCTATCGTCAAGACCCTTTAGGAAATCCTGATCGGGATCGATTACATCTCCATTCAAGGTGAAACGCATGAGACGAAGATTGTCGGTCACGTCCGTTCCAGTCAAGATGGCCATCTGGATGAGCTTTGCAATTGAGGCAATTGAATTGTCAGAAAGTCGCATGTCTTCTCCTTCTTGAATAGTAACCCGTGAATATCCGTGTTTATAGCTGGACTCGTGGAACCCACCATGTAGTCCTGCCATCCTTCGTCTCCTGACAGACGACCTCCTCACCGTTCGGATCAGTCTTCCGACCATAGACCAACATTGAGTGCTTGCCCTCCTCACCGTCGAACCCCTTGTAAGTGAGGATTGTTGAACCGCCGCTGAGGTAGGCAGTTCGGATGACATCACTCACGGATTCACTAAGAAGCGTGAGCTGTTCATCTGTTGAATCCCCCACCTTTCGCCAGGGGCTCAGCTTTGCCAACCAAAGCGAGTCAGCCTTCAGGTAGTTCCCCACACCGGAGACAACACCCTGATTCATAAGAACCTCTGCCAGGGTTGCGTCAGGATGTTTGCGAAGCCTCTCAATAAAGAGACTGGGCTTCACATTCTCGTTGAGCATGTCGGGACCAAGGGATGCCAGCTTCAACTTCAAGTCCTTTCGATTGCAGAACTTCACAGTGCCAAAGTTGCGAGGATCATTAAAGTAGAGTTCACCCACAGATGTCTCAAACTTCACCCTTGCATGTCGGGGAACATTGGACCATGCTCCGGACATTCCGAGAGTGTTGAAGATAACAACATCCGTGTTCTTGAACGTCCAATAGATGAACTTGCCCTTGCAACCGACACTCTCTACAGTGAGAGGAAACTGAGTCTTTGCGAGACCTTCGATGGGCTTCTTCGTGTAGCGTCCTGATAGTGGGGTGACTGCGAAGAGCTGGTCATCCTCGCTGAGGAAACTATTGATAGAACGGACAAAGTTTGTGACTTCTGGACCTTCCGGGATGTTACACCTCCTTTATGATAGAAGGTAAACACCGCAGTGCTATTTTACAACCTAGAATGGTGCCCGATGTCTTGTGTGAACAATGATCTCGTCAATGACAGACGATGTCTCATCGCAGTCCTTCACATGGAAAGCCCTACCGAAAGCGTTAAGCTTCTCGTACAGCTCAAAGTCATTGCCATCTGGTAAGCATCTGTCACCGACAAACCAAACGGGTTCGCTTGTGAAGTGATTGAGGACATAAGTCTTGTCCCAACCGACGGGATAAATGTCGAATGATGTCGATCCTCCGAGCTTAGCCACAAGTTGCGTACTAAGGGGCATTAGCCTGAGCTTTAGGAGAGCAAGGACTCCTGCTCTGAAGTTGTTTCGTTCATCAAAGCTCTCGAACCATGTTCGGCTTGAGACCCCGGCCTCCCTTCCAATTGGGCACCAGTTTACCATTGAACTTCTTGATGAGACAAAGTTTCCTGTGATGGGACAATCACTAATGCTTTCAAGGAACTCACCTTGAAGCTTGTTGAGGGTTATGTGCAGGTCCCTCCATTCAATTCCCATGTGGTTCATCATTGACTTTGGTGTGACCTGTGACCGCCAACTGCCACAATCAAGAAGCCAGTGCTCCGTTCCATTACATGGGAAAGCCTCGACACCGTGCTCGAATGCCGTTACGTCAACCTGCTCCTTGATGTAGTCAAGGGTAGATCCTGTAACGATACCAACCCTTGCAAAGGCAGAGAGCTCAATGAGCTTCTCAAGGTTCTTTGCGGTAATGCCCCGCCTTGGGGGTGTCAATGTTCCGTCTAAATCGAACAGTGCTACTTCTCTCATCAGTATCCGAATGCCTCAATTGTGTGCTTGAATGGTCTTCCTTCGATGTTGTTCACAAGGTCCAGCATCTTCTGTGCAAGATCACGGACTTCCTTTTGTGCGTCTGGTTTCATGCGAAGTCCAAGAAAGTGATTGAAAGATCGCCAGTTGAACATGACGTCCATTGTAATCTGATTCCCATAGGGCAGGTAGAACCTGGCAGATTCTTTGGCACGCTTGCGATCCATTCCGCCATCGACAAGTCGCTGAAGTGTCTCGTGGTAACGCATGAGTGCGTCCTCCATGAAAGCAACATACTTTGCCTTCTCTGTGAGGGACCAGTCACTTGGCACCACATACTTGTCACCCTTCAATTCCTTGTATCTCGCAGACTCACCGTTGATGGAGACTCCGATGCGATGCTTTAGAAGATGAATGTGCGTTGCAGTATCGACCGTTACAAGGAAGTGCAGAGAACTCTTTTCGAATGGAGTCTCGTGTCCGTTCTCAGCTAGCATTCTCAGAAGGGAAGGAATTCTCATTGCCTTCTCCTTCGTTAGGTCCCGGCTCGTGCTTGTCCATGCCGAGAGGGCGTGGGCCTCGTCTCCACCATACCAGCCCACTAATTCTACCGTGTTGTCCTGACAGGGCATTTCTGATCCTGTGTCTAGCATGTTTGTCCCAAACTATCTCGAAACCCCACTGGAGGATTGTGAGTGTGGAACCTGTCAAAAGAACTATACCTGCAGATTCAGCAACGTTACTTGTGAAGAAGAACGCTACAGCAAAGCTGTAGCACATGGAGAACAACCTCCATGCTACAACCTTGCTTAGCAGTTCTATCTTTGCAGGCTTCACTTAGTCCAGAATGTAGTTGAGGTCGATCTTGCAGGTGAGAGTTGGGATACGAAGCTCATTCGCAAGGTTGTGACCCTTTGCATCGTTGGCATCCAAGTACCAGTCGGCATGTCCACGCTCATGAACCATCTTCAGGAAGTAGTCCGAGGGCTTGCCACAGTTACGGGCCATCATCTCGTAGACCTTCTTGTTGAGGCGCTCGACCTCCTTCGCGTCGGACTTGATCTCTTCCACCTTACCCCAGGCTCCACTGGAGACGTCGTGGATCATGAGGGTGGCGTCCGGGTCCATGTAGCGCTTACCCTCGGCTCCGAAGCTGAAGAGAATTGCTCCACAGCTCATAGCCTTGCCCTCGATGATGGTTGCCACCGGGACCCGTGAGGCCTTGATCGCTGCGATCATTGCCATGAGAGAGTAAACCTGACCACCGTATGAGTCGATGACGATGGGAATCACAGTCTGGCCAGTGTTCTGTGCACGGCTCATTGCATCCGTGAACTCCTTGGCCGACTCCTCGTCGAACTTGTTGACACGGATGATGATTGGATCGACCCGGAGCTCGACCGCCTTGATGTGATGAGAAACGTCTGCGATGAAGTTCATTGCATACTCCGGTTGTGTTAGATTGCGAATTGCCTTTTCGAACTCTTCTTCTTCACTTGCACTTGGAGAAGCCACACGCCTTACAGGAGAGACAGCCTTCCTGGTAGACGAGCTCGGAATTACCACACTCAGGGCATCCCTTTTCGGTTGACTTTGTACCATCCTTGATGTACCCCTTGAGAACTCTTGCGATTACCCTGGCGAATGAGAACATGTCACTGTTCTTGTCCTTCTGTAGTTGCTCTACGACGTAGTGGAGAGGGACCTCGTGACGAAGTGCAAGAGATACTGTCCTCGAGAAGGCTCCTTGTGTCGGGTTGTCGAAGAGGTTGACGACGTCCTTGAAGACGAGGTTCTCATCGTCACCGACCGGAACGAGGAGGTTATATGTTGCAACTCCATCACGCTTACCATTTTTAACCAACATACCCGACTTGTATCGCTTGGGAATCTCAATGTTCTCAGGAATTCCGCAGAACACCTCATAGGGCTTTCCTTCATTGAGACCGACAAGGACGAGCCAGGAATCGGTGTTTTCGCCGTTGCGGACGTTGGCACGATGTATGTCACAGTGAAGAGACTTGGGGCGCTTTGGTGTAAGACGACCATCGTCTGCCTTCTTCTCCTTCTTCGGCTCATCGTTGGAGACAAGTACACCTGTCCTGCATCCGTCACGGTAGACTGTGAATCCCTTGCAACCCGTCTTCCAGGCCTTTAGGTAGACGTTGTTGACCGTCTCCTTGGTGGCCGAGTTGGGAAGGTTGCAGGTCTTGGAGATGGAGTGGTCGATCCAGTGCTGTGCTGCAGCTTGAATGTCTACGCTCTTCTCCCAGTCGATGTCGTTGGCTGTGCCACCCCAGTATGGGCTCTCCTGCGGGTCCGTCTTTCCGGTGACGTCCATCCACTTCTTGAACCAGTGATGATAGACCGTGTACTCCTGCCACTTGTCTCCCATCGGATCCACGAAGTCGACCCTGGAGGTGAGGTCACCCTGTGTGATCTTACGACGACGCTTGTAGGAGAGGAGAAAGGCAGGTTCGATGCCGGATGTCGTGCGAGTGAGACATGAAACAGAACCGACCGGTGCAGTTGTAGTGAGTGCGATATTTCGGCGTCCAGTGTTCTTCCACATGTCATGGTATGGACCATTGCATGCGCTGATCACCTTCTTCAGGTATGTGTGGTTCTTCTCCTTCTCGAAGTCAAAGACAGGGAAGGCACCACGCTCCTTGGCCATAATGAGTGATGAACGGTGAGCACCCACAGCAAGAGCCTTGTAGATCTCCTCAGTCACAGTGACAGAGCAGTCACTTCCATACTTGATGTTCATTGCAGCCAGGGAATCACCAAGACCTGTGACACCAAGGCCAGTCCTTCGACCATTGAGGCCTGCAGAGCGAATCTTGTTCCACAGGTCCTTCTCAATTCTCTTGACTTGGAACGGTTGTGGGTCCCTATCAATCTTCTCAAGAATACGATCAACACACTCTACCTCAAGATCGACAAGATCATCCATCAGGCGCTGGGCCTTCATGACCACATCGTTGAATCGACCGAAGTCGAATGTTGAATTGTCGCTGAAGGGGTTGTTGACGAATGAGGTGAGATTGACAACCATCAGTCGGCAGGAGTCGTACGGGCTTAGTGGAATCTCACCGCAGGGATTCGTGGAGATCGTCTTGTAGCCGACGTCACGGTAGCAGTCTACGATTCCCTCACGGGTAATCGTGTCCCAGAAGAGAGCACCGGGCTCAGCCGAAGACCACGCAGCGTCCACGAACTTCTCCCAGATCTGTCTTGCATCGACCATCTTGACGATCTCAGCGTCCTCAGGATGGGCCTCGACTGGCCAGCGAAGACAGAATCCGGTGTTGCCTTCCACTGCCTGCATGAACTCGTCCGTGAAGCGGATGGAGATGTTGGCACCTGTCACCTTCTTCAGGTCTCGCTTGATATCGATGAACGACTCAATCTCCGGATGGCGACAGTCAATGGTGAGCATGAGAGCTCCACGACGTCCACCCTGGGCGACCTCACGGGTAGAGTTGGAGAACCTCTCCATGAAGACGCCGATACCGTCGGTAGTTCGGGCAGCGTTTGTGGTTGGCTGACCCCTGGGGCGAATTGTGGAGACGTCGAATCCGACTCCACCACGTCTCTTCATGATCTGAACCTGTTCCTGGTCGGTGAAGAGGATGCCACCATAGGAGTCATGAGGCTGTTCCACAACGAAACAGTTTGACAGACTCTGCAGCTGGTAGTAGTTTCCTATGCCAGACATCGGAGAACCCTGAGGGACGACATCCTTGAAGTCCTTCAGAAGCTCATAGATCTCATCTTCACCCATCGGATTGGGATACTTCGCCTCAATACGAGCGAACTCCCTTGCAAGACGACGATGCATCTGGTTGGGATTGGTCTCTAGCAGGTCATCGTTCGAATCGCGAAGAGCGTACTTCCAGAAAACATCAGGGGCTAGTTCATCGCCCTCAAAGTATGCGCTAAGCTCTCTTTGAATCTGCTCTTTTGAAATCATAGCGTGAAATCTCCGTCCTTGATTTGTCTTTCTGTTATTCTAACCAACTTCATGGAATGTTTCCCAAACCACTCATTCTGCTCTTCATCTGTGAGTTTTTTGCGAAGTATGATTTTATCACGAGGGATTACAGAGCAAAGCAGCTCCTCCTTTGTCCTACCAATCCCATGCCAATACACGCCGTCAACCTGGATGTAAGTGTCTGTCGTCTTCACGTAGAAGTCAATCGGCCATTGCTTCACAACGGTCTGCCTTGACACATTGTCACTTCCATACTTTTCGCAAAGCATTTGATACACGACTTCTTCAGGCTTGGAACTTTTGTATGTTCCGTTACGCTTCATGGATTCGTGTCTCTTAATTGCAGCAGACACAAAGTCTGTCCTTTGGACTACTTCCTTGATGTCCATTGCGCACTTCACATTTTCGCCATAGCGTTCCATGAATGAAGCTCGAGACTTATCGCGAACTTCCTGTGACATCATCGGCCACGGAACACCAAGTTTCTCAATGTTAGAAGCTGCTCTTCTCTCTTTTATCTCATCGCCACGCTCTGAGAATGTTTTCTTTGCAGAACTTGACTTCTTCTCTCTAACGCTTTGAGCTTGGGATGGGTTGGCGACTCCGTACTTTTTGATGCAAGTTTGAGTCATCTTCTCCCTAACCTCGGGAACAGAAAGTTGGTGTGTCACACCATACTTCTCGATGCATCTCTCTCTGTTCCGCTCCCAGAGAAGACCATTTCTCTTTTGAGCTTCCCTCATACAGATCTTACAGCAAAAATGAAACTCAAGACCGAAGGTTCTCTTAGCTCCCTTAAACTCTTTTGAGCACACGTCACACGAGAACATGCGATTTATTTCATCGATAATCATGCATCTACGTATGTAGCAAGATGATGAATACGATCAAAACAAGTCACTTAGCTCCCATAACTTGGTTCCACTTATCGCGTAACACTTTCTTACGATCACTCTCATCCTGCTCGATACTCTCTTGAAGGGTGAGACTGTTCTCATCAAGAATCTGTATCTTAGATCGAGATGTGTCGATGTGTACTGGGAAGAGAATTCCGTCGCGGCCTGCTCGATTCTTTGCAACAAAGAGTCGGCCTGCACCTGTTGCCTTCTCAGTCGGCTTTCGTGAGATTGAAAGGACCACATCGGCAACCATTGCCTTGCCATAGGACTCACTCATATTCTCAAGGCCAACGACATCAGCTGCAGAGGCATCTCGATTTGCCTGTGATGCAGTCCATACAGGAATGCTACGTTCCATTGCAAGGTTTCGCAGGTCCTCATAGATGAGCTTCAACTCCATTCGAAGGGCATCATATTCTCGGCTTGAACGCATGATGTCAGCGTAGTCAATGACGATGACATTCGGAACGAATCCTCGAAGTGCAAGCTTCTCAAGGTGATTACGAATTGTCGCTACCGAACAGCTTCCAGTCGGATACTCCTTGATGATGAGCTTCCCAAGCTCCATCTCCTTGTACTTGTCTAAGACTTCCTGCTTGGAGTCCTGAATCTCACTGGAGGGAATGTTCGTTAGGTTGGAATCGTACCGAATGCCGACGGCAGTTTCTGTGAGCTCAAACGTGTAGTGAAGGACGTTCTTTCCCATTCGAAGTGCATGTGCACCGATCATTACAAGGAAGTGAGACTTACCCACACCGGTTGGCGCAACAACCACGCCAAGCTCGCCCCTTCCAAGGCCACCATTGAGAACAGTCTTCTCATCAATCTGGTCAAGACCCGTTGGACATGCAAGCCGATTGATCTTTACAAACCTTGCCTCCATATCTTCAAAGAAGTCGTGTCCAACGGAAACAGGTAGACCGACTGACACAGCATTCTTCATCAGGTCAAGGACTGAATCATACTTGTCCTTTGAGATGAGCTCAACAGACTTCTCAAGCGCCTCCTTCATTGCCTGCTTTCGACAGAAGTCAAGGCTCTTCTCCTTGATGTACTCAAGGTCACCGGAGTTGGGATTGGAGCGCAGACGGCTGAGGAACTCCACCACCTGTTCTCGGAGGACGGCATTATTGTCTGCCTTGAGTTCGTCCTTGATGATGGAGACGAGGAGCTGCATTGTCGGGAAGCAGCGATACTTCTGGTGGTACTTGAAGTACTTGTCGCTGAGATACGCGAGGTAGCGCAGGTCGAAGTAATCCGGCTGCATCACCTCTGAGATCTGAGCTGCCCATTCGTGGTCGGTTAGCAACCCAGAAAAGATTCCTTCCTGGAAGTGCTTGCCATAAGACTTGAAGAGGGCCTCAGTTCCATTCTCTGACATTCTAGTTCCTGATGTTTGCGGTGATTTGTAGTATGAATCTATCAACGTCAAAAGTTTTTACACCGTGACGAATCATTAGCCTCATGAGTTCCAACTTGTTGGAACGAGGAAGCTCAATATCGAATGAGGAGTTGAGCTTTGAAATTTGATTGCCACTGAGGTTTGATACATCAAGGTGCATCAACTTCCAGTTTCTCTTTACGATATCAGCATTCTGTGTGATCTCTTTGAGAGCCTTCAGGCGATTTTTGCTTGGGTGAGCATTGGCAGCCTGCAAGACATCATCGACAGTAATGTCCCTATCTTCTGCCAGGATTGGAAAGCGCTTGACAAGGGTTGTGATGCCTACACCCTTGATTCCCTCAATTGAGTCTGAGGTGTCTCCTGCGAAACACCTTGCCACACAGACGTTCCTTGGGGGAACGCCAAATCGTTTGATGACATCCTCAACACAGACCAAACCCTTCAGTGTCGGAGACCAGATTCTTACTCTGTCACTGACTAACTGTGCATAGTCATGATCCGATGAAACGATTATAACTTTTCTGTCCCTAAGTGTGTGCCTTGCAAGGTATCCGATGATGTCGTCAGCCTCACAGTCCGTGATGTACAGTTGCCTGACTGGCACCTGTTTCAGACACGCAACAAGGAACTTCAGTTGCCAGTTGTGATTCTCCACAGTGTCAGGAATGTCACCCTCATGAAACCTGTTCAGTTTCACAGGCTTTCTCCTGCTTTTGTACTGTGGGTAGATCTGGCGTCTACGAGTTGAACCGCCACCTTCCCAAACGACTATGCACTCACTGGGAGAGTGAGCATCAACCAGTGAGCCGAGCGATTTCATGAAACCAATGGCCCCACCAACATGCTGGCCCTCGGCCATTAGTGGGTTCGCAATGAAGTTCCTGACGAATAGGTTGAAGCCGTCTACGACAAGTACGGGACCTTCACCTGACATTGATTACTCCGGAGACACCATGCCATCATCGGACAGGAGGTCTGAGACTGCCTTCACCTCCTCATAGGACTCGGTGTCGATGTCAACAGCGGCGGGGTTTGCCGCCAGTCGAACCATCGCCTTCTCAAGAAGTCCATCGACCCAAGGCTTGTACTCAGGTGTGTTCATAACCTCACCGAAGTCAGCCTTGTAGAACTTCTTCTCGATGATGTTGACATTCTGCTCGTTGGTGACTCGCAGCACCTTCCAGGAGCCTGAACCCTCGATCACTACCTGGTGCTCTTCCACCATGTCAGGCCCATGGTCACGGAGGATGTCAAAGAGCTCCTCATGCTCCTCGATTCCCTGGCCGAAGATGATTCGGAAGTTTGCCGATCGGAATGGCTTCGCCACCTTGTTCTTGATTGTCTTGGCCGAGACGTGGATGCCGAGAACCTCATCGTTGGCACCCTTGATCTGCTGGCCTGCACCAAGCTTGATGCGAACTGACGAGTGGAACGGAATGGCATTGCCACCCGGCACCGCTGTCGGATCACCGTACATCACACCGATCTTGGTTCGAATCTGGTTGAGGCAGACGAAGAGGACGCTCTGGTCACCAATGACACCTGTGATCTTACGCATTCCCTTGGAAAGGACTCGTGCTTGGAGGCCGATCGTGTCCTTGTCATAGTTGCCTTCAAGCTCTGCCTTTGGTGAGGAGGCTGCAACCGAGTCCCAGATGATTGTGATCGGCACATCCTTGCTCAGAGCCTTTGCCTTCAGGATGGTCTTCTCAGCGATATCGAAGACCTCCTCTGTGCAGTGTGTGTCCACATAGACGAAACGCTTGCCAATGTCAACCCCAAGTGCCTGAAGGTTCTCGGGGTTCGTAGCGTTCTCAGTGTCGATGTAGACGGCAATCCCACCCATCTTCTGGGTAGAACGACAGATCTGGGCTGCGAGATGTGACTTGCCAATGGACGGTGGGCCGAACACCTCCACAATTCGACCCTCAGGAAGGCCACCATTCCGACGGTTTGCAATGATGTAGTCGAGACCCTTTGAGCCCGTCGAGATCCAGCGCTTCACATGAGTAGGTGAAGTCTCTGATGCAAGGTTGTATGCCACACGGTGACCGAGGTCACGGTTCAATGAATTGATGAGGTCAGAAGTAAAGTCCTCATTGACGCTGCTAATACCGTCCGTCGAATCAATGCTTACACGCTTCTTTGCCACTTTTCCTCCTGTGCAATAGTAGCCTTCATGCCAAGATGTTTAAAGAACAATGGCCGGCCACAAGGACCGGCCACAGCCTCATACGAGGCTACTCAAGGTCTGCGAAGGCATCCTCAAGGTCGTCCATCGACTTCTTGGTGGAGGAACCATTCGTCTTCTTGAAGGACTTCAGGTCATCCTCATCGTCAGTCGTCTTTCCACCACGAAGAGTTCCAACGGACTCGGTCTTCACGTCAGGCTCACTGCTACCACCACGAAGCCAGTCATTCACTCGCTTCTCAATGTCATCTGCAGGGAGAACCTCCTCGTAGTCATCAATCTTTGGAACCGAAGAGAGCCAGGACTTCACCTGTGCGGCATCCTTTGAAAGGGGCGACGGATTCGCACGAGGCTGGATCTTGGTGTCTGCGTACTGCTTGCCTGGCGTCTTGGTCACGGAGACCTTGATGTCACGACCGCTCTCAACGTCCGTGATGTCACCGTAGTCCTCGTCCAGCATGAGGCGGAGGAGGTCCTGGTAGATCATCTTGCCGAAGGCCCAGAGGCGTACGCCCTTGTCCTCCTCACCACGAACCACGACTGCAGCATAGGTGCGCATCTTCGGGTAGAGCTTCTTGGCCAGCTCACGGCTAGCATCGGAACCGTCCTCACGGAGCTTGTTGATGAGGTCCTGGATCGGATCCTTCTTCCCGAACTGGTGGGGAGCCAGGATCGCACCGGCCTTGTCACCACCGATGCCGTAGTAGTACCAGCGATCAACGAACGGCTGGCCGTCATTGTTGGGGATCGCAACGATCCGGACATTGTAGTCCTTACCCTCTTCCGGGCGCCACATGATGGTGGACTTCTTGTTCTGTCCGGAGAGGTTGTTCAGCTTCTTACGAAGTGCTTCAAAGTCGATTGCCATGTTTGTTCTTTCCTTGCTTATTGTTGTTTGAGTCCAGGAAGGCGTCACCCCCTTCCAAGACCTCGATGTGGGGAATCCACATAGAGATTGTAGAAACTTGTCAGTTATTGTTCAAGATGCACGACCAAGCCACTGCCTTGCCTGGGTGAGGAGGATTGCCAGGTTGGGCTCGTGCCCACCATAGAAGCGATTCTCCTCACGGTGAAGTCCACTCGACAGCATGATCGTCGTCCACTCATCGTAGTCCAGCTGGACACCGAACGATTGGAGTAGGAACAGGCTTCGATGGGCCACCGGCATCTTTGCGATTTTGTCGTGGTATGTGTACATATTCCCACGCTCGATGTGCCAGTTGGACTTTTGCTCCACGAGGTAGGGCGTAGCCAGGTCACCGACCATTCCAACATTGTGGAATAGGCCGACAAGTATGAGTGACTCAGTTGGGACTGTGACCTCAAGAGACTTGGAAAGCTGCGACATTCGACGTGTGACATCAAGCGTGGTCTCAACTAGACCACCAGGACCGCAACCAGGATTATGCACATCGGTGGATGCAGAACAGGTTATGATCCGCTCGCCAAGTGAAGTGACAAGCTCATTCACACCTGGCCTCATCACCTTTGACGCCAACTTTGTGTACTTGCCCCACAGGGATTCGAGGTCACGATCTTGCAATTTTGCATCCATAATCAAACCATTGCCTGCACAACTGCAGACCAGGTCTTTGGAAAGTTATTCTTGTTGATGCGGGGAGTGTGCCTCACACCCTTCATTGCACTGGACTCGAGGTTTCCTGCCTGGTAGAACCCTGCAACCTGCCATAGGTCGGCACCCCATGCAACGATGACGACCTTTCCCTGTCTGTGCGCCTCTCTTGCAAGGGGCACACACACATCATACGACACAGAACTCATACAGGAAGGAGTCCAAGAGGCAGACCCCCAGGGGGAAAGGTCAAGAGTGCAACCACGCTGTGAGATACGCTTCCAAGCTTCTTGTGGTGCCATTCCCATTCCCACAAGCTCCTTGTGGATATCCTTCCAGACGATACCGGCATGCCAGTTGCACTGTTCACGACCGCCTGCGGTATTCCATGCGGAAAGAGCCTTTCCTCTGGTGGGCTTCCTCCCACGCAATGGCTGGAAGTTTGGTCGAAGGCCTGCATTGGGGAATGCAGGATCAAACTTGCCAATGGCCATCTCCTCCATGTAGCGACGAGTCAGCGAATCGTTCAGCGGACCATTCTGAAGGTTGGAGTTCGGTCCAAATGCAGGATTCTTCAGAAGGATGATGACGCTTGCATTCCATGGATCGCCTGCCCATGCGGACGGGATAGCAGGTCCTGCACTTGTCTGGAGGAGGACTTGCTTGTCAGGCTTTGCACTGGAATTCCAGGCAGCGAAACGTTGCCTATCATCCTGCGTGAACCAGTCAGCATTCAGGCCAATTTGACGACCGGACCAGGGATTCTGTACCATTTTGCCTCCTGATTGATTGTAATGGAGGCACCAAGGTGTTCATTTGAATCCGCGAATTATTCCGTACTGACCCTTTATCTGCTTTCCCGTAGCGTACTCCATCTCAATCTTACCACCCTTCCAGCATGCTATACACAGAGTTTTAGTGTATATTGCAAGCCTACCAACTGGTATTAGAGCCCTAGTCGTCCCCTCTTCAACGATCTCAATCATTTTCGGATAGACGTGTATCTCGTTACCAACAACCTCAAACTTGTCTACGGTGGCCCCTATCGCCCTGTCAGAGTTTCGAAGGAACTTTAGGATACTTACCGCTTTTTCAATGTTTGTACTACCAGTTGGAATGAAGTTTGTCAGGCCAAACGCTGTCAACACTTCTTTAGGTCGTTCAGCGGCTCTACCACTCAGTGCCGTCGCGGCCCTGGAGGCACGGCCAGTCACAGTTTCCTTGCCCTTTTCCTCGGACAGGTAAGCCCTGATTTGCTCTCTTATGAACTCTACATCATCCATGTTCCTAACTATTGTCCTCATCGATCATCTTGACTGTGAGATAAAACTTACCAAGAGGTTCAATATCAATCTCAAGGCCGGTCTTTCCAAGGTTCTGCAGCAGGTCTCTCTCAGCATCGACCACAATCGCATCATGAATGATGAAGAGCGGCACCATCTCACGATAAGTGTCACACAGTTTTCCAAACCCCTTCAAGGCAACGTCCACAGCGGTCGACTGGACGAAGTGCGGAAGTCTCAGGCGTTCATCTCCTGAACTCAGCGGTCGTCCATATAGGTTACCATATGTCTCGCCTCCCAAGTGTCTCCGATGAATCTCGGGTAACCCGAAGAACCTCGATATGACCGACTGTGGTATTGATGTCTCACCCCGTTGGCCGTACAGTGCAGAGATTGTCGCAACCTTCAGCTGGGCCCTGGTGTGCTGTGAACCAAGCTCACTTCTCATTGCCTCGTAGATATCGAATGGTGCCTCACCACGAGTGAGAAGCAGTGCAGTCCTCGGTTCAAGGGAAACGAAATCGATGATTCCAATGGCACCCTTCTTGAACCTAGAGCGAAGTATGTTTCTATGCTCCTTGTTGAGGTTGAGAATCTTCGGCCCAGACCTGACTGTCAAACGTCCTGTGGTTGTTGCATGAGAGTACCGAACTTTCTTTGTGAATCCATCCGCAGTTGGCATGAAGGATTC
>Ga0315905_10001612_pt1 | contig 24094 bp, 23 predicted proteins | sample LakEriMetagenome_5_FD_203522 | JGI IMG/M metagenome (GOLD analysis project Ga0315905, IMG submission 203522) | Freshwater fungal communities from buoy surface, Lake Erie, Ohio, United States - Buoy 4 MA121 | ecosystem: Environmental > Aquatic > Freshwater > Lake | place: USA: Lake Erie, Ohio...
GTTTTTCGTGAGCAATTATTCGCTCAATTATTTCGGGCGTGATTGGCTCAACATAGGTTGCATCTGCAAACTCTGGGTCGGTCATAATTGTTGCTGGGTTTGAGTTAATCAGAATTACTCGTATACCTTCAGCACGAAGGACTCGACAAGCTTGTGTTCCGGAGTAATCGAATTCGCATGCTTGTCCAATAACAATTGGACCACTTCCAATTACTAAAACACTTTTAATTGTTGTATCAGGACCCATTAGGCATGAACCTTCTTTGACATCAGGTCAATGAATCGATCGAATAAATATGAAGCATCATGTGGACCAGCTGCAGCCTCCGGATGGTATTGAACAGAAAAAGCTGGTCTCTCTAGCAGTTGAAGTCCCTCGACTACCCCATCATTAAGACAGAGATGTGTAACTTCACCCCGACCAAATACTGTTGAGAACTCTGCATCCGTTGGCGCTTTCACAGCGAAACCGTGATTATGGGCTGTGATTTCTACCTTCCCGGTGTTCTTATCAATCACCGGCTGATTGATTCCTCGGTGACCAAACTGCAACTTGTAGGTTTCAAAACCTAAGGCACGACCAAGAATCTGATGGCCGAAACAAATTCCAAAAATCGGCACTTCTGCAATTAATAACTCACGCACCACTTCAATTACATCTGTCATAGTTGAAGGATCACCAGGACCGTTTGATAGAAAGACACCATCTGGCTTGATGGCCATGATTTCTGCTACCGAAGAATCAAATGGCATCACATGGACTTCAACACCGCGTTCGGCGAGGGCGCGAGGGGTTGCCCCCTTTATGCCGAGATCAAGTGCTGCAACGGTGAACCTCTTTTTCCCAATTGCTGGAATAACGACCGTGTGTGGGGTTGAAACATCTCGAACCAAATAGGCACCTGCCATAGCCTCGATTTTGCGAACCTCAACTACCATCTCTTCACGAGAAAGATCTAAACCAGAAAATATTCCGACCCGCATAGCTCCACGATCACGTAAGTGTCGAGTAATAGCGCGGGTGTCAACGCCTTGAATCCCGACTATGCCCTGAGCAATCAATTCAGCTTCTAAATCGATGTGTGCACGCCAGTTAGATGTAACCGATGATGGATTTCGAACAACAAATCCAGCTACCCAAATTCTTGCCGATTCATTATCTTCTTCATTTACTCCAGTATTACCAATGTGAGGTGCTGTCATGACGACCACCTGCTTGTGATACGAGGGATCTGTCAAAGTTTCTTGATAACCAGTCATTCCAGTTTGAAAAACAGCTTCACCAAATGTTTTGCCAGTTGCAGCCCATGAAGAACCTTCGAAGATTCGACCATCATCGAGGACAAGATATGCGCTAGTCATTACTTGCCTCCTATCGATGTAATCGTGCCATTGCTATACGTTGCTGCGCCCTTGAAGAAGGTATGTGTAATTACACCGGGTAGTTCGTGGCCATGGTATGGAGTATTAGATGACTTTGACAGAACTAAATCGCGGTCTACGGTCCATTTCTGCGTTGGATTAATCACAACAAGATTGGCTACAGAACCCACAACTAGGGGTTGGCCTTGCTTTTCATATCCTCCGATTCGGGCAGGCGCAATCGACATACGATCGGCAACCTGACTCCAATTCATCAAACCACTATCAATCATGGTTTTTTGGACGATCGAAAGCGCTGTTTCCAGGCCTAACATTCCAAAAGCTGCTTCCTGCCATTCACATTCTTTAGATTCTGTTGGATGTGGAGCATGGTCTGTTGCAACAATATCAATCGTTCCATCTGCTAATGCTTCACGCAGTGCATGCACATCAGTCTCGGTTCGCAACGGTGGGTTTACTTTGTACACCGGATCATAGGAACTTGCGAGATCATCTGTTAGTAGAAGGTGATGCGGCGTTACCTCTGCCGTCACATCGATTCCTCGGGCCTTAGCCCAGCGAATAATCTCAACACCACCTGCTGTTGTCAGGTGACATATATGTAATCGGGATTTCACATGGTCGGCAAGCAATACATCTCTAGCGATGATCGCCTCTTCTGCGACTGCAGGCCAACCTTTCAACCCTAGACGGGCGGAGATTTCTCCCTCATTCATCTGAGATCCGATAGTCATCCGAGGATCTTGTGCATGTTGTGCAATGACTCCCCCGAATTTCTTAATGTATTCAAGGGCTCTTCGCATTACCAAAGGATCTGAAACGCAATTACCATCATCACTGAACACACGAACACGAGCAACTGAATCTGCCATGGCCCCGATTTCAGATAACGCTTCGCCTTTCAATCCTTGAGTGACCGCTCCTATGGGGAACACATCTAACAAACCTGCTTCTTGGCCTAATCGATAAACCTGTTCTACAACACCAGCTGTATCTGCAACCGGTGAAGTATTTGCCATTGCCGACACTGCCGTAAAACCACCTTTAACACCTGCGCGACTTCCACTCAGAACAGTTTCGGCGTCTTCTCGTCCTGGTTCACGCAAATGCGTATGAAGATCGACAAGACCAGGCAAGACAACACAATCTTTTGCATCAATTACGTTTTTAGCATCTCCTTTAAACCCTGTATCAACTGATGCAATGACCCCATGGGAGATAGCAATGTCAGCTTTCTTGCCATCAGGAAGCGAGGCTCCCGTGATCAAATAATCTGCTGTGGTCATCTAGTTGCTCCCCACTTCTAAGGCTCCACCCGCAAGCAAGACATACAAAATCGCCATCCGCACACTGACACCATTGGTTACTTGTTCTGTGATAACAGATCGCGCGCTATCAGCAACCTCTGCAGTTATTTCCAGTCCACGGTTCATGGGTCCTGGGTGCATAACTATTGCGCCCGATTTCATGCTTGCCATTCTTTCACCATTGAGACCGAAGTACCGTGAATACTCTCTTGCATTTGGGAAAAATAGATCAGACATTCTTTCTTGCTGTACGCGTAGCATCATCACAACATCAACATGCGGAATCACCGAATCAAATTCGTAAGAAACAGTTGCTGGCCAGTTCTGAATTCCAACAGGAAGTAAGGTAGGTGGTGCTACTAAAGTTACCTTCGCACCCAACAGCGCTAGCAACAACACGTTGGAACGTGCAACACGCGAATGCAAGATGTCGCCCACGATTGCAACACTGAGGCCAGCTAAATCACTTGCACCCATTCCTAGATGCTTGCGAATAGTAAAAGCATCTAACAACGCCTGACTAGGATGCTCATGCGTTCCATCACCTGCATTAATAACACTTCCAGACATCCATTCCGAGTCAGCTAGTCTTTGTGCAGCACCCGAAGCTGAATGTCTGATGACGACGGCGTCTGCGCCCATAGCTTGAAGAGTCATTGCAGTGTCTTTCAGGGATTCACCTTTGCTCACACTTGAACCTTTTGCTGAAAAATTGATTACATCTGCCGAAAGTCGTTTTGCGGCTGCTTCAAAGGAGATTCGAGTGCGTGTTGAATCCTCGGCAAATAGGTTCACTATTGTTCGACCGCGCAGCGTTGGAAGCTTCTTAACAGCTCCATCACTAACGCGGGCTAACTCAGTAGCTGTATCTAGAATCGAGATGGCCTCTGATTTACTAAGGTCAGCAATTGAAAGCAGATGTCTCATAGATCTGCTCCTTCTTCAATCGTTACTTCATCTCGACCGTCGATTTCACTTAGCAGCACCCTTACTGACTGATTCTTCGCAGTGGGCAAGTTCTTTCCTATGAAATCGGCCTTTATTGGCAGTTCTCTATGGCCACGATCTACTAGCGCAGCCAACTGGACAGTGCGTGGACGCCCGATTTCTCCCAGCGCATCGAGTGCGGCTCTGATTGTTCTGCCTGAAAACAAAACATCATCGACCAGAATCACATCCCTGCCTTCGATACCTGAAGTGGGAATCTTGGTCGGCATGATCGCGCGTGGAGGACGCATTCTTAAATCATCTCTGAACAAGGTGATGTCTAAAGTACCGGTGGGCGCATCGCTACCTTCGATCGAGGTGATAATCGATGAGATGCGGGTTGCTAAGTGAGCGCCTCTTGTTGGAATACCAAGTAGAACTATGTTTGCTGAACCCTGATTCTTCTCAAGGATCTCGTGGGAAATGCGGGTCAACGCACGTGTTAGGTCTTGTGCGGACAGGGCTACGCTCATGTAAATCTCCTTTCCCACCTCTCAGGATGGGTCGTTAAAGGATGCAGAGCAGATACTAGCACTCTAGCCGTCCTCCTGTGGATATCGAAAACATGAAGTGTCGAGCACCCAATAGCGTCGGCGCTATGGAAACCATTCACGCTCAAACTCAAATAGAAACACTTCACACACGCATGCGCCTCATCCGGGAATCACGACACCTAACTCTTAATCAGGCAGCAAAACTTTCGAAGGGGAAGATTTCGGCCATCGCACTTGGTTCGTATGAAAGGGGCGATCGCTCGGTTAGTGCTCACAAATTGATAATGATCGCGAATCTCTACGAGGTACCTATTTCTGAGCTCTTTGAAGCGCAAAGAGGCTTCCTGCCAGATGAACGAATTAGCATCGACTTACGAAAAATCCTTTTAACAACAAATCCTGCTGCGCAAAAGTTGACTCAGGTTTTGAGAAACATCGCGCGGATGCGTGGGGATTGGAATGGCCAAGTTATCTCGCTCAGAGCGCAAGATGTTAATAGCTTTCAGGTTTTTACGGGGTTAACCGCCGAGGAGATCACAACGGTAATTGCAGAGTACCAATTCCCTAGATCGAAATAGTGTCCTTGATGCTGGCAATACGACCTAGAACTCCGTGGATATATTTGGAGGAATCATCACTTGCAAGTTCTTTGGCTAAATCTAAAGCCTCATCAATTGCCACACTTGTAGGAACCGCGGTCGACCACAAAATCTCATAGATACCAAGGCGCAAGATATTGCGATCTACGGCTGGCAAACGATCCATATCCCAGCCCTGTGCATAGGTCGTAATCAATTCATCTATTTTACGACGATTATCTGATACGCCGTTGACCAATTCGCGAGTGTATTCACGAATTGGACGTGCGTCAGGACCTTCCGCAGGAACATCACGAGCTTCTAAGGTTTCAACAAGATTGGTCCCACGGATATCTGTTTCATACAGCAAATCCAAAGCTTGCTTGCGCGCCTTACTTCGAGCGGACACTAGTTAGCGCGACCCTGGTATGACCCATCACGTGTGTCTACCAAAACGACTTCGTCCTGCTTGATAAATAGAGGAACCTGAATTTCTATGCCAGTTTCAACAGTTGCTGGTTTAGTTCCACCAGAAGATCGGTCACCTTGAATGCCTGGCTCTGTATAAGTGATCTTGAGAGGAACTGACGCTGCAAGCTCAATGTATAAAGGATTTCCTTCATTGACAGCCACAATCGCTTCAGTATTTTCCAACATGTACTTAGCTGCATCTCCCACAGTATCGGCGCTAATGGTCATCTGGTCATAGGTCTTAGTATCCATGAACACAAAACCATCACCCTCTTTATAAAGGTACTGCATCTCGCGCTTTTCTAGGATAGCAACATCGACCTTAACCCCAGCGTTATAAGTTCGATCAACAACTTTGCCGCTAAGAACCGACTTAAGTTTGGTGCGAACGAAAGCTGGACCTTTACCTGGCTTAACGTGTTGGAACTCAACAACTGTCCAAAGCTGACCTTCGATATCAAGTGTCATTCCATTTTTAAGATCATTTGTTGATGCCACAGCTAATCCACCCGCTCTTTATCTATTCGATTAATTAAAATGTAATTGAAGGGTAAAGGATACCCGCTTGTAAGGGGTGGTTTGTTACTTGCTCACGAGATTTTGCATAGCAATGATGGCCAAAACATAGGAATTTGGGCCAAAACCGCCAATAGTTCCATTTGCTACGCCAGAAATCACAGAGGTGTGTCTGAATTCTTCTCGAGCTAGCGGGTTAGAAAGATGTACTTCAATCAACGGAGTCTTCACTAACTCTGCAGCATCACGTATTGCGTAAGAATAATGAGTAAACGCCGCCGGGTTGATGATCACTGGCATCTTTTCATCGGCGGCTTCGTGCAGCCAACCAATTATCGTTGCTTCATCATCACTCTGACGTACATCTGCCTCAAAGCCATGCTTACTTGCTGCAATCTCGATCATCGACCTCAACTCACCGTAGTTAAGGTCTCCATAAATAGATGAGTCACGAATATCCAATCGCGAAATATTAGGTCCATTAATCACAAGTAACTTCATGAACTAATTCTCTCATAGGCCGCATCAAGTTCGATGGATGTTAAATCCTCAAGGCGAACAGTCGAACCTATGCCACTTAACGCGACAAATCTGATGGTGTTTCCACGTGCCTTTTTATCCAAAGCTAACAAGGGTGCGAGTTTTTGCCATGCTTGCCGATCAAAAGAAATGGGCAATTGATAAGTAGACAACAGTGATCTGTGCAGAGCAAGTTCATCGGTGCTAATTAAGCCACGAGCTGCCGCCAGTTCGGCTGCATACACCAACCCTATGGACACCGCTTCACCGTGCCGCAACTGATACTTAGCGTGTATTTCTATTGCATGACCAAGTGTGTGACCATAATTAAGTGCCTCGCGAGCAAAACTCTCTTTAAAGTCAGAAGAAACAACCTGTGCTTTAACGGTAACGGCTCTATGAATGAGTTCAGCGATCGCCTCTGGAGAATGTCGTAAAGACTCAATTGAATGGGCTGCGGCTAGTGTAAGAATCTTGGGATCTGCGATAAACCCACATTTGATGACCTCGGCCATACCCGCTGCAAAATCACGATCAGATAAGGTCTCCAAGAAGTTGGTATCAATTATTACTGCTGACGGTGAATGAAAAGCACCAATTAAATTCTTTCCATACTCCGAATTGATTCCCGTTTTACCCCCAACAGAGGCATCAACCATGCCGGCTAATGAGGTGGGCACACCGATCCAATCTAAACCACGCAACCATGAAGCTGCGGCAAAGCCTGCTAGATCAGTGATCGCTCCCCCACCAATACCAACGATCAAATCCGAACGTGTAAAGCCGGCAGCACCTAACCAATTCCAAACTTTGTTGAGGGTTGTAACGTGCTTAGCATCTTCTCCATCTGGCACATCAAATACATGAATCTCCGACTCTAGATCCAATAATCCCTTCATATCTGGCTTAAAACCCTCTGAAACGATTACAGCAACCCGAGTTCGCCCTACGAATAGTTGTGCAAGTTCTGCTCTCCAGTCTGATGTCAAAATCACGGAGTAGTCACGTTCAGCATTAACTAATATTGAAGTCACTGCAGTTTCGATTCGATAATGGCAATAATTTCATCCACGGTCATGTCATCAACTTTAATCGAATGCGTAGCTAATTTCTCGTAAATCGGTCGTCTCTGATCAGAAAGTGACTGCCATTGCGCGCGTGGATTGCCAAGTAGCAAAGGACGATCGCGATTGAAACCAACTCGTGGCGCAGCCTTTGCAAGAGAAACATCCAAAAAGACAATTGTTGAGTCTGATGAAGTTAACGCATCCTGTGCGGGTTGAGATATCGGTGCGCCACCACCAAGGCTAATCACCGCTGAAGTTTCTTGCAGAACTTCCTTGAGGGCTTCAAATTCGACCTTTCGGAAATACTCTTCCCCATTTTCTACAAATAAGTCTGTAATCTTCTTTTGCTCTTTGAGTTCAATTAATGCATCTGTATCGACAAAAGGCCATTGCAAGTGTGTCGCCAGTGCCATTCCCACAGTGCTCTTACCGCTCCCCGGTGCACCGATTAAAACAATACGGCTCATAGGATCGCTCTTACTTGAAGTTCAAATTAGCAATATAGGACTCGAAATTGCGACGAGTTTCAGTTACTGAATCTCCACCAAACTTCTCAAGCACGACCTCTGCCAATACAAGTGCCACCATTGCTTCAGCGACTACTCCTGCAGCAGGAACAGCGCATACATCTGATCTCTGATTAATTGCCTTTGCTGCTTCACCTGTTGCAACATCGATAGTATCTAGCGCTTTCGGGACCGTTGAAATTGGCTTCATTGCCGCCCGAACGCGCAAGATTTCACCGTTAGACATTCCACCTTCAGTTCCACCTGCACGGTCAGTGCGACGAACAATCTTTCCAGTTGAATCTTTTTCAATTTCATCATGGGCCACTGAGCCGCGACGGGTGGCCGTTCTGAAACCATCGCCGATTTCAACACCCTTGATGGCCTGTATGCCCATAACGGCACCAGCTAATTTTGAATCAAGGCGTCTATCCCAATGAACATGAGAGCCCAGACCCGGAGGCATGTTGAAAGCTAAAACTTCTACAACACCACCTAATGTGTCACCGTCGCGATGCGCACTTTCAATTTCGGCAATCATTTGCTCACTTGTTGCTTTATCGGCGCAACGAACTGGGTCTGCATCAATTGTTGACATGTCAGCTGCACGTGGCAACGGTGCATCATCTGCCACACGAACAGAGCCTATAGAAAGCACATGGCTGAGGATCGTTATGCCAACACTTTGTTCTAGGAAGTTGCGTGCGACTGCGCCAAGTGCAACACGAGCAGCAGTTTCACGAGCACTTGCACGTTCTAAAATAGCTCGAGCATCATCCAAATCGTATTTCTGCATACCAACTAAATCTGCGTGACCCGGACGAGGTCGTGTAAGTGGTGCGTTGCGTGCTAAATCCTTAATCTCTTCTTCAGGCACAGGATCTGCCGACATAACCTTTTCCCATTTAGGCCATTCCGAGTTGCCCACTTGAATTGCAATAGGCCCGCCTTGGGTCAAACCCAGACGCACACCACCAAGGATTGTTACCTTATCGGCCTCAAAGTTTTGACGAGCTCCACGACCAACGCCGAGGCGTCTGCGCTGTAAATGAAAATCAATATCAGCCGTTGTAATTGAAACAGAGGCAGGGATCCCTTCGACAATGGCACTTAATGCCTGTCCATGAGATTCACCAGCTGTTAACCAACGCATGTGCCTATTCTTGCAGATCAGGTCGCTATCTCGTTGCCAAATATGTTGAAAGCCCTATGAAAATGCTTGGGGCCAAGGGGATTTTTGATGGAATCTTACGATTAACTCCTGCAAGTACCACTATATGAACCATAGCAACCAGAAATACATATCCGAGGTAACCGATCGCAGAGAAACTGTGCGTGATGAGAATAAGTGCCAATAACTTGATGTCGCCCATTCCGAATTTGAAGATCAACAACACAACCAACAGCAGAACCGAAAATAGAGTCTTCTTTATGTTTCCTAAGCCGAATAAAGATAGTTCCACACATGCAAACCAAAACATAATCTTGTTATAAACATTGGGGATCACAAAAGAACTACAATCTGCAACACAGATTGGCAAGCCAAGAAGAATAAGCGCTACATCCACACCGGCAAGTTACAACCAATAACTCCAATGAAAACGGAGGTTGTGGATTAAGAAAGTGCTTTCTCGCCAACAGATCGAAGGATCTTGGCCATTGAATCTCGATCTATAGGACTTTCGGCAAAGATTACAGCTTGGGAAATCGCCTGATGAATCAACAGATCTAAGCCATCTATTCCTAGTCCTCCGCTCAATCTCCACTGTGCAAGCAATGGTGTGGGCCAAGGGTTGTAAAGAACTTCAAAGAAGGTGGCGGTAACTGACTGAACTTGACTTACAAAAACTGTTGCCGCATTACCGGGCGATGTGTTCACGACTAAGTCAAAGGATCCAAAATTGATGTCATCTGACCAGGATACGAAATCAACTTCGGTGTTTGGGGCAGAACTTCTGATTGCCGTCTCGCGTTCAGCGCTACGATTTACAACTGTGACCTTGTCGCTGACTCCATCACATGCAGCGATAACCGCTCGTGCGGTAGCACCAGCCCCGATAATCAAAACACTTCCTTTAGCATCACATTCATTAATTTCAAGTGCGTGGGCGAATCCATCCACGTCCGTACTCGTTAGATTCCAAATTCCATCTACCTTGTGCAATGTGTTGCCACTTTGTATTTGACGCGAAATATCTGAAACTAAACCAGCAATCGTCAAAGCTTCTTCTTTCAAGGGCATAGTGAGTGAAAGGCAATTCAATGAAGAACCTTCACCATCTAGAAAGCTTCTTAGATCACCTGATGCAACCTCATATGCTCTATAACTAGCATCAACACCTAGAGAATCGTAGATCGTATTGTGCAAGAGAGGACTCAGAGAGTGAGAGATCGGTGAACCCAAGACGCCGGCTGAAATCATCCGAATACACCCGCCTTTCGATTCTTAACATAAATTGCTTTCCAACTGTTGAACTCATCAATGGATTTTGTAAATCGAGTGTCCCCTGGTGCAACTGTAATGAAGTACAGCCAATCTCCGACGGCAGGCTCGAGTGCTGCCGTGATGGCGTCTGCGCCTGGACTACAGATAGGACCAGGTGGCAATCCGTACTTCTTATAGGTGTTGTAGGGCGAATTTATCAAAGTTGATTGGGAGCTCAAGAAGATCTGTCCGCGTAACTTCTGAACAAAATGAACCGTCGAGTCCATTTGCAATGGCATGCCAATACTCAAACGGTTGTAAATAACTCTCGAAATCTTGGCAAAATCTTTTTTCTGACCCTCTGCTTGAATAATCGAGGCGATTGTTAGCAACTCAGAAGAGTTGAAGCGTTGAGTACCAAGAAGCAACTCTTTAGCCACGGGCTCTTGTGTAAATCTATTAACCATCGTCTGGACCGCTTGGAAGGCCGTTGTGTCCTTTGGGAAACTGTACTGAGCGGGAAATAAAAGTCCCTCTATCTCTTTAAATCCTTCCGGCAGTTTCGCCTTTGCTAGAGCACTGGCAACGTCATTAGTAGAAAAACCGTATTTAACTAGACCTTTAGCAATCTCGCTCTTCCAATTTCCCTCATAAACTCTTACTAAATTTGGAATACGTTCTGGATCGAGTAACTGCTCTAGCGCTTGTTGCGCAGAAATTTCCTTTGTTAACCGGTGATTACCTGGAGCGATTTTCTCTGAACGTTTGTCCCCCACCGCAACTCTAAAAAAGGCCTCCGAAGATTTCACAATCTCATTCTCGAAAAGGAGCCTGGCAATCGCCGAACCCGACGAGCCGGCAGGGATATCGATGACCACTTCTACTGCTCCTGAAAGTGAGGTCTTTGTGGGGAAATCAGGTGCTGCTGAGGGACCTAACCGTGTTAACAAAAAAGCAACAACAACCACAACAAACACGGAGGAAACTACTAATTGTTTTTTCATCGTCGTTTTTCAATTTCGATTGCGAACTCCAGTATCGCAACCGCCGCAGCCATATCGATGGCGTCTTTTGATTCCTTTGCGCTACGGCCAGCATCTCTCAAATTACGCGCCGCACTGATTGTGCTCATGCGCTCATCGATTAACTCAACAGGTATTTGCGTGATGGTACCCAAAAGCGCAACAAATTCAGTAACTTTCTCAGTAGCTACACCATCATTTCCACTGAGCAGTGAAGGTCTTCCAACATAAATTGCAACAGGTTCAATCTCTGTGATGATTTGTGAAATCTGACTACTTAATGTCTTATCCGTAGCCTTTAAAGTCGTGAGAGGAGATGAAAGAATGGAATCTGGATCACTTACTGCAACACCGATACGCACATCACCATAATCAAAAGCGATACGACGTCCGCGCTGCATCATTTACCCAACTAGTGCGTTTGAGATTGCAACCAAAGCTTCTGGGGACTTTGAAGCATCGGTGCCGCCACCTTGTGCGAAATCATCCTTGCCACCTCCACCGCCACCAAGAACAGTTGAACCAATCTTGACTAACGCACCCGCCTTAACACCGTTTGCTCGTGCTTCTTCACTCGTAGCCACTACCAAAACGGGCTTGCCCTCATTTGCACTGATAAGTGCGACAACAGATCTTGATTCACGTTCTCGAAGATCCAGTGCCATCTTACGAAGATCATCTCCTGATACTCCGTCTGCCATCACTGAAGAAATATAAGAAATACCATTGATGATTTTTGCTGTCTTGGCAAGATCTCCAACTTGAGAAAGTGCCTGGGCGGAACGAACAGTTGCCAATTCCTTCTCGATGTCTTTCATCTTGTTAAGCAAGTCCGAGATTCTCTCTGGTAACTCTTCCGTGCGAGCACCCTTTATCAGATCGGTTAATGAGTTGAGCAAGATATGTTCGCGAGCTAAGAACTTGTAAGCATCTACGCCCACGAGTGCTTCGACGCGACGCACTCCAGCTCCAATGGAAGATTCACTCAGTAGTTTGATCACACCTAACTGACCTGAGCGTGCAACGTGTGTACCACCACATAGCTCACGAGCCCAGTCTCCAACACTTACTACTCGAACAACATCACCATACTTTTCGCCAAACAAAGCCATCGCACCAAGCTCTTTTGCTTTTGCCTGACTCATACTTTCAGCAGTGACTTCTAGATTATCCAATAGCAAAGTGTTCACGCGAGATTCAACATCATTCAAAACACTCACAGGAACCGAACCCGTAGCAGGGAAATCAAATCGGAATCGACCCGGAGAGTTTTCAGAACCTGCTTGCGTTGCCGTCTCTCCAAGAATTTCGCGGAAAGCTTTGTGAACCATATGAGTTGCAGTGTGTGCGCGAGAAATCGCATGACGACGTTCGAGATCGATCTCAGCAAGTGCCTCACTACCAACTTCAATCGAACCACTAATTACTCGGCCACGGTGAACAGATAACCCTGGAACCGGTGATTGAACATCATCGATTTCAACGACTGCGCCATTGCTTAAAGTTATGCGACCACCATCGGCAAGCTGACCGCCGCCTTCAGCATAAAATGGTGTTCGGTCTAAAACGAGATCGACATCATCACCTTCGGATGCACTCGATACACCAACCCCATCAACAACGATTCCTGTGAGCTTTGATTCAGAACTTTGGTGGGCATATCCAATGAACTCACTTTTTCCACTCTTATCAGCAATAGCTTTATAGACAGAAACATCTGTGTGACCTGATTTCTTCGCCTTGGCATCTGCTTTAGCTCGGTCCTTTTGCTCTTTCATTAAGCGTCGGAAGCCCTCTTCATCAACTTCAAGACCTTCTTCGCGTGCCATCTCAAGTGTTAAATCAAATGGGAAACCATAGGTATCGTGAAGTTTGAAGACTTCATCTCCTGGCAACACCGTCGCATTACTCTTTTTTAATGCAACAGAAGCAAGATCAAAGATTTGAGTACCGCTCTTAAGCGTTTGTAGAAAACTCTCTTCCTCAGAAACGCTGACCGATAAAATACGATTCTTGTCAGATACTAGCTCTGGATACTGTGGGCCCATTGCACCAATCGCAGCGACAGTTAACTCCGACATAACCGGATCCATAGATCCCAAAAGGCGCATATTTCGAATAGTCCTACGCATCATGCGACGCAAAACATAACCACGACCTTCATTGCCAGGTGTAACTCCATCACCGATAAGCATTGCTGATGTGCGTGCATGGTCAGCAATCACTCGTAAAGCTACATCTGACTTCTCAGAAGATCCATATTTCACACCGGTTAATTCAGAGGCACGATTTAGGATCTTGATCGTTGTATCGATCTCGTAAATATTCTCAACACCTTGTAACAATGCTGCCGTTCGCTCTAATCCAAGACCTGTGTCGATACTTTTTGCTGGCAGTTCTCCAAGAATCGGATAACTATCTTTTCCACCACCAGCACCACGCTCATTCTGCATAAAAACAAGATTCCAAATTTCAAGATATCTGTTTTCATCTGCTATCGGGCCACCTTCTGCGCCATATGCTGGACCTCGATCGTAATAGATTTCAGAACACGGGCCGCATGGTCCCGGAACTCCCATGGACCAGAAATTATCAGCCATGTCACGGCGTTGGATTCGTTCCTTAGGAACACCAATCTGTTTATGCCAAATATCTGCAGCTTCATCATCATCTAAATAAACAGTCACCCACAGTTTCTCCTCTGGAAAACCGTAGCCACCATCAGAAGTAGGACGTGTGAGTAGTTCCCAAGCTAGCGCTATCGCACCTTCTTTAAAGTAATCACCAAAAGAAAAATTGCCACACATCTGAAAGAAAGAAGCATGACGTGTAGTTTTACCAACCTCATCAATGTCTAGCGTGCGAACACATTTTTGAACTGAGGTTGCCCGTGCATATGGCGGGGTTACTTCACCCAAAAAAAAGGGTTTAAAGGGGACCATTCCGGCATTTACCAACAACAGATTTGGATCATCAGCGATCAAAGATGCTGATGGCACAACCGTATGAGTTAACCCTTGACGATTATCAGATTCAAAGAAGCGCAGCCAGCGCGAACGGATCTCGGCGGATTCCACTAGTAGGGATCACTCCGCCTTCTTCTTCTTTGAGCGGTTCTTGCTCATTTGTGCTGCAGACAAAAGCGCCCCGGCAACTTTAACGGCAGAACCATTCTTATTCATGAAATCTGTTGTTGCTTCATTGACCTTGTCAGAGAGATCTTCAATATTTTTTGTTACTCGATTTATGCTGTGTAAAGGACCATTAACCAGAGTGACGGTTGTATTAATCTCATCGATAAGTGGAGCAGTCTCTTCCGTTAGCACCTTGAGGGATTTGCTTGCCTCGTCAACTAAGCGACCGACTCGGATCACTACATATGCGATAGCGAGTGCGATCACAGCAAGTGCTGATGCTGCAATTATTGTTGCTATTCCGCCTGGACCCATACCGTTAGCCTACCTGACTCTTACTTGTCTTCGCCGGTTTTTGCTTGTGGAACCCAGTCGATTCCACTCTCTTTGCGTTGAGCCGGTGTAATTGGAGTAGGCGCACCTGTTAACGGATCTCCACCACTAGCTGTCTTCGGGAACGCAATGACTTCACGAATCGAGTCAGAGCCAGTTAGTAATGCACATACGCGATCTAAACCAAGTGCTATTCCACCATGTGGAGGTGGGCCATAATTGAATGCCTCTAGTAGGAAACCAAACTTGCTGTTAGCTTCTTCATCACTTAAACCAATTACAGAGAAAACATCTTTCTGGATAGTGCGGTCGTGGATACGCATCGATCCGCCGCCCAACTCTGTTCCATTGAGAACAATGTCATATGCATATGCAAGTGCTGATGCGGGATTAGATTTAAATGTTGCAGCAAACTCTGGCTTTGGCCCAGTAAACGGATGATGAACCGCTGTCCAACCTCCGTTATCTGTTGGCTCAAACATGGGTGCATCTACAACCCACAAGAACTCCCACTTACCCTCTGGAATCAACCCGCAACGTTTACCAATTTCTAAGCGAACCGCACCCAAAAGATTAAGCGATGTGGTGCGCTCACCAGCTGCAAAGAAAATTGCATCTCCCGGCTTCGCACCTGCGGCATTCACAACTCCTGCTGTTTCCTTTTCAGAAAGATTCTTCGATACTGGCCCGCCAAGCGTGCCATCCTCATTAACCAGAATGTATGCAAGTCCTTTTGCACCACGTGCCTTTGCCCAGTCCTGCCATGCATCCAATTCGCGGCGAGCAGATGATGCTCCCCCGGGCATAACGACCGCACCAACATAAGGTGCTTGGAATACCCTAAATTCAGTTTCTGCAAAAAAGACTGTCAGGTCTACAAGTTGGTTATCAAACCGAAGATCTGGTTTATCAGAGCCGTAATGTGTCATCGCATCGGCATATGTCATGCGCTTTAAAGGAAGAGGGATCTCATAATTGACTGTCTCTCTCCAAATACGAGCAACAATCTTTTCTGCAACAGTCAAAATATCTTCTTGATCTATGAATGACATTTCTATATCTAACTGCGTGAATTCAGGTTGGCGATCTGCGCGGAAATCTTCATCACGGAAGCAGCGAGCGATTTGGTAATACTTTTCCATACCCGCAACCATCAGAAGCTGCTTGAAAAGCTGTGGTGATTGAGGCAGCGCATACCAACTACCTGGTTGCAAACGAACGGGAACTAAAAAGTCACGCGCACCTTCAGGTGTTGATCTAGTCAAATAAGGCGTTTCAATCTCTAGGAATGTTTCCTCTTCCATCACACGACGAATCGTTGATGTGACCTTTGAACGTAAGCGCAGGTTGTGCGCAGGCTTTTCACGACGAAGGTCGAGATAGCGATAGCGCAGGCGCACTTCTTCATTAATATCTGTGTCATCACCACTATCAACCGGAAATGGTAGCGGTGCAGATTCTGAAAGGACGACTACGGTGTCTCCCATAACTTCAATTTCACCCGTAGCAATATTTGTGTTCTGATTTCCATCCGGGCGCGCAACAACTTCACCAGTAATGAGCAAACACCACTCTGCGCGCAGAGATCCTGCGACCTTTTCGTCACGAATAACTACTTGAACCGACCCAGATGCATCACGAAGATCAATAAATGCCACTCCACCATGATCGCGACGTCGTGACACCCAGCCTGCAAGGGTGACTGTCTGACCCGCATGGGATTTACGAAGTGATCCTGCTTCATGTGTGCGCAACATTAATTAGTCCAATTTTTCCGATTTAGAGAGCTTTGAGCAATGAGTCAATCTTAACTGAAGATGTGTGGCCTGATTTCATCTCCTTCAACTCCACGGTTCCACTTGAAATCTCTGACTCACCAAGAACGATGACATAGGTCGCTCCACTCTTGTCAGCACCCTTCATAGCGCCTTTGAGTGCACGATCTCCAAATGCGATTTCCACCGTCTTGCCATGAGCGCGCAAATCTGCGGCAATTGTAAGAGCTTTGATCTTGGCCATCTCCCCCAACGGAATAATGAAAAGGTCTGAAACAAATGCATCATCACCAATAACACCTTCGGCCTCTGCTGCCAACAGCGCGCGATCAACGCCTAAACCGAAGCCAATCCCGGAAAGAGATTGTCCGCCAAGTTGCTCCATCAAGCCGTCGTAGCGTCCTCCCCCACCAATTCCTGATTGGGCACCTAGTAACTCATGCACGAATTCAAAGGTTGTGCCTGTGTAGTAATCCAAGCCTCGAACCATTCGAGGATTAATAACATATGCAATGCCTAATGCATCAAGATACTTTTTAACCTGCTCAAATTGAAGACGAGAATCCTCATTCAGGTAGTCGATCAATAATGGGGCTTCTGCCATTGCCTTACGCATTTCTTCGCGCTTGTCATCGAACAAACGCAGCGGATTAATAAGAGCCCGCGCTGCAGTTGCCTCATCCAGAGTTAGCGTTGATATGAACTTAACCAAATCAATGCGATGGGCCGCCCTAGACTCGGCATCACCTAACGATGTGATCTCTAAACGATACTTGCTAAGACCAATAGCTTTAAACCCTGCATCTGCAATAGCAATTACTTCAGCATCAATTGCTGGATCATCTACTCCAATAGCTTCAATGCCCACCTGATAGAACTGGCGATATCGTCCAGCTTGTGGACGTTCTGCGCGGAAGAATTGACCCGAGTACCAAACTTTTGCCGGAAGTTGTCCACGATCTAGACCATGTTCGATAACCGCTCGCATTACTCCCGCAGTTCCTTCAGGCCGCAAAGTAATTGAACGTCCACCACGATCTTCGAATGTATACATCTCTTTGGATACAACATCAGTAGATTCGCCAACACCGCGCGCGAAGAGTTCAGTGTCTTCAAATACCGGTAACTCAATTAATTGATAGCCAGCCAACTTTGCAGGTGCTATCAAACTCTCTCGCACAAATTCAAATGCACTAGATCTGCTTGGAACGTATTCGCTAACGCCTTTTGGTGCAGATATTTTCTGTCCAGCCATTAGTAGCGACCTACCAAACTCTTTAAGTATGGATTGTTCTTCTTCTCATGTGACATCGTTGTATCTGGACCATGCCCAGGTAATACCCGCAAATGATCTGACAACGGAACTACTTTTTTACGCAATGTTTCTTCCATATCTTTGGCTGAGCCTGTAGGTAAATCTGTACGTCCAATCGAACCAGCAAATAGGACATCCCCGCTGACTAATACCTCGTTAGAGACTTCAAACATCAATGATCCTCGCGTGTGGCCAGGGGCGTGAATGGCCTTAAAGGAAAGCCCCACTAGATCAATGACATCACCATTTCGCAGTTCACGAACATCCTTCGGTTCAGAAAAACTCATTCCCGACAAAGTTGCATTAAAATCTGGGCCATGCAATTTTTCCGGGCTAGCTAGATACGCCCGATCTTCGCTATGAATGTAAGTGGCAATTCCATATCCATCAGCAACTGCTTGGATCGAAAAGGTATGGTCTAAGTGCCCGTGGGTGGCGATAACTGCAACTGGCTTCAACTTATGTTTTTCTAACAGTTCTGTTAATTGGTGAGAAACATCTGGCATGCCCGGATCTATGACGACACACTCAGTTCCAGGCTCAGTTGCTATGACCCAGCAGTTGGTGGCAAACATTGGAGCGGCAAAGGAGTCGACCAGCATTACTCATCCCTCCCCATTCCACGCTCAAATTGAGGTGCGATTGACGCTCACACCATGAGACAGGGTACCTTTTGCACACGATTACACCCTCCACCCACGCTCAGATGCATGAAAACTTCTGAGCATCGCACCCACCACATAGCGAACTTCATAAAGAAGAAACGCGCTGAAAGGATCACTCACATGACAGATATGAATTTCCCACACCAGGCCAGCGCAGCAAGTGCGTTGATCGGAGATCCTTCAGCTTTTGGTCGAGTCGCAGAAGATGGAACAGTTTATGTTCGAACCTCTAACGGTGAAGTAGCCGTTGGTTCATACCCAGGAAAAACGCCTGAAGAAGCATTGTCATACTTTGTCCGAAAGTTTGAAGTTCTCGCAGCTGAAGTAGCACTTCTCGCAGCTCGCATCAAAAGTGGTGCAATGGTGCCTTCAGATGCCTATGCCGCTGTTAAGAAACTACGCGATCAAGTAAAGGAACTCAATGGTGTTGGCGATCTTGAAGCACTGGCTGCATCAGTAGAACAAATTGAGCCTTTAATCGAAGGACACCGCGAGGCATACGAGGCCAAAAAGGCGGCAGAAACTGCTGCAAAGGCTGCTCGACGCGAACAAATCATCGTTGAGAAAGAAAAAATTGTCGTTGAAGCAGAAAGCTTGGCCCTATCCGAAAGTTGGAAGAGCACCGGCGATCGTCTCAAGGTTCTTCTTGATGAATGGAAGGCCGCGCCACGTCTAGATAAGAAAACCGATGCAGATCTCTGGAAGCGTTTTTCTTCTTCGCGCAACAAATTTGATAAGCGTCGCCGCACACACTTTGCATCCCTTGAAGCAACTCAATCTGTTGTGGCTGATGCCAAGAAGGCAATAGTTGAAGAGGCAGAAAAATTAGCAACATCAACTGAGTGGGTTCCAACCGCCAAGCGCTTCAAAGCACTCATGGATCTTTGGAAAGCCGCCGGTCGTGGCAAGAAAAATGATGATGCAAAACTATGGGCACGTTTTAAGGCCGCACAAGACCAATTCTTTGCATCTAAGAATGCAGACCTAGAAAAGCGCGATGCGACTATGGCTACTAACCTAGCCAAGCGAGAAGAGTTGCTGATTCTCATTGAGGCAGTTCTTCCAATCACCGATCCCAAGGAAGCGCGAAGAGTCCTTAACGAGCACCTGCGCTCTTGGGAAAAAATCGGGATGACTCACCGAGATAAGCGTGCCGCTCTCGATGCACGAGTGGCCAAGGTGGAGTCTGTGGTCAAGGAAGCTGAGGCTGAGATCTGGCGCAAAACTGATCCTGCTGCCAAGAAGCGTGCCGAAGAAGTTGTGGCACAGCTGACCGAATCTGTTGCTAACTATGAAAAGACTGCTGCCAAGTTTGCCGCAAGTGGTAACGCGAAGAAGTCGGAAGAGGCAGCAGAGTCCGCAGCGGCTCGTAGGGTGTGGTTGGCCGAGGCCGAAAAAGCGCTGGCCGAGTTCAGTTAATTGTTGGTTGTTCGATAAACATCGTAAACGCCTTCGATACCCCGCACCGCCGCTAACACTGAATCTAAGTGGGTTGCATCAGCCATCTCGAAAGTAAAACGCGAGAAAGCAGTTCTATCTTTCGAGGTACTAACAGAAGCACTCAGGATATTTACATGTTGATCCGATAATGTCCGCGTAACATCAGCTAACAGTGAAGCTCGATCTAGTGCTTCAACCTGAATATTGACTAAAAATACTGAAGAAGCTCCCATTCTCCACTTAACATTTACAACCCGATCTACTTGATGAAGTTGTAAGTCATGGGCATTAGTGCAATCGGATCTATGAATCGAAACGCCGCTACCCTTAGTAATAAAACCCATTATTGGATCTCCAGGCACCGGCGTGCAACAACGAGCAAGTTTTACAAGCACATCATCTGTGCCCTCAACATCAATTGCATTACTTGAACGACGGGTTGTTGGTGCGCGAGAAGGAAGCACGTCCATGGTTGGCTCGGGGTGTGAATCGTCTGAACCAAGTGCGATTACTAACTTATCAATAATTGAAGCCGCAGAAACGTGGCCATCGCCCACGGCCGAATACAATCCATCAATATCTGGGTATCGCAAATCGTGTGCCAACTCCAATAAGGAATGACCCGCGAAGATCTTTTGCAAAGGCAAACCAGCTTTTCGCATTTGTCGGGCAATCGATTCTCGCCCTGCATCAATCGCTTCCTCGCGACGCTCCTTGCTGAAGTAAGCCTTAATCTTGGAACGTGCACGAGGACTCTTAACAAAGTTGAGCCAGTCACGGCTTGGTCCGGCCGATTCACTCTTGTTGGTAACAATTTCGACAACATCGCCGTTATTTAGGCGAGAATCAAGTGGAACTAAGCGACCATTTACCTTTGCGCCCGCGCATCGAAGACCAACATCTGTGTGAACAGAGAAAGCAAAGTCAACTGGAGTTGAACCACCCGGAAGTGCGACGACACTGCCCTTTGGAGTGAAAACAAACACTTCAGGTGAGCCTAGATCAAAACGTAAGGCTTCCAAAAACTCTGATGGATCTTCGGTTTCCTTCTGCCATTCATGCAACTGACGCAACCACAACATCTCAGGAGAACTATCTGTGTTTTCAGGGCCCTGCTTATATTTCCAGTGCGCGGCAATACCGAACTCAGCTCGTGAATGCATGTCGTAGGTTCTGATTTGGATTTCAATAGCTTTTCCAGTTGGACCTATCACCGTTGTGTGAAGTGACTGATACAAATTGAACTTGGGCATAGCAATGTAATCCTTGAAACGTCCGGGAACTGGACTCCAACGTGCGTGGATAGATCCCAATACCGCGTAGCAATCGCGCACATCATTTACTAATACTCGAATTCCAACTAGATCATAAATCTCATTGAACTCTCGGCCTCTGACAACCATCTTTTGATACACCGAGAAAAAGTGCTTGTTTCTTCCCGTAACACTTGCTTCGATGTTGTCTCGTAAAAGATCTTCCTTTACCGACACAATTACCTGCTGGGTTAACGCATCACGCGATGGCGATCGTTCGGCAACTAGACGAGAGATCTCTTCAAACTTCTTAGGTTCCAGAACTTCAAAAGAAAGATCTTCAAGTTCCCATTTAATCGCGTTCATTCCAAGCCGATGCGCTAATGGCGCATAAATATCTAGCGTTTCGCGTGCTTTTCGAAGGGCACTTTCTTCCGATACATATTTCCAGGTCCGGGCGTTGTGCAAACGGTCTGCTAGCTTGATCACGAGAACACGAATATCCCGCGACATCGCAATGACCATCTTGCGCACTGTTTCAGCCTCGGCTGTTGGACCGTAAGCCAACTTGTCTAGCTTTGTGACACCGTCAACTAAATTAGCAACCTCATCGCCAAAGTCAGAACGCAATTGGGTTAATGAGTATTGAGTATCTTCAACAGTGTCATGCAGCAGCGCAGCGATAACAGTTGGTTGATTCAAGCCTAAGTGTGCAAGGATTTCGGCGACTGCAACCGGATGCGTTATGTATGCCTCACCGGACTTGCGAAGTTGACCCTCATGGGCATCTCGGGCGACATCAAATGCACGAGATACCTCATCAGAATCTACCGAGGCATGATTTTCTTTGAGAGCACTGATGACTGGTGCTATCAAAGTATCCACAAAAGACCTTACTTACGACCCTTGCGCTTTGGTTGGTTACGTGGACCTCGTCCATTAATCGCTTCTACAGCAGCAGAAGTTGCAACTGGACTCACACCACCTGAACGCGCATTAACTCGCTTTGCAAGTGCCTGCATAGCTGGCTCCTTTTCGCGTAACTGCGCGAGGATTGGAGGTGCGATGAAGATAGAAGAGTACGTGCCAACCAGTAAGCCAATAAACAATGCAAGTGAAAGATCCTTGAGTGTTCCAGCACCCAATAATCCCGCACCAACAAAGAGAATCGAAGCTACTGGCAGCAAGGCAACAATCGAGGTGTTAGTAGAACGCACGATTGTCTGATTGACGGCAAGGTTTACAGCCTGTGAATAAGTCTTAGTAGAAGTAGATGTAATTGACTTCGTGTTCTCGCGGACCTTATCGAATACAACCACCGTGTCATAGAGCGAATAACCCAAAATCGTGAGGAAACCAATAATGGTTGCCGGTGTTACATCAAATCCAACGAGTGCGTAAATACCAACGGTGATAAACACGTCATGGATAACTGCGATAATTGCAGCTATGGCCATCTTTGGCTCTAGAGCCATAGCCAAATAAATCATCACAACTAGTAAGAATCCGAATAGACCGTATAACGCTTTGCGAGTGATTTCTTTGCCCCAGGATGGCCCAATGATTTGTGTATCAATAGTTGAGGCACTTACGGAGAACTTCGCGGCCAAAGCATCTTGAATCGCATCATTTTGGGCTTGCTCTAATGATCCTGTTTGAACTCGTACCTTATTATCACCAATTAATTGAACGATAGTTTCACTCGAGACTCCCGCTTCTTCAACGGCTGCTCGTGCTTCTGTAACCGATGGGCTTTGAGTCGTTACTGTGAAAGAAGAGCCACCCTTGAATTCGATTCCAAGGTGTAGACCTTGCACTGCAAGTGCTCCAATAGAAGCAAGGATAAATAACGCAGAGAGGCCATACCAACGACGGCGTCGACCGATGAAATCGACTGAAGTTTCCCCACGATAGAGGCGTCCGCCAAGTCCAGATAGTTTCGACATGTTATGCCTCCTTCGCAACGGACATGCCTAAACTCTTTGGTGAAAAACCAGAGAGCGCGTGTCCTGAGTTAAAGAACTTACTTCGTGAAACAAGCACCAACGCCGGCTTTGTGAACCAGAAGATGATGATCAAGTCGATGATGGTTGTAAGGCCCAATGTGAATGCGAACCCTCGAACTCCACCTACTGAGAAGATGTAAAGCAGGACAGCTGCAATCATCGAGACGAAGTCTGCAACCAAGATGGTTCGACGTGCGCGAACCCAGCCTGTTTCAGCAGCGGTACGCAATGTTCTACCTTCGCGCATCTCATCTCGAACACGTTCAAAGTAGACGATAAACGAGTCTGCTGTAACACCAATCGCAACGATTGCTCCCGCAATACCAGCCAGAGTTAGTGTGAATCCGATCCACTCGCCCATCAACAAGAAGAGTAAGTAGAGCATCAGACCTGCAATAGCAAGTGACCCAACAGTTACGAAACCAAGTGCTCGGTAATACAAAAGCGTGAAAATGACTACCAATAGCAAGCCAAGTGCACCAGCTAATAATCCAGCGTTGAGTTGATCTGCGCCAAGGGTTGGAGAAACTTGCTGTACTTCTCCGCGGTCAAATGCCAATGGCAATGCACCGTACTTAAGTACGTTTGCAAGGTCTTGTGCTTCTAGCTGTGTGAAGCTTCCGGTGATCTGGGCATTACCTGATGGAATTGCCTCAGTAATACGAGGGGCAGAAACCACTAAACCATCAAGAACAATTGCAACCTGATTAGTTGGTTCTGGAAGTGAGGTAACGCGTGTTGTTAATGCACCAAAAGCCGAAGTTCCTTCTCCATTAAATGTAAGGCTCACAAACCAAGCACTACCTGCTTGTGTGTCCAAGCCAGCGGATGCTTTTGAAATTTGACGACCCAATACTTCTGCCGGTGCCAAGATGTACTTAGTACCACCTGCACGATC
>Ga0315905_10001613_pt1 | contig 24083 bp, 19 predicted proteins | sample LakEriMetagenome_5_FD_203522 | JGI IMG/M metagenome (GOLD analysis project Ga0315905, IMG submission 203522) | Freshwater fungal communities from buoy surface, Lake Erie, Ohio, United States - Buoy 4 MA121 | ecosystem: Environmental > Aquatic > Freshwater > Lake | place: USA: Lake Erie, Ohio...
TGGTAAAGATTTTAGTCGCGCTAACTTGAGTAATCGGGACTTATCTGGAAGAAACTTGAGTTATGCTAATTTAAGCAGGTCTAATCTCAGTGATACTTTTATGCACAAAGTGATTTTGAGAGGTGCGAATTTGTCAGAAGCGAATTTATTTAGAGCTAACTTACTTTTAGCAGATTTAAGAGAGGCAAATTTACGCTCGGCAAATTTGGTCGGTGCGGATTTCAGCGGGGCTGATTTGCGGGGTGCTGATTTGACAGGGGCAAGAATTCGTTCAGGCGATCGCTTGCTGGTAAAATTAATTGGTGCTAACTTAGCCGGAGCGATCATGCCAGATGGTACAATTCATACCTAAAATCAAATCTAGTCGCTAAAAAGCAAAAAACCAAGTCAACCTACCGTTATAGATATGAATAGCCAGAAATAAAAAAGTTAACCTAATAGCCATTAGTTAAAAACTTGCATATTCCTGTACTATTTGATTATTAACTGGTAATTCTTAAAAATAGTTGAATTTATTTTAGTTCTATTAAACATCATGAATATTGCAATCATCGGTTGTGGTTACGTAGGTTATGCAGTTGGCAAATATTGGCAGTCAAACAGTAATTTTCTGCTGACTGTCACCACAACTAGCCCAGAACGTATACCAGTTTTAGAAACAATTTCACCGAAAGTTATTGTCACTCCAGGTAACGATTTAGTAGGGTTAAAAGCCGTATTAAAAAATCAGAATGTCGTCTTGTTAAGTGTAGGAGCAAAAAACGCCGATTCCTATGAAGAAACCTATGTAGAAACTGCTAAAAATCTAGTTTCTCTACTTCCCAAATTCCCTAATGTTCGTCAAGTAATATATACAGGTAGTTATTCAATTTATGGAGATAGAAATGGTGTATGGGTAGACGAAGAAAGTCCACCCGCACCAGCTAATCGCAATTCTCAACTGCTACGAAAAACAGAAGACATATTATTATCAGCAAATAATGAAAATACCCGCGTGTGTATTTTACGTTTAGGCGGTATTTATGGACCCGGTAGAGAATTAGTAAAAATATTTGCTAGAGCCGCAGGAACAACCCGCGCTGGTAATGGCGAAGATATCACCAATTGGATTCACCTTGATGATATAGTTGGTACTATAGAATTTGCCCGTGAACATCGCTTAGAAGGTATTTATAATCTTGTTGATGATAGTCATCTCACGAATAAAGAATTACTTGATAATCTGATGACAAAAAATAATTTACCTAATGTTATTTGGGATGCAAATAATAAAAATATCCGCCCCTATAATGCCTGGGTATCCAATCAAAAACTGAAAGATGCTGGTTATCAATTTATTCATCCCCGCATCATTTTTTAGCAATTCTTAAAACTCCCCCTATAAAAACTTAAAATTATGTCCTTATCTAAATCCAAAACAGCATCTCCTACCCAATATTATCTTTGGCAAAATTACCGCTGTGCTTACGAAATTCATCAACCGCTCAATTCTCCAGCAACGGGTATTCCTTTACTGTTAATTCATCCCATAGGGGTGGGATTATCACGGCAATTTTGGCAGCGATTCTGCCGAGAATGGTATGATAAAAATCACCAAAATCCTATTTATAATCCCGATTTACTGGGTTGTGGTGAAAGTGATATGCCACCTCTAGCACATAAACCAATTAACTGGGCAAAACAGTTACAATACTTCTTGCAAACTGTGGTCAAAAAACCTGTTATTATCGTAGTGCAAGGAGCTTTATTACCAGTTGCTATTGAATTAGTCAAACTGGAAAAAGAATTAATTGCTGGGTTAGTATTTTCTGATCCTACATCTTGGCCAGTAATTACTAAAAACGCCCCTAAATGGCAACAAAATCTACTTTGGAGTATTTTTACATCCCCCATAGGTAATGCTTTTTTCCGCTATGCTCGCACCCGTAAGTTTTTGTATTCTTTCTCCGTGGAAAAATTGTTTGCTGCTAGTGAAAATGTTGATGATGAATGGTTAAATATGCTAGAAGCAGATGCTAAAAATATCAATGGACGTTATGCCGTATTTGCTTTTTTAGCGAGGTTTTGGCAAAGAGACTACAGTAGTGATATTGCTGCAATTCCCTATCCTACATTGTTAGTTATGGGACAAAACTCTCTGGGTATTAGTAAAGAAAGCAAACAAGAAAGTCCAGATCAAAGATTAGCGCATTATCTCAATTGTGTATCTCAAAGTCAGGGAATAAAAATAACCGGTAAAAATGTTATGCCCTATGAATCTACTCAGGCATTTGTTGAGGGAGTATCTCCGTTTATAATCAAGCTCACAGAATCAAATTTTGAGAATCATTAACCGCAGATTAACGCAGATTAACGCAAATAAAAACTGATAAATTACAGCAGTTTCCGATCTGATTATAATTTTTGCACACTAGGAGTTAAGCTGATGATATCATCAATATTCCGTTTCATGGTTTGGCAAATTGCGTCTAAAGGTAAGTCATTTTCATCATAACCAAAGGGGTTTTCAATTTCTAAACCAATGGCTTCAATACCGAATAAGGTAAAACTGACTAAAGCAGAAATTAACCCAGTCCACCAACCCAAACTCTCTACTATTTGAAATGGCAAAAGGAAGCAGTATAAAAACAATAATTGTTTGAGGTGAATAGCATAAGCAAGGGGCATGGGTGTTTTTAAAATTCGTTCACACGCACCTAAATTATCTACCAAAATATTCAACAATTCTTGCAAAGAAGCCATTTGATAACTATTGAGACAATTACGATTATACTGCTGTTGTAAATAATCACTAATCCAAAAAGCAATTTCTAAAGGAGGATTATTCATAATCTTTAATTTGATATATTTAGATTCGGGTATTAATGCTTCTAAATCACTATTGATAGGTTCACCTCGTAAATGCAATTTTGTCGCTACTGCAAAGGACACAAGTAAATTTAAAGCATCAATTTTATTATCTTTATCTTCTGGTTCTTTTTCATCAACACATACCCAGATTTGTCGGGCTAAATTGCGGATAGTATTAGCCATTGAACCCCAGCATTTTCTCCCTTCCCAAAAACGTTCATAAGCTGTATTTGTCCGAAATACTAATAATAAACCTAAGACTATACTGGGAATAACACTAGCTAAAATGGGTTGGGAAACCGGGACTTTACTATAATAAAGTATAGAAACTAATACTCCAAAAGCCCCAGTTAAAATCACTCGTTGATAAATAGCAGTAATTACTGAACCTTTGATTTGAAAAGCAGTTTTAAACCATTGCGGTTTTTCAATTATCATAAAATCCTTTTGGAGATGCAATATTGAAATATAATATACAGGCAATCTTGAAAACTGCCAATACCTAATTATAGCCTTTCCCAGTCTAATGAAGTACAAAATTATCTGCGTTTATCTGCGTTTATCTGCGTTTAATTATTACTGCTTGTACCTCACTTGAATGGAAATGACTAAAGAATTAAGTAACTTTTGCCTTTTATTTGAGGATATTGAGAGTTTTTTTCTGGTATTAATAACCGCCAACTTTTACCTTCTTTCTGAATTTGTAGATAAACCTCAAAGGGTTTTTGCACTTGTTTAAAACTGCGTTTTGGCGATTTCACAGTCAAGTCATAATTTCCCTGTACCCGGTAAGCTGGTAAGTTTCCAATGGTCAACGGTTGTTGTTGAGTAATAGATATCCGCTGAATATCAAATTTTTCCAAGTTTAAATCTAGCTGTTGGTTAAGTTGCTGTTGGGTTTGTTCTAGCTGGAATGCGATCGCTTTTTGCACTAATTCGGGTGTTGGTAATAAGGCAATACTAGTACAGGCTGTGACTAATATCAGCAAAATAGCCGTAAAAACAAACCTGATCATATTTTTAGACTCCTTATGCTACTTTAGATAAAATAACTGTAAGTGTTGTATATTTTTGCTGTCAGCAATTAACCTTCAGAATCTGCTAAAGCCTTATCTATACAAACTGTTAATTTTTCTGCTAATAGCTTTACATGAGGTTCTTGAATCATGGAGTGATGATTACCAGATACTTTATAGATTTGAGATAGAGATTCCCTAGTCCAACCATAACCATGAAATAAAAGAAAGATTAGTTTTTCAACTGGATTTGAGTTTATCCGTCCTTCTGCGAGAAATAGAGTAATTTTACCATGATATCCATCCATTTTATATTGCTCTAAAGTATTATCTAAAATATACATGGACTCAGCCATGGAATCAATACTATTATCAGTTTTATCAATCTCTTTCTGGATAACTAAATCAGTTAATAACTTCAACTTTATTTGCAACTTTAATGTAAAACTATTAACTATTTTTTGACACTTAGTAATAATTTGACCAAAATTTCTAGTGATAATTAACGTAGTTAAATTTTTCATTCTTGTATTAAGGTCCAAAAAATGCTTAAGTCTAGAATTATTTCTATACATATCAAGTATGCCCAAAAAAGCGACTTTTTTCCCTTTTTCTTCAAGTTGTTTGGCTATCTCATAGGCGACTAAGCATCCAAAAGAGTAACCTGCTAAGAAATATTCGCCTTCAGGTTGAATAGTTAAAATGTCCTGTAGATGATGCAAGGCAATCGCTTTAATATTCTTTTCTGTGATCCTATTTTCTATTATATAACCTGATTCTAAAAAATAAAAAGAGTATTCTTTTCCCAGATATTTATTTAAAGGATATGCTTCACCTATACCATTTGCACAAAAGAAAAAAGATTTTTTATTTTTTTGAGAACTGAGAGATACCATTAGCGAGTTTTCGCTAGGGCGTAATCCGTTGCGACCCAAAACATTAGCTAATAATTTTTGATAATCTTTGGGAGCAAGCTTGGTGGTAAATTTACTCTTTGTTAAATCGGTTAAAGGTTCACTGATTGACTGAGAAATCTCTGCAATGGTAGGAAACTGGAAAAACGAAGCTAGAGAAAAGTGTTTATTCAAGGTTTTTTCTATCTCTGATACTAGCAAAGCAGATAAGCGAGAGTTTCCACCTAATGCAAAAAAATTATCATGAATACCGATAGATTTGTGTCCTAAAACTTGTTGCCATATATTAGCTAATTGCTGTTCTAATTCATCACGAGGAGCGACAAATTCTTGATCTAGCTGTTCTAATTTATTCTGATTATTTGTAATTTGGTTTTCGCTTTCGTTATTCACTAATGTAGATGATACATTAATCCAGTATGATTGACGCTCAAAGGGATAAGTAGGAAGGGAAATCGGATAGCATTGTTTATAATTTTCAACTTTAGACCAATCAATTTTGACCCCCATTAACCACAATTTGATTAAAGTCGAGAATAAAGAATATAAGTTATCACTTTTTATCTCATGATAATCTATGTCATAATTTTTAATCTGAATAGAACCAATATCTAACAAAATCTGACTATAATCTGACAATAAATCTGGTAAATCTTTGACATTACTATTAGTAAAATCAAATTCTTTTTGCCATTGTTTAAAATCAATAATTTGATTGATTTGAATTGTATTACCAGTAATAGATGAAACGACGGGAATTTTTGCAGGTCGAAAATTCTGATTTGATGTTAAGTCCTGCTTTTTTAAAATTAGAGAAATTATATCTTCTAAGGTTAAAATTTCTGCTAATACTAAAGCTGTATAATTGCCTGTGCCATAACCTATCAATATTGCAGGTTTAATTCCCCAAAATTTCCATAATTGAGCGATCGCATATTCACAAAGAAAATCAACTAGTTGGCTATGAACGATATTTTCTAAATTCTCTTCTTCAATCAATTCTAAAAAAGATTTGCCTACATGAGAATCAAGAATTAATTCCCATGGTTCTAAAAGAGAATCAAGGGCTGGCTGGCTTTTGTAAAATAATTTAATCAGCGGCTTAATTTTATCGCCTGATCCAGAAAAAATAAAACAAATTGGTGCAGGTTTTCGCCTCGTAATTTGGCCACTGAATATACTTGGTGACAATTGTTTATGAATATAAATATTGAGTTGATCTTTCAGTTGTTCTTTGGATTCGGTGATCATAGCTAGACGGTGTTTAAATTGCGATCGCCTGGTATTAGCAGTAAAACAAATATCAGCCAAAGATGCTTCAGGTTTATCTTCTAAAAAAGCTTGGTAACGTTGGGCTAAAGCCTGTAAAGCGGTGGGACTTTTTGCGGTGAGGGTGAAAATTTGTAAGGGAAAAAGATTAGATTCAGCTTTTTCTTGAGATGGAACTGATTCTAATATCACATGAGCATTCGTTCCGCCTAAACCAAAAGCACTCACTCCCGCTCGAATTGGAGATATTTCCTCTGGTAAAATTTCTAAGGTTTCTTGTACTTTTAGTCCTAGCTTGGCAAAAGGAATAGCAGGATTAGGCTCTTGAAAATGTAAGTTAGGCGGTATCTGACGATGATAAAGGGAAAGGGCGACTTTAATCAAACCTGCAATACCAGAAGCACCTTCTGTATGACCAATATTGGTTTTCACACAGCCGACTCGACAGGGATTATCGGGAGTCCGATCTTTGCCAACTACTGCCCCTAAAGCCTTCATTTCTAGGGCATCTCCGATCAATGTTGCTGTACCGTGAGCTTCAATATAATTAATAGAACTGGGATCAATATTCGCTTGTTGATAAACTTTTTGCAATAGCTCAATCTGGGCTTGCATATTGGGTGCAATCAAGCCATTACCACTACCATTATGATTAACGCCACCCCCTCGAATTACGGCATAAATGCGATCGCCATCTGCTTGAGCTTGGGATAAACTTTTTAAAACAACGACTCCAATCCCTTCACCGCGAACATAACCATCCGCTTTAGCATCAAAAGTTTTACAGCAACCATCAGAGGCAAGTAATCCAGCATTGGCATACCTAGAGTTAATCACGGGAGAAAAAATTAGATGTGTACCACCCACTAAAGCCAAACAAATGTCTTCATTCCATAAGCTTTGACAGGCATGATTTATTGCTACTAATACAGAAGAACAAGCGGCATTTATTGTTAGACTTAAACCACGAAAATCAAAATAGGAAGAAATTCTATTAGCTAACATACAGTTGAGAGTTCCAAGGCTGGTATTAAAGGTTGAATCTTCAATTAATAAATTCAGATATTCACTACCAGAAAGCCCAATAAAAACCCCAGTATTGGTGCCTGCCAAATTAGCCGATACTAGCCCGGCATCTTCTAAGGCTTCCCAAGTTACTTCCAACAAAAGTCTGTGTTGGGGATCAATTTTTATGGCTTCTTCAGGAGAAACACCAAAAAACGCCGCATCAAATTTATCTATTCCTTTCAAAAATCCGCCCAAGCCTATCATTGCCCCAGGGTGATCGCTGGGTGCTTTTGTAATAGCATCAATTCCATCTCGATTAACTTGCCAGAATTCACTGAGATTATTGGCACAAGGAAAACGACATCCCATGCCAATAATGGCTATCGGTTCTCTATCCATTAAGTTTTGTATCTTTTATTGCAATGGTTACTTGACAAAATATACAATTGAAAATCTAGAAACAAAGCGTTATCTGTTCTCTGATGGCAGTCCTATCAAGGGCGATCGCGGAGCAGAAGGTGGCTGGTTAGCTTCTAGTGGTTTTGCAAGTCCCAACGTAGTCGGGGCTGATGCTAATTATTATAACCGCGCTTATTGGAAGATTATTCCTTCTGGTGAATATTTCCTCATCGAAAATAGTGATTAGTTTGAAGTTTTGACCTAACATCAAGACCATCAAGACCACCAAGACAAATTGATAGAGAAGCGATCGCTATTTCACCTAAAACGGCGATCGCTTATTTTATTAGGTTTCAACGAAGTTAACTAAGAGGAGTAAATTTTACAGGAAGAGTTTTTAAACCTCTTAATAAAAGACCGTCGTGACGGTCTAATTTATCTGTGTTAATGCGAATATCGGGTATTTTTTTTATCAGAGTATTAATAGCAATTTCTGCTTCAATCTTAGCGAGAAAGATACCCAAACAGTGATGAATTCCGCTTCCAAAGGCGATGTGACGATTCTGGCGAGTAAAATCGAGTTGATTAGGATTAGTAAATTTTTCAGGATCACGATTCACTGCTCCAATATGAATGACGACAGTATCACCACTAGGGATAATTTTTCCCGCGATCGCCACATCTTCCGTTGCTTTGCGAGCGACGGATTGGATCGGGCTATCATAGCGTAAAAATTCTTCCACTGCGTTTTTAATTTTGTTTGGGTTTTGTTGAAGATAGGATAAACTTTCTGGATGGTTTAAAAGTGCTAAAATACCATTACCAATTAAGCTACTGGTGGTTACTTGTGCTGCTACAATGACCGAGATACAAGCACTAATAACTTCCTCATCTGTGAGCTGATTTTCAATATTTTTAGGGTTGGTTAAATAGGTGATTAAGCCGCCGTTTGATTGTTTTCTGCTTTCAGCGATTTTTTCAACCATATATTCTTTGTTTTCTATCATTACTTGATTTTGGTATTGATAGTCTTCTAAAGATCTAGGATGATCTTGGATAAAAGTTCCTACAAAAGACCAGTGAATCAATTTTTTATAATCTTCCTTGGGTAAACCAATAATTTCAGCAATAGTCAAAGCGGCTAAAGGATCTGCCAAATCTTTAATAACATCCATCTCTCCTTTTTGCTTAACTTTAGCAAGTAAATCATCAACAATTTCTTGAATTTTTTGGCGCATTGCTTCTACCGCAGTAGGAGAGAAGGCTGGAGTAATAATTCTTTTAAATCGGGTATGCTCTGGTGGATTCAAGAAGAATAACCATCGGTCAAGTATTTGTGAAAGTGTCTGTAAATCTCCTTTTTTGAGATAAATACTTTTTAGCTGGAGACGTTCAGGAACATTATCTACTTCAAAGTGCTTATCACTTAAAATACTGACAGCATCGGCATAACGAGTAATAATCCATGTACCAAAAATACTTTTGTGGATAGGATCTTCTTGGCGTAGATAATCAAGTACAGGATATGGATTAGCATGAAATTCTGGGTCGAAGGGATTAAATAAAATCTTGTCTTTTTTCATGATTAAAATTACCTCTCTTTTTTAGCCAATTCATCTACTAGATATTCAGCCAATTCAGAAATTTTTGGATATTCCCAAAATAACGTTGGGTCTAACTCCAATTCAACAAAAGTTTCTAACTCCCCTGTCAGACTCAAGGTGACAGAGGAATCTAAACCATAGGTAAAAATAGACTTTTCTAAATCAATTTCTTCGCTATCAACCCTTAACAAATTTGCTAATTTATCGATTAGCCAATACTCAATTTTTTCTTGATTCATAAAAACAATTAACATTTACTAACATTTACAAAAAATAACTGTCTAGGATTATAACTGATTTTGTTGCCATTGTCCAACGATCACCAGGGTTTTTGTCAGAAAAGCATGACGACAAGCATGGCGTTGAATTTTGCCGCTAGAAGTTTTGGGAATACTAGCTGGTTTAATCAGTAAGATAGCATAAACTTGTAAACCATGGTTGAGGGCAACAGTTTCACGAATAGCAGAAACTATTTCATCAACAGCCAACTTTCTTAAGTAAGTGCGCTCTACTTCTTGAACAATTACCAATTTTTCTTGGTGATTTACTTCTACGGTAAAAGCAGCACCACAATCTAAACTTAGGGCTTTATGACTTTGCTGCACAGAATATTCAATATCTTGAGGATAATGATTACGTCCCCAGATAATTATCACATCCTTCATGCGTCCCGTAATAAATAATTCACCATTTTGAATAAAGCCTAAATCACCAGTACGGAGAAAATTTCTTTCCCCCATATCTACTAATTTAGCTTGGAAGGTCTCAATAGTTTTCTCTGGTTGATGCCAATAACCCTGTGCAACACTAGAACCAGATACCCAAATTTCTCCCACTTGGTTATCAGCGCACTGTGTACAAGTTTCAGGATCAACAATTCTAATTTCTGTATCTAGCCAAGTATGACCACACCCAACCATCTGTTGATAATTATCCTTCTCTACATCTGCTTTTAAGACAATTTTATTTTCCAATAACTCTGACTGAACATTTAAGTAAACTGGCTCGTCTTCAATATTACCGCCAGTAATCATTAATGTTGCTTCTGCCATTCCATAACAGGGATAAAAATATTGAGATTGGAAACCAGAAGATTGAAATTTAGTGATGAAATTCTCTAGGGTTCTCCGTCGTATTGGCTCTGCGCCAGAGTAGGCGCTCACCCAGCTACTCAAATCGAGATTTTTTTGTTCTTCGGCAGCAATTTTTTCAACGCATAACTCATACCCCAAATTAGGACCACCGCTATGGGTTGCACGGTACTTAGTAATTGCCTGTAACCATAAAATAGGCCTTTGCAAAAAGGATTCGGGAGGTAAAATCACGCCAAGAAAACCTGTATATAAAGGTTGAATAATGCCATCGATCAAACCCATGTCATGGAAGCTAGGTAACCAAGTAACAGAAACACTTTTTTCTGTCAGTTCAAAGGCTTTTTGAATAGAAGCTGAGTTATGGAAAATGTTACCATGACTGATCATTACTCCTTTGGGTGTACCTGTCGAACCTGATGTATATTGCAGAAATGCCAGGGAGTCGCTACTAATATTTGGGAAAATATAGCTTAATTCTTCTTCGTTGTTAAGATTGTCAGTAGCCAACCATTGCACTGCTGATGAATCTACAATATCAGTGAGTTTCTCTTTGATAGTTTCTAGCATAGAGCTAGTAGTTAAAATTATTTGTGGTTCCGCATCTTTAATAATTGCTGCCAATCTAGACATTTTTTGATTGCGTTTTGGCGGATACGCCGGTACTGCAATGATTCCAGCATAAAGACAACCCAAAAAAGCATTAATAAATTCTAATCCTTGAGGATAAAGCAATAATGCTCTAGAGCCTTGGGGAATTAAAGATTGTAATTTTATAGCAATATTTTTTGAGTTTTGGGATAGTTGTTGATAGGTAATATTTTGTTCTTGATTTTCTCTATTTTTGAGAAAAATGTAAGCTAACTGATTGGGTGTTTGATTTGCTCTTTCGTTAAGGATTGATATTAAATCAAGCATGATTATTGACAATTATCATAGATATATGCTTTTAGCATACAGTAATATTCATACTTGTGTCAAGTAGTTAAAATGAAAAAATAATACTATATGGATAAATATTTCTTATATTAATCTCTACTGCTAGTATAATTTTGTTTCACCCACCATTCACCGGCGGAATTAAAACCACTTCGTCACCATTTTGTAAAATTGTATCTGCTTCCACAAATTGTAAATTAACGCCAAAGCGAGTTATTTGACTCCACTGGGTCAGTTCTGGATGTTCAGTAATTAAGCGATCGCATACCGACTTAACTATTGTACCATCAGGAAAATCCCAGATCAATTCAGAGACTCCATAGGCTTCTTGATAAGCAGCAAATAACTTAACGGTTATAGTAATCACAGATTTAGACATATAATTTTTCCATGGCCATTACCTAAACTCCCAAACGCTGAAAATCCTGCTGAACTTCAGACCATAAAGCTTTATTGTCTGGGTCGGTTTTTAAGGCTTTTTTCAGATAAATTCTGGCTTTTGGGAACTGTTTTTCTGTAATTAAAGCTCGTCCCCAGATTTGATAAGCGATCGCTAACCATTGACGTACTTCTACATCTGCTGGTAAACGTGCCAGTAAAGCCTCCGCTAAAGCGATCGCTTGGGGGAAACGTCTTGCTTGTAAAAACCGCTGTAATTGTTCATAAGTCTTCCATTTTAACCGTTGTTCGATATCCTCCAAATTTGCTGGGTGAGATGTAACTTTGATATTTGCTGTTGTTACCTGCGTTTTCACTTCTGAAAAACCAGAAACATGAGTTTTCAGGTCATGAGACTGTGGCTTAATTTCCTCTGGTGATAAGATCATTTGCAGGAATTTATAAGCCTCATTCACCGCAATAAATTTATCTTTTGCTTTGAGATCATCTGGATTAATATCAGGATGATATTGCTGTACCAATCGGCGATAGGACGCTTTAACATCCGCAAAAGAAGATCCCGACCTTAAACCCAATAAACGATAGCAATCTTGAAGATCCATGTTGGCTTAACTCCAATTCAAAATTCAAAATTCAAAATTCAAATGAACTTTACATCTTGAATTTTGAATTATTTCCTACTATCTAAATAAAGTTTGCTGAAAAAGTTGTCTGTGAGGGGAGGGAACTCTTAACAGGGAACAGGGGACAGTTTCAGCTATCTGGATATCCTCAATTTCCCATATCCGACAAGGAAAAATGCAACTGTTTTGAGACTCCATTTGCCAAAACCTTGCCCTTTTTTGTTCTGAAAATTCTCAAAACCCCTATGAATAAACGGTTTTAGCTTTATATGGCTAACGCCACGCTACGCTATCAGCAAGCCCTAAATACGTTCTTCAATCACCCGATCAATTAAACCATATTCCTGAGCTTCTTGAGCAGACATAAAAAAGTCACGATTCATATCTTTCTCAATTTTCTCTAAAGTTTGACCAGTGTTATCAACATAAATTTGATTTAATTGGTGACGTAGCCGTAAAATCTCTCTAGCTTCGATTTCGATATCAGAAGCTTGTCCACGAGTACCACCGGAAGGTTGATGAATCATAATCCGGGAGTGAGGTAAAGCCATGCGTTTACCTTTAGTTCCCGCAGCCAAAAGAAAAGATCCCATGGACGCAGCCAAACCGACACAAATTGTCACTACCTCAGATTTGATGTGCTGCATTGTGTCGTAAATCGCCAAACCTGCCGTTACAGAACCACCGGGAGAATTGATATACAAATAAATTGGCTTACTCTGATCCTCGGAATCTAAATAGAGTAAGTAAGCGACAATGGCATTAGCAATACCATCATCTACTTCTTCTGTCAAGAAAATAATCCGCTCCCGAAATAGACGATCTTCGAGATCGATCCATTGTTCGTAGGTGCTACCAGGGAGACGATAGGGAACTTTGGGAATACCAATAGGCATAGGACAATTTTAGTAGAGACTATGAAGATAGAACTGTAGATTTTCCGTAATTGTCAATTGAGATCAAACTGGAAGAGATTTTGCTAAATTCTTGGTATTTTCCAGCACCCGATCAATTAGTCCGTATTCCTGTGCTTCCTGGGGAGTCATATAGAAAATACGTTCACTATCTTTCGAGATTTTTTCGGCTGTTTGTCCCGTATTTTGGCAAAAAATATCAATAATCACCGATTTTTTCAGCAAAACTTCTTCAGCGTTAACTTGAATATCGGTTGCTTGACCGCGAGTAGCCACACTAAACTGAGTCAGGGCGATATTAGCATGAGGTAAACTAAATCTTTTGCCTTTCCTTCCTGATGATAAAATTAAGGCCGCCATACCCACGGCTTGACCTAAGCAGATAGTGACAATTTCTGACTTAATGTACTGTATTGTGTCATAGATTGCCAAACAAGCCTTAATTGACATCATACCAGCGGTTTCATCCATACCAGCTAGGACAGGATCACCGAGAGAATTGATATAAAGATAGATGGGTTTAGTTTGATCCTCTGACTCCAGATACAGTATTGAGGAAACCAGGGAATTGGCCACATTGGTAGTAAGTGGCTGGTTCAAGAAAAGAATGCGTTCCTGAGCCATGCGTTGACCAATACTAACCCATTGCCACTGATTACTACCAGGAATGTTATAAGGTACTCGAAGTGCTGAATCAACAGGCATGATGGATAATTAGCTTCAAAATTTGGTATGATTGCAGGTAGCTTAAGCGATGACTGGTAGGGGTTTGGGTAGATCCTTCATGCTTTCTAAAACACGGTCAATCAATCCGTATTCTTTAGCTTGTTGGGGAGTTAAATAAAACATTCGCTCAGTATCCTTGGCAATTTTTTCGGGGGGCTGTCCAGTATTTTTCGAGAAAATATCCAGGATAGCTGTTTTGTTTGCTAACACTTCCTTAGCGTAAATTTGAATATCTGTTGCTTGACCCCTCGTACCACTGCGGGGTTGATTGAGGACAATAGTGGCATGAGGTAAACTAGCTCTATGGCCTTTAGTCCCGGCTGACAGAATCAGCGCTGCTGTTCCCAAAGCTTGACCAATGCAAATTGTATGTACGGGGGTCTTGATATAATTGATGGTATCACAAATGGCAAAGGCTTCCGTCTCGTAACCAATGGCATCACCTGTGTACCAAGATGTACCCGTAGAATTGATGTAAAAGAAGATGGGCTTGTCTGGGTTGTCAAATTTCAGATAGAGTAACTGAGCAATAATCAGCTTTGTTACATCAACACCCATTTGACGCTTGTATTCGTCTGCTGAAACTAAAGGCATTCCCAGATAGACAATTCGCTCTTTTAACAGTAGAGAAGGCAAATCTGGCGGCGGTGTGCGGAAGGAACTGTCACCGTAATAAGAAGCTTGAACTGCCTTGATGGGGGAATTTTCCATAATTAACTGATAGTCTGAGATGATGCCGTTAATGTATTACATCCTAGCGCGACGCTTACCTGATTTTGGGTGCGGATTTCTCGCTGATGATGAATAAATCTATATTTCTATATTTTAGGATATTACATTCTAACTCAACTTGGTTCAAAAAATACGGTCTATTTTAGATAATTCAGGAGTTATCGGACTTACGTACAAGTCACGAAAGGATGAACTATGCAGGAATGTTCAGGAAACGAAGGCCAGAGAATTGCCAGCAGGTAAAAACTCAGATTCCCAACTTTTTAAAGAGGTCGGGAATCTATAAAAAGTTGATACTAATCTATCAATTTCTGCCAAGTCATTGCCCCAATAATACCATCAGCAGTTAAACCGTTTTGCTGTTGAAATTTCTTGATGGCTGCTTCTGTTTTTGGTCCATAAATACCATCAGGATCAGCACCTACACGATATTGCAAATATCTAATAATTACACCACTGGCATGAGTTCCTTGAATCACCCGTTTAGCTAATATTAGATTAATAGCATCCCAGGTGGTATTACCTGCTATCCCTGTCGCTAAAACTCCTACAATTCTCTGGAATTTTTCTGTTGCTGAAGATGTCGCCGGTCCCATGCTATTATCTTCTGTTAAGGGGCGATTATTTCTATCTGTAATTTTTAGACGATTTAAACTCTGTTGTAGTCTGAGAATGCTCTTGTCTTTATTGCTTCCTTGGTCTATAACAGGATTTGCGGGTAAGTTAGGAACAGGATTTTCAGGTACATTAGGAACAGGATTGACAGGTGTATTTGTTACTTTACCTGTTAAGCCGGCAACTATGGCGTTGGCCATGGCTTCACCATCATATATTTGCATATCTTTGGCAGAATCAATGAAGCAGCATTCTATCAGGATGCCCGGCATATTTGTTCTTCTGAGAACATACAAGTGTGAACCACTTTTAACACCACGATTAAAAAAGCCTAATTTGACAATTTCATCTAATACTTTTTGGGCAACTTTTCTGCCACTGTCGCTAATAGCAAATACTTCGGACCCATTGGCTTTACCATTAAAAGCATTAAAATGAATGGATACAAAAAAATCTACTCGGTTACTATTGGCTTTATCACAGCGGCTACCTAAAGAACGATTTACTGTACTGGCGCTATTGGGTTTACAAGGAATGACTGTATGTCCTAAACTTTCTAATTTATCTATAACCTTATTGCCTACCTCCATTGTTAACCTATCTTCCGATCTGATGCCGCTTGCACCACTATCAGGAGGGCAGTTGTGACCAATATCAATGCCGTATTTCATTTGTATCTCCTTGAGTAACTTTACTGGTATTTTAATGATCCACTACTTGTTAATCTATTTCCAAAAAGCATAGATATGATTTTAATCTCTAGGCAGAGATTCCCCCATTAATCCCCAAAAATGTTTAAGATTAAGGTAAAGAAATATTTCGTAGCCAAAGCATGATGAAACGCATTGTCTTAATTGCTGGATTTGAATCCTTTAACGCGGACTTGTACCGAACAGCGGCTAGTTTAGCTAGTTCTCGCTGTCCAGATTTGGATATTCGAGTTTTTAGCGATCGCAACATTACCACAAACAGCACCGAAGTAGAAACAGCACTTAAAAATGCAGATGTCTTCTTTGGTAGTTTAATCTTTGATTATGACCAAGTTATGTGGTTGCGGGAGCGTATCGCTCATATTCCCATTCGTCTCATTTTCGAGTCAGCACTAGAATTAATTAGTTTAACAAAAATCGGTGCATTTGCTATCGGTGACAAACCCAAAGGAATGCCTAAACCGATTAAATTCATTCTTGATAAATTCACTAATGGTAAAGAAGAAGACAAACTTGCTGGTTATATCAGTTTCCTGAAAATCGGACCTAAGTTATTAAAATTTATCCCAGTCCAAAAAGTCCAAGACCTACGCAACTGGTTAATTATCTATGGTTACTGGAACGCCGGCGGTTCAGAAAATGTCGCTTCCCTATTTTGGACAATTGCAGAAAAATACTTAGATTTAAAGGTTGGAGATATACCACCACCCACGGAAACCCCCAACATGGGCTTATTACATCCTGACTATCCAGGTTTTTTTACCTCACCCCATGAGTATTTACAATGGTATCTTGCAGGGCAAGTATCTAAAAAGGGCGGGCAAGATGCCCACCCCACAAAGCCTATTATTGGTATTCTACTTTACAGAAAGCACGTCATCACCAAACTGCCCTATATTCCCCAACTGATACGGCATTTTGAAAAAACCGGGTTAATTCCCCTACCCATCTTTATCAACGGTGTAGAAGGTCACGTAGCCGTCAGAGATTGGATGACAAGCGACTACGAAACCCAACAGCGTCAACAAGGTAATCTAGAAACCCCTTCCCTTTCCTCAGAAGCGGTAAAAATTAATGCCATAGTTTCTACCATCGGTTTTCCCCTGGTTGGTGGTCCTGCGGGTTCTATGGAAGCGGGAAGACAGGTGGAAGTAGCTAAACGCATTCTGGCAGCCAAAAATGTCCCTTATATCGTCGCAGCACCGTTATTAATTCAAGATATTTATTCTTGGACGCGCCAAGGTGTGGGCGGTTTGCAAAGCGTTGTCTTATATGCCTTACCAGAATTAGATGGTGCAATTGATACAATTCCCCTGGGTGGTTTAGTCGGTGAACAAATTTATTTGATTCCTGAAAGAATACAGCGTTTAACTAATAGAGTCAAAAGCTGGGTTTCCCTGGGACAAAAACCTATTTCTCAGCGAAAAATTGCCATTATTTTATATGGTTTCCCCCCCGGTTATGGTGCGGTGGGAACTGCTGCATTATTAAACGTTCCCCGCAGTTTAATTAAATTACTAAATGCACTCAAAGCACAGGGTTATACAGTTGGTGATATTCCCGAAGACGGAGAAGAATTAATTCGACAAATTAAAGCAGCAGATGAAAACCCCACCCCAACCCTCCCCGCAAGCGGGGAGGGAGTCATATCCCCCCTCGTTTACGGGGGGGCTAGGGGGGGTTCTACCGTCAATGCTAGAACATTAGAAAAATGGTTAGGCTATCTGTTGACATCTCGCATAGAAAAACAATGGAAATACCTCACCGGTAGTGGCATTAAAACTTATGGTGATGAGTTTAATATTGGTGGTGTGCAATTAGGAAATGTGTGGATAGGTGTTCAGCCTCCTTTGGGTATTCAAGGTGATCCCATGCGGTTAATGTTTGAAAGAGACCTCACCCCCCACCCTCAATATGCAGCTTATTATAAATGGTTACAAAATGATTTTCAAGCTGATGCTGTTGTCCATTTTGGAATGCACGGAACTGTAGAATGGTTGCCAGGTTCACCATTAGGAAATACTGGCTATTCCTGGTCTGATATTCTTTTGGGAAATCTGCCAAATCTCTATATCTACGCAGCAAATAATCCTTCAGAATCAATATTAGCTAAACGTCGCGGTTATGGGGTGTTAATCTCTCACAATGTCCCTCCCTATGGCCGCGCTGGTTTATATAAGGAGTTGGTAAATTTACGGGATTTAATTGCAGAATACCGCGAAGATCCAGCCAAGAATTATCTGTTAAAGGAAGGAATTTGTAAGAAAATTCTTGATACCGGTTTGGAGGTGGATTGTCCTTTTGATGATGCGAAAAGCTTGGGGATTCCTTTTACACCGGAAAATGTGAGAATGTTCAGTAATCACGCTTTTGATCATTATTTGGTGAAGTTATATGAGTATTTGCAAGTTCTGGAAAATCGTCTTTTCTCTTCTGGTTTACATACTCTAGGTGAAGCACCAAATCAGGAGGAGTTAACTGGTTATTTGGATGCTTATTTTGGAAACGAACCACAGAGGCACAGAGAACACGGAGAGGAGGAGGAAATTACAAGGTTATTAAATCAATCTACTGATGAGTTGACTAATCTTTTAAGGGGTTTAAATGGTGAGTTTATTCTTCCTGCACCCGGTGGGGATTTGTTACGAGATGGTGCTGGTGTTTTACCAACTGGAAGGAATATTCACGCTTTAGATCCTTATAGAATGCCTTCTCCAGCCGCTTTTGAAAGGGGTAAGGAAATTGCTAAAAAAATTATTTCTCAATCTTTGGATGAAAATAAGAAATATCCTGAAACTGTGGCGGTTTTATTATGGGGTTTGGATGCTATTAAAACTAAGGGTGAATCTTTGGGGATTCTCTTGGAGTTGGTGGGCGCTGAACCTGTGAAGGAGGGAACTGGAAGAATTGTTAGATATGATTTAAAACCTCTAGATCAAGTTGGACATCCTCGTATTGATGTGTTAGCAAATCTATCGGGTATTTTTCGGGATAGTTTTGTGAATATCATTGAATTATTAGATGATTTGTTTCAACGGGCTGCGGAAATTGATGAACCAGAAGATATGAATTTTATTAGAAAACACGCTTTGGCTTTAAAATCTCAAGGTGTGGAAAATTATTCGGCTAGATTGTTCTCTAATCCTGCCGGTGATTTCGGTTCTTTGGTTAATGATAGGGTGGTTGATGGTAATTGGGAATCTGGAGAGGATTTGGGGAATACTTGGGAAAGTCGCAATGTCTTTAGTTATGGCAGAAATGATAAGGGACAAGCTAGACCAGAGGTATTACAAACATTATTAAAAACTAGCGATCGCATTGTTCAAGAAATAGATTCGGTAGAATATGGTTTAACTGATATTCAGGAATATTATGCCAATACGGGGGGTTTGAAAAAGGCTGCTGAAAAACAAAGTGGTAAAAAGGTACAAGCCAGTTTTGTGGAAAGTTTTTCTCAGGATACTACACCCCGCAATTTGGATGATTTATTGCGAATGGAATACAGAACTAAGTTATTAAATCCTAAATGGGCTGACGCAATGGCTAATCAAGGTTCTGGTGGCGCTTTTGAAATTTCTCAACGCATGACGGCGTTAATTGGTTGGGGTGGAACTGCTGATTTTCAAGATGATTGGGTTTATGATCAAGCTGCGGATACTTATGCTTTAGACCCAGAAATGGCGGAAAAATTACGTACAGCAAATCCTGAAGCTTTTAAGAATATTTTGGGCAGAATGTTGGAAGCGTCAGGGCGCGGTTTATGGCAAGCTGATGGTGATAAATTAGATCAATTACGGAAGTTGTATGATTTAACTGATCAGGAATTGGAAGGTGTTAAAGTATGAATTTAACTCTCTTCTATTTGTAGAGTAAGTAAGTGAACGGAAAAAAACCGACATAAGTAACTCTTGTAGTGCGGGCATCTTGCCCGCTAAATATGTACCTCATAACACCGGGAAGTGCTGTATTTATCCCACTACAGCCTATCTAAATCTGATCTAACATCTGGCGGCGTTTTTGCTCAAACTCGTACTCAGAAATTAATCCTTCTTGACGAAGCGCGTCTAACTCCCGCAAAGCATTAGCTACTGATTCTACTTGATTACTCCCTGGAGGCATTACCTGACCTTGACTTTTACCCAAATTAAAATGACGATCAAAAGTCTCTTGATCTTGAGTTAAATACCAAACCCACTCAATAGCACTAGCTATCTTGGGAATAGGTGTCCAACATAATAAAACATACACTATTCCCCAAAGTGGTTGCCCCAAGTAGAACTTATGCAAGCCTGGAATCGTTATTGTCCCAGAAAAAGCTAAAATAGCCGCAATAATCCGATTTTTTTCCTTAATTAACATCATCTCATCCTAATATAATTTGTGGGATAATTTGTCAAGTTACTTCCAAAGCTCAGAAAACAAGTAGTGAAATTTCGGTAAAAAACCCTACCTTAACCAACCTAGTTTTTATATATGAATCTTCTACACTAAAATTAAGGTGTAAAGCCAAAATTTCCAGCTACTGGACTAATAGTAATCATTTAAATTAAAGAAAATGGGATTCTTCGACTCGGAAATAGTGCAGCAAGAGGCCAAGCAGTTGTTTGAAGACTATCAAGCACTAATTCAACTTGGCAACAGCTACGGCAAATTTGACCGTGAGGGCAAGAAATTGTTTATTGAGCAAATGGAATCTATGATGGACAGATATCGCGTCTTTATGAAGCGTTTTGAGCTATCAGAGGATTTCATGGCCCAAATGACTATACAGCAGCTAAAAACTCAATTAGGTCAGTTTGGTGTAACTCCACAACAAATGTTTGAGCAAATGAATGTCACATTAGAAAGGATGAAAGCGGATTTGGAAAAAACAAAATGAGCATTGTATGGGTCATTGGTCATTGGTCATTGGTCATTGGTCATTGGTCATTGGTCATTGGTCATTAGTTATTGGTCATTGGTCATTAGTTAGTAGTAAATTACAACTGACAACTAACAACTAACAACTAACAACTGACCACTAACAACTAACAACTAACAACTGACAACTAACAACTGACAACTGACAACTGACAACTAACAACTAACAACTGACCACTGACAACTAACAACTAACAACTGACCACTGACCACTGACCACTGACCACTGATAACTAACCTATTAATTTGACTTAGGACGTGGGAACTGAGAGGGAGACTTAAACTTCTCTACAGGCACATCTTTAAGTGCTTTTACCATAAAATCGCGCCAAATAGGGGCTACCATTACCCCACCAGTTGCCCCACGTGCTAGTTGTCTGTTGTCGTCCCTACCTACCCAAACCGCAGTAGTTAGTTGTGGCACAGTACCCACAAACCAAATATCCTTTTCTGAGGATGTAGTTCCGGTTTTCCCAGCCGCTGGTCTATTTATGGCGGCATTTTTACCCGTACCTTCAGTAATTACCGAAGTCATAATATCAATAGTTGCCGCTGATGCCCAAGAATCGAGAACTTGTTTAGGTTTAGGTGTATTATCGAGAATGACATTACCAGCACTATCTGTAATGCGGACAATTACGGTAGGTGGTGATTGCCAACCATAATTAGCAAAGGTAGCATAAGCACTAGCAATTTCTAGAGGAGTGACACCAATAGCACCTAAAGGCAGAGAGGTAACGGGTTCCATTGGACTCATAATACCTAAAGTCCGGCAGGTTTCAATGACTTTATTCATTCCCACCGCTTTACCAAGTTTAATCACTGGGATGTTCCGAGAAGTAGCTAAGGCTGCGCGAATTGACATTGCTCCGGCAAAACTACCATCATAGTTTTTTGGATAGTACCGACCGTTACCATCTTGGTAGCTGACTGGAGCATCTATGACTGTGGTATTCGGTGCATATTTACCAGTAGCAAAGGCAGCATAGTAAACAAAAGGCTTAAATGAAGAACCTGGTTGACGTTGCGCTTGGGTGGCTCGGTTAAACTCACTGGTTTTATAATCTACACCACCAACTAGAGCTTTAACAAAATGCGTCCGAGGATCAATTGCCACCAAGGCCATTTGATTCTTAGATAACCCTTGGGACTGAAGCTTTTGGTGCCATTCTTTAATGGTTTCTTCGGCCATGGCTTGGAATTTAGCATCAACAGTAGTTTGTACGCGCATTCCTCCTTTGAGCAGGGCATCCCGGCCAAATTTTTTCCGCAACTCTTGGGCTACTGTATCGGTAACATAAGGTAGGGCGCTACCTTGAAAAGACCTGATTTTACCAAGTTTAATTTCTTCTTTTAAGGCATCATCCTTTTCTTTTTGGGTAATCCAATTTAACTCTATCATCCGCCCCAAAACTTCTTTTTGTTTCTGTTTGGCCATTTTCATGCTGGCAAAAGGGCTAAACTCTTCTGGTGCTTGGATTAAACCAGCCATCATGGCTGATTCACCTAAAGTTAAATATTCTGCTGATTTGTTAAAATAACTGCGGGCTGCTGTTTGCACACCGTAGTTGTTATGACCCCAATAAACTTGATTGAGGTACATTTCTAGAATCTCGTCTTTACTGAGAATTTGCTCTAAACGAATTGCTAGTACAGCCTCGGCTAATTTCCGCGTAAAAGCCCGTTTTTGGGACAAAAACAGGTTTTTCACCAATTGCATGGTGATGGTAGAACCACCTTCTTTGACACCACCTGCTACCATGTTGACTACCACAGCACGGCCAACTCCACTAGGATTAATCCCATGATGATCGTAAAAGTGACCATCTTCACTGGCCAAAACTGCGCGTTTGAGGTTGGGGGAAATTCTATCCAATGGTACTACTTCTCGGTTAGCTTCTCCGTGGATACTGGTTAAAAGTTTACCTTTTATATCGTATATGTAAGTTGTTTCTGAAGGAAAAAAGTTTTTAATTTGTCTAACATCTGGTAAATTACGGAAACTAATGGCTAAACCAACTAGTGTCCCCGCTATAATGGAGCTTGACAGGAGTGTTATAAATAGGAGAGTACCCCCAGTTATCTGACCGACTCCTTTAAAAAACTCAAATTCAGATGAATCCTGCTGTTGTGGTTGTTTGTTATCAAAAGTCCTGGATGACACGGCTATCTCACTTCCTCACTGGTAAATTTAAATGTAATTCATTAAATGGCAAAAGACGGTTAATTTTTTGTAATTATAGTAATCTGGCAAAACAGAGCAGGGATGACAACCCTAACTTTTACAGTCGAAAGTATATTTAATGGCGAATTTCTTAGTATGACGCAAAATTTCTCTTGGTTGCATCGTGGTGTGGCAGAAATTTTTCCTCAACCCCATAACGATGATCATGACACGGAAAGTCTGGAAAAACGGTTACTTAATTCTGACCGTCCTTTAAGAATTAAACTAGGTATTGACCCTACGGGGGCAGATATTCATCTTGGTCATAGTATACCTGTGCGGAAATTGCGGGCTTTTCAAGATGCTGGTCATACGGCGGTACTGATTATTGGGGATTTTACGGCGCGAATTGGTGATCCTACTGGTAAATCTGAGGTGCGTCGTCAGCTAACGGAGGCTGATGTGACACGAAATGCTCAAACTTACCTTGACCAAGTACGTCCTATTTTAGATTTTGATACCCCTGGTCGGTTGGAGGTACGTTATAACTCTCAATGGCTTTCCCAGATGGATTTAGGAAAAACTTTAGAGCTACTTTCTACCATGACTGTAGGACAAATGTTAGCTAAGGAAGGTTTTGCAGAACGTTATAAACAAGAGAATCCTATTTTTCTCCATGAGTTCCTGTATCCACTGATGCAAGGTTATGATTCTGTGGCTGTGGAAGCTGATGTAGAATTAGGGGGAACTGATCAAAAATTTAACATCGCTGTCGGTCGAGATCTACAACGTCATTTTGGTTTAAAACCGCAGTTTGGACTGTTATTACCAATTTTGATTGGGACTGATGGTGTACAAAAAATGTCGAAGTCTTTAGGTAATTATGTTGGTTTGGGTGAACATCCTTCACAAAAGTATCAAAAACTCCAAGGTGTACCAGATAATTTACTCTCACAGTATTTTGAATTGTTGACAGATATACCTTTAGATAGTTTGCCACAAAACCCACGCGATCGCCAGGAGTATTTAGCCTGGGAAGTGGTACGTCAATATCACGGTGAAGCGGCTGCTAATGAAGCTAGAGAAGCTGCTAAAAGTGGTGGAAGGGAGGGAACATTACCGGAGTATTCTGTGGCTGCTATTCCTCAATTCCCTGCGAAATTAGCCTTTATTTTGGGTGCTACTGGTTT
>Ga0315905_10001614_pt1 | contig 24078 bp, 37 predicted proteins | sample LakEriMetagenome_5_FD_203522 | JGI IMG/M metagenome (GOLD analysis project Ga0315905, IMG submission 203522) | Freshwater fungal communities from buoy surface, Lake Erie, Ohio, United States - Buoy 4 MA121 | ecosystem: Environmental > Aquatic > Freshwater > Lake | place: USA: Lake Erie, Ohio...
TTCAGTTTGTTGATAGATTGCGAGGATTAGGAACGCCTAACAATACGTTTACTGCATCAGCACCTAGGCTAGTTTCAAGTGACACTTCTGCTGAAAATACAGGTTCAAGTTACGTTCAACTTAAAGCTGACAGTCAAAACATTACCAGAGGGAGTGGATGGAACTCTACTACTTATGGCAATTGGATTGATTACTTTTGGAGACGTGCCCCCAGTTTCTTTGATGTGGTTTGCTATACAGGGACTGGAGTAAACCGCACAATCGCACACAACTTAACTGTTGCGCCTGAGTTGGTAATAATTAAATCAAGAAGTAATACAGTTGATTGGGTAGTTGGAAATACCTCGCTTGGTTTTGCAAACTTTTTATATTTAAATAGAACTGATGCAAGTGGTGCGGCCTCTAGTATATTTAATAACACAGCACCAACATCTTCTGTTTTTTCAGTTGGTGCTTCCTCGGGAACAAATGAGGTTACCCTAACCTATGTCGCTTATCTATTTGCCACTTGTGCTGGTGTTTCTAAAGTAGGCTCATACACGGGCACAGGCGCACTTCAAACTGTAAACTGCGGGTTTGCGGCAGGGGCAAGATTTGTTCTTATCAAGCGTACCGACAGCACAGGCGATTGGTGGACATACGACTCAGCCCGTGGTATCACCTCTGGTAATGACCCATATTTGTTTTTAAATAGTACAGCCGCTGAAGTTACAGGCACTAACTATGTAGACACCGACACAACTGGCTTCAAGGTTACAGCCGCAGCACCAGCAGGTTTAAATGCAAGCGGTGGAACATACATCTTTTTGGCGATAGCGTAAGGAAAAATCATGCAAATCAGAATTCGTGAATCAGGCGCAGTCATGTACGAGGCAGAATTTCGTGCATACACAAAAGCCAATGGTGGCCCATCATGGGAGACAACAACAACTGAAGTCTTAGAGGCTTTGGGTGCTGATGTAGTCTTTGAAGGCCCACAAGCAACAGGTGGTACTGTTTACCAATACTCTCAAGCCTCTGGTGTCGAGCAAGTAGATGGTAAGTGGTACACAAAGTATGTGCTTGGCCCTGTCTTTACTGATGGCGAAACAACTGCCGCAGAACAAGAAGCCGCATACAAAGCCATGAAAGATGCAGAGCAGGCTAAATCTGTTCGTCAAAGCCGTGATGACAAACTCAAAGAAACAGATTGGGTTGTTATTAAGAACTTGGAATCAAATGCCAACATACCTGGCATTTGGGAAGTTTATCGCCAAGCATTAAGAGATATACCTACGCAAAGCGGTTTCCCTTGGACAATCGTGTGGCCTACGCAACCTGCGGAGTAAGAAATGGCACTTACAAAAGTTTCTTATTCGATGATTACTGGTGCGCCAGTAAACGTGCTTGATTGGGGTGCTGACCCCACGGGTGTGGCTGACAGCCAACCAGCAATCCAAGCAGCCATCAATTCAGGCGCAGTTGAAATCATTATTCCATCGGGAACGTATCGCATAAATTCGCCTCTGATAATCAACAAAAATGATTCTTTAAAAAAGATCAGTGGATTTGATATGTCCACAACTTTGAAGTTGTACACATCAACATCAGCGGCTATTTTTGAAATTCAATACCTTGCACCCCAGCCTGAGACAAAACAATTCTTTGCCATTGAGAATTTGATTCTCACTTCTAACGGCACAAAAAATGATGCGTTTTTAACTTACGGCATTCTCTCTACTGGAACGTCTTATGCTTATTTCAACAATATTCGAGCAACTAACTTCAGTGGTGCTGGTTGTGAAATAAAGGGTTGCGTCTACATTGGTCTTGATAACTACACTGCGGGTGAATGTAGATATGGTTTAGCCTTTGAACTTAACTTGGGTACTGCTTGCACCTCAGTTGTGGTCAATCGTGCATACATCTCTGGATGCTTGCGTGGTATCACTCAGACTAACGCCAACAACATGACGTACATCAATTGCGTTATTGAGTACAGTGGTAGTAGCACAACAACCGATGGTGCATTCCACCTTGCTGGTGGTATGGCTGAGATCATTACGCCCTACTTTGAGCAAAACGGACGTAACTTTGTCAGTATTGAGGCCACACCAGTTATCAGAGCACCCTACGGATGGACATCTGGCACTGCGGCTAACGTATTCATATTCACGGCTGTAGCTTTTGATGAACGTGGCGTAACGCTTCAGTATCCCTACAACTTGTATCTGCCAAGGATTAACGCAGACATTTCGTCTAATCGTGATTTGGTGATTGGCACGAACGTGACTGTGCCTGTGGCTGGCGGTAGCGTTATCTTTGGTAACGAGACAATGGCCTCTGCCAATGGATTTCTTACTAGTGGTGCATGGACTCCAGTTTACACAATCCCTGCGGCTGAAGTCACAGGAACTGCCGTTAACTCAAAAGCATTGTACGAATATACATGTTATGCGGGTGCAGCCGATCTAAGCACTGGCTTTGATGCTGGTACGATCATGAATAGCACACTCCGTAGTTATTCTGGCACTACCCCAGCTTGGTTGCGATTGAATGGCAACGTAGTTGAGATGAACGTTACTGGTGCTAGTTATGGATTGACGTATAAAATCATTATGCGTAGAGTATTCCCAGGCATTGCCGTTTAACCCGTACCAATTCGGATAATTGGTGTCTTAATATCACAAAAGATTTTGTGGTTGGAAACAAGGAAAAATGATGGCTCTCGAAAAAATTAGTTCAGTTGATTTAATTGAAATCGTTGAAAACCGTATTGTTCAAGTTCGCACTAAAACTTCAATTTTAGAAAATGGCGAACAAATTACAACTCAATACCATCGTGATATTGTTGTGCCAAATGGCAACTACAGTAATCAAGAACCTATGGTGCAAGCGATTGCAAACCTTATTTACACTCCTGAGATAGTTGCAGCTCATGCAGCCAACTTAGCAGCCTCTCAATTAACCTAAAGCAGTTTGAACTGCAAAGAAAGCATGACATGGCAAGTAATAGTCAAATCGCATTTGCCCCACTAGGCAACACAGTCGTAGTAGCGGCAACAACTTCTGCACCAACAGGTGTTCAGGCTTTGGTCACAACTCGCAATGATGCACTCGGCACAGGTCAATACCGCATTGTTAACAACAGTTCAAACACGGTGTTTTTGGGAGTTGGTAGCACAGCGGCAATCGCACAAGCAAATGCAGTTGCACCAGTTGCTGGAACACCATCTGCGGCCATTGTGCTAGTGCCTGGTGCTATTGAAATTCTGCGCTTTGCTCGGGAGTCATTTTTCAGTGGTTTGGCTTCTTCTGCATCTACTGTTTACATCGTGCAGGGCGAAGGCATCTAATGTCCGAGGATACTGACAAGCGGCTGGCGGTTCATGAGGCGGTTTGTGCTGAGAGGTACACCGCCATTGAAAAGTCGTTTGATTCAGGCTCACAGCGCATGACACGCATTGAGTATTTGCTTTATGTAGTGATTGCGGCAGTGTTGCTAGGGCCAGGCTTTGCTGGTGAATTAATCAAAAAAGTAATCGGCTTATGAGAGATTGGGTCGAAGCATTTATCGTTGCGGCCTTTTTAACCATCTTCGTTGTTTGGGGTACGTTCACTATCCTGTGGATTTGGGGATGAAATGGATATTAGTAATTTTTATGCTAATGCCAAATTCTTCAAGCCAAAAGAAGAAAGATGAATATCGCTGTGTGAGGTGGGCGTGGACGGGTGATGTTTATAACCGCAAAGTTGTTTGCCTACAGTGGGAAAAGGTTGTACGGAAATGATTGACCCAGTTGCAGCACTAGATGGTTTACAAAATGCCATCCAACTTGTACGCAAAGCGGCTAAGGTTGCTAACGATCTAGGCGGTTTGGGAGTTATGGTTGGGCGGATGTTTGACGCTAAAAGTCAAGCATCTAAGGCGATGGTTGAGACCAAGAGGTCAGGCAACAAATCCAACTTTAGCGTGGCAATGCAGATTGAAAATGCGTTGATGCAAACGGCTAAATTAGAGTCTGAACTTCAACTCCTATATATGCAAACTGGCAATATAGACGTTTGGAACAAGATTAAAGCTAGAGCCGCAGAAATGGACAGGGATGATGCTATTGCCGCCCGTGATGCAAAGCTAGAAGATAAGAGGCGTAAGGAAAAAGAACAGCGAGATTTTGAGATTGGCTTGGGAATTGGTGCTGTTTGTTTATTGGTGTTTTTGGTTGTAGTTGGTCTAATTGAACTCAAAGAATTCTGCGATACAACTCGTAGATGTGGGCGATGAATGAGTACCAAAAGCAATTTGACCTTTTCCTTAAAGTTTTCGTGCGATTGTGCGTTGCTTGGTGGGTGCTTGGTCTTTTACGATTCCTGCCAGATGATTTGTCGGACAAGATTGTCAATAAACTACTTGGAATGATTGGACTGTAATGCTATCTCTATTTTCTACTCTTGGTGGCTTGTTAATTTCTGGCTTACCTAAACTCTTAGATTTCTTTCAAAACAAGGCTGACCAAAAGCATGAGTTGGCTTTAGCCCGTGTTCAAGTAGAACTTCAGCTACAGATGATGGCGCAGGGTTTTGCGGCACAAGAGCGCATGGAAGAAATACGCACCGACCAGATTGCGATGCAGACAGATGCTGAGATGACCGTGGCGGCTTATGACCACGATAAAAAGGTCATGGAAAACGCAAGTCGCTGGGTCGTGAACTTTGTGGGTACTGTTCGCCCGATGGTGACTTACATCTTTGTGCTTGAACTGTGTGCAATTAACGCATGGATTGCGTATTACGTTTACAGCCGCCCAAGTCTGGTGGTAAGTATAGAAGACCTGATTCGCCTGTCCGACATTATCTTTTCCACTGATGAGATGGCAATGCTTGGAGGCATCATTGGTTTCTGGTTTGGTTCACGTTCTTGGTCTAAGAAATGAAAGTCAGTAAAGCTGGTGAGGACTTGATGCACTTCTTTGAAGGCTACAGAAACAAGCCTTATCGGTGCTCTGCCGCCATTTGGACAGTGGGTTGGGGTCACGCTATGTATGCAGACCAATTAGCCTTGCCAAACGTGCGAAAAGAAGGTTACACAGGGCTTATCAGGTCTGACTATCAACTAAAAGAGGGAGATGCTCGTGTTTGGTCGAAAGAGGAATTGGTCAACTTATTCAAGATGGACATCGATAATTTTGAGCGTGGTGTTCTTCGACTTTCTCCTAATCTTGCTAGTCATCAAAGCAAATTCGATGCTGTTGTCTCTTTTGCCTACAATGCTGGGCTAGGAAACTACCAAAGGTCAACCATTCGCATGAAGGTCAATCGTGGTGAATGGGATGATGCGGCTACTGCTTTTATGAGTTGGACAAAAGCGGGAGGCAAAGAAGTAAAAGGTTTAGTCAAACGCAGACAAGCCGAACGTGCTTTGTTTTTATCTTAAATTAAATTGTCATAAATCTCGTTTAAGGTGTTGAAATGGCTAACATTCCTACACTAGAACACGCTGAATTGTTTGCACAAAGTGTCAAAAAGTGGCAACAAGTGCTGAGTCTTGGTGATTGGAGAATTGAAAAAGGAAGTAAACCAGCCAAGGGTGCAATGGCATCTGTTGAATTTACACCAGCTGCAAGACTTGCTGTTTATCGTTTGGGAGATTTTGGTGCTGAAAAAATCACACCCGATAGTCTAGATAAAACAGCACTACATGAGTTGCTTCATATTTTTTTATATGATTTGCTAAGTGTAGCAACAGACCGCCAAGCGTCTGATGAGGACAGAGAAATGCAAGAGCATCGCATAATCAATACGCTAGAGCATCTTTTGACTAAGGATTCTCATGGTATCAAGTAATAACATGAATTCTTGTACAGATGAACAGTTTATGGAACTGTGGGACAAGCATCGGTCTGTTACAAAAATAGCAAAGATTCTAGGCATAACTGAAAGAGCAGTTAACTACCGCAGACGTAGCATGGAAAATATCCATGAGGTCAAATTAGGCGCAAATGACTCTCGTAGTGCTAAATATGATGCTAAAAGACCCAAGTCTTTCTCTCCACTAAAACAAGTAAATCTCGGCATACTGGACGGAACAGTTATTGTGTTCTCAGATGCCCACTTTATCCCTGCACAGCGTACAACAGCGTTTAAAGGGCTTCTGTGGGCTATCCAAGAGTTCAGGCCCCGCGCAATCATCTGCAATGGTGACGCATTTGATGGTGCGTCTATATCAAGGCATGACGTAACTGAGCAACCAGCGACTACTGTCATTCAAGAACTAAAAGCCTGTCAGGGTGCATTGAGTGAGATTGAGGAAACCGCTAAAGCAGCGAGGCACAATGTAAAGCTATTGTGGACATGGGGCAATCACGATATTCGGTTTGGCAACAGATTAGCGCAACACGCACCACAGTTTAAAGATGTGATTGGCTTTAAGCTGACAGACCACTTTCTTGATTGGGAATTCTGCTGGGCAGTCTGGGCTACTGAGCAATGTATCATCAAGCACCGATATAAGGGTGGAATTCATGCTACTCACAACAATACTGTCAATGCGGGTGTGTCAGTAGTTACTGGACACTTGCACTCTTTGAAGGTAACGCCATTCTCAGATTTTAATGGCGTGAGGTTTGGCTGTGACACAGGAACACTTGCTGAAATTGATGGCCCTCAATTTACTTATGCTGAACTTAATCCAGCCAATCACAGATCAGGGTTTGCGGTGTTAAACTTCTTCAATGGTCAGCTTTTATGGCCTGAGCTCGTTCATAAATTTGATGAAGACCACATTCAGTTCAGAGGCGAAGTAATTGATGTAGGTGCATTTTGAGTGCTTGGCTAATCATTCTCACAGGGGCTATCTATGCCTATATTGCTGGTGAACAGCTTTTAAAAGATAACCCGCATATGGCGATTGTCTATGCGGGTTATGCGTTCAGCAACGTAGGTCTTTACCTATTGGCAAAGTAGCTTATAAGCTACCGCACTCTTCTTAAAGGTTGAATATCCTTTTCGGGTGGCGGTGGTAACATCTTCTCGCTTGGTGGATTCCAGCCATATTTTTTCCAGATTGCTTGAACATCTGAACCAGAAGACCATTTAAAGTCTTTTGTTGGCACAGAAGGATAACTAATCTTTGAATAGGGTGGTTTTTCTAACATATTGACCATTCTCTTTCGTTTCTGCCTGAGTTTGATTTAACTGTATTACCAGTTGGCTCTATTAAACCAATCACTTTCATTTCCTTTAACCGTCTGGCGACTTGATTGCCATCTAGGTTTGTCAAGGCGGCAATGCCATCTTTGCCCAAAGCACCATATTTTTTTAAGCATTCAAAGATGATGATGTGATGTTCCGAGGCTACTGGTTTTATGGCTTCTGCCGCCTCAAATGAAGTCATTGGGTCATTGGTTCTAACCCGTGGAAACTCTAGAAAAATTTGCTCAAACATTCTTTTGTAGTCCATCATGTACTCCTAAAAGGTGGGGGTACTAACTGCTCGTCTGCAAGCTAGGAATTTCCTTTGCACAGCTTTCCCCCCGTTATTCAAAATGGTATATCGTCTTCGTCTTTTGGTAAACCTTGGTAACCCTCTTTTGGTTTTGGGTCATTGATATACGCCCAGCCATCCCAACCACCCTTGATTAGCGGTGTCACATCTAGCTTTAACATATCCCCATTTTTGGTGTCAATTATTGAACCAATTTTTTGGTATCTGTTTTTCTGTTGACCATCTTTGTTCAGATAAGTGCCTTGAATGACGCTGATTTCTTTAAGTATTTTTGACATTTTTATTCTCCAATGATTGATTTTAGGGACATGACTTTGGCATCTACTTCTGCCAAAAATTTAATAACTTCGTCTTCGGCTATTTTTAGCCAATCAGCATTACGATCAACCCGAAAAACGAAGACTTGTGCTTTGGCTGGCATCCGTGGGTCAAAGACCACGTAATCGCACCAAGACCTATCAGCACAGCGCATTTGCCACTGCATCTGTGCGTAGTACTTGGCATCCACTGGATTGCCGCCCTGTGCGTGAATCAACCAACATTCTAAAGCAGTGCTGGATGATGGGCATTTGATCTCAATCATGCCATCATCACCCACCAAACCATCAGGCGAGGCTCCAGACGCTTCAATATGAGGGTGAGGTATAAACCCAACTTCTTCAACCATTTCGCCCGTGAGCACCTCATAAGCGGCTCGAGCAAAAGGTTCTTGTTCCGTACCCCACTGCATTGCCGCATTGGAATAAGAATCAGCTCTAGTTTGGGTGATGCGCTCAAGTACAAGTTGTGTCATGTAATTGGTACGGTTAGTGCTGTAACCAGTTTTTGTTTTCGCAAGCACATCAGCCAATCGGCTTGCTGTGACTTTGCCAAGACGCATGGCAAACCATTCGTCTGTGCCTTGGTCCATTGTTTCAATCATAATTTTGCCTTTGCTTGATCTTTGGCTGCAATCACTCTCTTTTGCCATTCAGCATCACCATTGCAAGCGGCATAAGCGGCTTTGTAGGAGTTCTTCAAGCTGTCTTGATCAGTAGATGCCTCAATAGCCGCCAAATGATCTACGAGGGCATTTTCATTGATTGGTGGCTTTTCAATAACTGTTTTGCGTGTGGCGGCATTTCCGTCATCGTCCTCTGGTGCGATACCGCAAGCCGCCATGAGGCTATATCTCCGAGCATAAGTCAAAGCACTACCATAGCCCTGAGGGTCTTGCTTGCTGGCTGGTACGTGTAATTTGCCACATTCCAGCATCTCGCCTGATTCGTGGATAAATACAGTCTCTACAGTGACCCCGTTCATGTCCTCACTTGTTCTTTGAATAAGCGCAATGCCAGCCTCGTTCAAACCCTCAATAACAGCCTCTACGCAAGCACTGAGGTCTGCATATCTACTTTTAAAATGCGGGTTGGTGGATGATTTAAGAGCAGGGCCAAATGCCTTTTGAGCCTTGACCAATGCGGTTGCTATATTTTTCATGTTCAGCCTCTCCAAGCTAGTAATACGCCAATGCCGCCAAAGATAACAATGGCTAAAAAGCACTCAATAAGTGTTTGGATAATTTTGTGTTTCATGATGCCTCGCAAGAGTAAAAGTGACGTTTTGTTTCATCCATCAAACGCTTGTATTCGTCATTAGGGATGTCGTAAGTGATGTGCTTGCCTTGAGAGTTAAAAACAAACACATCAAACATTTCTGCATAGTCGTAGTCATAGGGATAGTTATTTTGTGCTGGTAAATGGTCATAACCAATGGTTACGACTTCAACAGTCTCGCCATCATCAAATGAAACTGCGTCTTGAAAATAATACTGGAGTTTGAGATCAGTCATTTTTTGATTACCTTATGCGAATTCAACATGGTGCATTTCGTAATAGGCCTGTGCATCTTCCGCAGTTGATGCCTCCCATTCACGGCAGATAGCAACTTCATGACCATTGTTGAAAACAGCAATCCAAGCGGCAGGGATTGTGCAATTCAAGCGATGATTGAAATACTCAGCCTTTAGATAAACTTCGGTAATTTTGATTTGTTTACGCATTTTGATTTCTCCTAAAAAGACCCCGAGAAGTTCAGGGCATGTGTGTATTGTATAGGGTTCTTAACAGTTATCAAGACTTTTTTATCAGTTTTTATTAGGACTTTCCCTAATATAAAAATTCTCGTTTTGTATAGTAAAATGCACTGATGTCAAAAGATGATGCAATTTTAAAAGCTGGTTCACAAGCCGCCCTTGCAAGGTTGCTTGGCGTGACTCGAGGTGCTGTTTCCCAATGGAAGCATCTGCCAAAAGGTCGGCTGTATCAGCTCATGGTCATAAGGCCAGAATGGTTCAATCGTTTATAATTTTTTTGAAACACGGCTAGGTTGGGAGTTGCTACCCAACCGAAAAGAGTTATCCCTTCTCCTGCCGATTGTTTCTTTTCAAAGGGTGTTTTAAAAAGGTAAAAATAAGTGCATTACTACACATTTAACATCGGTGACTATCGAGGTGCAACTGCACATCTTTCAAACGAAGAAGACCTTGCTTACAGAAGACTTCTTGATATGTATTACGACACAGAAAAAAAAATCCCAGCAGATAGCCAATGGGTTGCCAGACGCTTGCGTTTGGATAGTAAAGTAATTGAAATTGTGTTGGCTGATATGTTTGAAAAACAAGAGGATGGTTGGTTTCATGCTCGTTGTCATGATGTGATTGCTCAATATCATGCAATGGCAGAAAAGAACAGGAAGAATGGTAAGTTAGGTGGTAGAAAAAAGAACCCAGTGGGTAACCAAGTGGCAAGCGACTCGGAACCCATCGCTAAGGCAACTAATAACCAAGAACTAATAACCAAGAACCAAGTTAATACATCTATATGTCCACCTGAGGGTGAACTTGAGCAAAAACTGCCTGATTGTGAACACAAGGCAGTCATCAGTCTTTATCACGAACACTTGCCAACATTGAGGAAAGTTGAGGTCTGGAATACAACCAGACATGGATATTTGAGGCAGAGATGGCGAGAGGTAGCGATTGAGTTATCTCAAGGCAAAACAATTCAGACTGAAGATGTGCTGAGCTGGTGGGAAGACTTTTTTAAACATATTTCACATTCAAAATTCTTAACTGGCAAAGTAAACAGTAAAGATGGTCGGGCATTTACAGCCGACCTAGAGTGGATACTTAAACCAAGCAATTTTGCGAAAATCGTAGAGGGAAAATACCATGGCACTAACTAATTTCAAATACCAAAACAATCAGATTGACGAAACAAACCACTCTTTATGCAGTGTTACTGGTTGTGGCAATCGTTGGTCGGTTCATATGGAAGGTCAGCGACCGATGTGTTCAGAACATCAATGGTCCGATAAAAAACCAGCAATAAAGCGAGACATTACTGTTGCAAACTTCACTAAACTACCTGTTCAGCACTGGCAAGATGACGAGGTTTTTTGATGTATGACCACAAATCCTTGTTGGACAAAAGACGGGAAGGCCAAGAATTTAGCCTTGCTGACATCAACAGAGCATTGCGAGATGCTGGAGACCTTGAGCCAGAGCGAAGCGAGGGAGTGGATAAAACGTTATCGCAAGAAACGACTAGAGCTGGGCAAGCAGGAAGCCCAAGCATGGTGGGAAGGTGTCAAGATGGACATCAGAAAAAAACGTGGGCAGGATGGTCACGATACCTTGATTACCAACATGAGGCAACAAAATGAGACGAGCCGCTCGGGTTGATGCAAATCAAGAGCAAATTGTTAGTGCGCTTCGTGCCGCTGGTGCGTATGTTTGGATTATTGGCCTACCTGTGGATTTGCTTGTGGGATATAAAAACCATACTTTTCTTGTAGAGATCAAAACAGACTCCAAAAAACGTTTAACGGGGTTGCAAGCGGATTTTTTTGAAAATTGGTCAGGTAATACCTTGGCAAGAATTGACAGCCCTGAAGCGGCTTTGAGAATGATTGGAGTTATAAAATGAAACCAGAAGAAGCAGCCCAAACAATCAGAGATAAAGCACCAGCTTATGGAGAAGCCAAAGCACAAAGGGTGTACCTTGAAGAATTCCGTAAGTCCAAAAAAGCCCTGCTGATGAAAGATGCACTAAAACTTGGAGTAGAAGCGGCAAATGCACAGGAGAGAGAAGCATACGCAGACCCAGCTTATCACCAATTACTCAAAGGTCTAGCACTGGCAATCGAGCAAGAGGAGACCCTAAAATGGGAACTTGAGGCGGCAAGGCTTGACATAGAAATTTGGCGAACTAGAGAAGCAACTAACAGGATGCAAGATAGGTCGCACCAATGAAATGCCCAGAATGTGGGACATGGACAATCGTAAAAGAAACCAGAACAAGCACAACAAACACACGCAGACGCAGGCTTGAATGTGCAAATGAACACAGATTCACTACTTTGGAGACCATAATTGTTTCAAAAACACCAATACGTCAGAAGCAAAAAACTATTAAAACTGGTAGCAAGTCTTGATTGTCAACTCTGCGGCTCAAACCATTTTGTTCAAGCGGCTCATACAAATTGGGGCGGTGGTAAAGGCAGAAGCATCAAAGCTGATGATAATTTAACCGCCGCATTGTGCATGACTTGCCATTACGAAATTGATGCAGGGGCTAAATGGTCGAAAGTGGAAAGACAAGAGGCGTGGCAAACAGCACACCACAAAACAGTGCAGTTATTGTTGCAAACAAACCAATGGCCTGTTGACATACCTATACCAAACACAGCAAAATGAATACGCTGACAGTTGCCATTGCCAGCTTTGGGGCTTCGGCCCCTTTTTTTTGAGGACACTATGAATCCAGCAGATAAAGTCGAAAAATGGGCTATTGACAAACTAATACCCTACGCACGCAACGCACGCACGCACTCTGATGAGCAAGTTGCACAGATTGCGGCAAGTATCAAAGAGTGGGGTTGGACAACGCCAGTGCTGGTGGATGAGCAAGGTAGCATCATCGCAGGGCATGGGCGCACATTGGCGGCTCAAAAACTTAAAATGACAGAAGTGCCTGTAATGGTGGCAACAGGTTGGTCAGATGCCAAAAAACGGGCTTACATCATTGCTGACAACAAGTTAGCTCAAAATGCTGGCTGGGATAATGTAATGCTATCCCTAGAACTTGAAGAACTTAGTAATTTGGGTTTTGATATTGATTTAACTGGATTTGCACCAGAAGAGATTACAGAATTGTCATTCACGGATGCTGATGATGAGCAAATTGACAACAGTAAGTACACCAAAAAAATAGATGCACCAGTTTATACGCCAACTGGAGATTGTCCAGGAGTCAATGAGCTGTACGATAAGGTTAAATACGAAGAATTGACAGCAAAAATATACCAAAACCCTGACATCAAGCAAGAGATAAAAGACTTTTTGTTAGCGTCAGCCGCAAGACACATACGATTTGACTTTGAGCAAATTGCGGAGTTCTATGCCCATGCTGACCCAGATTTACAGGAACTTATGGAAGAAAGTGCCTTGGTCATCATTGACTTTGATAAAGCTATTGCCAATGGATATGTAAAGCTATCTCAAAACATCAGTGATGTTTACACCAGTGAAAAGGGTGAAGAACATGATGCCTAAGACCTTTGCCGTGTTTATTCTGACGCATGGTCGGGCAAATTCTGTTTATACCTACCAAACTCTACGCAAACAAGGTTACACAGGCAAAATTTACCTGATATGTGATAACGAGGATAAGCAACTCGATCAATACAAAGAGGTGTACGGCAAAGAGTCAGTCATCATCTTTGATAAACAAGAAGCGATTGATTTTACTGATAGCGGAGATAACTTCAAAAAACGCAATAGTGTGGTTTACGCAAGAAATATCAGCTTCAATATTGCAAAAAGCCTTGGTTTGACACACTTTTGGCAACTGGATGACGATTACACAAGGTTTGATTACTCGACCAATGAAGAAATGCAGTACATCACATCTGAGAATAAGATTGGCAAACTGGATGATGTTTTGGTTGCATTAATTGAGTTTTTAGACACAACACCGTTTCACTCAGTGGCATTTGCACAGGGGGGCGACTTCATTGGTGGCGAGGGTTGCGTATTACTGAGCAAGATGCGAAAAGATGAAATTTACCGAAAAGTAATGAATTCGTTTATGTTTCGTGTTGATCGCCCCGTTAAGTTTATGGGTCGAATTAACGAGGATGTGAATATGTATGCTGAATGGGGCAGACGTGGCATATTGTTTATGACCACACCGCAGTTACGCTTACAGCAAATCGTGACCCAGCAGAACGCAGGCGGTTTGACTGAAATCTACCTAGACCTTGGCACTTACACCAAATCGTTCTACTCAGTCATGTATGCACCATCGTGTGTGAAAATCTCAGAAGTGGGCACAAATGACAAACGAATACATCATCAGTTATCATGGAAGCATACTGTGCCAAAAATACTAGATGAACAGCATCGCAAACCAAGATTATTATCACGTATCACTAGCACAGTTAAATAAACGCAGCAAACCAACCTTTCGCGGAGGTTAACTATGAAAAAAACTACTGAAAAATCCACCCAACTGCTTAAAAAAGAGGCAGATAAGCCAAAACAAAATGGCGGTGCACGTGCAGGGTCAGGCCGAAAGCCATTTTTACCTACTGATGCAGAACGTAAACAGGTCGAGGCAATGTCGGGTTATGGTGTGCCTTTTGAACAAATAGCCGCTTTGGTGCGTGATGGCATTGACATAGATACGCTGAGAAAGTACTTTAGCCCTGAACTTGTCAACGGCAAGGCAAAAGCTAATGCACAGGTTGGCAAGGGTATTTTCCAAAAAGCAATGGCTGGTGATACGACAGCTCAAATTTGGTGGAGTAAAACGCAAATGCGATGGGCAGAAACCCAAAAGCATGAGTTAACTGGTGCAAATGGTGTGCCGCTAGAATTTACCAAGATTGAGCGTGTTGTTGTAAAGCATGGATAAAACCCTAAAAATCCAGACTCCAGAGTGGGCTTTGCCTTTACTGGAAGCAAGGCGTTACAAGGGGGCATGGGGTGGTCGAGGTTCTGGCAAGTCGCATATGTTTGCCGAGTTGATGGTTGAGATGCACATACTTGACCAAAAGCGCAGAAGCGTTTGTGTGCGTGAAATACAAAAATCACTGAATCAATCTGTCAAGCGTCTGCTGGAAACCAAAATTGAGGCCATGAACGCTGGCGCATACTTTGAGATACAAGATGCTGTAATCAAGTCTAAAAAGGGTGATGGTGCAATTATTTTCCAAGGTATGCAAAACCATACAGCCGATTCAATTAAGTCGCTAGAAGGCTACGATTGCGCTTGGGTTGAGGAAGCTCAGTCCCTCAGTCAGACCAGCCTTGACCTTTTGAGGCCAACAATCCGCAAACCCGATTCAGAACTATGGTTCACTTGGAATCCAAGACAACAGTCTGACCCTGTGGATTTTCTACTGCGTGGACCTGAACCGCCAACCGATGCCACAGTTATCAAGGTGAACTTTGGTGATAATCCGTGGTTTCCACAAGTCTTAAAAGACGAAATGGAGTACGACAAGCGCAGAGACCCTGACAAGTATCAGCACGTTTGGATGGGTCAGTACCTGAGAAACAGTAATGCAAGGGTGTTCCGCAACTGGAAAATTGACGATTTTGAAGCACCATCAGATGCAATTCATCGCCTTGGTGCTGATTGGGGCTTCTCGGTTGACCCCACTGTTTTGGTCAGATGCCACATAATCGGGCGCACGCTTTATATTGATTACGAAGCCTATATGGTTGGATGTGAGATTGTGAATACGCCCGAGCTGTTTATGCAAGTCCCTGAGGCAGAGAAATGGCCTATCGTGGCAGATTCAGCCCGACCAGAGACCATCAGCCACATGAAACGCAATGGCTTTCCTAAGATAATGAACGCAGTAAAAGGCCCTAAGTCGGTCGAGGAAGGCATTGAGTTCTTGAAGAACTACGACATCGTGGTTCACCCTCGTTGCGTTCACACTATTGACGAATTAAGCCTTTACAGTTATAAGTCAGACCCATTAACTGGCAGAATATTGCCTATGCTTGAGGACAAGAAAAACCACGTCATTGATGCCTTGCGATATGCTTGCGAGGGTGTCAGGCGTGCGGCAGTAACGAAAGTAATGAACTTCACGCCATTGCCTACTATGAATAAATGGTAGAAAATCGCACAAACAAGGACAGACATGGCACGAATTCCAAACGACCAAAGACTCGCCAATTTACACGCTGAAGCCTTACGCCAGTTTAATGATATTCAGACTGCGCTACGGGATGAACGCCTGCAATGCCTGCAAGACAGACGCTTTTATTCCCTATGCGGTGCTCAGTGGGAGGGCCCATTGTGGGATCAGTACGAGAATAAGCCTAAGTTTGAGGTCAACAAAATCATGTTGGCTGTCATTCGCATCGTCAACGAATATCGCAATAACCGCATTACAGTCGATTATGTGAGCAAAGATGGCTCAGAGAACGACAAGCTGGCAGAGGTCTGCGATGGTCTTTATCGTGCTGATGAACAAGCATCGGTAGCAGATGAGGCATACGACAATGCTTTTGAAGAGGCCGTGGGTGGTGGCATCGGTGCATGGAGACTGAGAACAGTTTACGAAGACGAAGAGAATGACGAAGATGACCGACAGCGCATCAGGTTTGAACCAATCTACGATGCCGACAGCTCAGTATTCTTTGACCTGAATGCCAAGCGACAAGACAAGTCAGATGCTAAATTCTGCTTTGTGGTCACCAGCATGACCCGTGAAAGCTACAAAGAAATTTACAACGATGACCCAACGGATTGGCCTAAGATCATTCACCAATACGAGTTTGATTGGTCAACCCCTGATGTGGTGTTTGTGGCTGAATACTACAAACTTGAGGAAAAGACAGAGACAATCCGCATTTTCCAAGCGATTGATGGCACTGAGGAACGTTACACAGCCCAAGACTTTGAAAACGATGAGACATTAGAAGAAACCCTAATGGCAATCGGCACGACAGAAGTCAGGCAAAAGCGTGTAAAGCGTATGCGTGTTCGCAAATACATCATGTCGGGTGGCAAGGTTTTGGAAGACGCTGGCTATATTGCTGGCAAGTGCATCCCCATTGTGGTGGTGTACGGCAAACGCTGGTTTGTGGATAACATCGAGCGTTGCATGGGTGCTGTCAGATTGGCAAAAGATGCTCAACGCTTAAAAAATATGCAACTGTCAAAACTGGGCGAGATCAGCGCATTGTCCAGCATCGAAAAGCCTATATTGACCCCCGAGCAAGTAGCTGGGCATCAACTGATGTGGGCTGAAGACAATTTAAGAGATTACCCATATCTTTTGGTGAACCCGATTACAGGGCCAGACGGAAGCCAAAGCATCTCAGGCCCTGTGGCTTATACCAAGTCGGCTGCAATTCCACCAGCAATGGCGGCACTTTTGCAGATTACAGAGCAGGATATGCAGGACATCTTGGGCAACCCACAAGGTGCAGATAAGATCGTTTCAGGCGTGTCTGGTAAGGCCGTAGAGATGATTCAAACCCGTGTGGATATGCAGACGTTTATCTACATGAGTAACTTTGCCAAGGGAATGAAGCGTTGCGGTGAAATCTGGCTAAGTATGGCAAAAGAGATTTACACCGAAGACAGACGCAAAATGAAAACCATCGCCCGTACGGGTGAAGCTGGCACGATAGAACTTATGCAGCCAATGATTGACCAAAAGTCTGGTGCTGTGATGATGGGCAACGACCTATCAGCCGCCACTTTTGATGTGGTTGCAGAAGTTGGCCCATCCAGTAGCAGTAAACGTGCCGCCACTGTCAGGGCGTTGACAGGAATGCTTCAGATCACCACCGACCCAGAGACAGCGCAAGTGCTGACTGCAATGGCGATGATGAACATGGAAGGCGAAGGCGTGGGTGATGCCAATGCCTACTTCCGCAAGAAATTACTTCGCATGGGTGTGGTTCAGCCTACCGATGACGAAGCACAAGAACTTATGGCAGAAATGCAGGGCAAACCGCAAGACCCGAACGCCATGTATTTGCAAGCGGCAGCAGAAGAGGCGATGGCAAAAGCAGCCAAAGCCAGGGCTGACACTGTGGAAACTGTGGCCTCGGCAGAACTCAAACGTGCTCAAACATTGGAGACATTGGGCAAAGTTGAGGAAAGTTCACAGAACATGGCAATGACCAACGCACAGGCTGTACAAGAAATTTTACGTGGTCAGATAGTCCAACCTGTTGCGAATCAGTAAAAAACAAGCGAGAATGTATTAACGGATGCCACCCACCGTTTCAATGGGTGAGTTTAATGGGGTCAAAAGATGAATGAAAAGGCAGTAATTGAGGACGAAGAAACCTTTGTTGAGGAAGAAGTCGAGGAAATCACGGAAATCGTTGAAGACCTAGAAGAACCCGATACCGAGGAAGTAGTTGTCAGCATTGGTGAGGATGCGCCACCTCCTGAAGAACAAGCTCCTGCGCCTGAATGGGTGAGAGAGTTGCGGAAAACAAACAGAGAATTACAACGACAGAATCGTGAACTGCAAAGCAAGCTACAAGTCCTGCCAACTGAGAACAAGCCAGTTGCCATTGGAGCAAAGCCAAAGCTAGAAGACCACGACTATGACGCTGATAAATACGAAGAAGCATTGACCTCTTGGTTTGAGCGCAAGCGTCAAGTTGATGAGGCAAACGCCAAGCAAGAAGCTGAAGTTATGAATCAGCAAAAAGCATGGCAAGCCAAGTTGGATGGCTACGGCAAAGCGAAAGCTGAGTTGAGAGTCAGGGATTACGAAGATGCCGAGGCTATTGCTCAGGAAGTCTTCTCAATCACCCAGCAGGGCGTGATTCTTCAAGGGGCTGAAAACCCCGCACTGGTTGTTTACGCACTCGGAAAGAACCCGAAAAAGGCCAAAGAGTTAGCAGAAGTCACAGACCCCGTAAAGTTTGCCTTTGCGGTTGCAAAACTGGAGAAAGAATTGAAAGTTACAAATCGCAAAGCAGCACCCGCACCAGAGCGTATCATCTCGGGAACTGGAAGATCATCTGGTGCTGTAGACTCAACACTTGAACGGCTGAGAGAAGAAGCGGCACGTACTGGAAACATGACGAAAGTCATTCAGTACAAATCGCAAAAACGATCAGCATCCAAATAATTTATTAGGAGCTTATTATGAGCAATTCATTCAGTAAGGAAGAGCGTGTAGCGTTTGAGGATATCCTCGAAGGCTTTAATGACGCTTTAGTTTTGTCCCGCAACGTGTCCATCTACAACACAGATGGCTCGATGATGGAACGCACCAACAACGTTATCTATCGTCCACAGCCTTACATCGCACAGTCGTATGATGGCATGGACCAGACTAACAACTTCACCGCATACACACAGCTTTCAGTCCCAGCGACACTTGGCTTTCAAAAGTCTGTGCCGTTCATTCTGGATGCTTTGGAGTTGCGTGATGCGTTGCAAGAAGGTCGCTTGGGCGAAGCCGCAAAGCAAAAACTTGCATCCGACATCAACATTGCAATCATGAACGTGGCTGCGGCTCAAGGTTCTTTGGTTGTAACCGTTAGCACTGCGGCTGGTGATTATGATGATGTGGCCTTGTGCGACAGCATTATGAACGAGCAGGGTGTCCAAGCCTTTGATCGTTACTTGGCTTTGTCTAGCCGTGACTACAACGGCATCGCTGGCAACATTGCTGGTGGTACTGGTGGCGCATCTGTGTCACGTAGTTTTGCTGGCACTAAGTCCAACACCGCTTTCGAGCGTTCTTTCGTTGGTATGGTTGCAGGCTTTGAGACTTACAAATTGGATTACGCCAACCGCCTTGCAGCGGCCACTGGTGCTGACCCAACAATGAGCACTTTGGCTGCCGCTAACAACTACTATGTTCCTGTGGCAACATCCACAGCATCAACTGGTGAAACGCAAAACGTGGACAATCGTTTCCAAACGATTACCGTGTCAAGCACCACTAATTTGCCTGCTGGTTCAGCCATTGAGATCAGCGGAGTTGAGGCTGTCCATCACATCACAAAACAAGGTACTGGTTTCTCCAAGACTTTCCGTGTAGTGAGCGTGACCAACTCAACAACTTGCGTAATCACACCTCCTATCATTTCCGCACAAGGTGGAACTGATGCCGAGTTGCAGTACCAAAACTGTATCGTGACACCTAACGCATCAGCAACCATCAACCGTTTGAACACAGTGACTGCTCCAGTTAACTGCTTCTGGCAAAAAGATGCGTTGGAGATTCTGCCTGGTCGTTACGCTGTTCCCTCTGATGCTGGCGTTGCAGTGATGCGTGCCTCTACAGATCAGGGCATCGAGTTGGTCATGCAAAAGCAATACGATGTGAATACCATGAAAACTAAGTATCGTCTTGATACCTTGTTTGGCGTGGTAAATAAACAGCCAGAAATGTCTGGTATTTTGCTGTTCAATCAGACTTAAGGAGTTATCATGAGCTACAACGTAATTTTTACACAAGGTACTGCAACAGTTACCGTACCCGCAGGCGAGAAAATCGCTGTTCAGGCCTTTTCACCAGCACTGGTGTTTCAAGAAGTTGGTTTCCCCAACTTTCCCGATTCACAGGATTTGTTGACTACGGTTGAGAATACTACCTATGTTTCAGGCGCATTCACCAATGCCACCAGCGTGACTATTCAAGCTGGTGCATCGGGTGCGCTTTACGCAGTAGGCGTTGCTCCAACTATCAGCAACAATGGTAACTGGCAATCTCAAGGTGCGCCTGCTGACATAACTGATGGTGGTTCAATGATTGCCACAGCAGCCAATGTGCTGACTAGTATCATTACCGCAACTCCCACGCAAGCCCGAAACATTCAACTTCCAACAGGTGCAAATTTAGATTTGGCTACCGAGTGGGCTGTTGATGATTCGTTTGACTTTAGTGTCATTACTTTGGCCGCATTTGCTTTGACTCTTACAGTCAATACAGGCGTAACCATTGTTGGGTCGGCTGCAACTGGTTCTGGTGCTGGTGCTGCCGCACGTTTCCGCATACGTAAAACTGCTGCAGACACATTTGTTGTTTACCGCATAATGTAAAAACCACAGGCCAGCAGAAATGTTGGCCTGTTTAACATGGAGTTCAATATGATGAAAAAAGGTTACTCGGACAAGACCGTTTCCAAGAACATCAAAATGGAAATGAAATCAGGCAAGCCCCAAAAGCAAGCCGTTGCAATGGCTTTAGGCATGGCAAGCAAGTCGGCAAAAGCCGCTGGCAAGCCAAGCAAAGCACCGATGAAGAAATGATTAAGTCAGCCGCAATCGTTAAGACCAAAACTCTTGCCCCGTGGAAAGAGTTGCGGTTGCAAAAGCGTAAACTGAAAAAGTCACAGGCAGTAGAGCGCAAAGCAACAAAGCAGATTCGACCATCGCCCATCAACTCACAGATTATTGAAGTGCCTGATGAGCCAGTTGAAATGCTTGAAGTTGTTGAGACTGTTGAGGACAGCCCACCGACCCGTGAGGAAATGTTGCAACAAGCTGAGATGCTTGGTATAAAGGTTGACAAACGCTGGTCAGATGCGACACTGCTTAAACACATTGAGGAGTTCGAATGGGCTACACAAAACAACAATTCATAAGCGCAGCCTTTGAAGAAATTGGTCTTGCGTCTTACGTCTTTGATTTACAGCCCGAACAGCTTGAATCTGCCTTGCGTAGATTAGATGCAATGATGGCAGATTGGAATGCAAAGGGCATCCGATTGGGTTACCCTTTGCCATCCAGCCCACAAGATAGCAGTTTGAGCGAAGAAACCCTAGTGCCTGACTCGGCTTATGAAGCAATCATTTGCAGTCTAGCCATTAGGCTTGCGCCTAGTTTTGGCAAAACCGTGATGGTTGAAACCAAGACCACTGCCAAGCAAGGGTACGACATTTTGCTTCAACGTGCGACATTCCCTCTGGAGAAGCAACTGCCTGCCACTACTCCTGCTGGTGCTGGCAATAAGCCGTGGAGAGTCTACGATAATCCGTTTGTACGACCACCCTACTTTCCTGTCGATGCTGGCCCTGATGGGCCTATTGAATATAACTAAGGACAATCATGCCAACGATCAATCAGTTGCCTGTACTGAATACCATTTCCAGTGGTGACCAGTTACCCGTTTATTCACCCAATAATGGAGATGCACGCAGAACCTCGATTGGTTCGTTGCTGACGTTTTTCCAGCAAAGTTTTGCATCGCCTACATTGGCGGTGAATCTCTACGTACCTGGCTCTGGGTTCAATATCACTGTCCCAACTCCTGTCAGCAATGACCAATGGATGCTGATACAACCCGCTGGAACACTGGCTACAGGCACAATTACATTGCCTTTGAACACTGGTGTGCCTGATGGCACTACAGTGCTAATTACTACTACGCAAGAGATTACCTCACTGACGATTGCGCTGAATGGTGCAACTGCTCTTTATGGTGGCGTGACATTTTTAGGCGCAGGAACTGCAACTGCAATCCGTTTCTATCAGCCGACAAACTCTTGGTATCAAATCAATGCTGATACAGTTTATGCGGCTGGTATTCAAACATTCTTGGCAACACCAACCAGTGCAAACCTACGTTCAGCGATGACTGATGAAACAGGTACAGGCTTACTCGTATTTGCAACCAGCCCAACACTTACAACTCCAGTAATTACCAATCCAACTGTAAGCACTGGAACGTTTACCAGCCCAGCATTGGTAACACCAGCAATCGGTGCGGCTACAGGCACAAGTTTGACAGCGACAGGCCTGATTGCATCAACTGGCACTTCAGGAGTGGGTTATTCCACTGGTGCTGGTGGCACTGTTACCCAAGTCACAAGTCGCACCACAGGCGTAACGCTGAATAAAACAACGGGTGCAATTACATTAGTTAGTGCGGCTGGTTCGGCAACAGCGGCAACTTTTACTGTTACCAACAGCACCGTGGCGGCAACCGATGTGATTATCTTGAACCAAAAATCAGGCACTGATCTTTATGACTTGATGGTCACTGCGGTTGCGGCTGGTAGTTTTAACATCACATTCCGCACCACTGGCGGCACGACAACTGAGACACCAGTATTTAACTTTGCGGTCATTAAAGGCGTGGCGGCATAATGGCAACCAAACCTAAGTCCTCAGTCAATGCGGCTGGCAACTATACGAAGCCAACTATGCGGAAAGCCTTATTTGAAAAAATCAAGGCAGGGACAAAGGGCGGTGACCCCAATGAATGGTCAGCCCGAAAAGCCCAACTTTTAGCAGTGGAGTATAAGAAAAAAGGCGGTGGCTACAAATGAAAGCCCCGCAAAAAAGCCTGAAAGATTGGGGTTCTCAGGATTGGCGCACCAAGTCGGGCAAACCATCGTCTGAAACGGGCGAAAGGTATCTGCCTGCAAAAGCAATCAAGGCATTAACTTCAGCAGAATATGCGGCAACAACAAAAGCCAAACGTGAGGCCACTGCTAAAGGTAAACAGTTTGCAAAACAACCTAAAAAGGTTGCTGAAAAGATTAAGAGTTTCAGATGAAAACACCAGCTTACGCACGCAAAGAAGGTCAGAACCCTAAAGGCGGCTTAAACGCCAAGGGAAGGGCTGCGGCAAAGGCTGAAGGCATGAATCTAAAGCCACCCGTAAAGTCTGGTGACAATCCACGCAGGGCATCGTTCTTGGCTCGTATGAGTGGTAACGCTGGCCCTGAATACAAAGATGGTGAACCCACTCGATTGCTGTTAAGTTTAAGAGCATGGGGCGCATCATCTAAGGCAGATGCTAAAGCCAAAGCAAAACGTATCTCTGAACGCAACAAGGTCAAGTGATGCAAATACCCATTCTGAACGGTATTTACACCGACAACACACCTGAACTGCGTACATCGTACCCAGTGAATCTCGTGCCTGTGCCAAAACAATCTGGCATTAGCAATGGGTTTTTACGTCAAGGTGATGGCATTGTTGCCAACGGCACAGGGCCTGGCACTGATCGAGGCGGCATCAATTGGCAGGGCAATTTGTATCGGGTGATGGGTACAAAGTTGGTTGAAATAGATAACGCAGGCGCAGTGACTATATTGGGCGATGTGGGTGGGTCTGCAGATGAACTGGTAACTTTTGATTACAGTTTTGATGTGCTTGCGATTGCTTCTGGTGGTAGTCTTTATTATTGGATTCCAGTAAATACAGCATCAACATTGGTATGGAATCCAACTGCACCAATTCTGAGAAAAGTTACCGATGTTGACCTTGGCGTTGTTCTTGACTTCTGCTGGGTAGATGGTTATTTCATGACCACAGACGGGGAGTTTTTAATTGTTACAGACTTAACCGACCCGATGGCTGTTAACCCATTTAAGTACGGAAGTTCAGAGGTTGACCCTGACCCTGTGGTTGCTTTACTAAAACTTAGAAACGAGGTCTATGCGCTAAACAGAAATACGATTGAGGTATTCGATAACGTGGGCGGTGAGCTTTTCCCGTTCGCTAGAATTGATGGCGCACAGATTCAAAAAGGCGTGGTTGGCACACACGCTTGTTGCGTTTTTATTGAGCGCATTGCTTTTTTAGGTGGTG
>Ga0315905_10001618_pt1 | contig 24052 bp, 21 predicted proteins | sample LakEriMetagenome_5_FD_203522 | JGI IMG/M metagenome (GOLD analysis project Ga0315905, IMG submission 203522) | Freshwater fungal communities from buoy surface, Lake Erie, Ohio, United States - Buoy 4 MA121 | ecosystem: Environmental > Aquatic > Freshwater > Lake | place: USA: Lake Erie, Ohio...
CATCGCTCCCACCCCAAGCGCCGCCATCGTCTGCACATCCATCAACCGCACCATCGCCCCAGGAAACACCCACCGATTCCCCTCCCCCATCAGCGCCCGGAAAAACGCCAGCCCCCGCTCCCCATCCGGTACCCGGAAAATCGCCCACGACCCCATCACCACCACCAAAGTCAGCACCCGCCGCACCACCACCCACCGATCCTCACTCACCCTCGCCAGCCCAGTCGCCCGCTCCACCATCAGCATCGCCCCGTGATACGCCCCCCAGCACACAAATGTCCACGCCGCCCCGTGCCACAACCCCGTCACCAGAAACACAATCCCCAGATTCCGATACGTCCGCCACGTCCCGCCCCGATTCCCCCCTAACGGTATATAAAGATAATCCCGGAACCACTGCGACAAACTCATGTGCCACCGCCGCCAGAAATCCGTCACACTCACCGCCGCATACGGATGATTGAAATTCTCCGGAAACCGGAACCCGAACATCCGCGCCAGCCCGATCGCCATGTCCGAATACCCCGAAAAATCAAAATAGATCTGCAGCGTGTACGCTAACAAGCTCATCCACGCCCCAGAAGCCGGCATTCGCTCAAGGTTGCCATCAAAACCACTGTCCGCCACCCGACTGCACACATCCGCTATCAGCACCTTCTTCCCCAACCCCCACACAAATCTCGCCGCCCCCACCGCCACATCATCCCACCTCTGCTCCCGCCGCCTCAGTTGCTCCGACAAATGACTCAGCCGCACAATCGGCCCCGCAATCAGATGCGGGAAAAACGTCACGCACAGCACTATCTCCAGAGGATTCCGAAACGCCTTCATCTCCCCCCGCCACACATCCATCACATAACTGATCCCCTGAAACGTGAAAAACGAGATCCCGATCGGCAGCGCCACCGCCTCCCATCCCGCCACCGGATACCACCCGCTGACCTGCCCGACCACAAAATTGGCATATTTGTAGTACCCCAGCACCCCCACATTGAAACCCAGCGCCAACCCCAGCACCCAGCGACTCCGCCTCACCTCAATCCACCATCCCAGCACCCAGTTCACCAGACACGACACCACCAGCAGCACCACCATTCCCCCACCCCCGTAATAGTAAAACCACAGGCTCCACACAATCAGCACCAGATTGCGCCACCGCTCCGCACCCCACGCCGCACTCAGCAGCACCAGCGGCAGAAACAGAAACAGAAAAGCGGGAGACGAAAAAACCATGCGGCCAGCACCCCACTACCCGGTCACCAGTCCGCGGAGAAGCGCGATTCCTCGCACCCGCAAAGAATTCATCCCCCGAAGCATCCTCGCCCCACGAGCCCGAGCCAGGATTCGCAACCGACGAGCAACACAGGAATCGGGAAAAAGACCCGTCCCCCTCCCTCCGCAGAGTGGCTGAATCCTCCTTCCTTCCCACAAAATCAGAAGATACCATCTGCAAGACGGGCTGCACTTAGCCCTAGCTGCTCCCCTGCCTCAAACCATCGCCAGCACCTTCTGCACCACCTGCTCAGGATACGGCAACTGCAGCTTCTCCAGCGGCGGACTATAAATCGCAGGCGCATCCACCGCACTGATCCGCCCCACCGGCGCATCCAGATCGTCAAAACACCGATCCTGAATCAGCGACGCAATCTGCGCCCCAACCCCACAGAACGGCTTGTTCTCCTCCACACACAACGCCCGATTCGTCTTCCGCACCGACTCAATGATCGTCTCCTCATCCAGCGGCCGGATTGACCGCAGATCCACCACCTCACAGTCAATCCCGTGCTCCTCAGCCAGAATCTCAGCCGCCTTCAGACACGTGATCACCGCCCGCCCATGCGCTATCAGCGAAATGTCCGATCCCTCACGCTTCACATCCGCCACCCCGATCGGAATCACATACTCCTCGTCCGGAACTTCCCCAGTCTCCCCGTAAAGCACCGTGTTCTCCATCACATACACCGGATCATTGTCCCGGATCGCCGCCTTCATCAGCCCTTTCGCATCATACGGCGTCGCCGGACACACCACCTTCAACCCTGGCGTGTTCGCAATGAAGTTCTCCGGCGTGTGACTGTGCGTCGCCCCCACATTCGTCCCGCCATTCGCTGGCCCGCGGATCACGATCGGACAATTGATCTTCCCACCGCTCATGTACCGGATCGTCGCCGCATTGTTGATCATCTGATCCCACGCCACATACGCAAAACTCCAGAACATCAGCTCCATCACCGGCCGCACCCCAAGCATCGAAGCCCCAATCCCCATCCCGATAAACCCAGCCTCGCTGATCGGCGTGTCCACCACACGCTTGTCTCCCCACTTCTTCCACAATCCCTGCGTCACTTTGTACGCCCCGTCATACTGCGCCACTTCCTCACCCATGATCACGACGTTCTCGTCGCGGGCTAGTTCTTCATCGAGGGCATGTCGGATCGCTTCGCGGTAGGTAATGACTGGCATGGGAAAAATCAGAAGTTAGGAAAATCAGTGAGAATCTCAGCGGTCACAGCGCCCCGGCCGTCCCCCGGAAATGAAGGCGCTTCGCCTCCCTCCAGTTCCCGGCCATCTCGCCCGCCGCCACCTCAACGCTCAATCGTTGAAAAAATGACGGCCGGTCCGCCCGGCTTCCGTGAACTCGTCCACCTCGAAGTACACGTCCTTCGTGATGTCCTCAAACTCCGGATACGCACTCGCCTCCGCAAAATCAACCGACGCCACAGCCTCAGCCTTCGCCGCCTTGTCCAACTCCTGGTACACCGCATCCGTAATCACTCCCTCCTCCATCAGCCGATTGCGCCACAATTGGATCGGATCGTGATGCTGCTTGAACCGCTCGATCTCATCCTCCGCACGGTACACCTTCGCCTTCGAGTCCGCCACCGAGTGCCCATAATGCCGGTACGTGTTGATCTCCACCACCGTCGGCCGGCTCTCCTCATGCGCACGCTGCACCGCAATCTGCATCTTCGCGCGCACTTCATAGAGATCCCACCCGTTGATCAGATCCCACACAATGTCATACCCATCCGCACGGTACGCCAAGCAGTTCTTGTACACGCTGCTCCGCGCCTGACTCGTCCCCATCGAGTACCCATTGTTCTCGATCACATAAATCACCGGCAGATCAAACAACCCCGCCAGATTCAGCGACTCATGGTACGCACCCTGATTCACCGCGCCATCACCCATGAAACACATGCAGGATCCCTTCAGCCCCTTGTACTTGACGTAATACGCAAGCCCAGCCCCGAGCGGCGACTGACCACCTACAATCCCATGGCCACCCCAGTAATTCTTGTCCGGCGCAAAGAAGTGCATCGACCCGCCCTTGCCCTTCGAACAGCCAGTCGCCCGCCCGAACAACTCCGCCATGCACTCCTCCATGCTCATCCCCACCGACAGCGCATGCCCGTGGTTCCGGTACGCCGTGATCATGTGATCGTGCGCCCCCATCAGCGACGCACACCCCACCGCAATCGATTCCTGCCCGTCATAACGATGCAGAAACCCGCCCATCTTGCCCGCATTGTAATGCTTCCCCGCCGTCTCCTCAAAGCGCCGGATGCGGATCATGTCTCGCAACAATCGGATCTTCGTTTCCGGGGACAGCGACTTGTTGATCTCCGCTTGGGCGAAGTCAGTCGGGTCAATGTGATGCTCGGGATCGGCTACGCTGGGCTTCATTGGTCGTACAGGTGGCGCGGGGTTAATGAGGGAAAAATTCAAATGGAGCGCGCAGGACTCATGCCGGACGCCGCAACTGTCTGCGGGACCGACCGGCGGCACAGCGCCCAGAACATCACAGTAAATCCAACGTCACCCGCCAGCTGCCGGACTCCAAACACCCACGTCTGCGGCGCAAATTCCGGCAACCCAGTCGTCAGACACTGCCACCAGCCACCCAGAGTCGGCGCATACCCAAACCCCGAAAAGAAAGAAACCGTGTTGCTCAGCAGGTAGAACAACACGGTCGAGAAAAGAGTCGCCCCAAGAACCGGGACTACTGTGGCCTTCGCCTTGACGGCAGCCCCAAGGGCTACCGCCACACCACTCGCCGCCACAAGGACCCCAAAATGCGCCGCCCCGAACCCATACCCATGGCTCATATTGATCACAAGGTGAGGCACCACCGCCGCCACCAGCGCCACCACCCAAGCCGCACGCCGGGAAAGAAAACTACCGCTGCACACCGCCAGCGCCATCACCGGCGCATACCCCGCCGCAGCCTTCACCACCTCCCCACCAGCCACCCACGGCGCAATGCGGAGCAGGACTATGGACGCAATCAGCAGCAGAAGTGGAATCATCGGAAGCAAAACCAGTTGAAGGGGCGCACCGAAACCGATGCAGCATTGATGCTACGTTTGCGGTTCGGTTTTGTCCACCCGGTTTCTGCACCGACACACAGGCCACCCTCCCCCCCTCAACGCCCACCGGAAAGCCCACTCAGCCGCAACGCCAGAAACGCATGCCGCCCCGGCCCGCCACTGTCCGCCACAAGGATCAGACTCCGCGACCCATCCGCCAGCACCGGCCCCGCACACATCCCCTCGTAATTCGTAAACCCGCTCGGCAGATCCATCAGCAGGGTCTTCCCCGCCACCTTGATCGCCTCACCCGTCAGCGTCTCCATCGACCCAGTCTCCGTCGCTCCCGCTAAATCCGCTAGAAAAACCCGCGCATGCAGCCCGCCGGACCCGAATCCCCGCTCCAGCACCAGCAGCTGTCCACCCGGCAGCAGACACAGATCCACCACCCCGTTGCCCGCCCCCTGAAACCGCATCCCCGCACGCTCCGTCCGCCACGCCACCTGCCTCAGCATCCGCCCGTCCCTCGAAATCTCCTGCAACCGCACCATCGTTCCCTCCTTCGGCCCAGCCACCGGCCCGTCCACCGTCAGCGCTTCCTCATTCGCCGTCCAGAACCGCCCAGCCGTACTCTCAAACGTCAGCGACTCCAACGACAGGTTCCCACGCGCCTGCCCGAACACCTCCGGCAACTTCAGCACCGGCCCAGCCTTCCCGTCCGCCCAACCAAACCCCTGAATCCCCGGCCCTCCCTCCGCACTCACATAAAATCGTCCCTCCCCCGCCACCCACGCAATCCCCTCACAATCACTCAACCGCGTCGCCAGTCGCACCGGCACACCCGCCGCCGCCTTCTCCAGAACACCCGTCGGCCCGATCTTCAGCGTCAGCGGCACCACCACCGGCTCCCGGTCGGACACCGCAGCAAACGAATCCCCCCCACACCACGTCACCCCACTCAGCCCCGCAATCTCTCCGCTCTTCACAAACACAGGCTTCCCATCACCCGCCGGCACAAGCTTCAATTCCCCAGCCTCACCCGTCCCGCAGCAAACCACCACACCCGCTGCCAGCACCGCCGCCACTGTGGTCCGCCAAACCCCTCCCACAAAATCAGAAGATCCCGGCAGTAACACATGCTGCCCCAACCTCACAGTTTGTCAGGCTTGATCTCCTTGTGCTTGCCTCCGAACTTCCCGGAAAGCTTCCTCAGAAACTTCTCCCCGTCCCGCCCCTCCTCGGAATTCGAATAAATCGAAATCGTGTTCACCTGCAGCTTCGACGTCTTGCCCATCATCTTCTCGAACTTGTCGTAGATCAGCTTGATGATGTCATCCTTGTCCATCGCGTCCTTCCCCGCAAACCGTGTCCCCGGAGCCCCATCACTCAGCACAAACAGCGTGCTCGGCTTCCGCTCGAACGCCGCCACCATCGCCAGATCAATCCGGCTGCCACCCTCCGTTCCCGCCAGCTCACTGATGTCCTCCGTCATAATCGCCGTGTACTCAATCCCCTGATTGTCCTTCCCGGCCCGACCATACTTCTCCGTCCGCGTCCTCCCGAAATCCGCACTGCCCCCCCCATAATACCCCTCCATGAATCGCGTCGCCTCATTCTTCATCTCCTGCGTCGCCGTCACACTCTTCGATTTGAACAAATCCCCATTCTGACCAAAACAGATGATGTTGAACTGCGCCGACGGCGGCAACCCATCGATCACCTTCTTCAACTCCCGCCGCAACGCCGTGATCCCAGGCGCAGACAGGTTCGTCCGCATGCTCCCGGACGTATCAATGCAGAAAATAATGTTGTTCCCCGTCGATGTCAGCCCCAGAAAACTCGCCGTAAACCCTGGCTGATTCCCCGGCCCAAACCCGGCCCCCGTTCCCGTCCCGCGTCCCGTACCCTTCCCGCCCCCAAACCCGCCGCCACTCCCCGGCGTCCCACTCATCATCCCGGACGTCACCGATAAGGTGCTCATATCCGCCAGCGTCGAGGTCGTGTCCGGCAACGCAATCGCCCCCGCCGCCTTCGCCGCAATCTTCATCGCCGGCGCACGGTTCACCATCATCTGCCGCTTCTTCTGGTTGATCTTCGTGTTCCCCTCCGTCCCGCCACCACCACCACTCAGAAAATCAATCTGCTCAGGCGGCCCCGCATTCGATGTCGTCCAGATGATCAGCAGTGCCGCTATCAGAAACAACGCGTGCACGATCAGACTGATCGTCAGTGACCCGCCTCCCACCTTCCGCCAGTACGCCATGAACGGCCCATCCGGCTTCCGCGGCGCTTCCTCCACTCCCTCTTCCCCTTCCTCACCAGGCTTCCCAGGCACCTTCGCCGTCTGCATCGCCGGAACCGGCGGGGGCGGCGGCGGCGGCGGCGGAGCCACTGGCATCGCCGGAGGCGGCGTGAACGGCCGAGGCGTCAGCGGCACTGGATCACCGGACGGACCGGAACCGGAAGCAGGAGAATTGGGATTCATGAGTCGAACCGGAAAGGGGTTATTGTGTTTACCGGATGCTAACTCTCACGACGACGCTCGCACCCGGTTTCCTGGGACCAGCCTCGGAAAAATCAAAGCTCCTCCGATACCGAAAACGTCACGTTCGCAATGCCCGCAAACTGCATCGCGTTCATCACGTCCACCACCCGCTCCCAAGGGGTCTCCGGCTCCGCATTGATCGTCACAATAATCGGCGTCCCACCCTCAGACTTCGCCTGCTGCGCCAGCCTCTTGAAGTTCGCCTTCAACTCTCCCGGCGATACCGGCTCCTCATTGTGCGTAATTCCCCCATCCAGCGCCACCGACACCTGCTCCTCCATCGGCGAATCCGCCATGTCATCCGAAGGTTCAGTCGACGGCAGCTTCATCTTCAACTCAGTCTCAACCTGGCGGTCACCAGCCTGAACCATGAAGAACAGCATGATCACGAAGACCACGTCAATCATCGGCGCAATCTGGAAGCCGACTTCCGCATCCTGGTGTGTATCACGATGGCGTTTCATAGTTCAATCACGGTTGTTCGTCGCATATGCCACCGCAGCCGTGGACTGAGCCACCACCGCAATCGCCGCCTGCACCTCCTTCGCCGGAGTCGCACGGTCCGCGCGCACCAGCACTTCAAGCCTCGACCCACCCTTGCCGTCAGGCAGGGTGTCCGCCGCGCGCTTCAGCTCCTCAGCTAGCGCATCCCGGTCCTCCCACTCCTTCCCGCCATACGTCATCAGCGCCTTCTGCTCGTTCTTGTTCCACCTCACATTCACCGTCCGCTGATTCTTGTCAGGCTTCCGCTCCTTCGCATCAGGCGCCACCGGCAGCTTGATCGAGGTGTCCAGCGCCTCAATCTGCGCCGTCGTGATGCTCATGAAGAAAATCAGAAGCACCAGAAGCACGTCGATCATGGGAGCCACCTGAAATTCAGGCTCCCCGCTTTCCATTGAACCGCCGCCGCCGCCCATGATGTTAGTAGGTTGAGTTGATGAAGTGTTGTGATTCCGTCACGCTCAGGCTTGCGCCGGAGCTTCCCCTCCAGATCCCTCGACCCACGCCGGCGCATTCGCATACAGCTCCTGGTCTCCAACGTGCACGCCCTCAGCCAGATGATACGGGAACTTCCGGAACAGGTTCGCCACCTCGTTCTCCAGCTCGTGCAGCGAACCCTGCAGCCGGTTGCGCAGAAAGTAGAAACCCATGAACGCAGGCACCGCAATCACCAGACCCGACGCCGTCGCCACGAGCACCTCACCGATCTTCTCGGAAAGACCAGACGTGTTCTGCGTCGCACCGCCCTTACCCAACTCACCGAACGCCCCGATCATCCCGAACACCGTCCCAATCAGACCAACCATCGGCGTACAAACCCCGATCACCGAAAGATACGACAACCGCGTCGACTGACGCTGCTGCTCACGGCTGATCTCCGCCAGAATCGCTTCCTCAGTCGCTTCCTTCCCGTCACCCACATTCACCAGCCCCGCACGCACCACGTTGTTGAACGCACACGGCGTGTCCGCACAGCTCTGGTGCGCTCCCACATAATCACCCGCCCGGAAGAAATTCCGCAGCTTCTCAACCTCGCCCTCAGGCATCAGACGCTTCTGACCAGACCGCTGCACCCCGTCAATCACCAGCCACACCATCGCCACCGAAAACAAAAACAGCGGAATCATGATCGGTCCGCCAAGGCGGATCATGTCCCAGAGAGACTTTTCAGAAAATCCGCCGGCCGCCGCTTCACCTTCCGCCATCGCAAGCGAGGCGGCGAGCAGAGAGAACAGGGTGGCGAGAGGAGCGGGACGCAGGAGGCGGTTGGCTTTCATGACAGATTGATTCTAGAAGTACTGGTTGAATTGTTTTGGTAGGAATTTCAGAAACGGTTCTGCCGGATAATCCGGCTCAGCGATACTACTTTTCGGCGGCTTCGTCTGCCTTTTCTTTCGGGTCTGCCTTCGGATCAGCCGCCGCAGGTGCCCCGATCACCTTCTCAAGGTCCTCTTTCTCCTTCTTCGCAGGAGCCTCCACCCACGTCCCCTTGTACCGCTCAAGGATCCGCGTCAATGCCGCCGTCGCATCTTCCAGCCGCCGCAGCCGCATCAGACAACGCGCCGCCCCGAACTCCGCAGCCGGAAGCAGCGACGCCTGCGTCCCGAAAAACACCGGCACCTGCAGATAGGCATCCAGCGCCTCCTTGTACGCCTCACGCTTGAACTGAATGTCCCCAATCAGATTGTACAACCGCGCCAGCGTCCCCGAATTCTCCGTCCCCGTCAGCAGGCTGTTCGCCTTCTGCAGCGCCGGCCCCGTCATCCCCTTCTGAAACTGCTGCAGCGCCTCCATCATCCCCCAGCCCTTCTGATAATCACTCGAAAGCGGCATGTTGCGCAGCTCCGGAAACAGCTTGTCCGCCTCCGCATGGTTGTTCTTCCGGATGTGACACTCCAGCGCCAGCAATGTCGCCGGCACATACCATGACCCCGGCTTCTCCTTCCAGTTCCGGTGAATCGCCCTCACCGCTTCCGCATTCTTCAGCGCTTCATCATAACTGCCCTTCGCCAGCGCTTCCGCCCCGTCCGCCAGCTCCGCAGGATACGGCCAGTCCACCCGCGCCACATTCGACGCCGGGATGCTCGCATACCCATCCTTCCCGTCCGCCTGGCGGATCTTCTTCTGAATGTTGGAGCCGGATAGCGTCACCTCAGACCACTCCACATCCGCCCCATTGGCAAAATAAAGCCTCTGCGCCTGCACCTGCTGCCCAGTCAGCAGCACAAATCCCACCGCCGCCGCACCCAACTGACTCGAAATGTTATTCTTCATGGCTATCAGTCAGTCCGGTTAGAGTTTGCGGTAGTTTTCCTGAATCTTCTGGAAGTCGGCTTCCCCCTTGATCCGCTCCATGACCTTCGGCGTCTCCACCGCTTCCTTGTACACTTCCTTCGCGTCCGTGTACTTCTGCAGCGCTTCCTTCGTCTCCCCGGCCCGCAGATAACCGCGCGCCACCCACTTCGGAAACTTCAGGAACGACACATACAGCCGCTGGAAGTAATTGTAAGCATCCGCATACGCCTGCTGAGCAAACTTCACCTCCCCAAGCAGCCACGTCGCCTCAGCCTTCACCTCCGGCGGATACGTCTTGTCCCCCAGAATCTCCTTCAGCATCTTCTCCGGACTGTTCCCCGGATCCTTCTCCACATCGCCAAACCGCTTCAACTCCACCAGCGCCCGCGACTTGCCCAGCAGCGCCTCCCCATACTTCGCACCCGGAAACTCATCCGTCGCGATCGAGAACTTCTTCAGCGCCGTCTCGAAATCCTTGTCCTCCAGAGCCATCTGCCCCAACCCCACCGCTCCCCAGTCCACAAACGCCGACTGCGGATAAAACTGCAGCAGCCGATTGAACGACTGCGCCGCCTTCTCCTTCTCCCCGGCCTTGAACAGATGATCACCCACCACCGCCAGCAGCGCCGCACTGTAATCCTCAGGTTTATACTCCGTCGTCAGTTGCTGCATCAGCTCGTCCGAACGCTTCGGCGACGTGTCCACAATCACATGCCCCTTATCGTCCTTCTTCTTCGGCTGCTTGCTCTCCAGATACCGGTAAAGCTGCGCCTTCACATACACTAGCCGCGCCTTGCCGATCGAATTCAGCTTGTCGCCTCCCGCCAGCAAACGGTCCATCTCTGCTTCCGCAGGCTTGCCCTGCTCCTCCACCGTCGGCGGCGGAGGCCGCTTCACCGGCTCAGCCTTCACTTCCGTGCCCGCAGGAGCCCCCGGAGCCGCCGGAGGCGGCGTCGGAGCCGGAGGTGCCGCCACCACCTTGCGCTTCGGCACACACGAAACCGCCAACTGCTGCATCAGATCCTCCACCCCATCCTTCCGAGGATTGTTGATCGTCTCCGCAATCGTCTCCGCCAGAAACTGCCGGCTCTCCGCCTGCGCCTTGTCCTTCGCTTCCGTCCGCTGCTCCAGAAACTTCTTCACCGCCGCCTCGTCCTTCTTCGTCTCCGCCTCGTCCAGTTCCTTCGCATACGCACTATCACTCTTCCGCACGATCGCCTTGCAGATCTCTCCCACCGCCGCCAGCGACTGCCGGTTCTCCGGCCACTGCTTCCGGAATCCTTCGTAAAGCGTGATCAGATCCTGCCACCGGCTCTGCGCCTTCAGCATCGGAGCCGCCTGCGTCAGGCTGTACTCCGCCACCTGCTCGCCAGCCGCATTCTTCACCGCATTCACATACGCATCCGTCGTCGCCACATCGTGCGTCTCCGGCGTCAACCCCGCGTCCTGCATCTCCTCACCCGTCATGTCCTTGTACGCATCCCCCATCAGCGCATACGCATCCGCCACCGACGGCGTCCCAAAGTGATTCTTGATGATGTCCTGCGACGCCTCAATCACGTTGCGGAACCGCGGCTTCCCTTTCTTGCCCTTCTTCTGCCGCTCTTCCCCGAGAATCAGAAACGACAGCCGGTACTTCGCATCCGCAATGTACGCTCCCGCAGGATACTTGCTGATATAATCACGCAGCGCCGCCATCGCCCCGTTGTAGTCATTCTTGAAGAACCACGTCAGGCCCCGCATGTACTCCACAGCCTCACGCTGAGGATCATCCTGCGCCGCCTGATTCAGAAACTTGTCCGCCGCATCCCGCGCCTTGTCGAACTCAAACTGCTCAAGGTAATTCTGCACCTGCACCGCCAGAAACACACTCTTGTTAGGCGAGTCCTTGATCAGGTCCATCACCTCCTCATACACCGTATTGATCTTCGCCGGATCCCCGGACCGCGTCGCAATCGTGATCAGCATCTCCGCCACCTGCTGCGCCTGCTCTTTGTCTGCATACTTCTTCAGAAACTCCCGGCACAGCCGCTGCGTCTCGTCCGCCACCTTCATGTTGTCCTGACTCAGATCAGTCGGCGTCAGGTTGTAATAACAATACGTCAGCGCATACAGCACATTCGGCGCGTCCTCGAACTTCGGGAACTTCTCCAGCACATACTGGAACGCCAGCCGCGCCTCCCAGAACCGGCTCAGCGCCGCAAAACAGCGCCCGATCCGGTAAAACACCACCGCATCGTAGTTCTGCTCCTTCTCAAGGCCCTCGATCATCGCCTTCGCCTGCGCCTCGTACAGCTTCACCTTCGCCAGCTGCTGCTGGTTCGCGATCGCATTCGGATCCTTCGGTCCCACCCTCGTCGAGAGGCTCTTGATCAGCCGTCCGTAATCCTCCCGCAGGTCCTTCAATGTATCCAGCACCTCCTTGTGCTTCCGCAGGTTCTGATACGCCGGCAGCGCCTCCTCAGGCTTGTTGTCCCCCATCAGCGCATCCGCCAGCTTCAATGCCGCAAAATTGATCTCCGAAATCATCGGCCTCATCCCCGGCGCACGCTTCACCTTGTCCAGCAGCGCCACACCCTTCTCTGGCTTGTCCTCGGAGTACAGATCCACCAGATACAATGCCAGCCGCACGTCCGACGAGGTCCGCACCCCCGCCGCCAGCGTCGTCTCCAGCAGCACAATCGCTTTGTCCTTCTGCTGGTTCTCCTTGTACGAATCCGCCAGCTCCATCATCACCTCATCACGCAGCGTCGCCTCGTTCTTCAGCGACTCGTACTGCTTCACCGCCGCCGGAAAGTTCTTCTGCGCCCTCAGAATCCGCGCCAGCCCCAGCTGCGCATACCGGATGTTCCGCCCAGTCGGGTATTTCTGCGTGTACTCCGTGAACGTCTTGAACGACAACTCGTAGTTCGGAATGTTGAACAGACACGCCCCAAGCGTGAAATACAGCGGCTCAAGCTTCTCCGGCGGCGCCCCAGTCTTCAATGCCACCGTCATCAGCCCGGTGTAGTTCGCCGCAGCCGTCACCCAGTCGCCCTTCGCATACGCCTCATCCCCATTCTTGATCAGCGCATCAGGATCCGCAATGTCCACCGGCGGCAGCGCATTCGCCTTGTCCCCGCCCGCCGCCGCAGCCTCCGCAGGCTTGTCCGCAGGCTTCTCAGCCGCTTTGTCCGCCGTAGGGTCTTGACCGGGCGCAGCCGCAAGCAGCACCAGCAGGCTAACCGGTACCAGGAAACGCATGGGATGTTTTGAAAGACTTTTCACGGCGGAATCAGAAGATATCGGATGAGCGGGCTCGCGGGAAGGCGCGTTTATAGGTTCGGCCCCGGGATTGCAATGAGAATTTGGACTCGCTCCATATCGCATGAGGCATTCTGGCTCGTGAAGCAGGCATGAATTTTAAATCCCGGATCCATTTCCTCGGTCGGTTTGCCGGTCGAGTCCAGTGTCCTCCCACGAAACAGGATCCTCAATCGGCTCAAGATGCGTGAACGCCGTCAGCCGCGGCACCGCCGCCCTCAGCGCCGCCTCGATTTCCTCAGCAACCGAATGCCCTCGGGCAATCGTCCACTCGCCCGGCATCAGTAAATGCACAGACAAAAAACGCCTCATCCCCGCCTGCCGGGTGCGCAATGCATGCCACTGAACTCCTTCGCCCTCGTATTCCCCAAGCACCCGACGCGCCTCGGCCAGTTCAGCCTCAGGCAGCCCCGTATCAATCAACCCCAGCATCGCCCCGTGCATCAGCTTCACCCCGGTGACCACAATGTGCGCCGTCAGCAGCAGCCCGATCACCGGATCCAGCCAGTGCCAGCCCGTCGCCACCACCAGCAACACCGCCAAAACCACCGCCCCAGTCGTCCACACATCCGTCATCAAATGATGCGCGTCCGCCTCCAGCGCCACCGAATGCCGCTCCCGCCCCACCTTGAACAACAACCGCGCCGCCAGAAAATTCAGCAGTGACGCCCCCACAGACACCACCAGCCCAGTCCCCACCATGTGCAGCGGGTGCGGCTCAATCAGCCGGCTCACCGCATTCCACCCGATCCCCACCGCCGCCGCCAGAATGAACACCCCCTCGCTGATCCCCGCAAAATACTCCACCTTCGTGTGTCCGTACGCGTGATCGTCATCCGCAGGCCGCACCGCCAGCGCCAGCGACCCATACGCAATCAGCGCCGCTCCCACATTCGCCAGCGATTCCAGCGCGTCCGACAGCAACCCGATCGACCCAGTCAGACGCCACGCCCAAAGCTTCAGAAAAAACGTCACCACCGCCACACCCAGCGACAGCAAGGCATAATGCGTCAGCGGGCGTTCCGTAAGGGTCATCACCTCCTCCTCTGGACCCCCACAGCCACCGTGACAAGGACAAGCCGCCTTTTCCACCCTCCCACCATCCACATTGTCCGCTTCATTTTGCTGGACACTCCTCCGGCAGCGTTTCAATTTCCCGCCCGTCGCCAGCCCAGCGCAGCGACACCTCCTTCCCTCCAACTCACCCAATCCACCCAAAATGTCCCACTCGCTCCCAAAACTCCACAACGCCATGTGGCCAGGCCTCGTCGGTAAAGAACCAGGCACCGATCACCCGCCGATCAGCCTCGACCGCATGCTCGAACTCACCGCCGCCGCAGACGTCAATGGCGCCAAGTACGAAGGCGTCGACCTCTTCCTCTTCCACCCTCACACCGACCCCGACGCCTCCGAAGCCGATATCCGCGCCATGGCCGACAAAATCGCCGCCAAAGGCCTCAAAATCGGCTCCCTCGTCGCCCCAGTCTGGCCAGGCACCGTCGGCGGCTGCGCCTTCGGCTCCGACGACGACCGCAAAAACTTCGTCCTCGCCGTCGAAAAAGCCTGCCGCATCGCCGACATCCTCAAACAACACGGCGCTCGCTCCTACGGCGTCATCCGCATCGACTCCGCTGGCGGTCCCTCCGACTGGGCCGCCGACCCCGCAGGCAATACCGCCAAAATCGCCGAAACTTTCCGCGAAGCCGGTAAAGTCGCCGCCGCTCACGGCGAGCGCCTCGCCGCAGAAGGCGAAATCTGCTGGGGCGGCATGCACTCATGGAAGGCCATGCTCGATACCCTCGAAGCCACCGGCATGCCGGAAACCGTCGGCTTCCAGGCCGACCTCGCACACACCTACCTCTACCTCCTCGGCTACAACGCCCCGGAACACGCCCTCCTCCAGCCAGGCTACTCCGACACAGAATTCTGGGCCGCCTACGAAAAAATGACCAACGCCCTCCGCCCGTGGACCATCGACTTCCACGTCGCCCAGAACGACGGCAGCGTCCACGGCACCGGCAATCACGACAAAACCGGCCGCCACTGCCCAGCCGACGACCCTAACGGGAAACTCGATATCGCCCGCTGCGCCTCCTACTGGCTCAAGGACGCCGCCAGCCGCGGCATCCAGCACATCTGCTGGGACGGCTGCATGTTCCCTAACGCCGTGCTCGAAGCCCCGGCCACATGGAACACCATCCTCTCCTCCATGGTCTCGGTCCGCGCCACCGCCGGCTGGTAACCTGCCCCACCACCGCCAAAACCTCTCCATCCGCCGCGGACCCACCCGGTCCGCGGCGGATTTTTGTCGCCCCGCTCACCACTCAGTCGGAACTTGTCCCCAGTCCCAGCTGTGCTAAATTCCTACGGTCCCCTCTTCCCGAGTCCTCCGCAGATTTCCCTAATCACCACACGTCCTGCTGCGTTCGCTAATCAGCAACCATTCACAAACGCCCGGCCATGAGCACTCCTCCTCCTCCACCTCCTCCCCCGCCACAAGATCCCCATTACGCCCAGCAGGAACCGGATCAGTTCGTCGATGCCCCGCCCTACCACGACGAAGGACCAAAACGCGCAGGCTACTGGCACAAAATCGGCGGCGGCTCGCTCACCATCAGCATCATCGTCCACGCCGCCTTCCTCATCCTCGCTCTCCTCATCATCTGGAGAACCTCAAACGTCATCGAGGAACCACCAGACTTCCTCCCAGGTGGCGGCGGCGGCGGTGGTGGCGGCGAAAAACACGCCGCGCAGAAAAAAATGCGCTCCATCAGCCAGGCCCAGCCAAAAATGAAGCTGGCTTCCGCCAAATCCTCCGGCGTCACCCTCCCGGACGTCCAGTCCTCCATGACCGACTTCTCCGGCCTCACCCAGATGACCGTCGGCGGCGGCGGCATCGGCTCCGGTCAGGGCATCGGCTCAGGCTCAGGCTCCGGCTCAGGTGTCGGTTCCGGCGTCGGCTCAGGCTGGGGCCCAGGCTCAGGCGCAGGCTTCATCTCCCTCCCCAAAATCATGCAGAGCCGCTGCTCCCCAGCAGAACGCTCCCAGAAAATGCGCGAAAACGGCGGCAACGAAGACTGCGAAACCGCCGTCAAAAAAGGCCTCAAATGGCTCAAGGAAAAACAGAACCCCGACGGCTCATGGGGCAATAACGACCGCGCCGGCATGACCGGTCTCGCCCTCCTCGCCTACCTCGGCCACTGCGAAACCCCGGAATCCCCCACCTACGGCGAAACCGTCCTCAAGGGCATCACCTTCCTCATCGAACTCGGCCAGAAGAACAACAACCAGTTCAACGGCATCTTCTCCCAGGCCCCCTCCTCCATCCGCAGTACCTACGAACACGGCATCGCCACCTACGCCCTCGGCGAGGTCTACTCCTTCGCCAAACTCGGTAAACGCGAACTTCCAGGCCTCCGCCAGTCCTTCGAGCGCGGCGTCCAGATCATCATCGAAAAACAAAACCCCGCCGGTTCATGGGGCTACAAAGACGGCATCGGCTACGACCCCTACGGCGGCAATGACCTCTCCGTCACCGGCTGGCAGTTCCAGGCCCTCAAAGCCGCCAAACACACCAACCTCAAAATCCCCGGCCTCGTCGGTGCCAATAAAAAGGTCGAAAAATACCTCGAAGGCATGCAGACCGCCGACGGCGGCTTCGGCAACCCCAACCGCGCCAGCCACTACAATCAGTGGAACCTCAGCGGCGCCGCCCTCCTCGGCCTCCAGACGCTCGGCAACGGCAACGCCGGCAAAATCAGCAAGGGCATCCGCTTCCTCGTCGACACCATCGAAAAGGAACCCCTCAGCTGGAACTCCGACTGCTACCTCTACACATGGTACTATAACACTCAGGCCCTCTTCCAGAAGGGCGGCGAACCATGGAAAAAATGGAACGAACAGTTCCGCCCGGAAATCCTCTCAAACCAGCTCGAAGACGGCAGCTACAAGGTCGAAGGCGGTGGCGAAGTCGCCGCTTCCACCACCACCGCCGCCGGCGGCAGCGCCGACATCTACCGCACCTGCCTCTGCACGCTCATGCTCGAGGTCTACTACCGCTACCTCAAGGTCGGCGACCGCGATTCAGACATGAGCAACAGCAACCTGATGCCCCTCAAATAACCCACCGCGCCACGACAAGGCGCTCCCCACACTCTCGACGGCCGTTTTCCTCCCCGGAAAACGGTCGTCCTTTTTTGCCCCTAAATCACCTCTCACCTCAGGTCTCCTCGCCGCCACCCCAGCCCCCAGCTCCTCCCCCCCGCTCCACTATCCGCCCAGCCAACCCACCGGCCAGCACCCGCAAGGATCCTGCTCGCACGCACCCACACACAAAAAAGCGGGCATCAAGACACGGCCACGCCGTCCTCAATGCCCGCAAATCTCAATCGCTGCCCTCAGGCGCTCGCTTCACCCGCCGCCGCATCCTTCCCCTCAATCGCCTCAGCCACTTCAGCCTCCGCAACCGGGGCCTCAGCAACCTCCACAACCGCCTCAGCAACAGGCTCAACGACCTCAGCGACAGGCTCAGTAACCTCAGCCTCAGTCACCACAACTTCAGGAGCGGATTCGGCACCCGTAACGTCCGCCGCGGAAAGCGTTTCCACGCCACCATCAGCAGCCGCTTCCACTACGACACCGGTTTCCTCACCCGTCTCAGCAGCCGCTGCCTCACTCCCCGGAACCGCATCACCAACCGCCTCAGCCGCAGGCTCTCCCGCAACCCCACCCGCGACAGGCGCAATCTCCAACTGCCCCGGAATCTTCTTCCTCGGCTTCGGCGGAGCTGGCGGCGCAGGCGGCAACGGCGGACGTCCCAGCACAAACAACTCACCAGCCTGGAACTCCGTCACATAACCTTCTCCCACCAGCCACCGCAGATCCTGCAAGATCGCAATCTCCTCCGCACTCAGCACCACCGGCGCGGCCGCAGCGCCCTCCGCTCCAGCCTCACCCGCCACTTCACCCGCAGGCTGCTCAACCAACTCACCGGAAACCGAAGCAGCCTCCGCAGCCACCTCAACGCCCGCTTCAGCCACCACCGCAGCCGCTTCTTCAGCAACCACAGCTGTCTCAGACTCGCCCACCACCACAGTCGCCTCTTCAGCAACCACTGCCGGCACTTCCTCAGCCACCACCGCCGCAACTTCTTCCACCACCGCTTCCGGCGCAATCGCCGCCTCAACCAACGCCTCAGTCACACCCGTCGCCTCGGCAACCGCCTCAGCCACCGGTGCGTCCACCGCCGAATCCACACCCGGCATCCCCTGGCCAGCTTCACCAGTCACATCAATGTGCGGCGCCAGCGTCGAAACCAGTCTCGTGTACGTGATCCCAGGATTCGCACGCACCATCTCCACAATCGAACGCACCCGGTCACCCAGCACCACATCATCCCCAAGGAAATGCGGCCGGTTGCGCGACACAAACGTCGTCTTCCGGTCCTTCTTGAAGAACCGCAGCCCCGCACGCTCAAGATCACGGCAAAGGTCCTGCACCAGCTCCATCGGGAACCGCTGCTGACGCTCCACCTCGCTCCGCAGCAGCGAAAGCAACGGCGGTGCCAGCATCCGACCCGGAATGTTGCCTGGCACCGTAATGTCACGCACCACCCGGATCACGTCCCCCGCATGATGCTTCCGGAAATGCGCCTCCATCTCCGCCCAATTCTTCAACGGTGCCACCGCCGGCTCAGCCGCACCTGCAACCTCCGCCGCCACCGGCGCTTCAGCCGCAGCAGCAACATCTCCCTCAGCACCTCCCACCGCAGCACCTTCCACCGCAGCACCTTCCACCACGGCTTCCACCGCAGGCGCTGCCGCAACCTCCACCACCGCTTCCGCCGCAACCTCACCCTCACCGTCCGCACGAGGCATCAACGGCACATACTGCACCGACATCGTCTGCGATTCCTGCCAGCGCGCCAGCGTCGCTTCATCCTTCTCAATCACCACCCGCGACTTGTACCAGTCCAGCGCCATGTTGCTGAACCGCTCACGGTGCAATCGCGCCACGTTCCGCTGAAAATCATGGTGATTGGGCGGCCCCAGCGGAATGCCGGAAAATCCGCACACCGCAATCGCCGTGAATTTCCCCTTCGGCGCATCCAGCGTCACATTCTCCGCACGATAGAATTTCTCAATCGCCGGCGACCGCAGCACGTGCCGGATCGCTTCCTCATGGCTCAGCCAGAACGACCCATCCACAAGGCACTCATACACATCCGGCGGTGCAGGCGGTGCCGGTGGCGCTTCCGCCCCCGCTTCAGGCTTGCCCTGCGGCGGCCGCACCTTCATCGCCCGCATCCGCACAAAAAACCGCGCCCGGTCCTGCATGAACAACCGCGCCACATCAAACACCGAATACGCACGACCCGACGCCTTGATCTGCCTCGCCACCGCCTCAACCGACCGCGGATCCGCAATCAGTCGCGACTCCCAACCACGCAGCGGCGCAGGCCCTTCCCGGCCATCCCCACGATACGGCGGACGCGGCCCACGCCGATCCTGACCCTGATGCGGCGGCCTCGGCCCCCCACGAAATTCCCGTCCCTCTCCCTGCGGACGATCACCCCGTGGCGGCCCATCTGGCCTCGGACCACCAGGCCCGCCCGGCCGCGGCCCGCGATTGTCAAAATTCCTCTGCCCTCCCGGCCCACCCGGCCTCGGGCCACCAGGCCCACCCGGCCTCGGCCCGCCCGGACCTCCCGGCCGCGGCCCGCGCCCCATCCCGCCACCGCCACCACCACGCCGATCATCCCGCTGGCCACGTACCCCACCGCCAAAACGGTCGCCACCCTCGCGCTCCCGACGCATCACGTCCGGCGACACTTTGCCCCACACCACTTCCGCAGTGTCTTTCTGCGCCAGATCCTCCACCCAGTCGGGACGGAACTGAAGGTTCTGGAGCTGGGAGAGATCAATGGAGTCGGACTCGCTCATGATGTAAATCTGTTAGTCAACTGAATCGCTGGACGCACCGCTTCGGGCGCAGGGAGGGCGACCGTATCGGATCGCCCCGGCAAAATCAATCTCAATCAATCAGTTTCAGAGCCAGCCCGCACCATGCAGCGCACGCGTCAGCCCCAGCTGCCGTTCCAGTTGCGCCGCATAAACCTCATGCGCCGCCGCCGACGGGGCGCACCGGGTCGTCTCATCCAGCGCCACCAGCCGATCGCTCAGCTCACTCAGCCCCGCCGAACTCCCGCCTTCCGCCGCCACCACATGCGCCGCCTGCAGCGCCGCCCCCAATCCCGCCCCCTCCGCAGTCCGCAGGGTCACCGTCGGCACCCCGAAAACATCCGCCACAATCTGCCGCCACGCCGCACTCTTGCTCCCGCCACCCGTCAGCCGGATCTCGGACGGATCCACCCCAAGGTCCCGGAACCGCTGCAACCCATACGCCAGCCCCACCGTCACGCCTTCCACCGCCGCCCGCGCCAGATGCGCCGGCGTCGTGTTCCCCGTCCGCATCCCGAACAGCACGCCGCTCCCCCGCGGCAAGTTAGGCGTCCGCTCGCCATTCAGATACGGCAGAAACAACAGCCCGTCCGCTCCCGCCGGTGCCGCACAGATATGCCGCTCCAGCGACGGAATATCCCACGAGAACAAATCCCGCATCTGCTCCGTCAGCACCGTCACATTCATCGTGCAAACCAGCGGCATCCACTGGTCCGCACTGTCGCAGAACGCCGCCACTTCCCCCTGCGGATCAATCACCGGCTGACCCGCACACGCAAACACCGTCCCGCTCGTCCCCAGACTCACCGTCACCACCCCCGGCCGCACATTCCCCGTCCCGATCGCCCCCATCATGTTATCACCACCACCCGCACTCACCACCACGCCCTCCGGTAACTGCCAGCGCTCCCGCAATTCCGCACACAACTCCCCATGCCGCACCAGCGACGACCCCACCTCAGGCAGCATCTCCTCAACCCGCGGATCAATGAACCGCATCAGCTCCCGGTCCCACGTCCGCGTCCGCACATTCAACAACCCCGTCCCCGAGGCATCCCCGTACTCCATCCGCTTCACCCCCGTCAGCCGGTAGTTCAGATAATCATGCGGCAGCAGAATCGTCGCCGTCCGCGCAAAATTCTCCGGCTCATGCCGCTTCATCCACAGAATCTTCGGAGCCGTGAACCCCGGCGGAATCGCATTCCCTGCCTTCGCAATCAACCCAGCCGCTCCCCCGAATCCCTCCGCCAGCAACCCGCATTCCTCCTCCGTCGACGTGTCGCACCACAACTTCGCCGCCCGCACCGGCACCCCATCCCTGTCCAGCGCCACCATCCCGTGCTGCTGCCCGCTCACCCCAATCCCCCACACCTCCGACCGCCGCCCGCCAATCGCCGCCAGACACGCCTCCACCGCCTTGAACGTCGCCTCCACCCACGTCTCCGGATGCTGCTCCATGTGCCCCGCAGGCAATCCCCCGATCACATCATACCCATGCGCCGAGTGCGCCAGAATCTCCCCACTCTCCCCATCCAACACAATCGCCTTCGTGCTCTGCGTGCCGCTGTCGATTCCAATGAAAAGCATGTCGTCAAAAATATAAGGTTCGCCCCCGACCGAAGCGGATGCCAGCCCCGCCGTCAATCCCGCACCGCAACGGACTCCACCAGTGTTGTCCGTCTTACAGATGGTGTCTTATGGACGCGGGATTTTTCCCGAGTCCACGGCGCGAGGAGGGCTCGAATCACCATTCGCAACCGACGAGCAACACAGGAATCGGGAAAAAGACCCGTCCCCCTTCCCTCCGCAGAGTGGCTCAATCCTCCTTCCTTCCCACAAAATCAGAAGATACCAGCTGTAAGACGGGCTGCACTCGGATTCCCCGTTGCCCCAATCCCACCGCCCGTCATTCCTCAACCTCCATGCAACTGCTCCACGGCATCCACCTCGCCTACTGCACCAATATCCACCGCGGCGAATCATGGGCGGAAACCATGGCCGCCCTCGAATCCCACACGCTCGAAGTCAGAAACCGCGTCGCCCCACACCAACCCTACGCCATCGGCCTCCGCCTCGGCGCAGCAGCCGCACGCTCGCTCCTCGACCGCCAGACCCGTCTCGTCTTCCAGCGCTGGCTCGCTCAGCACAATTGCTACGTCTTCACCATCAACGGCTTCCCCTACGGTCAGTTCCACGGCACCCGCGTCAAGGAACAGGTCTTCCAACCCGACTGGAGTACCTCCGCCCGCGTCGAATACACCGAAGCCCTCTTCACCATCCTCGCCGACCTCCTCCCTCCAGGCCTCTCCGGCAGCGTCTCCACCGTCCCAGGCAGCCACAAAGAACTCGTCCCGGACGACGACCACGCCAACCTCATCCGCAAAAACCTCGCCGCTCACACCGCGTGGCTCGCACGCTTCGCCGACCGCTCCGGTAAAGACCTCCACCTCGGCCTCGAACCCGAACCCCTCGGCTGGATCGAAAACACCGCCGAATCCATCGCCCTCTTCAACTCCCTCGGCCACGGCGAAGACATCCAGCGCTGCCTCGGCATCAACTACGATACCTGCCACTTCGCCGTCGAATACGAATCCCCCGCCACCGCCCTAGCCGCCTTCAGGGAACACCGCATCCGCATCAGCAAACTCCACCTCAGCTCCGCACTCAAACTCACCCCGTCCTCCGCCTCCCTCAAACTCATGGAGTCGTTCACCGACGAGGTCTACTTCCACCAGGTCATCGCCAGACGCGAGGACGGGCTCCTCGAACGCCACCGCGACCTCCCCGTCGCCCTCGCCAGCAATCCCCTCCGCCGCGGCATCGAAGAATGGCGCGTCCACTTCCACGTCCCCCTCCACGCCCCTCCCCAGGACCTCCTCGACACCACCGCAGATCACCTCATCGCCACCCTCGACGTCCTCGCTGCCAACCCATCCCTCTGCCAGCACCTCGAAATGGAAACCTACACATGGGAAGTCCTCCCTCGCGACCTCCGCGCCGCCTCCGTCGAAGACCAGCTCGAACGCGAATACCTCTGGACCCTCACCGAACTCCGCAAACGCCACCTCGCCCCCTGACAACTCCCCGCCCCTCTTCCAACGCGCGCCCCTCCCAGAACCAAGACGTTAGGACCCGCAAAAGCCCAGCCACGGAGGCGGCGCCCGAAACCACCTCATTCCCAAAATCCAGCAGCGCGGCCAATCGTGACCACCAGCGGGCAAGGCAGGCGCTCGGGCAGCCAACGGATCGGATCGATCCCTGCAGCTCCTGCGTTCATACCGGCACCACAAGACCCTCCGCCTCCGCGAGCTTCTTCTGCTTCGCATCAAACGTCAGAAACTCGGCCGCTCCAAGATGCAGCGCCGTGGCCACGTGAAGCAGGTCAAAACCTCGATAGCCCTCAGTCCACGTGTACTGGGCGGACAGCCGTTCGGCGATGCTGGCGACATCCGCCCAATCAACGGGCACTACCACAATCACACCAGCCGCAATGTTAGCCTGAATCCTGGCAAGCGCTGTCTGGGCGGACACACGGTCGAACCCTTTGGCCGGGTCCTTCGTGTGCAGGAAGGATTGCCAGCGCAGCGATTGGCGGAACTCAAAAAGCAAAGGCGACGCCACATGCAGCGCCTCCGGCATCTGCGCCGCATGCCGTGCCGCCACCGCAGAGTTCACCTGAAATCGATACAAGGCACAGAGAAACGAGGTGTCAGGATAGGCGATCATCCCGGATCTCCCTCCCGTTCCGCCTCCCGCATCGCCTCAACTTCAGCATCGGAAAACATCCGCTCCCCCCAGATCTCCTTCAACTGAGCCATGAAATCCACCTTCGGCACCGCGCGCGTTGCCGAAGGCGGGGTCGCCATCAATTGCGCGAACACCTTCCCCCGCTTCACAATCTGCACGGTCTCCCCATGCTCGATCCACGAGGAAATCCTTCGGAAATTGTTCCGCAAATCCGCAACAGTCGCCGTTTTCATGATACAAGAAATATATCACGGCAGTGTTTCCGTCAAGTCACGAGAACTTCCCAACCGAGGGGTCACCTCATGCCAGAAACCAGTCGCCCATCACGCGCCACCGCAGAACAGAGCCGCTCAAGCTCTGCCTTGGACGCTGGGAGGCCCAGCTAGCGGGCA
>Ga0315905_10001621_pt1 | contig 24027 bp, 9 predicted proteins | sample LakEriMetagenome_5_FD_203522 | JGI IMG/M metagenome (GOLD analysis project Ga0315905, IMG submission 203522) | Freshwater fungal communities from buoy surface, Lake Erie, Ohio, United States - Buoy 4 MA121 | ecosystem: Environmental > Aquatic > Freshwater > Lake | place: USA: Lake Erie, Ohio...
CCGCGCCCCCCCCGGGGGGGGGCCCCCCCCCCCCGGGGGGGGGGGGGCGGGGGGGGGGGGGGGGGGGGGGGGGCGGGGGCACGTGGGGGCGGGGGGTTGGCGCGGAGGCAAGCACGGCACGGCGACGTCGGCGATGCGCGGCGGCAGCGGCAGCAGCAGCTTGCCGTCGATCGCTCGCTGCGGCGCGCGGGGCGAACGAGTGCGCGGGGCAAGTCGCGACCCTCTCTCGTGCGCCCTCGCACCACGTCACGGCGCGCGCGCTCCGATCCCGCACCTCAAGCAGGCGCCGTCGACCCCCATGCTTGCGGGGGCTCCCGCTGCGTCTCTCTCTCCGCGCTTTCCGCCCTCTCCGCGTGTCTCTCGGTCTGCGTCCGGGCCGGATCGGGAACAAGCAGTGGGTGAAGAGCGTGCCGGGTTGCGTAGATTCCAAAAGCGAGGTCGGGTGCTTGCACAGCGAGGACGAAGGAGGACGGCGCCATGTCTTGTCGGTCGCGCGCGCGGGGCGGCGGGCACTGGAGGACGCGTCGTCGGCACCCGTTCGACGCCTTGCCCGCTCCTTCTTGCTCCTCAGTCGCTCGCCCCTCGCAGCACCCAGCCCTCACACAAGCAAGCACAGACACACGTAACACACACGCAACCGCAAATAGTGGCGCGAGACGCCGTGCGAAAGAAACCACCGCGCGCGCGCGCTGCCTCACCCTCGTTACCCCTCTTCTTCCCACACGCGTCGCTCTCTCTCGCTCGCACGGGACAAACCCGCACGCGCACCCACTACGCACAAAATCCGGCCGGAAGCGGCCTCTGCGGGGGAGTTCTCTCGCGGCGCAGTCAACTAGCGCGGAGCAGCAGGAGGCGCGCGTTCAGTCGACCGTGCGCGGGCGGGGGTCGCGCGCGTGCCGACGCGCTCGACGCTTGCCGGCCGGCGGCGACGAGCAAGCAGCCGGCACCAAGGGAGAGAGCGGGCTCGCGCCGTCTGAACAAGAGGCCCTCGGGGCTTCTTCGCGCGGAGGGTCCCTGCAATGTTCTTCAAGGAGGTGCGCGTCGCCACGCCGCAGTGGCGCGTGCTGGCCATCTTTGGCGTCGCCGCCGCACTCGCCGCCGCGCCCGTCTACATGCACGCGCAGGCCGGCAGCGGGCGCGTCGACGCCTACGCCGCCGCCAAGAAGAAGACGCGCGACGACAAGCTGCGCTGGATGCACAGCGACGAGATGCCGGCTAAGTAGTCATGAAGCCAATCCGCGGGCCATCCGTCCGGGCCAATAGTCAATCCCGACCGCGCGCAGTAGCCTCTTGAAGGCGCGCAATGACAAGCCAAGTGCGAGAGCAGCATCGGGCGGCGGCAAGTTGACGACGCGCTCAAGAGTCCGGCAGATTTGAGCAGGGGATGGCGAGCCCTCGCATTTTGTAGCAGGCACAGGTGAGACCTCTTGCACAACAAACCCTTCGAGCTTTTTGACTTTGATGACGTGGTCCACGATCGTTTTCACGTCGTCTGCGCTGCACCTGCGAGATTTTTCTTTTTTTTTTAGAAGGACGGTGGTCGTGAGACGGCGAACTAGCAGCAGTGCAAGGGGGGAGCAACAAGATAAGACTCACTGGTAGTAAATTCGCTCGCCCTGCCATTCCATGAATGCATAGGTCCCATCCATACTGTGGTCGAGCATTAAATGGCGCTGATTTGCTCGGTAATGCAGCTCAAGGGCAAAATGCTCTTCGATGCCGCTGGCAAAAGCTGTCGCGGGGGGCGGGGCGTCAGTTTCTTGTGGCGCCTTGCAGCATGTGGGCGATGCTCAAAGCCGCACCATCCTACCTCGAACGAGTTGGCACTTGAACAAACACAGGCACATACAGTCGCACGCCATTGGGATTTGGCGTCTGAACTCCGGGCGTCGCAGATGAGGTTTCTCGTCTGCTATTTGAATTTCGTCATCTTGCGCGGGGGAGCCGTCCGCCCTGCGGCCTCGAGATTGCTGACCTGAACGTCAAGCGTGATAGTACGGATGTGCCGGAGGGATGAGACCGTCTAGCGCCCTTCTGCCGGGTCAGTTGTGTTCCCCCCCTTTCTTTCCCCAGTGCTCGCTCCCCAGTAGCCATATCACAATTGCCTACTTTTTGGCTCCAAGTCGTGCCCTCAAACGTGAGCGCCCACGCCACCTGTAGGCGACCTACGATTGATTCATCAGCTCGAACACTTGGTTCTTGCTCGACCGTAAAAGCCGCTTCCGCCGACCGACCCTCGAAGCAAACCGCCAAGCAGCAACGATGGCCGCCCTCGACACCTTCCTCTTCACGTCCGAGTCGGTCAACGAGGGCCACCCGGACAAGCTCTGCGACCAGGTGCGCCCGCGTGCGTGTGCTCCGGGGCCCAGTGGTGGCCCCTGGCGCGAATTGGGGCGCGCTCGGCGGTGTGGAGCGCGCGCGCGCGCGGACGGAGCAAGAGAGCAGCACCTGGTGTGCCAACCACAGCACACCTCGGGAGCGCCGCCCGCGTCCGATCGCGCCCCCAGGAGCGGGGCGCGCGCGCGCCGCCGACTCGCGCGCGCGCGAGCCTAGGCTCCCCGCGGCCGTCTCCGCGCCCGCCCGGGACGCCCCATTGGCGTTCTCGGGACGGCGGCGGAGGGCGAAAAACGCCCCCTTAACCGACTCAATCAATCAAAAGCAGGGCGGCCGGTTGCTATCGCCCGCCCAAACGCTCACCGCCCCCCCCCCCCGCCCGTGCTCCTCGCTCCTCTCCGCATCGCAAAACAGGTGTCCGACGCCATCCTGGACGCGTGCCTCGAGCAGGACCCGGCCTCCAAGGTGAGAGGATGGCAAGGACAAGATGCCTCCTTGCGCTTCCTCGGCGCGCGCGCTCGCGCCGCCGCCGCTCTGCCGCCGCTCAGCACGCGCCGCCGCCGCGCGCGCTCACACCTCTCTCTCCCCCCAAAACCCCGACCCCCAAAATCAGGTCGCCTGCGAGACGGCCACCAAGACGGGCATGGTCATGGTCTTTGGCGAGATCACGACCAAGGCCAAGGTCGACTACGAGGCCGTCGTCCGCAAGACGTGCAACGACATCGGCTTCACGGCCGAGGACGTCGGCCTGGACGCCGCCACGTGCAAGGTCATGGTGCACATCGAGGAGCAGTCGCCGGACATCGGGCAGGGCGTGCACGGCATGGGCACCAAGACGCTGGAGGAGATCGGCGCCGGCGACCAGGGCCACATGTTTGGCTACGCCACGGACGAGGTGAGGCGAAGAATTTTCGGAGGAGGAGAGGCCGCGCCGTTTCGGCGGCGGGGACGGGGCGCCATCCTTTCGACAGCCTTAGGGCAGCAGCCGCGCGCGCGCAGGCGCCGTCCCGCGCTACGCGCCCCCTCTCGCGCGCACAGTCGCGGCGCTTCGGCCCGTGCAGCAGCAGCAGCAGCAGCAGCAGCAGCAGCAGCAGCAGCAACAGCCCACCGACCGCTCCGCCCAACACTCACCCCGACGCCTCATGACCCCCGCCCGAACCCCCAAAAAAACGAAACAAAAAACACGCAGACCCCGGAGCTCATGCCGCTGACGCACGTGCTCGCGACGCAGATCGGCTACCGCCTCACGCAGGTCCGCAAGGACGGCACGTGCCCGTGGCTGCGCCCGGACGGCAAGACGCAGGTCACCGTCGAGTACCGCAAGGAGGCCAACGGCGCCGTCACGCCGCTGCGCGTGCACACCATCCTCATCTCGACGCAGCACTCGCCCGATGTGACCAACGAGGCCATCCACAAGGACCTGATGGAGCACGTCATCAAGCCCGTCGTGCCCGCCAAGTACCTGGACGACGACACGATCTTCCACCTCAACCCCTCGGGCCGCTTCGTCATCGGCGGGCCCCACGGCGACGCGGGCCTCACGGGCCGCAAGATCATCATCGACACGTACGGCGGGTGGGGCGCGCACGGCGGCGGCGCCTTCTCCGGCAAGGACCCGACCAAGGTCGACCGCTCGGGCGCCTACATCGCGCGCCAGGCCGCCAAGTCGGTCGTGGCCGCCGGCCTCGCCAACCGCTGCCTCGTGCAGGTGTCGTACGCCATCGGCGTGCCCGAGCCGCTCTCGGTCTTTGTCGACACGTACGGCACGGGCAAGAAGTCGGACAAGGAGATCCTGGCGGCCGTCAAGAAGGCGTTCGACTTCCGCCCGGGCATGATCGCCAAGAACCTCGACCTCATGCGCGGCGGCAACAACCGCTACCAGAAGACGGCCGCCTACGGCCACTTTGGCCGCGAGGACCCCGACTTCACGTGGGAGAAGGTGCAGAAGCTGGACCTGACGCCCTAAAAAGCGCCGAGAGGGCCTGCGGTTTGAGCGCGCACTGCGGCGGTCGCTGGGTGCTGCTGGAGAGGCGCGGGCTGCCGTCTGTTTTACGATAATTTAGGCTTTGTGAAGCGTTCATAGCGGAACTCAGTCGTCGCTAAACTCCTCGTCTTCGCTAAACTCCTCCTCGACCTCCTCTCCGAGCGCGAGGTCGGCGTTGAGCGCAAACACGTTGGCGGCGGGCATCGCAGGCGGGGGGGGAGGAGGAGGAGGCGGAGGAGGAGCCGCCGCGGGAGGAGCTCCCGCTGCCGCGCCCGCTGCCGAGCCCGCTGCCGCCGCCCCCGCTGCTGCCGGCAGCGGCAGCACCATGCCCGCGCCCGCCAGCTTGGCCAGGACCGCCTCCGGCAGCGGGTCGCCCGGCCGCCACCCCTCGGGCATCGCCGCCGCCAGATCGTCGGCGTCGACGGCCACTGCTGCTGCTGCGCCCTCGCCGCCGCCGCCGCCGGGCCGCTCCCCTTGCTGCTGCTGCGCCTCGCCCTCGCGCCGCTGCTTGAGCAGGCGGGCCGCCGCCGCCGCTGCCTCCTCGTGCTGCCGGTTGAACGCGCTCAGCGCCGACGCCACCATGTCCCACGTCTGCGGCGCGGGCGGCGCCTGCGTCAGCCCGGGCGTCGCGCCCAGCGGCGCGTACGCGTGGCGCAGCAGGTGCGCGTACGCGGCCAGGCGCTGCGCTGTCGCGGGCGTGTCGGTGGTGGCGGTGGCGGCGGCTGCTTTGGCGGCGGCCGCGGCGGCGGCCGGCGCTGGGTCGCGGCCCCCACCGTCGTCGTCCTCGTCCTCGTTGTCGTCCGGCAGCAGGTCGTACGCGGCGTCGAGCGCGTCGCGCAGCGCGAGCGCGCGCGCGTCGAGCGAGCGCGTCAGGCGGCGCAGCGCGACGGCGGTCGACGAAGCGGCCGCTGCGGCGGCGGCAGCGGTCGCTGCGGCGTGGTCGTCGTCGTCGTCAACCTGGTCGTCGTCGTCGTCCTGGGGGCCCTTGCGGCGGCCGCCGCCGCCGGGCGCCGCCCTTCTTGCTGCTGCGTCCTCGAGCGCCGCGACCAGCGTGCGCTGCGCGTCGAGCAGCGCGCGCAAGCGCGACACGGCGGCGGCGGCGGAGGCGGAGGAGGAGGACGACGACGAGCGCGGCGGCGGCAACGCGCCCTTGGCGGCAGCGGGCTGCCTCTCGTCGCCACCGCCGCCCGCGAGGTCGCGCCCGAGCGCCTCGGCCGCCGCGCGAAAGTCGCGCGCCGCCGACGCCGCGCGCAGCGCGAGCTGCTCGTGCTCGGTCCTCGTCATGTTTGTTTTGGCGGGTGAGGTAGCGTGCCGGGATGGAGAGAGCAACCGACCAGCGAGCGGTGTGCGAATGGAGCGCTGGTGCGTGTGTTGCGCGACCCAGGAGAGTGCGATCGGCGCTGTGGTTCTGTGCTTGAGCCAGGGCGATCGCGGGGGCGCGACCTTGAACTGCCGCTGTTTGGCGTCGGCGGCGGGCGCCTAGCCGGGCAGCGGCGGCGGCGGCGGCGGCGTGCCTCTCGCCCCGCGAGCGAGGCAAATCGCGCGGCGCACGCGAGCGACCGCTCGGCTCACACGCTCCGAACGCTCGTTGCGACGTCCTCGACGTCCTCGACGTGTTCACACGCGCGGCCCTGGCTCTCTCGCGCGCGTACAGCAGCTCGTCTGCAGTGCCACGTGTAGTGCCCCCCCGACAGAACACGAGACGCTTTCCCTCCTCCTGCACTGCACGCCCGCAGCAGAAGAAGGATGCGGTGCCGCTTTCCCTCGTCCGCCGCGTCGGCGGCGCCACCGTGCGGCGCGCGCCTGAATCGCAGCCGGCTGGTGGCGACGACGACGACGACGACGACGTCGGAGGCAGCCCGTCGTCGCGCCAGCGCGCGAGCGGCGGCGGCGGCCAACAGCGGCGGCGGGGGCGGCGACACGGCGCCACCACCCCCCGCAGCAGCAGCAGCAGCAGCAGCAGCCGCGCCGCCACCACCCCCAGCAGCAGAAGCAGCCGCCCCGCCGTCGCCGCCGCCATCCCTGCCGCTCCCCCCGCCCCCCTACAGCGTCCTCGAGCTCGAGATCGACAGCGTCCTCGAGCGCGAGCTGGCCGCAGTAGCGCAGACGGCGGCGCGCAGCAGCAGCGAGGAGGAGGAGGGGGAGGAGGAGCACGCGGGCGCGGCAGCGGGCCTGGAGGACGAGGCCAGGCGGCGCGCCCCGTCGGCAGCATCGTCGTCGTCGGCCTCCGCCGCCCTCGTGCGCAAAACCAAGCTCGTCTGCACGATCGGCCCGGCGTCGTGCTCGTACGAGGCCCTCGCGCGCCTCGCCGAGGGCGGCATGTCGGTCGCGCGCCTCAACATGTGCCACGGCGACGCCGCGTGGCACGGGGCGACGATCGCCGCGATCCGTCAGGTCAATCGCGACCTGGGCACGAGCGTGGCCGTCATGGTCGACACCGAGGGGAGCGAGGTGCACACGGGCGAGCTGGACACGCCGATCGAGCTGGAGGAAGGCGCCGCCGTGTGCCTGACGGTGCGGCAGCCGCCCGTTGTGCCGAGCTCGCTGATGGACGGCGCGCCCGTCATCCCCGTCTCCCGGTACGAGACGCTCGTCGACGAGCTGCTGCCGGGCGACTCGGTCGTGGTGGACGGCGGGATGGTCGAGCTCGTCGTCGAGTCGCGCGCGGGCCCCGACGTGCGCTGCACGGCGCTCGAGCGCGGGCTCATCCTGTCGCGCGCGGGCCTGACGTTTCGCCGCCACGGCGAGCTCATCCGAGGGCGCAGCGACCTGCTGCCCGTGATCACGTCCAAGGACTGGTCGGACATCGACTTTGCGCTTAGTGCCGGCGTGGACTTCATCGCCGTGTCGTTTGTGCGCTCGGCCGACGTCCTGCAGTCGCTGCGCTCGTACGCCGCCGCCCGGTGCGCCGCGCTCGGCGGGGTCGCGCCGCCCGAGCTGATCGCCAAGGTCGAAGCTCTGGACTGCCTTCGCAACCTGGACGCGGTCATCGCGGCGTCGGACGGAGTGATGGTCGCCAGGGGCGACCTGGGCGCGCAGATCAGCGTCGAGGACGTGCCTGCGGTGCAAAAGGCGATCGTCCTGCGCGCGCGCCAGCTCGGCAAGCCGTGCATTGTCGCGCACGACCTCCTCCGCAGCATGATCAGCCTGCCCATTCCGACGCGCGCCGAGGTCGCCGACGTGGCCGACGCCGTGCGTCAGCGCGCGGACGCGCTCATGCTGTCGGGAGAGTCGGCCGTGGGCATTTATGGCCCGAAAGCGCTCGGCGTGCTGCGCGGCGTCGCGCGGCGGATGGAGGCGCGCGTGGCCGAGGACAAGGGCGCGCTGGGCGCGCCCGCGCTGCCGCAGATCGGCGCCAACTCGGACGGGCGCGTGAGCGAGGAGCTCTGCGCGTCCGCCGCGCTCATGGCCAACTCGTTGCGCTGTGCCGCCGTGTTCGTTTATACCCGCCGAGGCTACATGGCTTCGTTCCTGTCGCGCTGCCGGCCGGACCCGCCCATCTACGCGTTCACCGACGACGCCGCCGTGCGCCGCCGCCTCGCGCTGCGGTGGGGCGTCGTGCCGCTGCTGATGCGGTTCGAGGCCGAGCCCGAGGCCAACGTGCGGAGGTCGTTCGAGGCGCTGCGCGCGCGCGGGCTGCTGTCGAGCGGCGACCTGGTCGTGGTCGTGAGCGACCTGCGGCCCGAGCAGGACAACATCATCCGGAGCGTGCAGGTGCGGCGGGTGCCGTGAAAAAGAAATTAGGCAGATGTTTTGACACAGATATGCGCCTCCACGTCCAGAGAGAGAAAGATCGCTCGGCCCCTCGTTGACTAATCGTCGCTGTCCTCCTCCATCATGGCGCCGCCCTCAGCCGCCGCCGCCGCCAGCGGGTCCGACGCGGTCAGCAGCTCAAAGTGTCCCGGCAGCCGCACGAGCCACACGCGCAGCAGCGCCGGGCCAGCGTCGCCGCCCGGGTGCACCGTCAGCACCCCGCCGCCCTGGCCGACGCCGCCGCCGCCGCCGCTCCCCGCCCCCGCCCCCGCCGCCACGCTCGCCGACGCCGCGTCCACCACGGCCACGTCGACGCCCAGCGCGCGCGCGGCGGCGGCGATCTGCACGCCGTCGGCGTCGGCGGACATGGGCTCGACGCGTCGCGCGCAAAAGGCCGGGACCGTGAGTCCGGAGCCGTAAAAGGGAGCGGTGGTGGTGGCGGCAGCCGAGGACGGGAGGCCGGCCGCCGCCCCGTCGGCGGCGCCGAGCGCCGCCACAAAGGGCCCGTACTCGGCGGCGCGCGCGCGCAGCTCCCAGGACGTCAGCAGGCGCACGCAGCGCACGACGGCGTCAAAGCGGGCGCGGGCGGCGCGGGATCCGGAGGCGAGCAGCACGCGCTCGACGTCGGGCAGGAAGAGCGGGCCGGTGGGGTCGTCGTCGGCGTCGCCGCCGCTGCCGGCAGAGTCGGCGGCAGCGGTGGCGGCCGAGGCGGGGCGAGCAGCAGCAACGGCAGCTTCGACGCCATCGCCGTCAGCGTCAGTCGCCGCGCCGGGGGCGTACCACATGCGGTCCAGTAGGCGCATCAGCAGCAGCGCGCCGCGCCTGCCCTGCTCGAGCGGGTGCAGGCGCGGGGGCTCGGCCGCGCCGTTGCGCCGCCGCCGCCGCCGCCGCCCCGTCTGCTGCCGCTGGCCGGCGCCGCCGCCGTGGTCGTCCGCGTCCGCCCCGCCACCATCGTCGCCGCCATGGTCGTCGTCGTCGTCATCAGACTCGCCCCAGCCGTCGTCGCTCCCGCCGCTCCCACCAGACGCGGGACGCGCCGCGTCCGCTTCCTGGCCGCCGCCGCTGGCCGAACCGCCCCCCGCCACTGCCACCGCTCCATCCTCGGCGCCCGGGGTCAGGCCCGCAAACGTGGCCTCGGCCGCCGCCCACGCGCCCTCGAGCCGCGCGCGGAGGTAGGCGCGCGCCGCGCCGCCGGCCACGGGCGCCAGGGCGAGCGCCTCGAGCAGGCCAAAGGCGAGCGCGCGGTAGAAGCACGAGCCGTCGCCGGCGACGCGGCGGTAGGCGCGCACGGCGGGTGCGGGGGCGGCGGCGGCGTCAGAGGAGGAGGAGGAGGAGGGCCCGGCCCCCCCCGCCGGCGCAGAGTAGGCGGCCGACAGGGCCGCGAGCCCCTCGGACAGGGCGTAGGCGAGCGCCGCGGAAGAAGCGGCCGGCAGGGGCCCGATGGCCGCCGCCGCGCGCTCGGCGAGCAGGGGCAGCGGCTCGGGCGGCCCGACCAGCGGCGGCCGCAGCGCGCGCGCGCGGCGGCCCGCGGGAGGGTGGTGGTGGTGGCGGTGCTGGGGGGGCGCCTGCGTCGCGTGGCGCGCGGAGAGGCTGCGCGTGAGCAGTCCCGGGGCGGGAGCCCCGCCGCCACCGCCCCACTCGCGCCGCGCCCCGACGAGCCCGCCGCCCGTCGAGCGCCGCGCGTCGACAGCAGCAGCACCAGTCGCGGCGTCGGCGGCGCAGCCGCGATCCCCGAGCGCCGCCCGCTCTTCTTCCTCCTCCTCCATTCGCAGCGGCGCCTCCTCCCCCGCCACCGGCGCCGCCGTCGCCATCACCACCACGGCCAAATCGCCGTCGGCAAGGTCGCCGTCGGCCGTCAGCCCCGCCGCGTCGGCCGCCCACCCGCCGCCGCTGGCGGCGGCCGCGGCCGCGGCGTGCAGGTGCCCGTTGTCGTCGGCAAACGCGCCCGCCTGGTTGGCGAGGCGGTGGAGGGGGCGGGCGGGCGCGGCGGCGGCCGGGTGTGGGAAGTGGAGGAGGCCCGGGCGGGCGGGCGGGCCGCCGCCGCCGCCGCCGCTCGTCACGGCGCCGAGCGACGAGCCGAGCGCCGCCGCGCCGTCGCTTCCGGCCACCGAGCCGCCGCCGCCGCCAGGGCCGCCCGCGCGCAGGCCCGCCGCGGCCGTCAGCAGCCCCAGCACGCCGCTCGAGGTGGCCGACAGGCTGCCGCACGCGCCGTTGCTAGGGCCCGGGGAGAGGCGCGGGTGGGAGCTGCCCGGGATAAAGCGCGCCGCGGCCGCCGCTTCGGCCGCCGCCTCTGCTGCCGCCGCCGCCGCTGTCGCCATGCCGGGCTCGTCCTCCTCGCCCCCGCCGCTGGCCGCGCCATCAGCAGCAGCAGCCGGCCCCTCCTCGGTGCAAAAGGCCCCGATGCGGAGGGGCAGGCCGCGCGGCGGCATGACGGGCCGGGCCGCGGGCGCCGCATCGTCGTCCCATCCGTCGCCGCCGGAGCCCGGCGTCGTGGCTGCGGGGGTGGAGGCGGCGGCGGTGGTCGCGGGGGGCCGCCGCCGCCCCGTCGCCGCCCCCGCGGCCGTCGCTGTGCCCCGCTGCGCCTCGCGCTCCTCCTCCTCCCCCTCCTCATCCATCATCGACACCTCGACGGCGAGGGGCGGCGGCGGCAGCGACGCGGCCAGGCGTCCCAGGCGGCTCTGCGCGGGAACGGCGGCGTCGCCCGCAGGCTGTTGCGGGACCCGCGGCGACGCGCCCGCCGAGCCCCAGCCGCTCGCGCCGTCCTCGCTGCCCGCCGCGCCCGCTTGCCCTCCTGCCCCAGGCGCCGAGCCCGCCAGGTGCTGATGCAGCGCCAGGCGCAGGCTTTGATGGTGGTGCTGCTGCTGCTGCTGCTGCTGCTGCTGCTGCTGCTGCTGCTGCGAGCCCTGCCCTGCTGCGGCTGCGCCTCCGCCGGCGGGCTCCGGCTGCGAGCAGCCCCACAGGCGGTGGTCCCCTTGAGCGGCGGCAGTGGGGGCGGCGCCCACGCTCGCGAGGGCCGCGGCGGCGGCGGCGGCCTCGGCCGCCTGCTGCCGCAGCCTGCTCCTCGTCGCCTCCTCCTCGCGCTGCTGCTGCTGCTGCTGCTGGGCCTCGAGGGCGGCGGCGCCGTCGGCCTCCTCGCCCTCCTCGTCCTCGGCGATCATCACGACCTCGCCGTCGTCGTCGTCGCCGTCGCCGTTTTCCCCCGCCCCTCGGCCGCCGCTCGCGACCGCTGGCGGCGCCAGCGCGGCCGCGTCGCTCGTGCGCCGGCGCGCGCTCGGCTCGGGCGCGTCCGCGCGGCCGTCGTCGCCGCCCCCGCCGCCCGGCGGGGCCGCGTCGCCGATCGACGAGCGGCGCGGGCCTGCTGTTGTGGTGGTGGCCCCTGGCCGGCCGCCGCCGCCGCCGCCGCCGCCGCCGCCGTTGTTGGGCGCGCGCGCCGTCGCCGGCCGGTGGCTGTCGGGCAGGAGCTCGGTGTCGGCCGGGAGCGGCGGCGGCCCGGCGGGCGCGGGCGGGGCGGCCGCGCCCGCCTGCTCCTCTCCTTCTCCTTCCCGGTCCGCGGCCTCCGCCCCGCCGGCCGACGCCGGCGACTGCCACGGCTCGGTCGACGCCAGCGCCGCGTCGAACGCCGCGCCCGCCCCTCCTCCTCCTCCTCCTCCTCCTCCTGTCGCGCCGCCCGCCAGCCCGGCCGTCGGGGACGGCATGCTAAAGGGCGCGGGCGCCTGCGCGGGGCCGCCCGCGCGCTCGTGCGCGGAGATGAGGGCCGCATTGAGGCGGAGCGTCGGCCCGCCGTTGTCTTCGTCATCCTCGTCCTCCTCGTCCTCTTCCCGCCCGCTGTCCTCGTCCATGCCGGCCGCCGCAGCCGCAGCCGCAGGCGCCCGGCCGCCGCCGCCGCCGTCGGGATCGGCAGCAGCAGCAGCAGCAGCAGCAGCAGCAGCAGCAGCAGCGCCGGCCGCGGGAGCCCCGCCGCCATCCGTGGCGCCGGTCGCCGCCGCTTCTTGCATGGGCGAGGGCGGGCACAGGAGGGACGGGTCCATCAGGAAGACGCCCGAGCCGGCGTTGGACAGGGTGGTGGCACCACCGGTGGTGCCGGGCGCGGCCGGGCCGGCGCCGGCCGTCCCCCCCGCGGCGGCCGACGCGACCGCAGCCGCGGCCGCGGCAGCAGCAGCAGCAACAGCAGCAGCAGCAGCAGCAGCGGCCGCGATCGAGAGCCGCCCGCTGCCCATCGAGGGCTCGCGCAGGCGCAGCGCGCGCATGGGGCTGCTGGCGCCGGCCGAGAGCTCGCCTGCTGCCGCGGGCGTCGCGCCCGACTCGGTGCCGCCGGCCCCCGCCGCCCGGCGCCCGAGCGGGGAAGGGGGCACGACACCAGCGGCGGTGGCCGTGGCCGCCGACGGAGCAAACGGAGCGGCGGCGGCAGCGGCGGCGGCGGGAGGCGACCCTGCAGTGGCCGCCGGCGGAAGCGGCAGGGGCGGCGGCAGCAGCCCCGCGGAGCCGCCCGCCGCTGCGGCCGCCGCCGCTGCCCCACCTCCCGGCGGCGGCGGCGGGCTGCCCCACGTCGAGTTTTCGGGCGAGGACGAGGCCGGGCGCGTGGTGCTGGGCGTGCCCCACGTGGACTGGTGGCGGCCGGCGCTGGCCATGATGGCGACGAGGCGGCCGCCGCCGCCGCCGCCGGACCCGGGCGGCGCCGCGCACGGCTGCAGCGCGGCGGCCTCGTCCTCTGCAGGCTGGCACGGGCTGCCGAGCAGCGCGAGGTGCTGCGGCGCCTCGTCCATCGCGGCCGCGGCCGCGGCCTCCGCCGCCCGGGGAGACACGTGCAGCGCGGCCGACAGCCGCTGCGCCGACTCGAGCACGGCCGCCGCCAGCGGCAGCGACGGGCGCATGCGCGGCGCGGCGCGGCTGCCGACGACGGGGCGGCCCGTGGCCGAGGGGGGCAGCACGGCGACGTTGCCGCCGCTGCCGCCGCCGCCGCCCCCTTGCGCGAGCGGCGGCGCTGGCGCAGAGGGCTGCTGCTGCTGCTGCTGCTGCAGCTGCTGCTCGGCGACCGGCGCGGCCGCTGCTGCGTCGGCAGAACCACCAGCAGCAGCCGAGGCAGCGGGGCCGTCTGCGGTGGCCGTCGCCGTCGCCGCCGCAGCCACAGCAGCAGCAGCAGCCGCAGCCGCAGCCGCCGCGCCGTCCATGTCGGCGAGAGCGCCCGGGTCGGTGCTGGCCGGGCGCTTGCAGTAGCGCCGGCTGCCGCCGCTGGCGCCGAGCGCCGCGTCCCCCGCTCCGGTCGCCGCCAGCCCCCCCGCGCCGCCGCCGGCCAAGGCCTCGTCCGCCGCGGCCACGAGCCCGCGCAGCACGCGCAGCTCGGCCGCCACGGCAGCCAGGTCGTCGTCCTCACCCCCAGCGGCAGCAGCAGCAGCGGCCGCAGGATTCGCCGCCGCCGGCTCGTCGCTCGACCCCCCCCACAGCGCCGCCAGCGCCTCGCGCGCCGTCGCGGGCTCGCCGCTGCAGCGGCAGGGCGCGTCGAGCACGGCCTGCAGCAGGCACGGGCACGCGGCCAGGGCCGCGACGACGCGCAGGGCCGGGGACGCCGCGCGCCTGCCCGCGGCCAGGGCCGGGAGCGCGCGCCCGTGCAGCAGCCCCACGAGGGCCGGGCCGACGCGCCCCGCCGCGAGCGCCGCCGCGACGACCAGCGGCGACGCGGGCGCGAGCGGCGCGAGCCCCTGCTCGAGCAGGGCGGCCAGCTGCGTCGCGGCCTCGCCGACGCGCTCGTCGTGGTCGTGAGCTTGGTGCGGGTGTGTGAGGAGGAGGAGGTTGTGCTCGCCGCCGCCGCCGCCGCCGCCGCCGCCGCCGCCGCCCGCGTTGCTGCTGCTCCTGCGCCTGCGTCCGCCGCCGCCGCTGTTGTCGCCGTCCGCCATGGGAGTGGCGGCGCCGGCCGTCGCCACGAGCGCGTGCAGGCGCGCGCCGGCCCCGAGCACCGCGAGCGCCATGCGCACGACGGGCGACTCGACGACGGGCGGCAGCAGAGGCTGCTTGGGGGCGGAGGTTGACGAGGTAGAGGCAGCAGCGCCCGCTCCTAGGCGCCCCTCGTCCTCGTCCTCCTCGCGCCGCCGAAGCAGCGCCGCCAGCTCGCGCCCGGCCGCCTGGCGCAGGGCGGCGGCGGCCGCGGGCGCGAGCCGCCCGGCGCCGACGAGGTCCTCCCAGCACAGGGGGAGGCCGTCGGCCGTGAAGAGGTCCGGCAGCAGGAGCGGGGGCGGGTCGGAGGCTGCTGCTCCGCTCTCGTCGGCCGAGGCCGCCGCCGCCGCCGCCGCCGCCGCCGCCGCGCGGCGCGACAGGTGCCGCGCGTGCTGCGAGAGCGCGTCGGCGGGCACGGGCGGGCGCGCGGGCTGGTGCGGGTGCTTGGCCGCGAGGGCCGCGGCCGCGGCGAGGGCGACCATCTCGCCGTCGACTTTGACGCCGACGCTGACGGGATCGTCCTCGTCCATCGTGCTTGTTGAGAGAGTGGATGGGAGGGCGGGCGAACCGAGCAGGACAATCGGCTTGTCGTGCGCGCGCGGCCTTTGCGCGCGGCCCTTGCTCGTCTGGCTCTCTCTCTGCCTCAGTGGGTCGCGAGATATATGAAAGGCACGATGCTGGGTGCTGCTCAGCGGTGCATGGCCGATGGTGGGTTCGTCATGCGGCGCGCCGCGCGGGAGCGGGGGCGCGCCCGTGCTCCTGTTTTAGAAGGTGATGCGCGGAAACGCCGCGAAAGGGAAGCGGGAGGTCAATGATAGGACGGTGCAGTCAAACGTTGGTCGTGTGCGAGCGACGGCCTATGCGGGCGTCGTCGGAGCTAAGAGGCTGAGCGAGCTGGAGCGCCGCGAGCGGAGTGGATCGCCGACAGCTGTCGGCAATCGGGTCGGGGAGCATGGGCGGGGGCTCGCGCCGCCGCCGCCGCCGCCGCCGACGCCGCACCGCCGACGCCTTCAAGCCTCCCCCCCCCCCCGCACCTCCTTGTCGTGCCACGCACGCATCCGCACAACCTCTCCAGTCAATTCCACAGCACCACTTCGATGCACCTACTGCTCTCGCCCTCGGCATCGGCGCCGTCGGCAGCCGCGCGCGCGCGCGCGCGGGCGTCGACGACGCGCCGCCCCACCCTCCACCTCGCCCGCCACTCTCCCTCGTCGACGACGCGCGGCGTGCCGAGTACCATCGCCATTCCGGACCTGCCGCCGCACCTCGAGCAGGAGCTCAACGAGCTGGAGGACTCGGCGCATTGCGGCACGGAAGGTGAGAGTGCAGGGCGGCGTTTGGCGCGCGCGCGCGCGCGATGCGTCTTCTGTCTTCCCTCCTCCTTGGAGTCGTGGTGGCCGGTGTGCTGACGCCCCGCCTCCGCCCCGCCTCCGACCTTGTCCGAACACACCACACGCACAGGCACGGTGCTGTCCCGCCCGGCGCCCAAGGGCGGCAACGGCAAGAAGTACCACATCCACACGTTTGGCTGCCAGGTGAGAGCGTTTGCGGCGGCGGCGGCGGCGACCCGGCGACGGGGAACGGGCTGAACGCGCGCGCTGAAAAAATCCCGACGGAAAAAACCCAACAAAAAAAAACAGATGAACCTCGCCGACAGCGAGCGCATGGCGGGCGCCCTCGAGGCCGAGGGCTACGCGTGCACCGAGGACCCGTCGCAGGCGTCCGTGATCGTGCTCAACACCTGCTCGATCCGCGAAAAGGCCGAGACCAAGGTCTACTCGGCGCTCGGCAAGCAGGCCAAGCGCAAGCGCGCGTCGATGCGCGACCTGACGCTCGTGGTGGCCGGGTGCGTCGCGCAGCAGGAGGGGGAGGCCCTGCTGCGCCGCGTCCCCGAGCTCGACCTCGTGCTGGGCCCGCAGCACGCCAACCGCCTGGGCGCCCTGCTGGAGCGCGTCGACGCCACGGGCGCGCAGGTCTGCGCGACGGAGCGCGCCGAGGTGTCGGAGGACGTCGCGACGCCCCGGCGCGGCTCCGACCTGACCGCGTGGGTCAACGTCATCTTTGGCTGCGACGAGGCGTGCACGTACTGCGTCGTGCCGCACACGCGCGGCTCGGAGCAGTCGCGCAGGCCGGAGGACATCCTGCGGGAGGTGACGGCGCTAGGGGAGGCGGGGTACAAGGAGATCACGCTGCTGGGGCAAAACATCGACGCGTACGGGCGAGACCTACCGGGCTTCGCCGAGGACGGCAGCGGCCGGCGCCAGCACACGCTGACGGACCTGCTCGCGCTCGTGCACAGCGCCCCGGGGATCGAGCGCGTGCGCTTCGCCACGTCGCACCCGCGCTACTTCACGGACCGCCTCGTGCGCGCGTGCGCCACGCTGCCCAAGGTGTGCGAGTTCTTCCACGTGCCCTTCCAGAGCGGCGACGACGAGGTGCTGCGGCGCATGAAGCGCGGGTACACGGCCGCGCGCTACCGCGCCATCGCCGACAACGTCCGGCGGCACTCGCCCGACGCGTCGCTGAGCGGCGACGCCATCGTCGGCTTCCCGGGCGAGACCGAGGAGCAGTACGCGCGCACGGAGCAGCTCGTGCGCGCCGTCGGCTTTGACCGCGTCAACACGGCCGCCTACTCGGCGCGGCCCAACACCCCCGCGGCCGAGTGGGAGGAGCAGGTGGCCGATCTGGTCAAGGCCGACCGCTTGAACCGGCTCAACGCGGTCGTGCAGGAGGTCGCGACCGAGCGCGCGCAGCGGTTCCTCGGGCGCACGCTCGAGGTGCTGGTCGAGGGCGCCAACCCGCGCCCGAAGCCCAAGCCGGCGGGCGCGGCGGGCGGCGGGGCGGCGGCGAGTGGCGAGGAGCCTTTGCCCGCGACGGCCGTCGGGCGCTCGCGCCACAACAAGCTCGTCTACTTTGACGCGGACGGGGCCGCCCTGCGCGGCCAGCTCGTCCACGTGCGCGTCGAGCACGCGCACGCCTATGCCCTGTACGGGACGCTGGTGGGCGTGGCCGCGCCGCGCTTCCCCCTGGAGCACCGGCGGCGGGAGGAGCGCGCCAAGAGCGCGGCGCTGGCGGCGGCGGCGGGGGTGGAGCTTATTTTGCACGCAGAGGAGGAGGGCGCGGCGCACTTGTCGTTGAGGTAGAAAAGGGCGTGTGTAAAAGCGACGAGACACGACGACGCAGCAAAAGGCGCGGGGGCTCTCCGTGGAGCCGGCGGCGGCGCCGAGGCGGGGCGACGCGGCTCGAGCAGCCGCCCTCGAAGAGCGACGGCGGCCAAAATCGCAAGCATGCGCACGCGGCGTCGCTCCAGCACCACTACTCTCTCTCTCTCTCTCTCTCTCTCTCGTTCACAGCGATCCGCTCCCGCTGCTCTTCTTGACATGCTCTCCAGCGCGGCAGCAGCGAATTGAAGAGCGGGGGGACGGACCACGGTTCCCCAGTGAATTCAAACACAGAGATGGTGTTTGGGCGCCCGCCGCCCTCCTCCTCTTCTCCAGCGTCCTCTTCGTCGTCCCCTTTTACGTTTACTGGCAGCCGAACCACCGGCAGCGCAGTCCTCACCGCCATGCGGGGGCCGTCGCGCCTCCCGGCCCTGGCGCGGGTGCGTTTTTTTTTTTTCGCGTGCGACCGAGGCAAACAACTGCTGCTGCTGTCCTGCTTTCCCGACAGAGAGCCCGCGAGCGCACTCACAACACCGCACGCGAGCCCAATCAACATACACACACACACACACACACACACACACACAGGCCTGGTGGAACGGGCGCGCCCAGTCGCTCGGGGCGGCGCCGCGGCGGGGCGACGCGCGGGCCGCCAACACGCCGGCAGCGGCCGCGTCGGGCTCGGCGAGCGGTGGCGGCGATCCCGCGGCAGCAGCATCAGTGACCACGACAACAAGGTCCCCCACCCCGCCCGCCCATCAGCAGCAGCAGCAGCAGCGCTACGCGACCGCGGCGGACGCGGCGGCCGCCGTGGCCGCCGGGGCCGCGGCGGCGGCGCCGCGCGTCCCGCCTCCGCCGCCGCCGCCGCCCGCGGCCCCGCGCCAGGCACCACCCCCGCCGCCGCCTCCCGCGCTGCCGGCTCGCGCGCCCACACCCGTGCTGCATCAGCAGCCGCAGCACCCGATGCGCTTCCACAAGCGGCGACCGACCGTCCAGACCTTGCTGCGGGAGGTCCAGCAGCAGCAATGGCAGCAGCGGCAACCGCAGCAGCAGCAGCAGCAGCAGCAGCAGCAGCAGGCGCGGGCGCCGATGCAGCAGCAGGCGCCGTCGGGGGTGCCTCGCCCTTCCCAGCAGCAGCAGCAGCAGCAGCAGCAGCAGCAGCAGCAGCAGCAGCAGCAGCAGCAGCAGCAACAACAGCAGCAGCAGCAGATCCGGCGACCACCAGCGGCGGCGGCGGCGCCACCGTTGCCCTCGACACCGCCCGCCGTCCCCGCCGCTACCGCCGCTGCATCGTCGCCGCCTCCTCCCTCGCCCCCCCCCGCGCAGCAGCAGCAGCAGCAGCAGCAGCAGCAGCCTGCGCCCGCCGCCACCCCCTCCCTCGCGGAGCCCGCGCCCTCGTCTTCCTCCTCCTCCTCGTCGCTCCTGGGCAGCGCCTCCGCCCCGCAGCTCCGCGCCATGCCCCCGGCCGCGCGCATCGAGCTGCTGCGCCGCACGTACGGCCAGCAGCACGCGCTCCGGACGGCCAACGAGGCGTCGGCGGCGGCGATTGGGGGGCCGGCAGCTGCAGCAGCAGCAGCAGCAGCAGGCGCAGGGCCGGCCGCCGGCGCCAAGCAGCGCGGCACGCCGCTCCCCTGGTCCGCCCTGGACGCCGGGGAGTGGCCCGGCGCTTTGGCAAAGGCGCTCGAGGTGCGCGGCCTGTTGCCGCCGTCGTCCTCCTCCCCGTCGTCGTCGCTCGGTCCCCTCCCCAGGATCGAGCGGCTGGTCGCGCCGGCGGCCAGCGGGCAGCCCGCGGACGAGGCCGCGGGCCGCGCCTGGCTCGATGCCATGCGTGAGATCAGCGGCAGCCTGCAGCCCGAGCTCGACGCGCTGACGACGGGTGGCGGTGGCAGCGGCGTCGGCGCACCAACGCCACAGCAGCAGCAGCAGCAGCAGCAGCAGCAGCAGCAGCACCCGCTCCTCTTCTTCTTCGACCTCGAGACCGACGGCCGCGGCAAGGGCCGCGACATCCTCGAGATGTACGTGTCCGTCGAGGCCGACGCCTCGGCCCAGGCCCACGCGGCCGCCGCCGCCGCGCGCCTGCCGCCGCCGCCCGCGCGCGGCTTCCACGCCCTGGCGCGGCCGCTGGCGAGGCCGCGAGAGCTGGACGCGCGCGGCATGGAGGTGCACGGCATCCCCGAGCGCGAGCTGTTTGCGCCGGACACGCCGCCCTTTGCCGTGGCGGCGCTGCGCATGCTGCGGTGGGTGCGCGACCACTGCCGGCACGCTCAATCCGTTCAGCAGGAGCAGCTGTACGCGCAGCAGCAGCTGGTGGCAGCAGAGGGGCAAGCAGCAGGAGCAGCGCCGCCGCCACCGCTGCCGACCATCGCGCCCGTCTTTGTCGCGCACAACGGCGCCTCGTTCGACGCGCCGCGCCTGGGCCTGTGGCTGGCCGCCGCCGGCTTCAACGTGCCCCCGACCTGGCGCATCCTCGACACGCTCACGCTCGCGCGCTCGCTGCGCGGCGGGGGCGGCGGGGCGGCGGCGGCGGCGGCGATGGCCCCGGCGCCCAACGGCCTGATGGACCTCGCGCGCGAGCTCGGCGTGGCCGACCGGCTCCCCGCGGACGGCCGCGCGCATCGCGCCACGTACGACGTGCTGGCGCTCGAGCAGGTGTACCGCGTGCTCGCGTCGACCCTGGCGGCGGACGTGGCGTCGTCGGCGTCCGTGCCCCGCGCCGCCGGGGCGCGCGGCCTGGCGCTGGGCGGGTGCGACCCGTCGCGCTCGGCGGCCCTGCGCGCCCTGCCCACGCCGGCGGCGGTCGACGTCGTGCGGCTGGCCGAGCGCACGGGGGCATCGTGGCTGGCGCCGTGGGCGTCGTCGTCGTCATCGTCGTCGTCGTCGTCGAGGAGCGCGACGGTCCTGGCTGCATCGGCAGCTGCGCCCGCCGCCGCCAAGGCCCCGCCGCCGCCACAGCAGCCGCGCGCTCCTCCTCCTCCTCCTCCTCCTCCTCCTCCTCCGTCGCTGCCGCCGACGGTCCCCCCACCCCCTCTGGCATCCTCCGCCGCCGAGAGCGCCCTCCCCGTGCCCTCCACCGCCGCCGCCGCCGCCGCCCGCCCCGAGCTCGAGGCGGCCGACGCCGAGCTCGTCGCGCGCGCCACGGCCGCGCTGCGGCCCTCGGACGTCGCCTTTGGCGCCGGCCCGGGCGAGGCGGCCGCCCTGGCCGCCGCGTGGCTGCCGCTCACGGCCGCGCCCTCGGACATGCCGAGCCACTTCACGGACCGCCAGCGCCGCCTCACGACCGAGGCGGGCTTTCCCACGCTCCTGTCGCTGCTGCTGCACGCGCCGCGCGCGGTGATGAGCTACTCGCCCTCGCTGAGGGTCGAGGGGGCGGGCGGCGAGGGCGGGGACGGCCTCGGCGGTGGTGCCGCAGCTCTGGCCCAGCAGCAGCAGCAGCAGCAGCAGCAGCAGCCGCCGCTGCCGCCCATGCTGGGCTCGGTCGAGGACACCGGGGGGCCCAAGGCGGCGTCGGCGCCCGAGGCCGCGGCCGACGAGGAGGGTGCCGCCGCCGCCGCGCTCGAGGGCGAAGGCGACGGCCGGCAGCTGGTCGCGCTGCCCGCGCGCGTGCTGCACGTGTCGGCCGTGCGCGACTTTGCGCGGGGCGCCTACTTTACGGTGCTGGTAGAGGTGCCCGCGGACCGCCTGGACCCGCCCGCGCCGCAGCCGCTGGCCCGCGTGACGGCGCGGGGCGGGCGGGTGGCCCCCTCGGTGGAGGAGGGGGGCAGCGGCGCCAACAACGCCAACGCCAACGGCGGCGCCGCGGCGACGCAGGGCGGCGCCGTGGTCGAGGTGGCCATGTTCCAGCACGGCCGCTTCTTCTTCGCCAACAAGGCCATGCGCGGCGTCCAGCGCGTCGTTGCGGACGCGTGCGCGCGAGGGCGGCCCATGCTGCTGCGCGGGCGCGTGCGCCCCTCGGCGCCGCCGCCGATGTCGCGCCTGTCGCCGATCGCCGCTGGTGGCGGGGGCGGGGGCGCTGCTGCTGCCGCTGCTGCTGCTTCCTCTTCTTCTTCCGCCCCGGCCCTCCTCCTTCCCGCCACCTTCCAGGCCCTGGCCGGGGCCGAGCTCGTGGACCTGTCCCCCGAGGACCTCGCCGAGGTCGAGGCCGAGGGCGGGCGCCTGCGCGAGGCGCACCAGAGGCGCGCGCAACTGCTGTCGGCTGCCGGGGCCGAACAAGGCGCGGCGGCTGGAGGGGCCGGCTCGGCCGCCGCCGCCGCCGCCGCCCTGGCCGCCGAGGACGCGGCGCGCGAGCGCGTCATGATCCCCGTCTACCCCGCGCGCGCGCCCATGGCCCCCGCGGACTTTGCGGGCACCCCGGGCCGCCCGGGCGCCATGGCGCGCGCGCTCGACGCCCTCGACGCGGCCGCCGCCTCGCTGCTGCCGGCCGCTTCCGCCGCTTCTGCCGCCTCCCCGTCGCCCGTCGCCTCGGCCGCAGTCGACGCCGCCCCGCTGCGCTACTCGGGCGCGGCGCGCCAGATGCAGCAGCTGGCGGCCAAGCAGCAGCAGCAGCAGCAGCAGCAGCAGCAGCAGCAGCAGCAGCAGCAGCAGCAGCAGCAGCAGCAGCAGCAGGGGGCGGACGGCGAGCCGGGAGGCGGCCGCAGCCCCGCCGACGCCGGCGCCGAGGACGACCCGACCGAGCCGCTGCCGCGCTTTGTGGTCGACGGCGAGGGCCTGCTCGGGTGGCGCGCGGCGCTGCGCGCGATGCACGCGCCCCGGTCCCCCGCGGAGCTCGAGGCGGGCAGGAGGCGCGTGGCGTTCCAGGAGATGTTCATGGTGCAGCTGGCGCAGCTGCTCGAGCGGCACCGCCTGACGAGCGGCGGGGCGGCGGCAGCAGCAGGGGACGGGGCGTCGGCGTCGCCCGGCGATGCCGCCGGCGCCGCCGGCACCGACTCGGCCGCCGTGCGTGTCGCCGACCTGTCTCTGGCCGACGAGGCGCGCTCTCACCTGCCCTTTTCTCTCACGCGCGCGCAGGAGCGCGCGCTCCGTGAGGTGCTGCGCGACATGGGCGCCTCGCCCCCGGCCGCCGCCGACCCGTCCGCCGACGCCCCGACCGCCGGCGCGCGCCTCGGCGCCAAGGCCCGGGGGCGCAGCGGCGCGTCTACGCCCGCCGCGCCCACCAGTACCAACGGCGGCGCCGCCATGCTCCGCCTGCTCACGGGCGACGTCGGCTCGGGCAAGACGGCCGTCGCCCTGCTGTCGATGCTCGCGGCCGCGGGCTCGGGCTACCAGGCCGCGCTGCTCTGCCCGACCGAGCTGCTCGCCGAGCAGCACCACCGCACGCTGACGGCGCTCCTGGCGCGCATGGAGGAGGGCCGGCGGCAGTCGGGGTCGCCCGCCTCGGCCGATCCTCCAGTGCCGACGTGCGTGCTGATGACGCAGGGCAGCATGAAGGGGGCGCGCGAGCGGCGCCTCGTGCGCGACGCCGTGGCGCGGGGGTCGGCGAGCCTGGTGGTCGGCACGCACGCGCTGCTGCACCAGCCCGCGTGGGCGCGGCTGGGGCTCGTCGTGATCGACGAGCAGCACCGGTTCGGGGTCAAGCAGCGCGAGCGGCTCGTGCGGCACGCGTCCGCCGGCGGCGCAGGAGGGTCCTCGGACGACGGCGGCGCCGACTCGGATGCCGCCGCCGCTCCCGACGCGTCTCCTCCTGCTCCCGCTCCGTCTTGCGGCCCGCCGCACACGCTGCTCATGACGGCCACGCCCATCCCGCGCACGCTCGCGCTCGCGCAGTACGGCGCGGCCGTGCTGTCGACCATCGACGAGCTGCCTCCCGGGCGCACGCCCGTCGAGACGCACGTCGTGCCGGACGACGAGCGGGTGGCGGTGGTGGGGGCTGGCGAGGGCGGGCAGGGAGGACAACGCGAGGAGGACGGGCCGCCGCCGCCTCGGTCGTCCTGGGGAGAGGAGGCGGCAGCCGCGCCGCCCGCCCCCCCTTCTTCCTCCAAATACGCCAGCCGCGCCGACGTCCACCGCGCCGTCCGCCGCGAGCTCGACGCGGGAGGGCGCGTCTACATCGTCTGCCCGCTCGTCAGCGAGACGGACGCCATGGAGGGCGTGCGCGCGGCGGAGGACGAGCACCGCCGCCTGAGCGAGGCCGGCGCCTTTGGCCCGCACCGCTGCGCCCTGCTGCACGGCAAGATGCCGCCCGACGACAAGGCCAAGGCCCTGGCGGCCTTTTCGAGCGGCGAGACCCCCGTGCTCATCGCCAGCACGGTCGTCGAGGTCGGCATCGACTGCCCCGAGGCCAGCGTGATGATCGTCGAGCACGCCGACCGGTTTGGCCTCGCGCAGCTGCACCAGCTGCGCGGGCGCGTCGGCCGCGGCGCGCGCCGCAGCGCGTGCTTCCTGATGGCGCCGCCCCTCGGTTCGGGCGCGGCGGAGCGGTCGGCCGAGCGCCTGCGCGTGCTCGAGCGCTCGCACTGCGGCCTCGACATCGCCGAGGCCGACCTCAAGATCCGCGGCCCGGGCGATCTGTTTGGCACGAAGCAGAGCGGCCGCGCGGGCGTGCTGTCGCCCGCGGCCATCGCGCTGCTGCGCGCCGACCCGGCGAGCATGGAGCGCGCGCGCGCGGCCGCGGGGGAGGTACTGGCGCGGCGGGCGCTGACTTCGGCCCTCAAGGCGGCGCTCGTGGCGTATGGCCTGTGGTCGGCCGAGGGCGGGGCGAGCATCGCCGGGGACGACGGCAGCGGGGAGGGAGGGGAGTCGGGGGGGGGCGCCCCGGCCGAGGGAGGCGGCGGCGGCGCGCTCGCAGACGGGGTCGCCGGGATTTGATTTTGGGGGTGGGTGGGTGGGTGGGGGTGGTGGTGGTCTCTGTGGTTGTTGGGCGGTATTGTGTGT
>Ga0315905_10001622_pt1 | contig 24016 bp, 17 predicted proteins | sample LakEriMetagenome_5_FD_203522 | JGI IMG/M metagenome (GOLD analysis project Ga0315905, IMG submission 203522) | Freshwater fungal communities from buoy surface, Lake Erie, Ohio, United States - Buoy 4 MA121 | ecosystem: Environmental > Aquatic > Freshwater > Lake | place: USA: Lake Erie, Ohio...
ACCCGCTTGGCGGATGCAAACACATCGGCAAAGCGATAATCGCGATAGTACTTTTCCTTGCTGTTGGAGAGTGAATCGAGGGCCCCCAGCGCCATGATGAACATCGCCACTCCAGCCGACATCACCAGCGAGATGGCAACCGCTTGCGTACCGATCTCGAGCAGGTCGCGCAGCAGTTTGCGGTCGAGCATGGAAATCATGGTGCTCACCACTGCAGGTCACGGGGCATCAGTTTGTCACGATTTCGCTCCACCGTCGCAACTCGTCCATCCGAGATGTGGAGCACCCGGTCAGCCATGCGGGCGATCACTGAGTTATGGGTGATGACCGCCGTCGTTGTCCCGAGCTGCTGATTGACGCGCTGAATCGCCTCCAGCACCAGCACCCCAGTCTGGACGTCGAGCGCCCCGGTCGGCTCATCGCAGAGCAGTACGGCCGGGCGTTTGGCAATCGCGCGGGCGATCGCCACCCGCTGTTGCTCGCCGCCTGAGAGCTGGGCGGGGAAATGGTCTTTCCGCTTTTCCATGTCGACCAGGCGCAGGGCTTCCAACGCGGTCATGGGATGAGGGGCGATTTCCGTGATCAGAGCGACGTTTTCCTCGGCCGTCAGGCTCGGGATCAGGTTGTAGAACTGAAACACAAAGCCGACGCTCGAGCGGCGATAGCGCGTCAGGGCGGCATCCGAAAAATTGGTCAGCTCCTGATCCTCGTAAAACACTTGGCCGCTGGTGGGCACATCGAGCCCACCCAGAATATTGAGCAACGTCGACTTTCCGCTTCCCGAAGGACCGAGCAATACGACAAACTCGCCCCGATAGAGCTCCATATCCACGCCGCGCAGGGCGTGAACCTCGACCTCGCCCATGCGATAGACCTTGGTCAGTGAGACGGCCCGAAAGACCGCGGGAGGCGCCGTTGGGGAAGGGGAGGGGGGCGTTGAGTCGCTGGCGGTAGACATCACTGCACAAGTTGTTCGAATCGTTCCAGCCAGGAATGCCGGGCACTCGCCGCTGCCGGTTCGTACCGACCGACGACCAAATCGCTTCCGGCGATCAGACCGCGGAGCTCAGCCAGATCGGCCAACTCGCCACAAGCCATCGCCTGGACCAAACCATTGCCAATCGCGGTCGCTTCCAGAGGCCCGACTACAACGGGCCGTTCAAGCATGTCGGCAGCGAGTTGGTTGAGCAATCGATTCTGCCCGCCACCACCAACGATGTGCAACACGTCAAACCGGCGATCGAGCACACCCTCAAGCAGATTGACTGTTCGGCGGTAAGCCAGCGCCAGGCTGTCGAGGCAACAGCGGACAAACTGCCCCGGACTTTCGGGAAAGGGTTGAGACGTCTGCCGGGCAAACTCAACAATCTTTTGCGGCATTTCTCCGGGAATCTGAAAGCTGGCAAAAGCCGGATCAACTAACGTTCTTCCTCCGGTTTCAGCCGCCGCCAAGTCAGCCAACTGCTGATAACTGTACTCCTGACCAGCCTTCAGCCAGGCGCGGCGGCACTCCTGCACCAGCCACAAGCCAGAGATATTCTTGAGAAACCGGATCGTTCCTCCAACTCCTGCCTCGTTGGTGAACATGGCAGCCTGGGCTTTGGCATGGGTGCATGATGAATCCAATTCCGCGCCCAGCAGCGACCAGGTTCCACTTGAGAGGTATGCCCAGGATTGGCTGCCCGTCGCCGGTACCGCTGCCACCGCACTCGCCGTGTCATGCGAACCGGGAGTGATCACTTTGACAGCAGGGGACAAGCCCGTTGCCGTGGCGACCGCACCTCGAAGCTGGCCGACCACGGTCCCTGCCGGAGAAATCGGCCCGAGCAAACGCACCGGAATTCCCAGCGGCTCCAGCAACTCGCGCGACCAGTTGCCGCTGCGGACATCGATCATCTGGCTGGTCGAGGCGATCGTCCGCTCCACCGTCTGCTCACCTGAGAGCCAGTAATGCAGCAGGTCCGGAATGAACAGCAGGCGTTCCGCTGCCCCAACCAGTCGCGGACTGGTGCGGACAAACGCCAGCAGCGAGTAGAGCGTGTTGAGGTCCATCAGCTGAATGCCGGTCGTCTGATAAATCCGATCGACGCCCAGTTCAGCGAGTGCGGCCTGATAGAAACGCCGGTTTCTCGGATCGCGATAGGCGTGAGGCAGGGCGACGACCTCGCCACTGGAGTCAACCAGAGCCCAGTCGACGCCCCAGACATCACAGCCCACGGAAACAACTTCGTGGCCAGACTCTCGAGCCCAAGCGGCCGCCGCCCCCAGGCCTCGGAGGATCTCGGCCCAAATGCTGGCGAGGTTCCAGTGCAAACCGCTCGGCAGCTCGATCGGCTGATGAAAAAACCGGTGCAGTTCGTGCATGCGGACGCTGCGACCGTGGATCCAGACGGCAATCACGCGGCCCGATTCCGCACCCAGATCGATCGCCAAATGAATTTGCATGTCTGCTCCCCGAGAGTCATCAAAGTACCGGCGATCGGTTCACGAATTGGTGTGCCCTGCTATCGGACAAACGCCTCGACCAAGCCACCGTCGACGGCCAAAACCTGACCGGTCGTCTTGGCCGCTTTGTCTCCGGTGAGGAAGACAATCGCTTCTGCCTGATCGGCCGGGAGGATCGGGACCTTGGTCAAGGTCCGCTCGGCATAGAACCGGGCCAGCTTGTCGCGGAGGCTCTCGGTTGATTCCGATTCCTCAAAGGCGATGTTGTACTTGCTCAGCGAGGCGATGACGCGGTCGCGCGGGAACATCGAGCTGCCGGCAACCACGGTTGCCGGAGCAACGGCATTGACCCGCACCAGTGGAGCCAACTCTACCGCAAGTTCGCGAACCAAATGATTGGCGGCGGCCTTGGAGGCATCGTAGGCCAGACTGCCTTTCTTGCTGACCATGCCGTTGACGCTGGTCGTCACGACCATGCTGCCGCGGAGGCCTTGCGCCTGAAAGATCTTCCGCGCTTCATCGGCAACCAGAGCCGGGCCGATCACATTGACGTCAAACGTCAGTCCCCAGGCGTCGTCCGGAATAGTTCCATCTGGCCGTGGCGAAACATAAATCCCAGCCGTGATCACGAGGTGATCGAGCCCGCCGTAAGCCAGTAGCGTTTGCAGCAGCGCAGCCCGAATGCTCTCCCGCTTGGTGATGTCGACCCCCACGCTGATTGCCGGGCCGCAGCCGGAAATTCCGCTGCCAGCGACGCCGATTCCCAACCCGTGCTTGGCCGTCAACTCGTCCGCCGTCTGCTGGGCTGCCTTCGGGTCGAGGTCGGCGCAAACGACATGGGCTCCTTCATTGGCAAAGCGGTGGGCGACTTCCTTGCCGATCCCGCTGCCGGCACCCACAACCATCACGACTCGCCGGGCGTATGGCTTTTCCGGCGGCATCCGCTTCAGCTTCGCTTCTTCCAGCAGCCAGTACTCGATGTCGAACGCTTCCTGCTCGGGCAGGGCAATGTACTCGTCGATGGCTTCCGCTCCGCGCATCACTTCGACCGCGCAGTTGTAAAACTCGGCCGTGACCCGCGACTCGCTCTTGGTCTTGCCCCAGGCGATCATGCCGATCCCGGGGATCAGAATCACGGTCGGGTCGGCGCCCCGCATGGCTGGTGAGTCGGCGTGCTTGCATCGTTCGTAGTATGCGGCGTAGTCCTTGCGATACTGCTCCAGTCCGCTGAGGATCAATTGCTTCAAACCGGCGAAGTCTCCGCTCTGCGGATTCCAGGGTACATACATCGGCTTGATCTTCGTGCGCAGAAAATGGTCCGGGCAACTGGTGCCCAGTTCCGCCAGCCGCGGCGCATCCTGGCTGTTCACAAAGCGGAGCATCGTCGCGTCAGTCTGCAGCGTGCCGACCATTCGCTGCTGCCGCGAGAGTTCGCCCCGAAGCCAAGGGAGCAATTGCTCCAGGATGGCATTCCGCTTCGACTCGTCCAGCGACTGGTACTTCTGTCCGCCGAAAGTCTGGTCGCCGCGATCGCGGGCCTCGATGAACCGGGCTGCCTTGTCGATCAGGTCGAGGCTTAGTTCGTAGCATTCGTATTGATCGTGAGCGCCATTCAGCAGGCCGTGCTGGCCGAGGATCACGCCTTTGAGTTGCGGTTGCTTTTCCCAGAGCCGCTGGAGCGTCAGACCGAGCTCAAACCCGGGGCGCATCCAGGGAGTCCAGGCAATTTCATCACCGTAGATTTCCCGGGTCAGTTGCTCGGAGCGGCGGGTCGCCGCGACCGAGATCACCGAGTTGGGATGGGTGTGGTCGACGTGTTTCCACGGGACGAAGGCATGCAGAGGTGTGTCAATCGAAGAAGCCCGCGGATTGAGATTGAAGGTGCAGTGCGGGTAATAGCTGACCATCTTGTCTTCGATCGGGGTCTTGGCCCCGCGGGCCGGTGCCGCAGCATAGATTTGCTGCAAGTCGACCAGCTTGCTCATGTAAAGCGAAGAAAAGTTCTCGGCGGTCGAGGTCCGCAAATCGCCACCCGAACCCTTGACCCAGAGCACTTCAACTTGCTCGCCCGTCAACGGATCCGTCTCCAGCAGCTTGGACGAAGTATTCCCGCCACCCGTGTTGGTAATTCGTCCGTCATCGCCGAGCAGATTCGAACGAAAGATCAAAGTCTGCAAGCCGTTCATCTTCGCGGCCCGCTGGGCGTCCCAGGCGTAAGTCACGTGCGCATAACGCTTTTCAACAGTCGACATGATGGTCCTTTTCAGGAATTGAAATTGAAGTTGTTTGTTCTGGAAAGGTGCTGAGCGGAAGCTGCCGGGCTCGGAAAGCCTTAGCCGTGGAAATCCCAACCTGGAAAATCAGGAAACCTCAACTGGGGTGCGGCCAACTCCTGCTCCCGGTTTAGCGTTGTCCGCCATTCGCCCCCATCGCCGCATCGGAAGCGGCGCGGAGATAGGCCAGCAGGTCGAGGACATCGTCTTTGCTCATCGTGTCGAGCAGCCCCTTGGGCATCATCGACACAGTAGAGGGTTTCCGGTCCTCGATATTGGCTGCATTCAAATTGGTGAAATTGCCCGGGTCGAGCATGTTGGTTTGAATCATGTAAGTGCCGCCGGCGAGGTTCGCGATTCGCCCGGTCACAAGGCGGCCATCATCCATCTGGAAGGTGGTGGCCCGGTACTGGTCCGAGACTTCCTTGCTGGGATCGACAAGCGTCTCCAGCAGGTCGTGCGGGTTGAAGCGGCGCCCGGCAGCCGTGAGGTCCGGCCCGACGCTGCCGCCCGATCCGGAAATCTGGTGGCACTTGTAGCACTGGCCGACGACGAACATCTGCTCGCCATTCTTCAGGTTTCTTCCCTCCCAGGAGGTCTCGGAAAGATCGGAGAAATCCCCCAGCCCCCAGTTCTTGACTACTGGTCGGGTTTCCTCGGGAAGTTTCTGCTGGATCGGTTCGATCGGCCGATTGGTCAGGACCGCATACTTTTCCTTCTCGGCATCGGCCAGCGTCGCGACGGCTTCGCTCCGCATGTTCTGCAAAAAGCCGCGGAAGGAATTCCCGCCCCGGTAGCTTCCCGCATCGAGGAACCACTGGAAGTACTTCTCCCGCAATTCGGGCGTCCAGCCCGTGCGGAGCGGACGGAGGCAATAGGCAATCATGATCTGGTCTTCCTGATTCCGGCCATTGACCAGCAGCTCAACGGCCTTGGCGGCAACTTGAGGCGACTGGACGGCGACCAGCAAGCGGCATGTTTCCCGGTCGAGCTGGGTGTCGCCACTGGGGAACATCGGGCTCAAGGCCTCGTCAACGGCAGCACAGATTTCCGGACTCGGTTCTCCCAGCCGAATAAAGCACAGTCCCACAGTCCGCAGCAGGTGCAGTTGCTGTTCGCGACTCATCTTCGAGCCATGGAGTTCCTGCAGCTTGGTCAAAATCGGCATTTGGTCTTCGGGCTGGCCGCAGCGAGTCAGGGCCAGGCAGCCCTCGAGAATCGCCTGCGGGTCCTGCTCGCCCCAAATCCGCTCGCGCCAGCTTGCCACGGGCATCCGCTCCAGCGCGACGCGCGCCGCGTAGCGAATGAAGCGATCCGCATGCTTGAGCATCGGCCAGGCTTCTTTGACGACCTGTTCCGCTTGGTCTGGGCTGGCCTGATGCAGCGACTCCAAGTGCCGACGAATCATCGCCGCCTCGGTCGGCTCGGGATAACTTGCCGGCGCTGTGGACTCGCTGCCCCGATAATCGATGCGGAACAGGGCAGACTGCGACTGCCGCCCGCCGATCAGGAAATACATCGAGCCATTGGGATGCACGACCAGATCGGTCACGGCCAAGCCCGGCGCGGTGCAGAAAACTTCTCGTTCACCCCGAAAGGTCGAGCCATCGGGCTGGAGGTGAATGGCGTAAAGAATGCCGTAACTCCAGTCAGCAATGTAGAGGGCATGCTGATACTTCGCGGGAAACTTGGCCCCGGTCCCAAAGACGACGCCCGTCGGCGAAGCCGTGCCAATGTCGATGACTGGTGGCAGGGAGTCCGGGTAGTAGGTTGGCCACTTGCCCGAGCCACTCCGCCAGCCGAATTCGCTGCCGCTGGTCACATGACAGACTCGCGTCGGGCGATACCAGGGGAGGCCGACATCCCACTCCATGTCAGAGTCAAAGGTGAACAACTCACCATTGGGGTCGAAGGCAATGTCATACTCGTTACGGTAACCGCTGCTGACCAGCTCCATCGACTTGCCGTCCGGATCGATTTTCGCGACCCAACCACCGGGGGCCATGATCCCCACGGCGTGTCCACCGGCATCCCACATCCGCGGCAGCAGTTGGTCCTCCTGCCAATTGCGGGGAACTCGCGAGTCACTGATTTCCGGCAGCTGAGTGTGGTTGCCGGCGCAAATGTAAAGCGATTTGCCATCGGGGCTGAGCGTGATCGCATGCGGACCATGTTCGCCTTCCCCGCCGATTTCGCGCAGCAATTCGACCTTGTCGTACTCGTCGTTATTGTTGGTGTCCGTCACCCGGTACAGCCCCGAGGGTTTACCGTCGCCCTGATGAGCCATGACGTAGAGCGCACCGAAAGCACAAAGCAGGCCGTGAGCTCGGCCGATGTCTACCTGAATGGCCTGAACCCGGGCGAGATTGCCTGCGGCGTCCAGCGTGATGCGGTAGAGCTTGCCGTACTGGTCGGAGGCGATCAGCCGACCTTGGGGGTCGGTCGTGAGGCTGACCCAGGAACCCTGTTCCCCAGGGACCTTGTACAGCGGGGTCAGCTGAAATCCTTCCGGCATCCGCAGTCCTGCCTCCGGGGTCCATTGGGCCGCGAGTTGGCCAGCAAACGCGAGTTGGCCAACAAACAGGGTGCACATGAGCAGACTTGACCAAAGACTGAAGCGAGACATGCATATCCTCAAATTAAGACGGCTGCTGATCGCAGGTCGCGGGTCCCGGCGGAACCTCGCATCACCAATCGAGCCCTTATTGTGGATGGAAACGATCTCAAATCCAACCGGGTGACCGGCAAACCGAGGGGGAATGCCGCACCGGAATCGCGGAACGGAACCAAGCCCCTCGGTTTCTGCCCCTCTTGCGGTGTGGAAGTCGCTTTTTTCTGTTTGGCCGCAGCAAGCGTGGAGGTCGTGGAAGTGATCAGCGCGAAAGTCTTGCCTCGGCCAAACCAGGAGCGAGGTCGAGGCTGCAAACCGAGAGTCGGGCAGAAGCGACTCCCCGTGGGGCCAATCCGCGCTTAGGAAGCATGTCTGACCTGTAGAAACAGGTTAAGGGCAGGTTTGGCCGCGCCCCCGACGGCTCGTCCCCAGGGGTTGAAGCAAATGACAAAGGCCGGGGTGCGAGGGCCTGGGCGTCAGGGCCGGGGACTGTCGAGGCGCTGCCTTGCCGCTCCCGGTTTTTTGCCCTTCCCGAACCATTCCGCGAAATGCTTGCCCGGGCCAAGTTGCGGCGGGCCAAGGTGCGGCGGGCCAAGTTGCGGCGGGCCGGGTTGCGGCGGGTCGGGAGTGAATCTCCGGCCAGCGGGGTTGGTCGGGTGGAACTGGCACGCTCCGCAGCTGCGCCTACGCAGGGCCAAAGGCTTGCATTATCATGAGCGTTTTTCGCTGACGAGCGTGGTTCCTCCGCTGGTGGCGACAGACCTCGCCCGAACGGTTTCCTGCCATGAGCCATGTTCATCCCAGCCAGACGGTCGACGATTTTGTTCAGCTCCAGCACACCGTGGCCGCCTATCACGTGCTGCGCACAGCCTTGCGGTTGGGGGTTGTGAATGAACTGAAGTCAGGCCAGAAGACTGCGGCGCAGATCGCCGCCACGTTGCAATTGGACTGGGCTGCAACCGAGATGCTGCTCCTGGCGCTTTGTCAAACCGGTCTCGCAGAAAACTACGGCGAGGATTACGCCTTGTCCCAGATTGGGCATTTGCTGGTCGACCCGTTTTCACTCGACGACGAGCACTGGTCCCAATTGGAACAGCTGGTTCGCTTGGGGAGCGAGGGGTTCGGCACCGCCCAGCCTCCTGCGAAGGGGGACGTCCCGACCCGAATCGATTCGCAGCAGTGGCTGGAAGCGCCCGCCGCGCTCGATGCGGCGGAAGTGCTGGATTTCGGTCACTCCCGCCGAGCCTTTCGAGTGCTTGAGGTGGGTGGTGGCTCGGCTGTCATGAGCACGGCGCTGGCACACCGCGACCCCGACAGCCTGTTTGTGGTCCTCGATCGCGCCGAGCAGTTGGAGCGGGCCAGGCAAACCGCCAGCAGCGTCGAGTTGGAAAACCAGTTTGAATTTCTGGTGGGCGACCCGCGGGTTCCGGATGTGGAGCCGGGAGTGTTCGACTTGATCATTGTTTCCGGGCATTATCACTTCGTTCCGGAATCAACCGGCCCAGCTTGGGTCCAGGCCTTGGCCCGCGGGCTCAAGCCGGGCGGTGAGTTGGCGGTGATCGATTGGTTCGGTGGCCAGGAAAAAGGCTTTCGCAGCATGGTGTACCACCAATTGGAAGTTGGTCTCCGTTTCCCGGGCGCGAAACTGAATCGTCCCCAGATGCTCCGCGACTGGATGCACGCTGCCGGTTTAACCGCCGTGCGTTACGCGCACCTTCCCTCACCGCCGCATGTTTGGGGATTAGTCCTGGCGGAAAAGCCAAAGTAGGCGACGGTCAGGATTTGAACTCACCACTCGCCACTCGCCACTCGCCACCGAGTCAGTCCGCGTTGACATCCACCTGCCGCAACACCGGCAGGACCAGGATTTTTCCATCCCCCAGCCGCCCGGTGCGCGAGCTTTGATTGATGCGGGCAATCGCCTCTTCGACGTCCGCGTCCTCGACGATCAGGCTGATTTCCACTTTGGCGACAAAGACCAGCGAGAACTCGGTGTCGCTGTACCGCTCGAGGTAGTTTTTCTGTCGTCCATACCCTTTGACTTCGCGAATGACCATTTCAGCGCGAGGCAAATCGGCGAGGGCGGCGACTACCTTCTCCGCCAGGAATGGTTTGACGATCGCGATCACTTCCTTCATCGGCTCGATTCCGGCAACTGCAGGGTGTGGGGGCGTTGCGTTGAGCAGATTGCTCAGTTCGCCTGCTCCGGTTTGCGCCACGACCAGGTCCAATGCCGATCGGAAGTCGCCTGGACGCTGGAAGCCGGGGCTCCAGCCGCGACGACGAGTTGGCGAATTTCCTCCAGCGTCAGGGCGGCTCGCAGCGAGTCGCCGAACATCTGTTGAGAATGAGGATTTTCCTGACCGGTGTACTGCTGCACAAAGTGCCGGACCTGTTCCTCGGTCTGCGGCCGCATCAGGTCGCGAATAAACATCAGCCCGCCCGGTCTCAGCACCCGTACGCACTCGGCAATCACCCGCGCCGGTTCGGGAATGTGGTGCACAATGCTGTTGGAGATCACGACATCGAACATTTCCGTGGCGAACGGCATCTGTTTGGCGTCGACTTGCGAAACCTGCACCTGTTCGCGGACGCCGTGAATTTCCAGGTTGTAACGGGCGAGGTTCAGCATCTCGACCGCCAGATCGACCGCCATGATCCGCATCCGGCGAGAGAGCGGCCCGATTTTGGCCTGCTGGCAAATCTCGATCGGAATCAGTGCGGTCCCCGTGCCGACATCGAGCACATCACCCCCGTCGAATCCGGCGGACCGCAAGTCGGCGGCAAACAACCGGTTGACCTCTGCATGGTCCATCCGGTTGTAATCGAGCGCCTCTTGCGGCGTGTCCATCACTTCGACTTCCAGCGTCCGGGGGATACTCATTGCAGGGCCTCATACTGCTCGTCGCTGTCGATCGTGTCGGTGCGCGACCGCTTGGTCAGTTCCATCAGCCAGACAATCAACGCGGAAACCAGGTATCCGCCCGCGATTTGCATCACCTGCATGCGGTATTCGTACATCATCTCGCTCATCAGCAGCCGCGGATCGTAGAGCTTGTCCCCGTCCCAGGGCGAGTGGACGAATCCGAACAGCGTGAAGACGCCGAGCAGCGCCAGGAACAGCGCCGCGCGGCGATAGCGGCGGTCGATGATCAGGGCCAGCACGGCGGCCCACAGCAGGCTGGTGACGATAAACCCTCCGGACAGAATTCGCAGCGCGGCGACCTGCGGATTGGTTTGCATTTCAATCAGCGGCAGATAATTCGGCAGGGTAATCATCAGCAGCTTGGCCAGCGCCGGTAGGCACGCCAGAGCCAGCGCGGCATAGTGCCGCCGAGGGGTCGCCACGAAGCTCTGAGCGGTGATCTCCAGCCCGATAAAGAGCAGGATGGGCACGACTGCGACTTCGGGGATCAGGTCGTGCAGGGTCTGGAAGTAACCGACGATTCCCGCCGCGCCGATGAACAGGGCCGTGGCGAGAGTGTAGGCCGCCCGAGCCCCCATCGCCTTGTAGGCAGGGTGGCCAATGTAGGGGGTCGTCTGGATCACTCCCCCGCAAACCGCTGCAATCAGGGTCGCGACGGATTCGATCCCGATGATCGTCCCGGTGTGATACTCGTCGCCCGCCGCGGCAGCGCTCTCCGTGCAGTCGATTCCACCGATCACCGTGGTGATCGCAAACGGGATGACATAGCCGAGGTAGTTCAGCGAGGCTGGCCACGCCTTCCACCACTCCAGCCGGAAGACTTCCAGCCATTCGGTTGGAAACCAGTAAGAGCCTGCTTCCCCGGCGGCGGCAACCGCCGCTTCGGTGGAACTGCCGAAGAACAAGGTCCGATCAACCCAGGTTCCGAGGTAGTAGAACAGGCAACCGACCGCAACCGACGCCAGTGCACCGGGCACGCCAAACGGAAGCCGCGCCTTGGCAACCAGGGTCACCAGGATCAGGATCAGCGCCGGCAAGCCAACCATCGGCTGGGAAAAGATCTTGGGGAATTGGTAATAGGCAATCAGCACCAAGGCAATCGCCGAAAGCGAGCCGAGCAGCCCGGCCCGCGGTATGACGCGCCGCAGCCAGTTGGAACTGAACGCCAGCAACAGCTTGATCAGGCCGGTGAGGATCAGGCAGCAGATGCCGATGTGCCACGCCTCGCGGGCGGCGGCGATCTCCTCGAGGCCGTTTTGCTTTCCCAGCTCAAACGCCGGTCCAATCACGAACAGGACCATCCCGATCAGGCTGGGGGTGTCCAGCCCCAGCGGCATCGCGGTCAGGTTGCTTTTGCCGGTGCGGCGGGCGACTTGGAAAGCGAGGGCAAAGTAGAGCAGGTCCCCGACCAGAACGCCGATCGCCGTCCCGGGGACCATGTAACGAATTGCAAAATTTACAGGGAAGCCAAAGCTCCCGGCGAGCATTCCAACGGCGAGGATCAGCCCGGCCAAGTTGTCGAGCATCAGCCCAAAAAAGGCGTTAATGTCGCCGCTAGCAGCCCACTTATAGGAATTTTTCTGCATCTGACGTCCGCTTTGGCATGGACTTTGCGTTTGAGAGCGGTCGCGAGTTTAAGTCGCCCCGAATTGCCTGTCAAACGGACCAAAGGTGACCGCGACCCCCCGATAAATCAGTTGTGAACATTTTGAACGTTTTACGGTTTTAAGGAGACGCGATTCTAAATCGGGATTTTTGCCTCCCAGACGAATATTTTTGTCTCGGAACGCGAACCCCGCTGAGAATCTTGCGTAAAGGATGATGCAAGCCACGATTTACGACTTGGATTACAACTCGGCTCGGCAACTTCAAGCCAAGGAACACCCCGTGACGGACGAGCAACTGTTGCAAACGTACCGCCAGACGGGCGATCGCGAAGCGTTCGCCTTGTTGGTCTATCGGTACGAACGGGAGCTCTACAACTATCTCCGGCGGTACCTGGGCAATGCCGAAATGGCCGAAGACGTGTTTCAAGCGACGTTTTTGCTGGTCCACCGCCGGTGCGACCAATTTCACTCGGATCGCAAGTTCCGACCGTGGCTTTACACCATCGCGACCAACCAGGCGATTGATGCCCGTCGGCGAACCAAGCGACACAAGATGTTGAGCCTGGACACGCCGCACGATCAGGAAAACGACGAAGTTGGTCAACTGGTGAACATGCTGGAAACGGCCGAGGTGAATCCCCTCGACACCACTTTGGACGAAGAGCGGAAGAACTTGATTCGTTCTTCACTCGAGCAACTGCCAGAACAGTTGTATTCAGTCGTCCAATTGGTTTACTATCAGGGGATGAAGTACCGCGAAGCTGCCGAGGTGCTCGGGATCCCGGTTGGGACCGTCAAGAGCCGTGTGCACGCTGCGGTCAGCCAGCTCGGCCAACTTTGGAATTCTCATCAGTTAGATTAATCCAACAGGTAATACGGGACCGTGAACGCACCCTCGCAGGAAGACTTGCTCGGATATCTGCTCGGAGCACTGGACGCCCGGGAGCAGGAGCAGGTTCAACAACTGGTTGATCAGCATCCGCAATTGGAAGCAAGGCTGCTGGCGATGAAAGCCGCACTCGCCCCGCTGGAGCAGGTCAACGAACCGGTCGGCCCTCCCCCTGGGCTGGCCCGTCGCTGCTGCCAATTCGTGGCGGTCAGCGCCCGGGAAGCTTCAGGCAGCTTCGGCGATAGCAACCCGGAATTGAGCGAATCCGATGCCCGAGCCGTAACGGGGCGGCCAACTTGGCAGCCCGCTGAGGCCGCTTGGCAGCCCACTGATACCGCTTGGCAGCCCGCTGAGGCCTCAACCGAATCGGCATTCGCAACGACCTCCCCCCAACCCGCCAAGTCGAGCCGACTGGCTCGCCGTTTCTTCTCCTCAGCTCCCGCGGGCGAGGCCCATGCACACAGCGAATGGGGCTGGAGCGTAATGGATGTGGTTTGCAGCTGTGCCGCCGCTTTGCTGGTTGGCGCCTTGCTGATTCCCGCCCTGTCGGCTGCCCGCTTCAGCAGCCGCTCGGTCGCCTGTCAAAACAATTTGCGAAGCGTTTACAACTCACTGACCCAGTACGCCGATGCAAATGCGGGGCGATTCCCCCAAATCCCGGAGGCTGGTCCCCTGGCGACCGCCGGATGTGTTGGCCCGATGCTGAAAACAGCTGGTTTGCTGGAAAACGACAAGGTGTTTGCCTGTGCCGGGCTGGGCAAGTCCGCCAGCCAGGCTCGGATTCCGATGACCAGTGAAGTTCTCGCCGCTGAAAATTCTGAAGAGCTGCAACTCTATCGCCAGCAGATGCTCGGCGATTACGGCTACACGCTCGGATATCTCGAAAACGGAAAGTACGCTGCGGTCAAAAATCTGGGACGCAGCAATTACGTCCTGCTCGCTGACGCACCCCACAACGCCACACCGTCCCGGACCAGCCGGAACCACGGAGGTTGGGGCCAAAACTGTGTGATGGCGGACGGCTCAATCCAGTTCAATCGAACCGGGTTCATCGGCACAGACGCCATCTACATCAACGACCGAAACGTGGTCGCGCCTGGCGTCGGTCCGCTGGACGCGGTCGTCGCTCCCGGTTACGTCGAACCCTTCGCCACCTGGATCTGCATCCAATAGCTACGCGGCAAAGCTCTAAGACAGCCGCTGAAGCTCTAAGACAGGCTCTGTTGTTCTAAGACAGGCGCTGTTGTCCAAAAGCAGACGCTGTTTGCCTGCAACATTAGTTGGCCTCCAGTCGCACGCCTGGCCATCAGCTCGCACGCCTGGCCATCAGCGTCCCACAGCCAGACGCTGTCGCCAGGAACCTCCTTTCGCGCCTTTCATGCCTTGCGCCGCGTGTGCCCTTGCGCCGCCTGTGCCCTGGCGCCGCCTGTGCCCTTGCGCCGCCCGGTCCGGCGACTGCTCAACTGCGGGTAGACCTTCAGAAGTGGAAGCCTGTCTGGTCCGAGCTGGGAATGAGTTGAGTTCTCGCCTTTTATCCAGAGGCGGAACAACCTTGCGGGCCTGGTCTTTTCCTGGAGCTTGACTCCTTGGACCTCGGCCCGCATTGCCGGTTGTTCCAGCCACCATTCGCTCCGGACCGGTTTTCGTTCCGGACTCGCCGCGCGTCACGCGGGCTCATTCAACTCGGGATGCTCGGCGACGGCTCAACACGAGTCCGGACAAGCCAAGACAGAGCAACCAGCTGCCCGGTTCGGGTACAGCCTGCAGACGCTCGATATAGCGAAAGCTGGAGTTGGTGTTGTTGATGATGTCTGTGCTGGTCCTTGTAATCGGGTCGAAGACGGCCAAGCGAGTGCCGGCGGAATAAAGGTATTTTCCGTTGGCCAGTTCATAGACCGCCCGAGGCCCCGGGGCGGAAAAATAGTTGAGCTGGGTTCCGTCGGCCAAATACTCAAAAATTCCGGCTGGCGGGGAAAATCCGCCAACCAGCAAATTACCGTTGCTGCGCTCGAAGATTTGCTGCGGGAAATCAATCCCGCTCGCGCCATCGCTGGCGACCAGCGTATTGAGGAAATTGCCGTTGAAGTCAAATCGCTCAATGTCATCCGAGCCCGAGTTGGAAACCAAGACATCGCCTCCCCGAAAAAAGACGTCCCACGGACTGTCGAGATTGGAGCTGATGAAGGTCTGCCGATCGGAACCGTCAAGCTTGAAGCTCTGGATGGTATTGTTGAGGCTGCCACCGGCGACAGTGACGTACAAACGACCGTTGTGAACGGCGATGCCGCGGATGTTATCCAGACCATTGGAGGCCGAAACGACGGTGCGAAGGTAATTGCCCGAAAGGTCGTATTCAAAGACGGCATCAGCTACCTGGTCGCTGATCAGAATCGTATTTTGGCCGCTGTTGATCGCATTGATTGCCGTCTGGAACCTCGGCACGTCGCTGATGAAATTCGCGTTAATCACGCTGCCGTCGGTTGCACTGACCAGCAGGACCCGGTCCAAAAGCGAGTCGACAACGAGCAGGTCCCCCTTGGCGGTGGAGTTCAAAGGGAACAACAGGGCGCTCAGGCCAATCCCTGCGGTGAAGATCAAACGGGAAATGCCAACGGCTTGTCGGCTGAAAAATCGATTGAAATAACTCATGGTGCACATTTCACGGAGTAGGAAACTGAAGCCAGCAGTTGGTGCGGCAGAGGGATCTGGGCCTTCCGCAGAGCACCCGCGCTGGAAAGTTGAATACAGAATTGTGATTAAAAAGAAGCTGCTTCGCAATCCAGAACGACTTTGAAAAATCAAGTCGTTGGATGGAGAGAATTGAACGAAGGAATCGCAGTTTGGCCCCTTGCAGCGAGCATGGGAAACGCTGTCCCAAAGAGTGAAAAGCTCAGTCCAGCGAGGGTGCTCGTCTGCAACAGGCCATCCGCAAGCGGCTAGTCGCGGCGGGCTCCATCCAGTTCCTTGACCCGGATGCCCCGGTAGCGGACAAACTTGCCGTTGTAGTCCTCGGCACTGCCGCCACCGTGGACTTGGAGGGCGATGTGACCCCGCGCCGGGTGCCGGGCTTCGGTCTCAGTCCACTCCGAAATTTTGACTCCGTTGATCCAAGTCGTGATGGTTGGCTTGTCGCCACCAACGATTCGGGCCCGCAGTTCATTCCACTCGCCATGCTTCCAGAAAGCGGGCCAGGCGTCGGGCAGGACTGCAAAGGGGATCTGCGGATTGCCGACCGGGTTCAGGTTGATCTTGGTGACCACGTCTTCGAAATTGAAATTCCGAATGTGGGGCCGTCCACCGAGTCCTTCTCCATAAATGCCCATCAGGTTGCCGCCGGAGTGGTAATCGATCATCGCCTGATAGGCTTTGCCGTCTTCGGTGCTGCGGAGAAACAACCCGCTGTCCGGGCCGAAGTCGTTCCGCATTTCCACGACGACTTCAAAGTCCCCGAACTGCCGTTCGCTGAGGATGATCCCCCCATTCCCCGGCTGGTCCTGAGATCCCGTGATCGCGCCCTCTTCCACCACCCAGCGCCCGCCCGACTTGAAGCCGCTCTTGGCGCTGTGTCCAGTCTTCGCACTGACAGTCCAGCCTTTCAGGGTCTGTCCGTCAAACAGCGAAATCCACTCGCCGTCTTGCGCCCAACTGGTTCCCGAGACCAGCAAAACCAACAACCAAGCAGTGCACCATCGTCGCATCGCAGCCAAGCCTCCACAGAGATGAAAAACGGCTCCCGAGATTCGTCAGCTCGAGCCGCCGTCCAATCTGGACTGTTTTGCTCAGGCGAGCAAGTAGCCCTGTCAGCGTGGGGGCCCCGTGGAGCAACGGAAGGCCTCTCTTCGCCCCTAATCAGGCAGGCAAGCCGCTCGCGCGCTCAGTTCGGGGTTGAATCAGATGTTTGCTCGGGAGTCTGCTCCCCGTTGCTGAGTTTTCGCTTGGTCACCAGCGGCCCGAGAGCCAGAATCGTCCAACAGAGCAGGGCGCTGAAAATGGCCGTCGCTTCCCGTCCCATCCCGGCGGTCGCCCCGACTGCACAGGTCATCCAGATGCCCGCCGCCGTGGTGAGGCCTTTGACGCGGTGTTTCCCCTCACCGATAAAAATCGTTCCGGCACCCAGAAAGCCGATTCCGGCAATCAGCCCCTGCAGGACCCGGGTCAAGTCGGCATCGGGGACACCGGATTGCTGCGGCACCATGACGAACAAGGCGGCTCCCAGTGACACGAGAATGTGCGTTCGCACACCCGCCGCCTTGCCCCGGTGCTCGCGCTCGTAGCCGATCAGTCCGCCGAGCAATCCGGCGATGACCAGTCGAACGGCGACGCGCGTGACCTGCTCGACGTTGCCCAAATCGGAAAACTCGTTGAGCAGAGTTTCCCAAGCTTGTGTCATCCACGGTTGCATGGCTGCCTCATTCGCCCGTCAATCCCGCTCGTCCACCATCGACTCCGCCGCCACCGGCCAGCTATTGCCCGGATTTTTGTTTTTCCGGATGAACTCCGGGAGCCAGCTGCAGGCGGGCGATCACACAGTCATTTTTACCGTCCTCGCCCGTGGTGCTCTGGATGGTCCAAAGGTCCAAGCCATTGTCCGCGTCAAAGACGCTGCCGCTGTAGTCGCCCCAGGAGGTGCCATCCGTTGCGGCGCGACCCTCCCCAATTGCAACCATGGGTCGCAACTCGCCCGGAGCATCGTCGGCCAAGCGCCAGGCGAGGCGCGGGCTGATGAACATGTCCGGACTCGTTTCCTGAAAGCCGACCAGGACATCACCCCGCCGATTGACGGCCAAGGTGGTCTGGATGTAGCTGCTGGTTGGGCTGGAAATCAACCCGCGCTGAGCGATCTTCCCTTCCGGGTGCAGCTGAATCCATTGCACCGCTGCTCGCCCCTCGCAGTTGACCGCTTGCGAGAACCAGATGTGACCGTTCTGGTAAACGATGACTTTCGGGTTGCGATCGCCGGACGCGGTCTTCTGCTCAGTCCCCTTCTGCGGTGACTGAGGCGGGAATCCGATGGAATCCAGTCCGTGCTCGCTGGAGCTGACTTCCTCGCAACGCGGTGTGCCATCGGCCGACTCGGTAATCCGGCGAACGATGAAGCGTTCATCGGTGACGGCCAGGAAATAAAGATCGTCGATCGCATCCTGCATCATCACCGGATTGCCGACGTTGCCCGAGAAGTGGTAGACCGTCGCGGGTTGGCCCGCTTTGGCCTCGGCCATTCGCAGGACAAACGTTTGCTCTGGTCCGCCCGGAAAAGAGTAACCGATCCACTTGCGACTGTAGGCAATCGCCCCGCCGTCCACGCCCTGCGGAGCCGGGACCGGATAAGTATGCCAGACGCCCCGCGGATCGTTGCTGGCCGAAATGGAAACATTGACTGGCTTGAGCTTTTCCTTGTCCCAGGGGTTCCAAAGGTCAAAGCCAAAGACCTCGTTGTGGGGATCGAAAAAAAGCTTCGGGTCAATCCCGCCGTTAAAGGCTGCCTGGTTGACGCCCTCGACCTGTTTGCCCGTCTTGTCATAGATCACCAGGCCATCATTGGTACCGTGAAGGAGATAGCCCCCGCCCACGACGATTTGCGGATCGACTTGGCGGTAGCCGTCCTGAGAGCCGTCGAAAACCAGCAGTCCGTTGACTTCCCGCGGGTTGCCCCCTTGTGTTCGCTGGTGGCCGGCGACGCCGTCGTTGAAAGTTTCCTTCCGCAGCGGCTGGATGACTTCGCTGCGGACCGGCTCGCTGCTCGGCGCCGGCCGGTTACCGCGGCGCCGCTGGCGGGGCTGCTCCTGACTCCAGACGCACGAGGTACCCGCGACGAAAGCAAGCGTTTCAGCCAGCAAGAAAGCCAGCAACAGGTTCCAAGTTCCGGTTTTCAAGCGATTGGTTCTGGACATCAGTCTTCCCTGGTTCAAGTTGCGATCGGACAGAGCGCTCGGAGGCCACTCAGCGGCAGCCCACTCAGCGGCAGCCCACTCAGCGGCAGGCTTTCCACTCTGATGACTCACTCTTTCGTCGCGTCTATCGTGACAGGGCCATTCGCAGAGAGCAAGCGCGGCTGCGGCCAGCGCCTTGCCCGTCCGGGACCGGGGCGCCGGTATCCAGCCTATTTCGCTGGAATGGCAATCATTCCGGCGAGTTGCAGCAACCACACAAACCAGTAAGCCAGCAAGGCCGAGACGGGAATCGTAAACAGCCAGGCCCAGACCATCCGCTCGACAATTGTCCAATTCAGTGCGCCCCAGCGCTTGGCCGCTCCAACGCCCATGATCGAAGAGGAGATATTGTGGGTCGTCGACACGGGAATTCCGAAATAGGAGGCCAAGCCAATGATCGTCGCGGAACTGGTCTCGGCGGCAAAGCCATGCACCGGCTGCAGCCGGACCATCTTATGGCCCAGCGTCTTGATGATCCGCCAGCCACCGGCGGCCGTCCCTGCCGCCATGACGACGGCGCAAAGCAACTTGATCCAAGCCGGAATTTCCAGTGATCCGCTCGCCTTGGAAATGCGGAGAAAGTGCAGGCTCTCCGGCAGATTGTCGAGCAGTCCCTGGTCGGTTCCGGCAACCAGCGCCAGAGCCACGATGCCCATCGTTTTTTGGGCATCGTTGGTTCCATGCATGAAGCCCATTCCGGCCGCACTGGCCAGCTGCAGTTTGCCGAACAGGGCGTTCACCCAGCGCGGTTTCCAGTTCCGCAGCAGGATATAAAGCCCGCCCATCACGGCAAACCCGGTGACAAACCCGGCCGCCGGCGAAGCAAACATTGGAATCACAACTTTCCACAACAAGCCTTTGCCGAGATACCAATGCTCCGAACTCGGTTGCGACCAAATCACAACCTCCCAACTCCGGGCGGCCGCCACTGCTGCACCGACCAAGCCACCGACGAGCGCGTGACTCGAACTGCTCGGCATCCCCCAGTACCACGTGATCAGGTTCCAGATGATGGCGCCCAGCAGCGCGCAGCCCAGCACTTCCTGCGTGACCACTTGGGTTTCAACCAGACCCGAAGCGATGGTCTTCGCCACCGCCGTGCCCCAGAGCGCGCCGATCAGGTTGGTGAAAGCGGCCAGCATCACGGCTTGCCTGGGACTGAGCACTTTGGTTGCCACCACCGTGGCGATCGAATTGGCCGTGTCGTGAAAGCCGTTGATGTATTCAAAAATCAGGGCGATCAGGATGACCGTGAGAATCAGCAACATGGGACTACCGCTGGCAAAATAAGGCGGGCAGGATGCAGGGCAGGAGGGCAGGGCAGGAGGGGATCGATTTTATTCCGGCTCAGGAATTCTTGAGCGTAATGTGCATGATCGCGTTGGCCGCGTCGCGACAGCGGTCGATGACCTTCTCCAGCAGATCGTAAAGGTCGCGCACCATCATCGCCTGAATCGGTTCGAATTTACCGCCGTAGACTTCGCCCAACAGCTTGAGAATCACGTCGTCTGCCGCGCTCTCAATGGTCTGCATCCGCTCGTTCATTTCCTTGACCACCTCGAGAGATGGATTCTTGCGGAGCAGTCGAACCATCTCGGAAAGCGTCTTGGTCGCGCGCTGAATCAATTCCGTCTGTGCAGTGAAGTCGACGTTCTGCAACCGCTGCGGAGCCAGATTGAACCGCTCCGCAAACTTCTCGATCGTCTTGCAGGTACGGTACAGGGCATAGGACAGCATCTCGATGTCCTCCCGCTCCAGTCCGGTGACAAACGTGTTGACCAACTCTTCGCTGATCTGGTCAGTGATTCGTTTGTCCTTGCCGCGAGCAACGGCAAACTGGTCGAGCGGATGGGAATGCGTCCGGTCCTTGAGCAAGTCGACCAGCAATTCAGTCAGCTGCAGGATTTCGTCAGCGCTCGCTTCGAGCAAGTCGAAAAACTTGGTGTCCTGGCTGAAAAAACGCTGTAGTGAAAACATGACGAACTCCCGCCTGCGGATGAATCGGCTCGGGCACTCATCGCCAGGAGCCAGTCAGCATCTTAACGAGACCTTCATCTTTGCTGAATCCACCCGGGAAATACCGGGGAAACAGAGGGGATTCTCGCGACGCGCGACTACTGGCGTTGGGGAAAGAGGGGGTCGAAGCCCAGCGGCATGAACATGGTCGGACTAAAGCTCAGTCCAGGCGCGTGCGGTTCGGGATTGGCCAGGCGATTCGCCGCCAGCATCAACAGTTGGTCCAGATGGGGACGATCGATCAACCGGCGGGCTTCCGCCAAGCGGACCCAGACCCGCGCCCGCTGCAGCGATTCCTTCCACGAGTCTTCGCACTGCTCGACTTGCATCAGCCACATCAGGACTTCAAAGGTCTTGCCCTTTTTGTTGTAGCCATATTGGCCCAACTGGGTGCCGTGGATTTTGCCAATTAGTCCAGCCTCTTCGCGGGCCTCGCCTAAAGCAGCAGCGAGGAGGGAGTTGCCTCCGGAAACCCGGCCCTTGGGAAATCCCCACCGCCCCGAGCGACGACCGGTGACAAGGCAAAATTCGGTTTGAGTGCCAACCACCCGAAAAGGGACCACCCCGACCTGAGGAATCGGCTGCAGCGGAATGGCGGAATAAGGTGCATCCATGGGATCCGTCCCGGAAGTCGTGAGGGCAATGGCTCGGCAAGCTCCCTATGCCGAGCGGTCTTGATTGCCCTCTCAAAGGTAACCTTTCCTGAATTTTTGCTAAAGCCCGCTTTTTTCCCCGTCCCCGCGGCGTCCCAAAACAGCGATAATCGGCGTGGGTTGCCCTGCCCGCAGGGAAAGTCGCCCCGAACGGATGAATTTCCGATACCGGAGCAAGCCGCGGAGGTTGACGTTCGGTGGGGCAGCGGAGATTAGCTCTCCAGAAGGACGCTAACCGAGGAAGTTGTCGACCGCCAACAACGCGGTGGGCGGCAGGTTGGGGTCACTCCAGCCAGCTCTGCTGCGACCAAACCCCTTCCTTTTCCAAGCTGTTCCGTTTTCGGTACTGGATTCCCGAACCCTCAAGCGAGCTGAAGATGGCGACAACCGGCAAAAGGCGAGTGGGGCCAAATGGCTTTCAGGAGAACCCCTGCGGCCGCAGCTCGATTGGACTCACCGCGACCCTCTTCGGGCTGGCTCTCCTCGCCGGCTGGATGTTCAGTGGGGGCGTGAGTCTCGGATCTGCCCAGGAGGGGAAGCCAATCGCCCAGCCTCAGTGGTCAGCCGAGCAGCTGGAGTTTTTTGAAGCCAAAATTCGCCCCGTGCTGGTGGAAAAGTGTTATCAGTGTCACTCCGAGGACGCCAAGCAGCTGGGAGGCGGGCTGCGCGTTGACACCCGGGCTGGGCTGCTTGAGGGGGGCGATTCGGGAGCGGCGATTGAGCCAGGCAAGCCGCGCGACAGCCTGCTGCTGTTGGCGCTGAAGTACGAAGATGAGGACTACGCGATGCCACCCAAGTCGGCTGGGGGCAAATTGCCTGATAACGTGATCGCCGACTTCGAGAAGTGGATTCGCCAGGGAGCGGCCGACCCGCGCGAAGGCGCGGCCTGGGTTCCCGACTCCGGCGCGGGGGAAGAGGCGAAGCAGTGGTGGGCTTTCCAGCCGCTCAAGGTCTCCCCCGCTCCCGCTGTCCAGCAAGCCGCTTGGCCAACCAGTGACCTCGATCGCTTTGTCTTGGCCAAACTGGAAGCGGCCGGAATGCAGCCCAATCCTGATGCCGAACCGACTACTCTTTTTCGCCGCTTGAGCTTCGACCTCGTGGGGCTCCCCCCCGACCCCCAAGCAGCGCGACAGTTTGCCAACGACTGGATCGCGGCGGGCACTCCCTCGCTCCGTCGTGAATTGCTCGCCCGCGAAGTCGATCGCTTGCTCGCAACCCCACAGTTCGGCGAGCGCTGGGGCCGGTACTGGCTCGACGTAGCCCGCTACTCCGAGTCGACAGGCAAGGATTTCAATACGCTCTATCCGCTCGCCTGGAGGTACCGCGATTATGTGATCGACGCGTTCAACGCCGACCTCCCTTACGATCAGTTCGTTCGGCAGCAAGTCGCTGGTGACTTGCTCGAGGCGGATAGCGCGGCCGAGAAGTCGCAGCATCTGGTTGCCACGGGCTTTCTTGCGATCGGCCCCAAGTCGCTGAACGAGCAGATGCCGCGGCAGTTTGTCGTCGACATGGCAGACGAACAAATCGACGCCGTAACGCAGAGCGTCCTCGGATTGACCGTGTCCTGCGCCCGCTGCCACGACCATAAGTTCGATCCGATCTCGCAAAAAGACTATACCGCACTGCTGGGGATCTTCCTTTCCACGGAAACCCGCTATGGAACTGCCGGAGCCGTCGGCGGGCGGAATGCGGGCGAGTTGCTCCTGCTCCCCGATGCCGAGGCGGTCAGCCATCTCAAGCCGCAAAGCCGGGAAGAGATCGAGCGGAAGAAACAGCGTCTGGAGGACCTCCGCGAGGAACAGCGCGAGGCATTTGCCGAACGCCAACGCAGTCGCCGCGAAGGAAACAGCGATACCGGGATCAACCTCCTCCGGATTGCCAACCAGATTGCGACACTCGAAGCCGAACTGAGGAGTTACAACGCGGACGGGAGCGTCAAAGCGCTGGCGATGGGGGTTCGGGACAAGCCGGCCAATCGCAGCGGCTTGAGTGCTGCCTTCACCCGAGCCCGGCCGCCGCGCGCCAGGAATGCCGGCTTTGATACCGTGTCCGACAGCCCGCTCTTCATTCGCGGCGAGGTCGATCGCCCCAGCGAGCGGATTCCCCGCAGCATCCCCGCGATTCTTCCCGGTCTGGAGGCAATCGAGATTCCCCGCAATACGAGCGGCCGAAAGGAACTCGCCGGGTGGCTGACCGACGCGCACAATCCCCTTACCGCCCGGGTCTTCGTCAATCGCGTCTGGCACTGGCTGTTCGGCCAGGGGCTGGTGACGAGTGTCGACAATTTCGGGACGACCGGCGCGACGCCCAGCCATCCGGAACTGCTCGACTATCTCGCCGACCGCTTCATGCAGGAGGGTTGGTCGCTGAAGAAGCTGGTTCGGGAACTGGTCCTCAGCCGTACTTACGGCTTGAGTTCGGAGTACCGCGAAGCAAGCTTCCAGCTCGACCCGGCCAATGCCCTGATTTGGCGGCACAGCCCGCGTCGCCTGGATGCTGAGGCGATTCGCGATGCGATGCTGGCGATCGGCGGCACACTCGAACTGACCCGCCCCGAGGGCTCATTGGTCGCTCGCGCCGGAGACGGCCCGCTCGGTGGTCCGAGATTTCTCACCGTGTCCGAAGACGCGATTGTCAAAGTGAACAGCAATCTTCGATCCGTT
>Ga0315905_10001623_pt1 | contig 24004 bp, 19 predicted proteins | sample LakEriMetagenome_5_FD_203522 | JGI IMG/M metagenome (GOLD analysis project Ga0315905, IMG submission 203522) | Freshwater fungal communities from buoy surface, Lake Erie, Ohio, United States - Buoy 4 MA121 | ecosystem: Environmental > Aquatic > Freshwater > Lake | place: USA: Lake Erie, Ohio...
AACTTCAGCTTCCACTACTTCCTTCTTCAAGGTTTCTCTTTCCCTCCCCGAGATTCCCCGTGAGTTCAGAGGCGTGTGGATTGCCACCGTGGCCAATATTGACTGGCCCGTTTCTGGTACAGACTTCTGGGAAAAACAAAAAAAGGACTATTTGGCACTTTTAGATTACTACCAAGGGCTGCATTTTAATGCGGTCATCGTCCAAATTCGTACTGCTGGTGATGCCTTGTACCCTACCAAATTGGCCCCATGGTCCAAGTACCTTACTGGGCAACAAGGAACACCTCCCAAAACACAAGAAGACCCCCTGACTTGGATGATTGCCGCCGCTCACCAGCGGGGCCTAGAATTCCATGCCTGGCTCAATCCCTACCGGGCCACCATGGATCTCAATACTGCCGCGTTGAGTCCAGAACATGACTTTAATAGACATCGTAAGTGGATGCTGAAATACGGTACCAAATGGTATTACGATCCAGGATTGCCTGAGGTGAAAGCTCATTTACTTCAAATCATCTCCGAAGTAGTCGATACCTATGAGATCGATGCCATTCATTTTGACGATTATTTTTACCCCTACCGAGAGCCCAACCTGGAGTTTCCGGATCAGGCCTCTTATGCTGCTTATAAAAAGACTGGCCAATCCAAAGAGGATTGGAGAAGACAAAATGTAGACCAACTAATCTTGGCCCTAAGTGAAACGATCAAAAGCAAAAAGCCATGGGTTCAATTTGGAATCTCTCCTTTTGGGGTTTGGCGAAACCAAAGCAAAGATCCCAAAGGATCGCCTACGCAAGCCGGGCAAACCAATTACGACGACCTCTTTGCAGATGTACTTCTTTGGATGAAAAATGGCTGGATTGATTACCTCATTCCACAGCTTTACTGGAGCATGGAACACCGTTTGGCGTCTCATCGTATTCTCGCTGACTGGTGGTCCAACAACAGCTATGGGGTACCCGTGTACCTCGGCAATGGTCCCTATAAAATTCGGGAAGATTCAGATGTGGCTTGGAAAGAACCCAAGGAACTCATCACGCAGGTTCACTACGGTAGAACCCTCCCTCAAATTCAAGGAAATGCTTTTTTCTCAGCACGGTCTATCTATACCAAAAACCAGGACATTGCGCAGCTCCTCAAAAAGGAGGTGTACGATCGCCCAGTATTGCCTCCCGCTTTTGAACCTAAAACTCCAGTGAGTATCAGCACTCCGGTAGTTTTGGATCTCCAAAATTCCCCTGAAAAAATCCAAATGAAACTAGAAAAGAGTTTGGATCCAGGCATCCGCTATGCATTGGTGCAGGGGGGAGATGACCTGAATAGCATCCATCAGGCCCCCCTCCACAAGATTTGGGTAGGAAGCACTCCAAAATCTAGCCTAGACATCCCGCAGCTCAACAGCAATTACCTGGCCATCCGCTGGGTGGATAGCTATGGCAGAGTCATCCAAAGTCAAGTGCTGCAACTCACAAAAACCACCCGGCCATGAAAGACATGCTCGTTCGACTGCTAGAACTTCCTTCTGGAGCGGAGCTAGAGCAAAAGCTTCTGGAGAAGGAAAAAATTGTAGTGCGACGGGCTATTGCGCCTGAGAAGCATTTGGTTGCCGACTGGGTGCTGAACGAATTTGGCGCCTATTGGAAATCCGAGGTGGAGGTAGCCTTTTCTCGACAGCCCGTGTCCTGTTGGATTGCGCAGCGAGGCAATGAGCTCTTGGGTTTTGCCTGCTACGAAAGCACCGCACGTAATTTCTTTGGCCCCACGGGCACACGAGAAGCTGAACGAGGTAAGGGCATAGGCAAGCTCCTCTTACTCAAATCCCTCGAGTCCATGCGCGAAATGGGTTATGGCTATGCGATCATCGGTGGTGTAGGTCCCGCTGAATTCTATGAAAAAGCGGTAGGGGCAAAAATCATCGAAGGATCAGAAATCAGTATCTACCAGCATTTACTCCGAAAGGCATGAGCACCCAAACCACCAAAAACCCATGGCTATGGGTGCCCTCTTTGTACCTCACAGAATCGATTCCCTACGTCATCATTATTACGGTATCCGTGGTGATGTACAAAAACTTGGGCATCTCCAATGCAGATATTGGATTGTACACTTCCTTTTTGTACTTGCCCTGGGTGATTAAACCGATCTGGAGCCCTATTCTTGAATTGTTTGGACATAAAAAGCAATGGTTCCTCAGCATGCAGTTCATCCTTTCCTTGGTATTTCTAGGGGTAGGATTGACAACGGGTAGCTCTCAATTTTTCACCCTTACACTTGCCTTTTTCTGGATGGGAGCTTTTGCCTCCGCCACCAACGACATTGCGTCGGATGGACTTTACTTGATTGCACTTAAACCCGAGCAGCAAAGTTTCTTTGTAGGCATGCGCAGCACCTTCTACCGTGTGGGAATGATCACGGGGCAAGGACTTATTGTAATGGCAGCAGGGTATTTGGAACAACAGTTTGGAGATCCTGCCCAAGCCTGGTCTTGGACCATGCTGGGTGTTGGAGGATTGATGTTAGCCTTGACAGGGATCAATTTCCTCTCCACGCCAAAGGTGATTGAGGAGCGTGTGGCCAAAGAAGATCAGCCAAGTTTTGGAAAGGTGTTTTCTACCTTTTTTACGAAGAAAAACATAGGACTTTCTTTGGGCTTTGTATTGCTCTACCGCTTGGGAGAATCCCAATTGGTGAAGATGGCTTCTCCCTTCTTTTTGGATGAGCGTACGGAAGGTGGATTGGAATTGAGCACCACAGAAGTTGGATTTATTTACGGTACGCTAGGGGTGATCGCCTTATTGGTTGGCGGGATATTGGGAGGGATCGTCATTTCAAAAGATGGTTTGGGCAAGTGGATGATGCCTATGGCTTTTGCCATCAATGCCCCCAACATTGGCTATGTATTTTTGGCCTGGCTTCAGCCTGACAACGTCTACTTTGCAGGCTTGGTAGTAGTCATAGAGCAACTGGGTTATGGGTTTGGGTTTGCTGCTTTTATGGTGTTTTTACTCTTCTTAGCAGAAGGAATTTTCAAAACGGCCCATTACGCACTCGCCACAGGTTTTATGGCTATGGGAATGATGCTTCCCGGTATGCTCAGTGGCTATGTACAGGAATGGTTGGGCTATCCCGGGTTTTTCGTTTGGGTAGTAATCGCCACGATTCCAGGATTTGTAATGGCGTATGTGGTGAAGTATCCGAAAGAGTTTGGGAAGAAAGCAAGTAGCTAAAACTTCGACATCCGCTATTCAGCATTCGACATTCTTTATTAAAACAATGACGAATGTCGAGAGAAGAATGAAGAATTTCGAAGAACCTACAACTACAAGAATATGAATAAAAATCAAAAAATCGCGCAGCTCTTCTCCCCTGCGGCGTTTATTCACGATACCGAAGAAAATTACCAGGCCATCGAAACTCTGATTCGCGAACAGGAAATCGGAGGGCTTACTTTTTTCCATAGCCGGCATTCTGCTGCGGCCAACTTTGAAAAGCGGGCGGAAGTGCTCAAAACTACGGGCACCTACGAGAAACTCATTGCACTAATCAACCGCTATCAACAAGTTTCCAGCATCCCACTTTTGATCAGCATCGATGGGGAATATGGCTTGGCCATGCGCATTGAAAACACGCCTGCCTACCCCTTTGCGATTACGCTTGGCGCGTTAAACGAGCATGCTGAATCCCAAGTGGAAGAAGTGGGATACCGGATGGGATTGGACATGAAGCGCTCCGGCATCCACCTCAACCTTGCTCCTTGCGCCGATGTGAACACCAATCCGGATAACCCGGTGATTGGCTACCGTTCTTTTGGAAAGGATACCCAAAAAGTAGCTGAACTGGCATTTGCTGCCTATTCAGGCATGAAAAAGGCTGGCATCGGAGCCTGCTTGAAGCATTTTCCGGGACATGGAGACACGGCGACGGACTCGCATTTGGGCCTTCCCATTCTCCACAAAAGCAAAGAAGAATTGCAAGCCGAAGAGTTGGTCCCTTTTCAATACGGCATCGACCGAGGGGTGGAACTCATCATGGTAGGCCACCTGGCTGTGCCTACAATCACCGGAGGGGAAAATATCCCTGCCAGCATCAGTCGAGAGCTGATCACCGACTTGCTGAAGGGAGAAATGGGGTTCAAAGGCCTCGTGATCTCCGATGCCTTGAATATGAAGGCAGTGGCCAACTTATTCCCTGAGCCAGGCGAACTCGAATGGCAGGCATTTCATGCGGGAAACGACCTGCTCTGCTTCTCGGACCACGTGAGCGAAGGCATCGCAAAAATCGCACAACTCGCTTCGGATTCAGCAATAGACACCGTTTTTGAAAAAGTCATGGACTTGAAAACCCGCTTGGGCGTACTCGAAACCAAGCCGATTGAAGTTCCTACCTTCGACTGGAAAAGCCATTCCCAGCTTCAACAAACCTTGGCAGAAAACTACGTTTCGGTGACCTCAGGTGAAATTAATTCGGCAGAGCTCGACACCTTAGCAAAAGCAGGAAAACTGGGTTATCAAGAATTTTTTACTGCAAGTCCAAGTCACTTTTCAAGACTAATGAATTTGCCTTTTCCCACCATCGAAGAGGCAGAAAAGGTGATTTTGGCGGTCTTTGTTCCGAGCCACAAGCCTTTGAATCAATTTGGGATGGACCCAGAAATCCTTGCCCAAATTCATCAGTTAGCCAAAACCAAAGCCTGTTTTTTGGTACATTTTGGAAATCCCTTGGCACTGAAGCACCTGGGTGAGTTGTCTGACTTTGAAGGGGTGGTCTGCGCATATCAAGGATTTACTGAGACCCAAGTAGTCACAACCACCTTGCTACACGGAAAATAAAGCTTAAGTCTGAGTCTTACTTTCCAAAGATTTTACTTCAACACATGATAAGCCAAGACCCGCTGTACTTCGTATACGTTGACAGACTTATTGAACTGCTTTTTGATGCTGGGGTGCACCTCACTGGAAACCCAGATTTTTAACTCTGCGTCCAACTCAAAGGTGCCGGCAGTTTCCACACTAAACCTGGAAATGCTTTTGTAAGCAACCGAGGTATATTCGGTTTTGCTACCTGTGAGGTTTTGAATATCCACCAAAATAAGTCGCTTGTTGGTAAAAATAAAGGTGTCTCGAACCAGCTTAAATCCCAATTCTATTTGTTCGCCTTCTGTAAGCAACTGGCCATATTTCTTGATTAATTCTTCCTGGCTCACTGCGCCAGCGTTTCCTAAAAGAGCTGAAAATAATCCCATGTTTTTTTAAAAGATAAATTTCGAAGTGAATCTTTGCCCAAGCCAAATTAGCTTGACTTGCAGGAAGACGAGAAATACTTCCCAAAGGTTCTTTTTTGTATCCTTCGGGAAAAAGACGATCTACTCAATCTTCTACCGAAAAGCGGTAGTCGATGGTATGTGTGTAGGTTTCCCCTGGCCGAAGTACAGGGCTTGGGAAGTTGGGATGATTGATGGCATCGGGCCAATTTTGAGATTCTAGACAAAAGCCCCAATGAATGTCGTAGGCTTGACCACCTGCACCGGGAAATTTGCCTAGAAAATTGCCCGTGTAGAATTGAACACCCACATTGTCTGAATACATCTCTAGGACGCGACCGCTCTCGGGGTGACGCACTCGAGCCACTTGCTTCATTTCGCCTGATTTTTCACGTTTAGTCACGAAATTGTGATCAAAGCCTCCTCCATTGGCTGAGATTTGGTCTCCCAAGATTTTTGGTGATCGGAAATCAAAGGCAGTACCCGCTACATCCTTCACCTCTCCAATGGGAATTAACTCCTCGTCGATGGGCGTGTAGGCATCGGCCCAAAATTGAACTTCGTGATCCAAAACATCCCGTTTCATGCCGCCGAGGTTAAAGTAGGTATGGTTGGTCAAGTTGACCAAGGTGGCTTGATCTGAGGTCGATTCAAATCGAATGCGCAAGGTATTGTCCGCTCGTAGCTCCATCCAGAGTATGGTCTGCAAGTTGCCTGGATAGCCCTCTTCCCCGTCTACGCTGAGATAGGTCATCTTCACCCCTACCGTGGAATCTGTGAAGTAGGTTTCAGGTGTCCACACCTTCTTGTCAAACCCGACCTTTCCTCCATGGAGGTGATTGTCCCCATTGGTTTTCGCCAAGTTGTATGTCTTCCCGTCTAGGCTGAATTGGGCATTTGCGATTCGGTTAGCCACTCTTCCTGCTGTCACCCCAAAAAATGGATGTTCTGTTTCCAAAAAATCTTCTACTCGATCCAAAGTCAAGGCCACATTCTCATTCTTCCCGTTCCGGTCTGGTGCTATAATTTTGTATACAAGCCCTCCAAAGTTGGAGAGTTCCACTTGCATGGTGCCGTTGTCCAATACATAGCGGTAAACGGGCTGTCCTTGAAAGTCGGTTAGGTGTTCGGATTGAATCATAAAGGTGGTGGTGGTTTCTGAAGTAGAATTTTGCTTTTTGGGTGAGGAGCAACTGCTGAATCCCAGACCAACTAGCAATGCAAGTTGGACGGAAGAAAGAGTGAAGAGTTTAGAGAAGTAGCTCATTTCAAATCAATTTCGTAGGTGGTTTTTCTCGATTCGGTCCAATTGGTTTTGAAGTTCTTCTCTCCCGATCCATTGACCTCGGATTACTACCCCCACAGGTTTTTGGAGGGTCTTTAGGTCGAGGAGTGGATTGTTTTCCACCAACACAAAGTCGGCATCAAAGCCTTCTTTAACTTGTCCCCAACTGCCTTCGGTTCCCATATACTTCGCAGGAACTACAGAGCCAGTTTTTAAAATTTCCAAATTGGACATCCCCGCTTCGGACATCAGGGCGATCTCGTGATGGATGGAAAAGCCCGGCACATTAAATACCTGCGGAGAATCCGAAGCCATTAGCATGGGGATTCCTGCACGATGCAACTCCAAAAATAGTTTTCTACGAAACGCAAGATAGGGAGCCACTTTTTCCTTGTCCAGCATGCCGGCTCGTTCCAATTGCTTTTTTGTATTTACCCACTGCTGAATAAGAGGGCCTGGCAAATACTTCATCTCTGGAGCTACACGAAAGGTGTCTGCAGGAATGTATCCGAAATAGCGGTCAAACAGCGTGAGGGTTGGCGCAAGGTAGCTTCCTTGAGCCAAGGTTAGCTGAATCAATTCGGGCAACTTATTCCAGTCTACCTGACTCGCTAGGTTGAGATTAAATGGTCCTGAAGTGGTTGGGTCAATGGTGAGGGAAGCTGGAAGTAAGCCTTCCATGTAGCCATCGATATGTTCCACCGATTTGAACCCACTTTGTAGGGCATTGCGAATTCCTACCTCGAGGGGCACATGCCCACCAAAGGGGATTTGTTCTTGCTTGGCCGTTTGGGCGATGGCTGTCATTTCATCCAGAGTAAGCCCAGGGTGGATTTTGAGGTGGTCGTATCCCGCCTGTTTTTGTTCCCGCACCCTGTCTGCAGCCTGCTGTGGGTCGGTTACGGTAGTAGCACTGAAGGAAGGTCCAGAAATTACAATTCGTGGACCCATCAACTTCCCGGAATTGATTCGTTCTCTCAATTCCAAGTGACTGGAGTGACCCAGCATGCTTCGAATTCGGACGACTCCGTTGGCCAGATACAACCACATGGATTCCTCTTGTAGCTGCGTGCTGCCATCGGTGGACACGGGCAAGTGGGCATGAAATTCGGCCAAGCCAGGGAAAACAAAACTGCCTTTCCCATCAATTTGAGGAGCGCTTTGCCATTCGGAACTCAAGGTGCTAGTGGAGGGAAGAATGGATTGGATTTTACCATTTTTCACCAATACATTTTGATTGGTAAGAATTTTCTCGTTCTCCATCGAAACTACATGGACCTGGGTAATGACCAAATTTTGAGCAGTACCAAAGGTGGATAGTAGCCCAAAAAGCAGGACCAGAACAGTAGATTTGAAAGACATAAGTAACGGCTTGAGTTGATTCTTGAAGTTCGCTCCTTGTTTATCCAAATCCAATCCCGTTGATGGAAAAAAGAAAAAATAGACCACTTCGAAGCACATTTTTTCGGCTTATCGCTTAATCAATTGCAAAAAAAAGCTGGATCAAGTCCAGCTTTTAAATCTAATGTAAAATCCTTAGGTCCATTGCGTGTGGTAGTACTTCCCACTCGGATCGTCCTTCCGCTGATAGGTATGTGCCCCAAAATAATCACGCTGGGCTTGAATGACCGAAGCAGAAGATTCGGCTGTAATTCGACCTAGGAGGTAGTTGATCCCCGCACTCATCACGGGTAAAGCAAAACCTTTTGTCAAGGCCAAACCCACGATTTCGGCCAAATCCTTTCTTCCTGAAACCACCTGTTCTTTCACTCCAGCCATCTCGAAGAAGGAAACGTCATCCGCATAATTGGCTGAAATAGTCTCCATCAAACCGGATCGGATGATGCAACCATTGGTCCAGATTCGCGCGATTTCTTTGAAATTAAGATTCCAACCTTTGGCATCTGAGACCGTTTTCATCAATCGAAAACCTACCTCATGATTGATGATTCGTGCCAACCCATAGGCCTCTTTGATCTTGGGCAACCAAGTTTCCAAAACACCTTCTACCGGCTGGAATTCATGTTGGAAGGTTTTAGAAAATGCTACTCGCATCGCTTTTTCTCCAGAAACGCCTCGCGCATTCACTGCTTCAGCAAGGGGACTGTAAGGAATGCCGTATTCTAAGGCAGTCGTTAGCGACCAAGCACCGGTACCTTTTTGGCCAGCCTGATCGAGGATTTTATCCAATAGCAATTCTCCGCCTTCTTTGAAAAGCAATAGATCGGCAGTGATTTCGAGTAGAAAGGATTTCAACTCCCCTTTTCCCCAATCCGAAAAAATTTCAGATACCTGAGCTGCCGAACAGCCAAATCCAAAACGCAATAAGTGAACCAGCTCCGCCAAAACCTGCATCTCTCCGTACTCGATGGAGTTGTGGACCATTTTGATAAAGTGACCTGATCCTCCCGGACCAACGTAGGTCACGCAGGGCTTTCCGTCCTTGTCTTTGGCAGAAATCCTGCCCAAGAAATCTTCCACTAGCGCATAGCCTTCCGCATTACCGCCGGGCATGATGGAAGGGCCTTTTCGTGCACCTTCTTCTCCACCAGACACGCCCATGGGCAAGAAGTGCATGCCTACCTCTTTGAGGCGATTTACTCTTCGATCCGAATCCAGATAGAATGAATTGCCACCATCTATAACCAAGTCGTCTGTTCCCAATAGAGGAATCAACGCATCCAATTGGGCATCGATGGCCGCTCCTGCTGGGATCATCATCAAAATGCGACGCGGGGTAGCCAAGGAAGTTACAAATGCTTGCAAATCTTCAAAAGCAGCCGTTTGAGTGAATTCTGGGTTTTCGTCCAGTACCTTCTGGGCGATGCCTTCCTCCTTGCCTGCCACAAATCGGTTGTATAAGGATACGGAAACTCCATTTTCAGCGAGGTTGAGCGCTAGGCTTTTGCCCATCACACCCATACCGATCACCCCCATGTTCATTTTCATCTCTTGTTGCGTTAAATAGTGAAGGGATGTCTCCAGCACCTGGGCTGGGGTCCCTGAAATGTCAATCAGTTTGCCTGAAGAAGGCTTCTCCCAAATGGATAGCTGGGAATCCAACATGCCCGCCTTCATGTAGTGGTTTTGACGCGCAAGCATGCGCTCCCAAATCAGGTCTCGCGATCCGATCAAGTGGATCCAGCGCAGTTGGTCGTTCACTTGGAGCTGCTGGCGGAAGGTGTTTTTGAGGGCGGAACAAGCCAAAACTGCGCCTCCATTCTTCTCCATCTCCAGCAGATTCGAAGCCAAAGAAGCTAACCAGGGTTGCCGATCGGCATCCGTAAGCGGCTCTCCGCTGCTCATTTTTTCAATATTGGCAGGAGGATGAAACTGGTCTGCATCCAAAAACGGCAGTCCTAGTGCCTGAGACAAGCCCAATCCTAGGGTAGTTTTTCCCGTACCTGACACTCCTGTGATCACTACAAGCATGGTGCAAAGGTAAGTTTTTGATTGCAACTCTACACATTTTCGTTCGCCATGGATTCGCAATTTTAACAGGTTCAAATTCCAACATCACATAGTAATTTTGAGAGGGATGACTTTTCCAAGAACTGAATAACTACCTTTGCTGCTCAAATTCAAGTTTCGATGATTTCAGTAGACAATGTATCCGTTATTCACGGTGGCAGCCCCCTATTCAGCAACATCACCTTCAACATCAATGAAAGTGATAAAATAGCCCTCATGGGCAAGAATGGCGCTGGAAAATCTACCCTCCTCAAAATTATTGCAGGGGTAAATAAACCTTCGTCTGGGTCCGTTTCTGCCCCAAAAGGATATGTGGTCGCCTACCTCCCTCAGCACTTGCTCACGGCAGATGACTGTTCGGTCATGGAAGAAGCCTCCAAGGCTTTTGCTTCCTACCTGAGTATGAAGGAAGAAATTGAGGCCATCAACGAGCAGCTTACTATCCGTACCGACTACGAATCGGAAGAGTATTACAAGCTCATCGAGAAAGTGTCCGAGTTGAGTGAGAAATTTTACGCCATCGAAGAGATCAACTACGAGGCAGCCGTAGAAAAAGTATTGCTAGGACTAGGTTTCCTTAGAGAGGATTTTACACGCTCCACGTCTGAGTTTTCGGGAGGCTGGAGGATGCGCATTGAGCTCGCGAAGATTCTATTGCAAAACCCAGACCTCATCCTGCTGGATGAGCCCACCAACCACTTGGATATCGAATCCATCCAATGGCTAGAAGACTTTTTGTTGACCAAGGCCAAAGCCGTTGTAGTCATCTCCCACGATAGGGCCTTTGTAGACAACATCACCTCCCGAACCATTGAGGTGACCATGGGTCGCATTTACGATTACAAGGCCAAGTATAGCCACTACCTCGAACTTCGAAAGGAGCGACGGGAGCAGCAACAGAAACATTACGAAGAGCAGCAGCGCTTTATTGCCGATACCACCCAGTTTATCGACCGTTTTAAAGGCACCTACTCCAAAACATTGCAGGTACAATCTCGGGTAAAAATGCTCGAAAAGTTGGAGATCGTCGAGGTCGATGAGGTGGATACTTCTGCATTGAAGCTTCGATTCCCTCCCTCCCCACGCTCCGGCAAATACCCTGTGATTGTAGAGGACATGACCAAGACCTATGGGGACCATGTCGTGTTTAACAAAGCATCGATGACCATCGAACTAGGGCAGAAAGTAGCCTTTGTTGGAAAAAATGGAGAGGGTAAATCCACCATGATCAAGGCCATCATGGGCCAGATAGATTTTCAAGGAAAGTGCGAGTTGGGACACAATGCCTTGATCGGCTACTTTGCTCAAAACCAAGCCTCCCTCCTCGACGAGACGCTAAGTATTTTTGAAACTATCGATCAGCTAGCCGTAGGAGAAATCCGTACCAAGGTCAAAGATATCCTCGGAGCCTTCATGTTTAAAGGCGACGACATCAACAAAAAAGTAAAGGTGCTCTCGGGTGGTGAAAAAACCCGTTTGGCCATGATCAAACTCCTCTTGCAGCCGGTCAACTTGCTGATTCTTGATGAACCGACCAACCACCTGGACATGAAGACCAAGGACATCATCAAAGATGCGCTCAAGGCCTTTGACGGCACGCTCATCTTAGTGTCCCACGATCGAGACTTCTTGGATGGTCTGGCCACCAAGGTATTTGAATTTGGCAACAAGCGGGTGCGCGAGCATTTTGAAGATATCAATGGGTTCTTGCGGAACAAGAAACTTGAAAACTTACGCGAAGTGGAGCGCAAGTAACTGGGAGAGCGTACAAAGTACCAGGTACGAAGTATTACCTACGGCAGACGGGTTTAAGCTAATGTCGAATCTCGAAAGCTGTATGTCTGAGTTTGACCTGAAAAATAGGCTAAAACCATATAGGACCCTAGAAAAACAAGATTTCTAGGGTCCTATGTGGTTCTTTTTTATCTGGCTACTTACAACTTATGCTATTTCTCGGCTCTTGCTTCTTGCAGCCTCTTGGTACATTGTACTTGGTACTTAGTACATACTTCGCAAAAGTTTATCTGGCATAGTTGACCGCTCGCATTTCGCGAATCACCGTCACCTTGATTTGACCAGGGTACTGCATTTCCTTTTCAATCTTTTGGGAAATATCGAAGGAAAGCTGTCCTGCCTTCTGATCATCCACATTGTCTGCATCCACTAGGATTCGTAACTCTCTACCTGCCTGCATGGCGAAGCATTTGTTGACTCCGTCAAAGTTTAACGCCAGTTCTTCTAGTTCCTTCAGACGCTTTACATAGCTATCCATGATTTCACGACGGGCACCAGGACGTGATCCAGAGATCGCATCTGAAGCCTGTACAATAGGCGATATCATGGAAGTCATTTCGATTTCATCGTGGTGAGCTCCGATTGCATTGCAAATTTCCGGGTGCTCCTTGTAGCGCTTGGCAAGCTCCATACCCAAGAGTGCGTGAGGCAATTCTTGCTCTTCAGGCCATACCTTACCGATATCGTGAAGAAGACCTGCGCGTTTCGCCAACTTGGCATTGAGACCCATCTCTGCAGCCATGGTGGCGGAGAGTTTGGCCACTTCTCTGGAGTGCTGAAGCAGGTTTTGTCCATAAGAAGAACGGAAACGCATACGGCCTACCATCTTGATCAATTCAGGGTGCAATCCATGAATTCCCAAGTCGATGCAGGTACGTTCCCCGATTTCCACAATCTCCTCTTCGATGTTTTTCTCTGTCTTGGCAACTACCTCTTCGATACGTGCTGGGTGAATTCGTCCATCCTGCACCAAGCGGTGTAGGGAAAGGCGTGCAATCTCTCTACGAACAGGATCAAAGCCAGAGATGATGATCGCTTCTGGCGTATCATCTACTACAATTTCCACGCCGGTAGCTGCTTCCAGGGCACGAATATTACGTCCTTCTCTACCGATGATTTTACCTTTGATGTCGTCGCTTTCAATGTTGAAAATCGACACACAGTTTTCGACTGCATGCTCGGTAGCGGTACGCTGAATGGTATCCAATACGATCTTTTTGGCCTGCTTGGTAGCCGTCAATTTGGCCTCGTCGAGGATGTCTTTCATCATAGAGGAAGCCTTGGTCTGAGCCTCTTCAGTAAGCATACTCACCAACTGTTCTCTCGCCTCTTCTCGGCTTAGCCCAGCTAATTTTTCCAAGTCTGCGATGCGTTGGTTGGTAATCCTATCCAGCTCCTCCTTCTTCACTTGAACGGCGTGCAGTTGCGCAGTTAAGTTCTCTTTTTTGGAGTCTAGTTCAGCTTCTCTCCGCTTGACATTTTCTTGATCTTTGGCCACCTGCTGCTGCATTTGCTTCACCTTATTTTCATTGGCGATGATCAGGTTTTTCTTGGCATTGTGCTCTTCGTCAAACTCTGCCTTCAGCTTTAAGAATTTCTCCTTTGCCTCCAGCATGCGGTCTTTTTTGATGGTTTCAGCGGTCAACTCCGCCTCTCTAAGCATGGATTTAATCCGATCTTTAGTCTCCTCCTCCTGCTTAGCATGTTTACTTTTTAAAAAAAAGCCGGTTAGGGCTGCTCCTACGCCAAGCCCTGCGAGGGCTGCTAGGATGATAAATGCGAGTGCGTTCATAGTAGTGAATAATGAGTGTTCACCTACCGGCACCGAAAATCAGCAAAATGGAAAAAACTTAATCTCAAACAGCCTTGCCAAGCAAGGCGGATATATGGGCAAGACTACGCTGAATATGTTCGCTATCTTCCGCATTTCCTGTTTTGGTCTCAAGGGATTCTACCATGCAATCAAAGGCCACCATGGCCAATAAATCAGTAGAATCATCCAAGCCAAACTCAGTTTTATACTTTCTTAACTTCTCATTAATTACCCGTCCAGCATGGCGAATCTTACCCTCATCTTCAGGCTTCACACGCATGGGATATTCACGATCTCCGATTTTTACCTTAATGGCTAATGTCTCCATATTATTCGGATAGGTGGGTAATCAACTGATCGATTTCTTGTATATAGGAATTGATTAAGTCACTCATTTCGCCAGTATCCTCAGGGCTTACCGGTCGGTTGTCCACAATGTTACTAATTTTAATCTTATTTTTAAAATGATCCAAGGCGACATCCTTCTCTTGAAGCTGTTGTTCAAGCTCCGCCAATCGTGCATTTAAGCGCTCATTTTCAGTAGTCAAGGCCTCAACCTTTTTACTAACCTGAACAGAAAGTTTTTCAAGTTTTTGTAATTCCTCGTGAATCATGTCTTAGCTACGGATGATTGCCCCCACTTGATCTTGAAAGGCATGAATCAAGTTACTCATAGTTTTGTCAATTTCCTTATCGGTCAAGGTATTTTCTTGATCTTGAAGAATAAAGCTTAGTGCATAGGCTTTTTTACCCTGTCCCAACTTATCTCCTTGGTAGACATCAAATACATCCATCCGCTTTAAAAGTTTGCCTCCTGCCTTCTCTGCTACTTTTTTGACGCGGTCGTAGGACAGTTCCTGGTCAATGACCAAGGAAAGATCTCGTCGCACTTCAGGAAACTTGGAGAGCTCCACGAATTTTTTCAACGGAGACGATTTTTTCGCCAAGAAGTCCCAATCCAATTCGGCATACCACACATCTTGCCTTACTTCAGCCAACTTAAGTGCCTTCTCCTCCACTAATCCCAAAGTGGCCACTACCTTTTCCCCGAGCTTCAAACTCAATCCATAGGCAAAAGGTGCCGTTTCAATCACTTCTACTTGGCTCACCTCCACATGCAAGCGCTCCAAGATTTGGGTCACAGTCGCGTATACATCTGCGAAAGCAAACGATTTGGCAGGAGCTACCCAACTTTCGGAAGTACTGTTTCCGGATTGAAAAATCGCCAAACGTCTCGACTCCTTGTAACCCCCTTCGGCTTTCTTTTGATAAACCGTACCAAATTCAAAGCACTTCAGATCAGTTTGTCTACGATTGATGTTGTGTGCCAGCACCTCTAAGCCCGAGAAAAGGAGCGTTTGGCGCATCACGCCGAGGTCCTCACTGAGTTTGTTGTAGATCTCCACGGTAGTTTCCGCATCCAAAAACCCCGCTTTTTCAACGTATTTGGGGCTGGTCAAACTATTGGTGACCATCTCAAAGTAACCTTGATTGGCAAGCATCTCGGTGAGGCGGTACTGCAACTTCGCCACATCCTTTACTGGGTGTTCGGCTAAGAAATCAGTGCTGAGATTTTCGGATAGCGGCACCTGCTGAAAGCCGTGAATACGCAACACCTCTTCTATGATATCCGCTTCGCGGGTAACATCCACGCGGTAAGGCTTCACTGTAGCCACAAATCCGGACTCCGTTCGCTCAGAAACAGCAATATCGAGTCCTTCTAAAATGGCTACGACTTCCTCTGGATCAATTACTTTACCAATCAATCGGTTGATGTGTCCAAAACTTACCTCAATCTGTGCATCAGCTTTAGGCTGCGGATAATGATCCACTACCTCTGAAGCGATTTTTGCACCAGCATAGCGCTGCAAAAGCAGCACTGCTTGCTTCAAGGCATAGACCGGCATGTTGGGATCGGTACCCCGCTCAAATCGGAAAGATGCATCTGTCTTCAAGCCATGAATCTGAGACCCTTTACGAATCACGTCCGGTGAGAAATAAGCGGACTCTAAAAAGATGCTTGTCGTTTGCTCGGAAACGCCTGATACAGCTCCGCCAAAGACCCCAGCGATACACATCCCGCCTTTTGGATCACAGATCATCAACTCCTCACCGGAAAGCTTTCGTTCCTTTCCGTCCAAGGTCACAAAAGTGCTTCCTTTTGGAAGTTTACCTACGCGGATTTTCCCTTCCCCGATTTTGGCAGCATCAAATGCATGTAGCGGCTGTCCCAAATCGTGCAAGATGTAATTGGTGATGTCGACCACGTTGTTGATGGGTTCCAAGCCCAAGGAACGAAGAAAATGCTGCAGCCATTGGGGAGAGGGCTTTACCTGAATCCTTGTAAGCACAATCCCAGCATAGCGAGGGCAATCGGAAGTTTGGTCAACGACCACCTCGAGGGAAGGGCCAGCAGCTTCCACTTGGATAGCGGGCTCAACTGGCAAACACAAGTCTCTACGCAATAGGGCTTTCAAGTCCCTAGCAACTCCCAAATGGGAGGCCGCATCTGCGCGGTTAGGAGTCAGTCCAATTTCTAAAATAAGGTCTTGAGTCACTTCAAAGTAAGCAGATGCAGGACTGCCATTGGGCAGGTCTGTATCCAACACAATGATTCCAGCATGGGAAGTACCGATGCCGATTTCGTCTTCCGCACAAATCATCCCTTCAGAAGCTTGGCCTCGGATTTTTGCTTTTTTGATTTCAAAGGGTTCGCCAGTACTGGGGTACAAGGTAGCTCCTACCGTGGCAACCACTACTTTTTGCCCTGCGGCTACATTCGAAGCCCCACAAACAATCTGCGAGGGCTGCTCCTGTCCAATATCGACTGTAGTCAAGCTCAACTTGTCAGCATCGGGATGCTTGACACAGGTAAGTACTTCTCCGATAACTAGTCCTTCCAAACCTCCAGGTACAGACACAAAGGGCTCCAGATGCTCTACTTCAAGACCCGATTGGGTGAGTAACGCCGCAATCTCTTCTGGGCTTTCATTCAAATAGAGGTACTCCTTGAGTCTATTGATGGATATTTTCATAGGACATTGGGTAAGCGAATCTTGCGATTTCGAACTAGGCGCGTGAGCAGTTAGTGGGTAAGCTGCAAATTTAAAAGATTTGCCTGAGCGGCGATCATTTATCGTAATTTTTCTCCCCTACTGGAAGGGCAATTTCCAAGATATTCTCGCGTGGCGGAAGGGGGCAAGCAAAGTCCGGATTGTAGGCACAATAGGGATTGAAGGCCAGATTGAAGTCGATCGTGATGCTGTTTTTTCCATCTTGACGTACATTCAAGTAACGACCTCCACCGTAGGTCTCTTTCCCGGAAGTTTCATCTGCAAAGGCCAGGAAAAAATTGCGCATGTCCGACTCATTCAGCGACTGCATCAAGAGGAGCTTGTTGGTTTTCCCTCCCAACTCAAATACAGCAAAAGAATGTTCTAGGTAGCGTTCCGTGCTCCCATCCGTCAAGGGAACCTCTCTGATTTTTTTGATTTCAATCGGGAGTAAGCGCGCTTTTACCCGGTATACAGGATCGATGGGGTAGAACGTCAGGCTTTGCAAACCTCTTTTTTGCTCCTCTGTCAAGGGAGATTCAACATTGAAACGGATGTATTTGAACTGCCGTTCCCGTTCTGTCTCGATTTTTTCGATGTAATCCTCAGGGCTTTCTGCAGCGGTAAACATGTAGGTAATGGCACCCAAGATCACAAGGGATGCTACGAAGAGAATAAGATGACTTGATTTCACGTGTGCTAATTAACTTTTAGTATCCAAACACGCCTTCGGGGCCCATAGTTTGAGCAACGGAAAAAGAAAGCTCCCCAAAGCTACATCATCCCTTCATCGGCGAAACTAAAATAGCCCTGATCGGTGTAAATTAAATGATCTACCAGGGGTATTTCCAACTCTCTCCCAACTTTCTGCAAGCGTTCGGTGAGGCGCTTGTCAGCATCCGAAGGCTGAAGGTTGCCACTTGGATGGTTGTGGATCAAAATTAAGGAATGCGCCCCTTGTTCCAAAGCAAATCTGAAAACCACTTTGGGATCTACCACCGAAGCAGTCACTCCCCCTCGGCTCACATGCTCCTTTTTTATCAGCCCATTGGTTCGATTCAACAGCAGAAGAAACACCTGCTCTACTAGTTCATCGTAGAGATCGGGGCGCATTAGCTCGTAGACCTGCTTGGAACCGGTGATTTTTAGGAGCTTGGGAGATTCATGCTCTTTTCTCCTCCTACCGAGCTCCAAAGCGCTGATGATCGAAATGGCCTTGGCCTCCCCAATACCTTTAAATTTGGTCAGGTCCGAAATAGACATTCTAGCCACGGCAGCCAAGTTGTTGCCGACTGAAGCCAGGAGCATTCGAGAAAGATCCACGGCACTGCAGGCAGCGGTACCCGTACCAATCAAAATTGCGATCAGCTCTGCATCGGAAAGTGCCGCTTTGCCTTTGAGGAGGAGTTTCTCACGGGGCCGATCTTCCTCGGCCAACTCAAAAATTTTGATGGAAGTGGATTTGTCCATGAAATAGGTTAAAAAGTGAATTAAATCTAATTAAAAAAGGGCATAAAAAAACCCTGCTTGAAGGCAGGGTTTGATTTGTTTAGGGATTAATTATCCCAAAGCGCTTACAACTTTAGCCAATCTTGACTTTTTGTTGTTTGCGTTGTTTTTATGAATGACATTCTTCTTGGCCAGTTTGTCCAACATGGAAGAAACTTTCTTGTACAACTCCATCGCCTCTACTTTATCCGTAGCCGCCTTAAGTCTTTTGATGAAAGTTCGGGTGGTCTTGGCCTGGTATCTGTTTCTCAAACGCTTCACATCGTTGGCGCGAATTCTCTTCAGAGCTGATTTATGATTTGCCATATCTAGTTAATTTTCTAATTCTTGTTGTCGTCCTATTTTGAACGGGAATGCAAAGTTATTGGAAATAATTAATTCTGCCAAAGGAATTTTGAACATTCCTGAAGTAAGTTGGGCACAACCCGACAAAAATCATCAAAAAAGTACTCCAAATAAGCTAAAAAAGTGCTTTTAAGCCAGTTTATTACTGAATTTACTGTAGATTGAATCATGAATTTTTTAATCATTCCTTTTTTGATCTTTCCATTTTTTCCGGTTCCAATTTCTTTCTGGGGTTTTTATGGACATGCTTTACTCAATAGGCAAGCGGTATTTTCACTTCCCCCTGAGATGCTTCCCCTCTACAAACGGGAACTCCAATTTATTTCTGAAAATGCGGTGAACCCGGATCGCAGGCGCTATGCGGTAAAGGGGGAGGCCGAAAAACATTACATCGATCTGGATCACTTTGGAGACAGCGCCTTGCACAAGCTCCCAAAATACTGGGCGGAGGCGATTCAAAAATACCCAGAAGACTCCTTGCGGGCGCACGGCATCGGGCCTTGGTCCGCCTACCTCACTTTTTTTAGTTTAACTAGAGCCTTTGCTGCGAAAGATAAAACAGCGATTCTGCGTCTTTCCGCAGACCTTGGTCACTACCTCGGCGACTTGAATGTCCCCTTGCATACCACCAAAAACTACAATGGACAGCTGACCGGGCAAGCGGGCATCCATGGCTTCTGGGAAAGTAGAGTACCCGAGTTGATGGCAAAAAATTACTCCTTTTGGGTGGGCAAGGCAAGGTATGTTTCCGATCCCCAGCAGGCACTTTGGGAAACCGTCGCCAAAGCTCATTCGCAGGTGGACTCGGTCTTGCGCATCGAAAAAATCCTCAGCCTGCAGTTTCGCCCCGATCAAAAATACAGTTACGAGGAGCGGAATGGGGTGACGGTACGGGTCTATTCTCGGGAATTTACCGAGGCCTATGCCCTTGCACTTGATGGGCAAGTCGAACGACAAATGCGCGCTTCCATCAGGATGATTGCTGATTTTTGGTACACCGCCTGGGTCAATGCCGGGCAACCGGACCTAAGTTCACTGAAGCAGGAGGTTATCCAAGAAGAAGGCCTTCGCCCCGATCCCAAACTGCGAGTGCGGGAGCATTGCCCCTGAGCAAGGTCCTACAGCAAAAAGTCAGGCCCCTTCTACAAATACCTAACCTTGATTCCAAAAACACCCTGAACGGCTGTGGCACGCTGCACATAGGATCGATCCAAGGCATTGATGACGATTTTATTTCCAGTTAGGAAACCATATTTCCCTCCGAAAACCAAGTTGAGGTCAAAAATGCCCAATACTTCCTTTGCCAGGGTATAGTTTGCCACTAGCCCTCCGGAAAAATGAGCGTAATCCAGAATAAACCGGGAGGGGCTCAAGCCATGAATCACCTGCTGTTGACCATAGCCAAGTTCCCCACGGAGGGCAAGCTTTTCCGAAATGGGGACCTGATGGTAGATGTATATCCCCGTTTCAGGCATCCGGACTTCCTTAAAAAATCCACCAAGGAAGGGATTGGTCTGAATGCTGGCCTTTTGAGTCCCAAAATAAACCCCAATGCCAGGATAGCCAGAAAATTCAAAATCCATTTTCAATCGGAAGCCTAGACCCATTCCATAGGTATCGCCCAAAAAGCTTCCCTTATCATAGCTGCGGTACAGCAGTTCCGCTCCTGGAGCGAAGGTAAACTGTCCCTTGGGTATCCTTCCCTCCTTTTTCATCTCCTGTGAGAAAGCAGGAAAAGTAACCCAAAGCAGGATTAGCACAACAACGAAGCTTCTTCGGATCATTCGCGGACAATTTTTAAGGTCCCCAAATCAATCACCCCGTCAGCAGCTCTATCCGCTGTGGAAAATGAATAATACCGATAAAGAACAGACATTCCAGATTCCTCCAATTCAAATTGGACCGGTGCAGACAGCAGCAAATAATACTCCGTATTGAATGAGACATCCGTTCGGGCAGGCACAACCATGCGAAACTCCCCACGATTGGTGGTTTTTATCGTATAAATAATGGATTTGGCAACCGGAGGCTTAGCTACCCCAAAATCAAGGTCTTGGGTAAGGATGAGCTCCAAATCTGTTACTGCTTTACCCTCCGCGTCAACGATCTTTCCGGTAAAGGTATCAAAGCTATTGTGGATGAATTCCTGGCAGGCAGAAAGGGAAAGGAGGGTGCCAATTAGGAAAATAGAGAATCCCGAAAATCGAATACTACTCATTTTTCTCAATTTTTTTGTCGGCAAATACGCGAATGAAGGAAAGGAAAAACAAGTTACACCTTCGAGGTCTGAAAAAGACCTCAAAGGTTTACTTCAAATTCTTGTAACGAATGCGCTTCGGTAGCACGTCGCCTAGGCGCTTTTTCTTGTTTTCCTCGTAGTCGGAGAAGTTGCCCTCAAACCAAACTACCTGCGAATCGCCTTCAAAGGCCAAGATGTGCGTACAAATTCGATCCAGGAACCAGCGGTCGTGGGAAATGACCACTGCACAGCCTCCAAAATTTTCCAAGGCTTCTTCCAAAGCCCGAAGTGTGTTGATATCCAAGTCGTTGGTAGGCTCATCGAGCAAAAGCAAGTTGCCACCTTCCTTCAGCGTAATCGCCAAGTGCACGCGGTTGCGCTCCCCACCGGAAAGCACCCCTACTTTTTTCTCTTGGTCCGACCCTGCAAAGTTGAACTTGGACACGTAGGCCCGAGAATTGACTTCCTTGTTGCCCAGCTTCATCAGTTCATTCCCTTCGGAGATCAGCTGGTACACGGTCTTGTTGGGATCCAAGGCATCGTGCTCCTGGTCCACATAGGCCAATTTTACCGTATCGCCCACTTCAAAGTTTCCTGAATCTGCTTTTTCCTGTCCGGTAATCAATTTAAAAAGGGTAGACTTACCTGCGCCGTTGGGACCAATGATGCCCACAATGCCTCCTTGCGGCAAAGAGAAACTGAGGTTTTCAAAAAGTAACTTATCTCCATAAGCTTTGGATACGTTGTTGACTTCGATCACCTTGGCACCCAAACGTGGTCCTGGTGGGATAAACAATTCCAACTTGGCTTCCTTGTCCTTGGACTCCTCTCCGATCAACTTATCGTAGGCATTCAAACGGGCTTTGCCCTTGGATTGCCTGGCCTTGGGCGACATGCGGATCCACTCCAATTCCCGCTCCAAAGTCTTTTGACGCTTGGATTCGGTTTTCTCTTCTTGCTTGAGGCGATTTTGCTTTTGATCGAGCCAGGAAGAATAGTTGCCTTTCCAAGGAATGCCCTCGCCACGATCCAGTTCGAGGATCCAGCCGGCCACATTGTCCAAGAAGTAACGGTCGTGGGTAACCGCAATGACGGTTCCCTTGTAGTTCTGCAAGTGCTGCTCCAGCCAATGTACCGACTCAGCATCCAGGTGGTTGGTTGGTTCATCGAGCAAGAGTACGTCTGGCTCTTGCAAAAGCAAACGGCAGAGGGCCACGCGTCTTTTTTCACCACCCGAAAGGTTGGCTACATTCGCTTCGGCTGGAGGGAGACGCAAGGCATCCATGGCCTTATCCAGCATCACATCGAGCTCCCATGCATTTACTGCATCCAATTTTTCCTGCACTTCCCCTTGGCGGGTGATCAACTTGTCCATGGCATCCGGATCATCCATGAGCGCAGGATCCATGAATTTCTCATTGATTTCTTCAAATTCCTTGAGCAAGGCAACCGTATCGGCTACCGCTTCCTCCACCACTTCTTTGACGGTCTTGGAGGGATCCAACTTGGGTTCCTGCTCTAGCATCCCTACGGTGTAGCCTGGTGACCAAACTACTTCCCCTAAAAATTCCTTGTCCAAACCTGCGATGATGCGTAGTACGGATGACTTTCCTGAGCCATTGAGACCCAAGACCCCGATTTTGGCACCATAAAAAAAGGAGAGGTAAATATCTTTGAGTACTTTCTTTTGTGGGGGGTAAATTTTGGAAACCCCGGCCATGGAAAAGATGATTTTTTCTGCGCTCATGCCAGTAAAGGAGTTCGGTGGGTAAGGAATTATTGTAAAAGGCAAAAATATACCTTTCTTAGGATAAGTGAGGGCTAATTGATTATTTTGCATAAAATTGAGTTAAACAACCTATAACCTAGAGAAGTACCATGCAACATGCCTTTGGATATATCCAAGACGGAAAGGTCTTTCTAAAGGGATTTTTAGGTAGACCAGACCGAGTGATTGGTGAGGTGAAAGGAGACGAGGCATCGACCCTCCTTTATTTTGAAACTCGTTTTGCCCAACTTGAGGAAAAGGTGGCCCGATTGAGAGCAGCCATCGAAGAAAATCAAAACAAGGGTTCTTTTTTAATGAAATTGATTCACCTCAAAGAATCCCTGTATACCAGCGATGCATTGGGGGATTTTACGCTCTTGATCGCCCAGCTTGAAGAGCAGGAAGCTTTTTTAAGTGAAATTATTCAGGGCAACCGAAGCAAAAACTTGGAAATTAAACAAGGTTTGATTCAGGAGGCGCTCGCGATGCAATCCAGTACGGACTGGAAAGACACCACCGAGAAATTCAAGGAATTAAAGTTGCGCTGGATCAAAACTGGACCTGTTGAAAAAGAGGTTCATGAGGAAATGGAGGAGGAATTCAATCAAGCAGTTGACTTTTTCTTCGAGCAGCGACAGCACTTTTACGATGGACTCGCACTGCAGGCGGAAGAAAATATCAAAGTGTATGAATCCCTCTTGGAGCAAGCACGTTCTGCCCATGATCTCCCGGATGCCAAAATGGCCTTTGACATCAGTAAGCGGATTCAAAAGGAGTGGAAAACCGCTGGAAAAGTTCCTGCTGAACGGCGGCAACCCATCTGGGATGAATTTTCAAAATTAAATAACCGAATATTTTCCCGTTACAAGCGTACACTCAACCCGGGTCCAGTGATGCCCCCTCGGGAAGTGCTGCGCAAAATCGAGGGGATGGTTGAAGAGTTAAAAAAATTGGCCCACCAGCCTACTAGCCAGGAGATCACAATCCGCGCCAAAACTATCCAGGAAGATTGGAAAAAGCTTCCGATGCATAAACCAAAAGAGGCAAATTTGCCTGCGCGCTCCTATCAGTTTTTCATGGACATCATCTTTGAAAAGGCTTTTTTGGAGAAACTTGCGCACAGCAAGTATGCTGACTTTGCGGACAAAATGCTGGAAGAACAAAAACAAATTAAATCATCCATTCTCAAGGATCTTTTGCACCGAGATCAAGGGGAATTGGAGACCATGCAAAACAATTCGGACAACTTCCGAGTAGAGACTGCAGATTTCGAAATGATGATGAAAAAAAAGCTTTCTAGCCTCAAGCGAAAGATTGATGTAAAGAACTATGTCTTGAAGCAACTTTCTCCGAAAAATTGAGTACAACCTACATATTAAAAAAATTACTATTCTTGCATAATTAACATCCGGAACACCTCCAAAAACAAAAACTATGTACTGGACACTTGAACTAGCCTCCTACCTT